>Ga0194119_10011687_pt1 | contig 11264 bp, 14 predicted proteins | sample TA2MahC100mmetaG_FD_148620 | JGI IMG/M metagenome (GOLD analysis project Ga0194119, IMG submission 148620) | Freshwater microbial communities from Lake Tanganyika, Tanzania - TA2015018 Mahale Deep Cast 100m | ecosystem: Environmental > Aquatic > Freshwater > Lake | place: Tanzania: Lake... | reverse complement strand
GTAAAACAGGTGATCAAATCCCAGATATGATCCCATATGTAAATATTTTTTTTTATGTCAATTAGGATTAGGTGGAGGGATCCGGGATCCGGATCTGTATTCAGCCAAAAACCTGGATCCAGATCCGCATTCAACGTATGCGGATCCGAAACACTGCGAAGCGGGGAAGGACTGAATCGAGCAGTTCTCCTCCTGAGAGACCTCCTACCCCTGGAGGTGCCAAACTCGGCGATTGGATGCGATGCATAGAAGGTATTATTAACGCCTAATCTGGTGAAGTTGAGTCCTTGAAGAAAACAGTGGAACAACTTTGCGGTGAACTCAAGTCGTTTGAGACCCTTTTCCAAACTAACGTTGAAGAAATAACCGAAGCTGTGGAAATCAGTGAGGCAAAAGTTAGTGCCAGCGTCTCAGACCTTCACGGGACTTTTGACGGGCAGCTCCAGGCGGCGGCAGAGGCCACTGACAAAAAGATCAGTGACAAGGTGGAAATTGTTTGGGCGGATACGGTGAGGTCCCTTGTGAACCAGGCAAAGAAAATTGAAGAAATTTGGACAAGTTTTGACAACCAAATCCGCGAAGCAGTTTAACAGGCAGTGGAGAACCAGGAGGCGATTAGGCCTAAGTATAAGAAATTAGCAGCGAATGGCATTTTTTTCACTGGCCTGGACGTGATCGTCACTTCTGTGGTTCACAAAGTCGGCAGCGCTCCCTATTATACTGACAACATCGCCATCCACCCGAAGTCTTCACCGCGAAGTGGAGCCAACAGCGCCATCATTTACTTTCAGTCGACTTACCACAAGAATCATGCCGCTGCCCAGATCAGGATGATGCTGCATCTGGAGAAGTATGTCAAAATCGGCATTCACGACCTTTTCAATCCTGTTGACATCCTGATGTCTAAGGTTCTGACTGCAAAAGACTTCGAGTTGAAGAGGTGGGACGTCATTGCGAAATTTCGCATATCAAATCTTGAGGATACTCCGACAAAATTTTTAACGCGAATTGAGGAGGGGCCTACGTGAAGGTCACAGACGTCCAGGTGGAGGAGATGCTGCGGAGGTCAACATAGAGACGTACGACAACATTCCCAAAAGTCCCGAAGCATAGTAGGGTGAAGTACTTAGCTGTAAAGAAGAGCCTGTTCGTGTGTTACATCCTTCGTGTGAGACATCTTTCAAAATGCTGGACGTACTTTTCATCCATATAAACTGTTGACATCCCCCCCCCCCCTGGTTATTTTCAACAAATTCTTTTTTTTCAGAATTAAATACCTCTTTTCTCGTTAGACAAACCATATTGTTCATACTTAACATAGAAAAATCGTGATATAATATAAAGACATTAATGATCGCATGATTACAAAGTGAAAAAAAGAGTAGGGATATGGACTAAGTTAAGTAACATACATATTAAAAAAATTCATTTGGCAAAGTAGGAGTGGGGTGTAGGGGGAAGTGGTGGGGGCAATACATATTTCATAAAAGAACTAACTTGTTTGTAACGTAAATGGGTTGATCAGGGGTTGGGAGGTGTCAAAACAGTAAAACAAACTTAAATCAGTGTTGTCGGAGCCGGCCGTTTTGGCGGCTCCGGCTCCAGACTTTTTGATTTTGGCAGCTCCTGCTCCAGCTCCAGCTCTTGCTCCAACAAAAAAGTGTCAAGAAATATGTAAACTGTAAAAGACAAGGTAAATGTAAGAGCTCAACTTTTGCCAGGCGGCTCTGGCTCCAGCAAAAAAGGGTGGCTCTGGCTCCGCAACACTGCTTAAAATTAGAAAAACTAAAGGAGGACACCAACAGGTGCCTCCCGCCACCATTTTCATATGTTTAATACATTGTACAAAAGCAACTAACAATTATTAAACTATTTTTGGTAATGAACATCATAAATTTGTATAGCGGCCATTCATATTATTAACATTTCAAAAAAGCAGTCACATCAAAACTCAAAGGATAGATAAAGGAAAAGCATTCAAAATCAAGTATGGGTATACTGTTGAGACCTACACTGGGGGTAATGTGAGAAGGTTTGTGAAACGTTGTAAAATAATTGAGACATGCCAGCTCTCCGGTGCCAGACCCCCCCCCTCCCTCAATCAAACGCAAACTAGTACTCTTGTAAAGGGACGTCAAATGTTCATAGAGGGGGGTAGGAGGAAGCACGAAGGATGTCACCATAGCATTTCGCGTACAACAGCAAGTCCTTACTGAAGCCTTCACCCTACTATACTTCGGGACTTTTAAACCATCTCTCAGACTATATCGTGTCCATGACGGTCCTCCTGCAGCATGTCATTGATCTGCTGTGCTGTGGCCCTCACAAAGGGACTGTCTCTCTTTGCTACGAACATCATTGGGGTCTCCCCCCAGTTATCCACGGGAAACTTCTGAATGACACCTTTCCTCTTGAGCTTGAAACACTTGGCAGTCAACTCCGTTGACGTCTCCATGGCCTTCCCAGGGAGGAACAAGTCCCTCAAACCTGTCCCTTTAATGGGCTCCTTCGCAAACAGACTTTGAATTTCAGCTGCCGCGAAGTTGTTGTGGTATGTCGATTGAAAGTACACTATTGCGCTGTCAGCTGAGCTTCGCGGCGAATTCTTGGGGTGGATGGCGATGACGTCTGTATAGTAGGGACTACATCCCACTCTCAGAAGAATGTTATGTATGATGTCGCTGTCCAGCTGTTCCTTCTTTTAAATTTGCATCAGGCCGGTGAAGAAAACTCCATTTCCAGCTGTCTTTTTAATCATCAGTATGGCCTTTTTGCTAGCTTGTTTTGCAGCTCCCCTCACTTAGGGGAAAATTCTATGGTAATAAATCGACGACATTAGAGGCTGTGGGTCTTTTGCTTCCTTTTTTGGTTATTCCTGAAACCCTAGCTGGTAGGGATATCGTCTTCAAGACAGACAACATTGCAGTGGTGTATGGATGGGAGTCAAAATCAGTAAAGTTTGATAGAACAGTTTCTATTCTGATCAAAGCTGTTGTGCTTCTGGCTTCATTTTTGGGATGTGGAGTATTCATGGAGCACCTCTCAAGAATTCGAGACTGTCCTTCATGGAGGATGAAGACTGGAGGCTGTTAAGAGAGGCCGAAGTTGAAACCCTTAGTGGGGCCTTGAAAGAGTGGATTCAGGACCCTTCAGAGGATGAAGGTTTGCCTTTTGTGCTTTTGAATGAGACTAGGTTAAGAATGGAGACCAAGTTTTGTTTTTGGAGTAAAATAAAGCTTAAGAGAAATGCAGAAACCCTGTCTTTTTTTTTGTTTATTTTTGGGTTAGAATTGTCAGAAATAATTACTAGCTAAAAAAACTTTTAGAAAAAGCTTGTAAAAGGAGGGGAGAAGTTTTTTTCCTTTGCAAAAACAAACTTCAGGTCTTGGTGTTGGAGCGGAGGAGGTTTTTTCCTGCCTAGTTGAATCTGTTTTAACGAAAGGGAAAAAAACTCTTTCTGCTTGATATTTGGGACTTAAAATCCGGGGTTAAGCTAGAGAGGAAAATCCGCGAAAAAGGTAGATCAAACCCTTCAGTCTGAGCACAGCATGGCAGCGAATTTTTTTGTTGTTTTTTTTACCGCCCTTAACCTCCCAACATGTTTGATAAGAGGTTCTGGGCTAGAATTGTCAGAAATAATTACTAGCTAAAAAAACTTTTAGAAAAGCTAGTAAAAGGGGAGTACTGGTACCCAAGATTTGTTGGCGGGGGGTGGGGGTGGTGGCCAATCCCTTTCCAAACACAAAATCAAACAAGAGGTCCAAGTACGGTACCTAAATAACTTGACATGGAAATTAAAATCTACAAATGAGTACCGGTAGCTATTTTTTCAAGTTTACAAGCAGTAGAATTAACAAAAGAATTGCACTGCCCGTGGGGCGGCGCGATTTTTTTTGTGGGGTAGCCACTTCCCCTCTCTCCTGGGGAGGGGTGTTTTTTTTTCCAGAGGGGTGGGGCGTATTTGCTCTAGCGCCCCCCCTCCCCTTTGCGCATGTCACTGGATCCGTTATTTTAATTACGATATCGGATCCGGTTCCAAATCCGATCTGTTTTTCCACAGGAAAGTTTAAATTTTTAACAATTTCTAACCAGTAATGCGGAGCCGCCCGTTTTGGTGGTTCTGGATCCAACAAAATTTTTATTTGGGCGGATCTGGCACCACTTGGGAAGCGACACTAATTATATATTTATCTACCGGGAACCCAAAATCTATCATTCTTCTAGCACCGTTCCGGACTTCCAGGATTATCGAGGATTAGGAGAATGTCCTCTGTGAGCCGTTTTAGCCAAGTGGGCGGAGGATTAGCGTGCAGGCGGCGACCAGGGTGCGGGCGGCGATCAAGGGCTGCGGGTTGAATTTTCATGATCGGGACAGGTCAAAACAGAGCCCTTTCTTCGGCGCTCTATTCTATTTTAAATCCCTTTCCAAAGGTGGGTGGTGGATTTCGCGTAAACAGAGTTCTCTTGATACTGACGTGGTTGGGCAGGCTCAGATAGCTCAGGATCCCGCCTTCGGCTCCGGTTTTTTAAATTTCGGCTCCGGCTCCCGCAAAAAGGACGCGTCTGGCTCCGCAGCACTGTTTCCAATTATGTACCAGTAGATTTTATTGGAAGAGAGAAAAACTTCTTAACCAGCTTTTATAAGTACCAGTACCACTTTACCTGCTGATTGGTCCTCCACATGTGCGCGTTTCTCGCCACTGGTGCTGCCGCGCGTACCGGTACTGGCCTCGGCATCTAAAAAAGGTAACAGTATGATAGGGTAATGGTACCAGGACGAAATGTAGAATACAAAACAAAGAACGAAAAAATGTAGAACAACAAAACGTAGAAGTGACAAAATGTAGATGCAATATTTGGTAGAAGCAACAAAACATAGACGGGACAGTTACTACAAGTGACAACAGGTACCGTACAGGTATACGCAACATTTAGTGGAAGCAACAAATCATAGAATCCAGTTAGGTTGGATTATACTAGGCTAGGCCAGTGTTGTGGAGCCGGAGCTGGTTTGTAAAACCAGCTCTTGCTCCTGATTAAAATCCTAATCTCGGCCAAAAGTTGACACTTTTTTTGGAAAACAGTAGTACCGGTAAATGGTGAAGGGGGGGGGGGGGAGCGGGGTTGGGGGGGGGGGGGAGGGGGGGGGGGCGAAGTGACCATACCCCTACCCCCCCTCCCCCGAACCCCACCCCCACCCCCACCCCCTCCAATAAAATTTTGTAGGGATCCGGGTCTGAATCCTGAGAACCATAGCACCAGAAGTTCCGGAACTTCTTCTGTAGTGTACCGGTACCCAGTATTTATTGCGGAATCACATAATTCCAGTCCTTTTTCACTTAAAATGACAATATACCCGTATTTGTTTTGCTTTGATTTTTGCGATTCTTTGAGGCTGTTTTGAAGCACCCGGATCCGGGTGGCCAACATCAAGGCGGATCCGGATCTACAATATTAGCCTGAAGTACCACTACCTGGTCTGAAGTTGCCAGCTGTGGCCACAGGAGTGGCTGCCGCGTTACTTAGCGGTGGACCGGCGACCCTGCTGGGCAGGGCAGGCGGGAAGCCACCCAACGATGTGGCCGACGATACAAGCGCCGCCTGCGGCAACGGAGCCGAGATTGAGAGCAGGCCCAGTGGGACAGGGTTATGGCTGCTGGGGGGCACACCCACCACGGAAAAGTGGGGCGGCCCCGACGAGCGGGGAGGCGTTACCGGCGCGCTGGCTGGCACGCTACTGTCCGTCGGGGGCTGTTTGATCTTCCTGGCATTGCGTGGTGGTTTGGGTAGCGGTTGAGGTTTGCCCCCGCTGGTGGAGGCTGGCTGAGTTGCGTTTGAGCCTTCGCCGGAACGCTTCGACGGAGACAAGGGCAATAGACCTAAAATGTAAGTCAAGTACGGATAAGGGAAGGGTACCGGTACCAGTAATTTATAATAATATGATGAACTTCTGGCAGTCTTCTGGTACCCGGACCGGTAACGGTAAATCCTATGGGTACCGGTATCCATTAATGAAGGTAGTGTGAGCTTTAATCCCAGGGACCGTACCGGTACTCATCTGAAGGGTCGTCAAATCGGTCAAATACCGGTACCGGTACACATACAAAAAAAGCTTGTACAAAAATTAGGAAATTTTTTAATGCAACATCCGGTAACGGTACCGTAATATTTTAAAATGATTACCAGTAAAATACCGGTAGCACACAAAAAAGCTGTAAAAATTTGGGTAGATTTCTTTAAAATGTACGGTACCGGTACTGGGTGTGATTGAATACCGGTAACTGTACCGTCAAACCAAATTCAAATTCAATATTTACCGGTACCGGTATATGTTTACATTTTTAAACCAAAGTCTGGCCCACATAGTAAAAACCGATGATGAAACATTTAAAAATCGCATGTATGGTGTGTTTTAACACCCACCATTTTCATTTTTTCATAAAAGCCCATAAGTCTGACACAAATTTCAACTTACCGGTACCCGGTACCGGACCGGTATTTATAAAAATTGAAAAAGTAGGTTTAAAAGACTTTTTTAGTTTTGATGAATAGCAAAACATCTTGATAAAAATTACAAATACTTCTAAGTTCTCTAGAACTTTTTATTCGCGAGTCTTGTAGCCGACTTACTGTCGCTGGCCGACTTTTAGTAAAATACGGTACGGTACCACGTTCCACTTGTCCTGGTAGTCTGGTACCGGTACATTGTGAAATGTGAATGTTCACGGTTTCCACCATTTAATTATAACGGATCCGTTGTATTTTAAGTCGGATGCGGATCCGTAAAATACTGGTAGTCACGGATCTGCAACCCTGGTTACCGGTACCAGCGTCGTCATCATCGTGCTGAAATGTTAATGATCAATGGGTAAATTCCAGACCTGGCTCCCAATACAACCATGGCGTAATGATCAGATCAGGAGCAGGCAACACGGCGACACTGCTGTTCCGTAGTAGCAGCAGTACTGTACCGGTACGGTACATACCTAAGATTTTGGAAGTATAAGTACCAGAGCTGTCACTAGAACTGTTGTGATCTGACTGGACGAGATCTTGACCAGCTGACGTTGAGGAGCCTCGATGCCGTAACTCTGGAACAAATAATGGTACCGGTAATTGAATGCAGGGGCGGATACAGGGGGGGGGGAGGGGGGGGGGGCGATGGAGGCCCCCCCTCCCCCACTCCAACTAGCCCCAGAATCAAACTTTTGAAAAGACACACTTGTTAGATGTTTTTATCTAAAATAAGATTATAATTTTAAAAAATTTGCTGCCCTGCGGGCAGTTATTAGAAACACAATTTCTCCTTTAAATTTAATTTAAATACCGTTATTTGCTTTGCTGCCCTTCGGGTGGCTATTTTTAACACATTCTTAGGTTTGGGCAGGGTTGGGAAATTGCACTCCGCACATTTTTGCTCTTTGGAAATGTGCTACTATTGGATTGCACTTTTTGTCACTCTTTAAAAATGTGCGAATTTGCAAGTGTACTTTTGTCGCTTTTTCAAAATGTGCGAATGTGACATTGCACTTTTGTTGCTTTTTGAAAAATTTATAAAAGCGACAACAAGCGAACGCACATTTGAAAATTTTTAAAGAGCAACAAAAAGTGCGATAGCACATTTTCAAAGTGTCACGATTGCCCTACCCTGGTTTTTTGTCTTAGCTGGAAGCTTAAAACATTTTTGCCACCTTATTTAAAACAATACCAGTATTGCTTTTAAAACCTAACTTTTGGATAAGATTATAGCTTGACAATTTGTTTTTGAACCCTTCAGGCGGCTGTTTGCACCTTCAGGCGGCTGTTTTCATCACCTACTTAGATTTTTGGCTTAGCTCGGGGGGGGGGGGGGGTGGTCTCCAATTTTGCCCCCCCCCCCCCCTCCCAATTTCTGTATCCGCCCCTGAATGCAATTGCTGTAAAATTGAAAAGAAATACCGTAATTGTTTTTGGATTTTTTTGCATGATCTTTTGATGTCTTTTTAGAATTGACAATGTTTTCCCGCACTAAAAATGGTCAATAAGTCCAAAATTAAGTTTTTAAAAACCTGTAGTACCCCTTACCTCGTACCGGTACCAGAAAAAGCCCTAAAAATGACACCTTTTCAAAAAATTGTTAATATCTCAGGAACTATTGCTCCTACAAAGAAGATTAAGTCAAATTAAAGCTGAGGTCAAGTCTGATGTGATGTACCGTACCAGTACATCTTAACATTATTTGTGCACACACGCGCGCAGACGCACTCTTCAAAAACTCCTGGTCAAAAAATCTTTTTTTCACTTACAAAAAGCTTATCATCTCTCATTAAATGTTGTAATGTACGGTAACGGTAAACTTAACAGAACAGATAAATCATGACCACAGCTTTAAATTTAACTTAGCACTTTTTTTCCTAGGACAAATGGATAAAAAAATATCAAACAATTTCAAAACAACTGAGGTTTATTGAGCTCCCCTTTGCAACTGCTCTCAAAATAAGACATAAACAATACGGTAGCTTTTTCCAATTTTTTTTTACTATTTCTGATGTATCTGTCTCTCTTCTAATGAAAAAAGTTTAAAAAACAGCTATTGTTCTTAGACCTTTCTAAATTTTTTTCGCCTTTTTAATGGTACGGTTTTAAGCCACTTAAAAGTTATTTCAAGCTCATGCTATTTAATTTTGACCAAAAAAAGTGTATTTGTATCAAAAATGGAAAAAAAAATTTGGCTTAAGATGTTTTTCAAGATTAAATATCATACCGGCCGGGTACCGTCAAATGGGGTAACTTCGTCATACTTTTTGAGGTTTTTCTGGTTTTTCTCAAAATTGAAAATGGAAACCCCCCCGCAAGTTTTGGATGTTTTTTGGATGTCTAAAATTATGGCCAATGTAGTGGAACAGTTTTTTTTTACTTTTAGACCCCTGGGGACCGTAAAAAAATCCTAAACAAAAATGACAAAGTTACCCCACAGATGGCTAACTTTGTCAGAAGGCAGGATTGACCTTCATTAGATGATTTTGCCTGCAATATCTAAACAATACAGAGTTTTTGTTGATTTTTTTCTAAAAACTAAAGATGCTAACCTTTCTGTTGACATCTGAATTATAGTCATAGCACATCTGTAGGCTTGGTAAAAAAATATTGAAGTTAAAAAAGTTTATCGCCAAAAAACAAAATTTGGAAAAGTTTTGAGGTGTCTTTAAATACATGTTTTCGAGAATTTTTAAGTAAAAGTTCGACCCAAAATGTTTTCTTTTTTATTACTGTGGTACCGGTATATTTTGGACCTAAATTTACCATTTTTCTACCTCTAAATGACATTACTGCCAGTCAAAAAAAGGAAAACCGAAGGCAAAAAAACACCCCTGGCCAAAACGGGATAAGTTTGAACGCACATAACTCAAAAACGGTTATAGCTACGGACTCCAAATTTTTTTTGCAGTTAGAGACTTATAAGAGTTTTATGCCTATCAAATTTCATGACATTTTATGCCTATCAATTTTCATTTCATTTTATTAGACTAGTTTCTTTTGTTGACGAATTTGATTTGTTAAAAACTTCATCAAAATCATCTTATTAAGTAAAATTCGTCAGTTTTGAGTATTAAAAAGCAGTAAAACTTCGTCAATGGCAAAAATATTCCAAAAAATACTTTGTCAGCCCCCCAACTTATTTAATGAAAATTTCACCCTGGCACTTTGAAAACATCGTCATTTGTTTTCTATATTTTTTTAAAAATGATGGCAAAAAAACCAGGTGAAAAAATTACTTTTCTAGGAGATAAATTTGAACTTTTTCAATTTTCAAAAATCTAACTTCAGCAAAAAATAGGGGTAACTTATGGTCCCAGAATAGTTATTGTCATCCTGGTCTTTGTCGTCATCCTCTTAGTCTTTGTCATCCTCTTGGTCTTTTTTTTCATCCTCTAGGTCGTCCTTGTTGTCCTACAGGTAAAACAGGTGATGATCAAATCCCAGATATGATCCCATATGTAAATATTTTTTTTTTTTATGTCAATAAGGATTAGCTGTAGGGATCCGGGATCCAGATTTCGTATTCAGCCAAAGACCTGGATCAGGATCCGCATTCAACGTATGTGGATCCGAAACACTGATGTTTTCAATGAAAATAAGCGAGAAAAAAAATCATCATCCTGTGGAGACCCTGTTTAGACCCTAAATCCTTGTGTATATTCTGTAACAAATCCGGGAACTGTTTTATGTAAAAATCTACGAAACCATTTTAGATAATAAATCTTCAGTCTTTGCTTAACCATCGTACCATACACACTCGCCAAATTGGTGACCGACAGTGGACTCTTCAAGGCTCAACCGCTTTTGACGGCCCTGCGGCAGTAGCCGCCGCCCACGTTGGCCGCCGCCCGCCTTCGCCTCTGCAGCCTTCGCATCTACTTTGTTTTTGGCGATGCATGGGCGTTATATGGAGTCAAAACTGCCTGCTGTCCTCAACGTGGCCTTCGTAGCTGGCCACCAGCTGCCGCAGGGCCCTCCCTGCTGGCTATCTTCGCCGCTGCGTCCTCTGTGGTCATCCACCTAGTTCGCCTGCGTCCCTTAGAAGATGAAGAAACTTTCGTACACTGTCTTCTTCCCCATGGATCCTCACATCCTGGCCCAACACCAGGTGTTTATTCAACAGCGGTTATCAACAGCATACCAGCAGCAGTTCTTCGAACAGGCGCATCTTCTGTGGCGATTTTTCGCCGCTTGCCTTCGCTGGCCGGCGGCGTGGCCTTCACAATCTTCTCTGCTTGCCTTAACTGGCCGGCATCAACCGCCCATCGCCCACGCCTCGTCCACTTCCGCAGCAGAACTCCGCAGTGCGTCCCGGCCGAATTGGTTTCCTATCAGCCAGCTTTCGGGCAGCCTGTGTATACTACACCAACTTTGTCTTGTCCTCTTCAGCCCCCTGGCCATCATTGGCGGCCAGGCATAGGTCCCCTGCACCTTAGGTCCGCAAACACTTAAATAAAATAAATAAAAAATATTTATTTTCGTTTCTACAGTAATACAGAATAGTTTATAGGTATTAAGCATACAGTCGGCGACTAAAATATAGCGCGCGACAAAAATATAGCGCGTCGGCGGCGTTTTTGTCCCTAGAAGGTCAAAAATGAAAAAAAGTCAAATTTTTTTTTAGATTCTTAAAATATAGTCCAATTTACGTGTTTTAGGTCATTTTTACGAATTTTCAATAATTAGAAGTTAACTTAACCTAAGTTTTAAAAAACCGAGTCAAAAAAAAACGTCTTTTACGTTTA
>Ga0194119_10011686_pt1 | contig 11267 bp, 13 predicted proteins | sample TA2MahC100mmetaG_FD_148620 | JGI IMG/M metagenome (GOLD analysis project Ga0194119, IMG submission 148620) | Freshwater microbial communities from Lake Tanganyika, Tanzania - TA2015018 Mahale Deep Cast 100m | ecosystem: Environmental > Aquatic > Freshwater > Lake | place: Tanzania: Lake... | reverse complement strand
CCCGCCCATCGTCGGCATCGAGCACAACGAGTGGGTGTTTTGCGAAGCCAACTGGTCTGAGATCCAGGTGCGCAACGCCAAGACGGACAGCGAGCTTTGGATCCCGCGAGCCTACGTGGGTGAAGTGTCGAAGGTGGAAGAGCCGGTCATGATCGTCGGCCTGAGGTGCGAACTCGAGTATAAAGGCGGCCTGCTAGGTCCGCACACGCGCCGGGTGTTGACCATGCCCTCCAATCCGATGGCTACGGCCTCGCGAGATCTGTCGGTCTCCGGTCCGGTGCCGCCGGTGGAATCCGGTTTGTCGGTGAAGGCCGCACTGCGCGGCAACGGCGGCACCGAAGGGCGCATGGGAAAGTTGATTCTCATCGCGCTGGCAGTGGGGCTGTTACTCACCTTTAGCGGCGTGGCGTTCCTGCGCCAACGCACGACGGGCGGCACGGTGGAGTACAAGGGCGTGCTGCAGTTGGATCTGGGCCTGACGTTTCAGAGCGACTACTTCGATGTGGTTCGGAAGCTGGGTCCCCCGGCCGCGGACCGCTGGCGCGCCGATGCGGGGGAGCGCCAGTATCGCGCACTGGAGTATCCCAAGCGCGACCTCATCATCATCCTGGTGGGGGCTGACCGTGAAGGCGCTACCTACATCGGCGCGAAAGACTCGCAGTGGCGCACCGTGCATGCCGTCGAGCAGCCGGGCGGCGGGCGCAGCAATACCGAGCCGATTCTGCGGGCGCTGACGAAGTTCTAACTATTACTGAAGCTTCCCGCGCGCCGCTACTTTCCACGTCTCCACCACTTGATCGCCGCGGATGCCGTAGATGTGTTCATGCAGGTTTACTGCCACGCAAATGTGATTCGGCAGAATGCGGACGCGTTCGCCCACGGCAAAGTCCTGGCGCGCGGCCTGGCGCAGATCGATGTAGCCGTGCTCTTCGTTCATCTTGTAGAACAGCGAGCCGGGCGCTTCGCGCACCAGGCCGAACGTGGGGTCGCCAGGGCCGGAGGTGCGATCGGAGGAGAATGTCTTCGATCCGCCGTCGACGATGATGTGGCCCGGGCGGCGCGAGACGACGGTGGTGAGAATCGTCGCGGCGCAATCTTCCCAGCCGCAGCCACCTGCTTCGGCCGTATTGCGGTCGTTAAAGATATAAGTGCCGGGACGGATTTCGGTGAGGCCTTTCACTCTGTGCGAGTGATAGAGCGCGGGCGTGGAACCGCCGCTCACCACGTCTACCGGAAGGTCCGCGGCGCGGAACTCGGCGATGAGGGCTGACACGATATCGCTCACCTTGGCCAGCGCGGCCAGGCCGATTTCGTCTGGAGCTTTGATGTGGCCGGGGTAAAAATTGAAGCCCGTGAGTTTGAGGTGCGGGAGATTGTGCACGGCCTTGGCCAGCGGTACCAGGTCTGCCGGCGCGACGCCAACGCGGCCCATGCCCGCGTCGACTTCCACAAACACATCCACTTGCACCTGCGCGGCACGCGCGGCGTCGGACAGCGGCTGGGCCACGGCGAGGCTATCGAGCGCCACGGTGATGCGGGTCTTCTTCGCCACCTCCATCAGCCGCTCGAGTTTAGTGCGGCCGACGACAGGATACGCAACCAGGAGATCGGCGACGCCCGAGTCCACCATCACTTCCGCTTCGCCCACTTTGGCCACCGTGAGGCCGATGGCGTCGTGCTCAAGTTGGCGGCGGCCAAGTGCGGGGATCTTGTGCGTCTTAGTGTGCGGCCGAAGGCGCAGGCCATGCTCAAGCGCGTAGGCGGCCACGCGGGCGAGATTCGCCTCCATGATGTCGAGGTCAACCAGAAGGGCAGGAGTTTCGAGTTCAGAAATACGCATGCGGGAGCTTAGGGCACTTTGAAGCGGACCGACACGCGGCCAGCTTCGGTTTTGTACAGCAGTTCCAGATCTTTCACCTTCTGCTTGCCTTCCATCAGGAAGTAGAGCTGGCCGGTGACTGGGGCCGTGATGTAATTTTCAGGCAGGATCTTTGCCGTGAGCTGGACGAGCAGCGGATTTTCCGGCTGCTTGCCGCTGCCTTCGTCAATCGACGCGGCGGCTTCGGTGGCCTGCGCGGTGCCGTTGCCCATCGTCTGCGCACCTAGACCGGGCATCGTACGCGGCCTGCCACCCATGCCGCCCCACCCCGGGCCGCGGTTTTGGGTGTAAGTGCCGCCCGGCCCGAGCGCGCGCGAGGAAACTCGCATGACGCTGGAGCCGGCGATTTGCGACGGCGAGTACGGCGAGGAGCGTTCACCCGAGCGATCGGAGCGGAGGAGGAAATCGTCGTGGCGGATGGAGAGCGTCTTGCCTTCGGCCGGCGTGATGGTGACGTCGAGCACCACAATGCCCGCTTCCAATTCACCGCCCACGGCCTGCGAGATGTCGTTCTTGTCGAGGTACAGCGTGGCCTGCACGCGTGCGAACTTGTCGGCGCCCTCGCCCTTGGATGGACCGTGCTTGGGATCGCCGGCGGAAAGCGCCAGCGCACCGGCCAACCACACCAGACCCGGAAGTTGTTTCAAGTCTTGGACCTCGTAGCAGAATTATAGCGTTTGCCGCGCATCAGCGTGCTTCGGCGGCGGTGGAGACGATGGATGGCTGGTGGGCGGGTTGATCGGCGGTGAGGAGGAAGGGATTGAGGCGGAGTTCTTCGCTGATCGCACCCTCGAACTGGGTGATGCTTCCGGCCGTCGCCTGGGTGGGACCATTCAGGCGGAGGCGAATGTCCGGCGTTTCGTTGCCCTAGATTGCCACGAGGAGTTCACGCGGGCTCACCGAAATGACTTTGCCGCGGAATCGGGGTAAGGCCGAGCCCTTGACCTGTTGCCAGTAGGATGGCCCGTCGGCGGGATGGATCAGGGTGGACCTGATCCGTTTGCACAATTTGTGGTAGCTGCCTGTAGAGGAATCGTCAATTATTCGCGGGATGCGGAACTTCGTCCGGTCAAGTTGCGGTGAGGTGGCCGAGGCAACCCAGTCAGCAAAGTCCGTGACCGGGCCAGAGAATGCCATCTTCAATACAGTGCGCAGTGGGTCACGCACTGCCGCCGGTATCGGATCGTTGCCTTCGATCCACGCGGCGCGAACGACATAGTACGTCATTTCTTCGTTGCGCGCTTTCGATCGCGGACCTCCGCTCAGCAGCTTGGCGAATTCATAGGACAGGCGCGCGCTGGCCGGATTCGCCTGCAGTTCCGCACGTACCCGCGCCTCTCGCTCAAGCGCGGCAGTGTCAGTCGTCGCAGCCGCAGCCTGCGAGGCCAACACCGCGAGCGTCGCGATGAACATGCTACGAAGATGTCACAGGTAGATAGCGCCGGATGAGCACGTCGTAGAGCCAGCCGCCCAGCACGCCGCCCACGAGCGGCGCGATGATCGGCACGATGAACACACCCGTCCCATCGGTCAGCCCGTTGTTGCGGAAGCCAGCCAGCACGGTGAACAGGCGCGGACCGAAGTCGCGCGCGGGGTTGATCGCGTAGCCATGCATGGGGCCGAACGACATACCGATGGCGACCACGATGAGGCCCACGAGAATCGGCGTGAGTGCGCCCGAGGGCTGGTTGCGTTCATCCGTGATGGCGAAGATCAGCAGCAACAGCAGCGCGGTGCCGATGGTTTGGTCGACGAAGCCGGGCATGAGCGACTCGGGAAAGCCGGGGAACGTCGCAAAGACGCCCGCTGACTTCTCCAACGCTGGATCGAATTTCGCAAACGCCGGGCGGTAGTTCAGGAACACGACCGCGGCGGCGGCGAATGCGCCGGCCGTCTGCGCCACGCAATACGGCAGCACTTTGCCCCACGGAAAGCCGCGATGCAAGGCCAGCGCAAGCGTGACCGCGGGATTCAAATGCGCGCCAGTCGTTTTGCCGGCGACCATGATGCCCATCACTACGGCGAGTCCCCAGGCGATGTTGATGTTGGTGACGCCGCCGTTCACAACTTCACCTGGCACACCTTTGCCGAACAATACCACCGACGCCACCACGCCGAGGCCAATCAACAGCAGCACCATGGTGCCGGCGAATTCAGCGAGTAGTTCCGCGGTGAGCGTGGGTTTGTGCGTCATGGCAGGGCCGATTTTAGCAGGAGTGAGCGGACCTGCGCCGCTTCTTTCGGGTGCGAGTGGATGAGGTTGCGGAGTTCGTACGGGTCGGCGGCAAGGTCGTAGAGTTCATCGGCATCTTTCACATGCAGATAGTGGATGTATTTCCAGCGCGCGGTGCGCACGGCGCGGTAGCCCATGTCGCGAATGCGCCGGAATACGCGGTCTGAGTGGTATTGGAAATGAATCACCGTGCGCCTCGGCGGGCGTACGGCGAGGCCGGCGTAGGAGGGCATCAATGCCGCGACGTCGGTAGTGGGGAACAGCGCGGTTTCAACGCGGCCACGCGGCCCGGTGGCGGGTGGGCGGACGATGAACGGGATGCGAATGGTCTCTTAGTAGGCCAGGCGCCGCTCGGCATTCAGGCAGTGCTCGCCGTAGAAGTAGCCGTGGGCTGAGGTAAACACGAAGACCGTGTTGGCGTCTTCGCCTTCGGCTTCGAGCGCGGCGCGCAACTCGCCGACGCCTTCGTCGATCGCCTTCATCATGCGCATGCGGTTGAGAATTGTCGCGTCGTCGGTGGCCGTGGAAGGACTGAGTGGCTCGACGCCGGGTAGCGCGCGCTGGAGAGCCGGCTTGTCTTGCGGCGAACGGGCGTAGTTACCGCGGCGCGGGAGCGTGCGCCGTCATACAGCGAACGATGCGGCTCGGCGACGATGAACGCTTCGGCTCCTCGGGAGCCCTGCACGCTGCCATCCGCGGCCTGCTGCACGTTGGGGTGAATCGCCTTGTGCGCGAGGTACAGGTAGAAGGGTTTGCCCTTCTGCCGCCCCCGTCCCCGGATGAAGTCCACGGCATGGCGCGTCAGTACGTCGGTGATATATCCGCGTTCCTGCGTCGGCATTCCATCGATATTCATCGGCGGGTCGGCCGATTCCCCCGGCCGGCGAAGCTCACCCAACGATCGAAGCCCGGGCGCGGCGAGTCGTCGACGCCCATGTGCCACTTGCCAATGAAGGCCGTGGCATAGCCGGCGTGATCGTGCAGTCGGCGGGGCCACGTGTCGAGGCGATGGCTGGCGGCGGATAGGTCGGTGTTGTCGACAATGCCGTTCTCGCTCGGATACAGACCGGTGAGGAACGTGGCGTGGCTCGGCGAGCACAGCAGCGTCACGGCGAAGGCGTTCCTATAGAGCACTCCTTCGCGAGCGAGGCGATCCACGTTCAGGATCTGCGCAAACGGATGGCCGGTGCAACCGAGTTCGTCAAAGCGCAGATCGTCCACCAGCACAAACACGAAGTTGAGCCGGCGCGGCGCGGCCGCAAACAACGAGCCCAGCATCGCGCGTCGGCTTACAGCGCCGACGCCGGTTTCCTGGCGGTCCACTCGGTTACCCAATCGATGAAGCTCTTGTACCAAAGCATCGAGTTCTGCGGCTTGCCGATCCAATGGCCTTCGTCGGGATACAGCAGGAGCTTGGACGGCACTTTCTGCGTCTGCAGCGCGGTGAACAACTGCAGACCCTGGCCATAGGGGACGCGGAAGTCGAGTTCGCCGTGAATCACCAGCGTGGGTGTTTTGAACTCGCGCACAAAGTTCGAAGGCGACCAGCGCTCATGCACCTCAGGCGTCTCCCACGGCATGCCGCCGAACTCCCACTTGGCGAACCACAACTCTTCGGTCTCACCGCCCATCGACTTCAAATCGTAGACACCGGCATGGCACACCATCGCGCGGAAACGCTGCGTGTGGCCTTGCATCCAATTCATCATGTAGCCGCCGTAGCTGCCGCCCGCCGCGGCGAAACGGTTCGGGTCTGCCCACGACTCCTTCGTGACGTGATCCACCACGGCCATGATGTCGTCATACACCTTACCGCCCCAATCGCCGCTCACTTCGTCGGTGAAGCGCTGGCCGTAGCCGGTGGAGCCGCGCGGATTCGGCATCACGACCACGAAGCCCGCGGCGGCAAACACCTGCGGATTCCAGCGGTAGCTCCAGCTCTCTCCCCACGCGCCTTGCGGACCGCCGTGAATGAGAAACAGCACCGGGTAGCGCTCGTCTTTCCTGAAATTCGGCGGCTTCACGACGAAGCTGTGCACCTGCGCGCGTTCTGCGCCTTCGACCCAGAATTCTTCGAGGGGCGTGAGTTGATAGAGCGCGAGGATGTCGTCGTTAAAACGCGTGAGCGGCTGCGGCGACCCGCCTCCGGACACAGCCTTGTAGATCTCCATGGGGCGCGAGCCGCTCACTTCGGCGTAGATCATCGTCTTGCCGTCTGGCGTGAACTGCGCTTCTTCGATGTGGCTGGAGCCGGTGACGACGGGCTTTGAAGCACCGCCAGTGATGGGCACCATGTGAATGGCGCTGCGGCCGCGGTCTTCCACGGAGAAGAAGATGCGCTTGGAGTCTGGCGAGAAGGTGATGGAACCGACGTTGCGATCGAGGCCCTCGGTGAGTGCGTTGCCGCGGCCCGTGGAACGATCGAGCAGCATCAGGCGCCAGCGGTCGCTTTCAAATCCCGCGCGCGCCTGGGAGCGATAGGCGAGCCACCGGCCATCGGGCGAATAGACCGGCGAGTTGTCCGCGCCCAGGTTGTCGGTGATGCGGCGCACTTCGCCGCCGCCGGCCGGGACGACGTAGAGGTCCGCGTTGGTACTCGTCGCCGGAGACGAGTCGGCATTCATCGCAAACGCTACTTCGTTGCCGTCGTAGGAGGCCGCGTAATCGTCGTTGCCGCCGAGCGAGAAGGGCGGCACGTCGTTGGGGCCGGGAGTCAGGTCACGCGGCGCGCCGCCTTCTGCGCTGACGGCGAACAGGTGCTTACGGCGCGGGCCCTGCCACTGATCCCAGTGCCGGTAGAGGAGCGATGTGTAGATGCGCGCCTTCACCTTACTGTTCTTGTCGGCCTCGAGGCTCTTGGCGTTGCAAGCCTCGCCGGTGCAATCCGGGTAGACCTCGCTGATGAAGATCAGTTGCTTGCCGTCGCCGGTCCAGGTGACGCCGTCGGCTTCGGTGGCGATGGTGGTGAGTGGCTTTTGGTTTTTGCCGTCCGGGTCCATGGTCCAGACCTGTTGCGCACCGCCGCGGGTGGAGATAAACGCGAGGCGCTTGGAATCAGGCGACCATCGTGCGCGAAAGTTGTTGCCCTCGGTGGTGAGTTGCACTGGCGCTCCACCGGCGAGCGGCACAGTCCAGATCTGGCGCGGCTTGGTGTTGGCTTCGACGTCGATACGCTGCACGGTGAACACGACGGCCTTGCCGTCGGACGAAAGCTGGTGGTCGCTGACGCGCGCGAGCTTCATCATCACGTCGGCCGTGAAGGGCTTTTTGGATTGCGCAAGAGAAAGGACCGCGAAAAGACCGACCACGGCCGCAAGTCGACACATGACCTCAGTGTAGCGGTTAGCGCGCGGGCGGGAGCAACTGCGCGACGGGGACGCGGACCGATGTGCCGGCATCGAGGTGGAGTAGCGCGGTTTCTGTTTCGCCGAGCGTCTGGCGGGTGGCGTACTCGTCGTCTTGCGGATTGGTGTAGATCTCAAGGGCACGAGTGTGGAGATTGAGGATCCAGTAGATGCGAATACCCGCGCGAGCGTAGATGCGGAGTTTCATGCCGCGGTCGCGTGAAAGTGAGGAGTCGGCCACTTCGACCACAAGGGCAACGTCCTTGGGACCTGGGTTCCGGTCACGATAGTCCGCAGTGCGGCCGCGGATAATCGAGGCGTCGGGTTCTGGTTCACTATTCGCGGTCGTGATGGGCGACTGTTCGTCTACATACCAGCCTGAGGGAGTGACATCCCGAAGAGCATCGCACGTTTGGCGTGTAGCGATGCGATGGTCTGGATTCTTCGGCATCTTTTCAACAACCAGCCCCTCGAGCAACTCTACGCGATCATTGTCGTCGAAGGCCCCCGCATCGATCAGGGTATGGTAACGTTCCACTGACATACGCCACAGGCCTTCGGGCCAGTCGTGTGGCGGCGGTGCCGGGAGCGTTGCCATATCTACATTATGCTCTTTGCTATTGCCGGCGGCAAGAAACTCCTGGCCCGGCCGATAAGCTCCTTGAACATGCGCGACGTCTGCCTGGGCCGCCAAGCCATCTACGACCGCAAACGCCGCGTCGTTGGGTGGGAACTACTATTCCGTACGGCCGATGGCGTAAGGGTTGGGTTGAAGGACGGTACCCAGGCCACGGCGCAGACGCTGTTGAGTTCGATCGTCGAAATCGGCCTGGAGCGCATCACCGACGCCGGTGAACCCGTGTATCTCAACTGCACCCGCGAGTTTCTGAACCAGCCGCCGCTGTTGCCGCCGGATCGTTGCGTGCTGGAGGTGCTCGAAGACATCTCCATGGATGACTCGCTGCTTGCGGCGCTCGACCACTTGCGAGATCAGGGCTACCAAATTGCGCTCGACGACTTTGTCTATGAGCCGCGCCTCGCGCCGCTGGCGAAACGGGAGCATATCGTCAAGGGAGACGTGCTGGCGTTGGGCCTGGCGGGTCTGGAGAGTCAGGTGCGGCAACTGCTGCCGTTCGGCGTGACGCTGCTGGCCGAGAAGATCGACTCGGAAAAGGAGTTCGAGGCCTGCAAGCGGATGGGCTTCGATCTGTTTCAGGGCTACTATCTGCGCCGGCCGGACACGCTGACGGCCAAAGGGGCGCAGACCAACAAGCTGTCGGCGCTGGTGCTGCTCAGCGAGTGCCACAAAGACGACGCGGACCTCACCAAGGTGGCCCGCATTCTTTCGTCTGACCCGGGCCTGAGCTACAAGACGCTGCAACTGGCCAACGGCACGTTATTTCAAGTCCACACGCCTATTGCCTCCATCCCGCAAGCCGTCGCCGTGATCGGGCTCGATGCGCTGGCCCGCTGGTCTACGTTGTTAATGCTCGCCGGCCTCTCCGATTGCCCGCCGTCGTATCTAGAACGGGCCTTGGAGCGCGGGCGCATGTGTGAGTTGCTGGCGCGGCAAACCGGCCTTGCCGAGCAGAGCGCGTATCTGGCGGGGCTGCTGTCGATACTCGACTCAGCCATGGGCGTGCCGCTGAAGGATCTCGCGCCGCGCCTGCCACTGAGCGGCGAGATCAGGGCCGCGCTGTCGGACCGGTCTGGGAGCCTTGGCAATCTTCTTGAGGCCGTTACCTCGTACGAAGCGGGCCGCCCCGTGCCAGGGCCGGCGCCGGTGGCCACGATGGAACGTTGCTTCTGGGAGTCCTGCGAATATGCTCGCCAGACCTCCACGCTGCTGGGCCTCAAAAACAGCGCCTGACGGCAGGCTGGGGCGGGCTGGATGTTACAATGAGGGCTTCCCGCAACCGGAACCACCAGCAATGATTCGAGCGTTTCGGGGCAAGACCCCGCAAGTTGCGCCCTCGGCCTATGTCGACGCGAGCGCGCAGGTCATCGGCGACGTCATCATCGGCGAAAAGTCCAGCGTATGGCCCAACGCGACGCTGCGCGGCGATGTGCATTCGCTGCGCATCGGCAGCCACACCAATATCCAGGACGGTTCGGTGCTGCATGCCGACTTTCCTGATTTTCCGTTGACACTCGGAGACCGCGTCACCGTGGGGCATCTGGTCATGCTGCACGGCTGCACCGTAGAAGACGACGCGCTGATCGGCATCGGCGCGGTGGTTCTCAATGGCGCGCGCATTGGCCGTGGGTCGGTGATTGCTGCCGGCGCGCTGATTCCCGAAGGCATGGCAGTGCCGCCCTACAGCATGGTGATGGGCATGCCCGGCAAGATCCGCCGCGAGATCACGCCGGAGGAGCGCGAGCGCTTCAAGGTGAACGCCGAACACTACGTGGAGTTGTGCGAAGAGTATCTGAAGGAGAAGGCGTAGATGATTCGCGCCGTCAAAGGGACGCGCGATATTCTGCCGCCGTCTTCGAGCGTGTGGAACCACGTCGAGGCCGTGGCGCGCGCCGTCTTCCGCAGCTACAACTACCAGGAAATCCGCACGCCGATCTTCGAAGAGACACAGTTATTCTTACGCGGCGTGGGCGAAGAGACTGACATCGTCACCAAGGAGATGTACACCTTTCCGGACCGCGGCGGTGAATCGCTGACGCTGCGCCCGGAAAACACCGCATCGGTAATCCGTGCCTACATTGAGCACCGCCTGGATCAGCTTCCCGGCTTGCAGAAGCTCTACTACATCGGCCCGATGTTCCGCCGCGAGCGCCCACAGAAGGGACGCTACCGGCAGTTTTCGCAGATCGGCGCCGAAGCGATCGGTTCGCCTTCGGCCATGGTGGATGCCGAGGTGATCGAAATGGTGGCCGAAGTGCTCACGCGTTGCGGACTCACCGGATTTTCGATCGACGTCAACTCGGTGGGGTGCCCGGCGTGCCGGCCGAAGTTTATCGAAGCCTTGCGCCAGCGCCTTGAGAGCGTCGCCCCGCAGATGTGCGGCGATTGCCAGCGCCGCGCCACCACCAATCCGCTGCGTGTGCTCGATTGCAAGGTCCCGGAGGATCAGCCCATCATCGACGCGCTCCCGTCGATTCACGAGCACCTGTGCGCCGATTGCGCCGGGCATTTCGAACTGGTGAAGACATTGCTGTCCGACCGTGCCATCCCGTATGAAGTGAAGCCCCGGCTGGTGCGCGGGCTCGACTACTATACGCGCACCACGTTTGAGTTCACCCACGGAGCGCTCGGAGCGCAGAACTCGATTCTCGGCGGAGGCCGCTACGACGGGCTCGCCGAACAGCTCGGCTCGAAGGTCCCGGCGCCCGGCATCGGTTTTTCGATCGGCGAGGATCGCCTCGTGATGTCGATCGAGGAAACGCAACCGGACACCGCGCGCCCGGTGCTGGATCTCTTTTTGGCGCCGCTCGGCCCGGCCGCCGTGCGCCATTGCGCCGCACTCGCCTACGATCTACGGAAGAAGAACACGGTGGTGGAGGTAGGCGCCGACGGCAGGCTGAAGCGCGTCATGGAAACCGCCAACAAGCTCGCGGCCCGTTACGTATTGATCGTGGGCGAGAATGAAATGAACGCTGGCGCCTATGCCTTGAAAGACATGGCGTCCGGCGAACAAACCACGGTGACGCGCGAGCAACTCCTGGCCAGATTCTGAGAAAGACAACGATGGAAACAACGTCCGTACCTTTGGATTTTCTCGGCGACCTTCGCCGTACGCACGACTGCGGTTCAATTCGCCTTGCCGACGAAGGCAAGCGCGTGTTGCTGATGGGCTGG
>Ga0194119_10011685_pt1 | contig 11267 bp, 11 predicted proteins | sample TA2MahC100mmetaG_FD_148620 | JGI IMG/M metagenome (GOLD analysis project Ga0194119, IMG submission 148620) | Freshwater microbial communities from Lake Tanganyika, Tanzania - TA2015018 Mahale Deep Cast 100m | ecosystem: Environmental > Aquatic > Freshwater > Lake | place: Tanzania: Lake... | reverse complement strand
CCGCCGTACGTTTCGGTGAAAGTCCTAGATTGCACACCACTTCAGGGCCAGGCATGCATCTCAGCGAGCTGAGCCATCCCAATCAACTGCATGGTCTCAGCACCGCTGAGCTTGAGGGGATTGCACGCCAGATTCGCGATCGCCACCTGGAGGTCGTCAGCACCAGTGGTGGACACCTGGGCCCCGGCCTGGGGGTGGTGGAACTCACCCTGGCCCTCTACCAGACCCTGGATCTCGACCACGACAAGGTGGTCTGGGATGTGGGCCATCAGGCCTATCCCCACAAGCTGATCACCGGTCGCTACCGCAGCTTTGACAGCCTGCGCCAGAAGGATGGCGTTGCGGGTTACCTGAAGCGCTGTGAAAGCCGTTTCGACCATTTCGGTGCCGGCCACGCCTCGACCAGCATTTCGGCTGCGCTGGGCATGGCCCTGGCCCGCGACCGCCGCGGCGAGGCTTTCAAGTGCGTGGCGGTGATCGGCGATGGCGCCCTCACCGGGGGGATGGCCCTTGAGGCCATCAACCACGCCGGCCACCTCCCCAAAACCAATCTGCTGGTGGTGCTGAACGACAACGACATGTCGATCAGCCCGCCCGTGGGAGCCCTGTCGACCCACCTGAACCGCATGCGGCACAGCAAGCCGCTGCAGTTTTTGACCGACAACGTTGAAGAGGCGATCCGCAGCCTGCCGCTCATGCACGGCGAGCTCCCCAACGAGCTCAAGAACCTCAAGGAGAGCATGAAGCGCCTGGCGGTGCCCAAGGTGGGTGCCGTGTTCGAGGAGCTGGGCTTCACTTACATGGGCCCCATCGACGGCCACAACATCGCCGAGATGGTGCGCACCTTCGAGCAGGCGCACCACACCGAGGGTCCCGTACTGGTGCATGTGGCCACCACCAAGGGCAAGGGCTACGCCTACGCCGAGGAGGACCAGGTCGGCTACCACGCCCAGAGCGCCTTCGACCTGGCCACCGGCAAGGCCTACCCCTCCAGCAAGCCCAAACCCCCCAGCTACAGCAAGGTCTTCGGCCAGACCCTGGTGACGCTCTGCGAGCAGGACCCCACCGTGGTGGGGATCACCGCCGCCATGGCCACCGGCACCGGCCTCGATCTGCTCGAGAAGGCCGTGCCCAAGCAGTACTTCGATGTGGGCATCGCCGAGCAGCACGCCGTGACCATGGCGGCCGGCATGGCCTGCGAGGGCCTCAAGCCCGTGGTGGCGATCTACAGCACCTTCTTGCAGCGTGCCTACGACCAGCTGATCCACGACGTCGGGATCCAGAACCTGCCGGTCACCTTTGTGCTCGACCGCGCCGGCATCGTGGGTGCCGATGGCCCCACCCACCAGGGCCAGTACGACATCAGTTATCTGCGCGCCGTGCCCAATTTCACGGTGATGGCTCCCAAAGACGAGGCCGAGCTGCAGCGCATGCTGGTGACCTCGATTCACCACAGCGGACCCTGCGCCCTGCGCATTCCCCGCGGTGAAGGCGAAGGCGTACCCCTGGCCGAAGAGGGCTTCGAGCCGCTGCAGATCGGCCGCGGGGAATTGCTCACCGATGGCGACGATCTGCTGATCGTGGCCTACGGCTCCATGGTGTATCCCGCCCTGGCAACGGCCGGGCTGCTGCAGGAGCAGGGCATCCGCGCCGCTGTGATCAACGCCCGCTTCCTGCGGCCCCTGGATGAGGCCCTGATCGCGCCGATGGCCCAGCGCATCGGCCGGGTGGTCACCATGGAAGAAGGCGCCCTGGCCGGCGGCTTCGGTGCGGCGGTGGTGGAAGCGCTTAGCGAGCGCGGCGTGCTGGTGCCGGTGCTGCGCATCGGCATTCCCGATCTGCTGGTGGACCATGCCACCCCCGACCAGAGCAAGCAGAGCCTGGGGCTCACGCCGGCCCAGATGGCCCAGACCATCCAGGAGCGTTTCCCCAAGTCAGCACCGCCACTGGCCGCTGCGGCCGTGCAACCGCTGGCGGTCTGAGCGCGGTTTCGTCAGCGGCTGGGTCGTTCGTCCTGCCCTGACATGACCAGGCAAAAGCCCCGGGCACCCTTGGTGCTCCGGGGCTTTCCGGTACGCGAATCACTGCACCCTGTCTGGGTGCGTCGCGGGCGGCTTCAGAGCACGCCGCGGGCGGCCAGGCCCTGAATGGCACCGATGCCGAAGATGTGACCCAGGCTGATGGTGCCAAGCATGGCGCCATGGCTCAAACCGCCAAACAGGGCGGAACTGGGCAGCTGCAGACCCACATTGGGCTGCTTGATTGTGGCCTTGCCGATGGCGATCGCGATCACGTTGCAGATGATCATCACCAGCGCCACCTTGGGCGACCAGCTGACGGTGGCGGGCGCAATGGCCAGAAGGGGAGCGAGCATGGAACCGGTTTCCAACGCTTCCATCTTCCGGGGCGGGGCCGCGGGCCGACGCGCTGCTTAAGACTTGTTCATCCCTTGTGCGTCTGGGCTCGCGCCGCCAGGGCAAACCCCCCGGCCACCAGCAGGTTGGCCAGGGTGAGAAACGACTCGGCGCCACCGTGCAGCGCATCCACATCGGCCAGCTGGCGGCCGAACTGCTGCTGGGCGATCAGCGCCGCGCCGATCGTCACCGCCACAAACACCAGCGTCAGCGCAAATCCCTTGAGCGCCAGGGGCGGGAACCCCTTCAGCTGACGCGCCCACCAGAGAAAGGCCAGGTAGGGCAGCAGCGAGACCGCAAACAGCGGTGCCGGATCGATGCTGGCCAAGCGCTGCAGGCTTGCCTGGATCCAGTCGGCTGCCACCATTTCAGCCATGGTTGGTGCGCTGCTGCCGCAGCAGGTTCCAGGCCGCCAGGGCCAGGGCTGCGTTGCCTGCGGCGGTGAGGCCGGCCTGCAGCACCACCAGGCCATCGAGGTCGCTGGGATTGTCAAACAGGTGCCAGGTGCAGGCCGCCATGGCGCTGCCCAGGGCGGGCACCATGGCCAGCGCCAACCAGCGCCACCCCCCCTCGCCGCGTCGGCGCCCGAGGGCCACCACGGCCGTGATCGCGACAACCCACTCGATCACCGAGCTGATGTGGATCCACCAGGTGGGCAGCGAGAGGGCGTGCATCACTCGACTCTATGGAGCGGGGCGCGGTGCGGTGGGCCGTAACCTCGCGGCGATGCTGATGTCCACTCCTGCCCTAGCCCCGCCGACTGGTGCCGCTCATCGCGCACCTGTGTTGCTCTGCGGCTATTACGGCGAGCACAACCTCGGCGATGACGCCCTGCTCGAGGTGTTGCTGGCGCAGTTGCCGGCTGCCACACCTGTGCTGGTCACGGCCCATGACCAGCCTCTGGTGCAGCAGCGTTTTGGGGTGGCCACGGTCGATCGCCGCAGCCTGGCGGCGGTGCTGGGGGCGCTGGGGCGTTGCCGGGCTCTGGTGCTGGGGGGCGGCAGCCTGCTGCAGGAAGCCACCAGCTTCAACAGCCTGCTCTATTACGCCGCTCTGATCACGGCAGCGCGGCTGCAGGGCAAACCGGTGGTGCTGTGGGGCCAGGGGCTGGGCCCCCTGCGCCGGCGTCGCAGTCGATGGCTGGTGCGGGGCCTGCTGCCCCTGGTGACCTCGGTGTGCTGGCGCGATCCCGCTTCGGCCGAGCTGGCCGCTGCCCTGGGGCGGCCGGGCGACCATGGCGCTGATCCGGTCTGGGCCAGTGCACCAGTGCCCTGGGGCGGGCGCGGTCAGGCGATCGTGATCTGTTGGCGCCCCACCCCCCTGCTGCAGGGTGCAGCCTGGACGCCCTGGCTGGAGGCCCTGGACCGGTTGGCCACGGAGGCCGACCGCGCCGTGCTCTGGCTGCCGTTCCATCAGGATCAGGACACGGATCTGCTGGCCCAGCTGCAGGCCCAGGGGCTGATCAGCGCGAGCCTGGGCCAGCGCAGCCGGCTGCTGGCGGCCGACACCCCCCAGCAAGCCAAGGCGATCTTCGCCCATGCCGCGCTGGTGCTCTCGATGCGCTTGCATGGTCTGATCCTGGCGGCGGTGAGCGGTGCCCCCTGCGCCGCCCTCAGCTACGACCCCAAGGTGCAGGCCGCCGCTGAAGCCCTGGGCTGTCCCTGCCAGAGCCTGGATCACCCCGCCAACGCCAGCGACCTGCTGGCCCTCTGGCGCGGGCAGCTCGGCCATCCGCCAGATCCGGCGCGGCTGGCGCTGCTGCGGAGCCAGGGGCTGCGTCACGCCGCGCTGCTGGACTCGCTCTGAGGCTGCAGACTCATGAACGCGGCAGGGTCACGCTGTCGAACACCTGCCCTTTGCTGTCGATGCCGCGGATCGTGAGGCTGTTCCCTTCAACGATCAGCTCCCCAAAGCTGTAGGTGCTGATCGCCTTGGCGGTGCGGCTGTTGGCCACCACCGGCCGCAGGCTGGCGCCACCGCCCCCCACGGTCAGATAGGTGGTGCGTCCGATCAGCTTGGTGCGCTCGTAGTTGTGCTCATGGCCATTGATGTAGAGCTGCACGCCGTAGCGCTCAAACAGGGGCGTCAGCCGGCTGATCAGGGCGCGGTCATCGCCATAGAGCCCGGCCGAATAGATGGGATGGTGACCCACCACCACCTTCCAGGGGGCGGTGCTGGCGGCCAGGCTCTTCCTGAGCCAGGGCAGCTGGTGCTGCCAGGGCGCATTGACGTTGGTGTCGAGCATGAAGAACTCGACCGGCCCCTGGCGCACGGTGTACCAGCGCCCCTTCATGCCGAACGGTTTGAAGGCCACCTGGGGATCACCGTTGGCACTGCGGATGTCGTGGTTGCCCAGCACGGCATGGAAGGGCACCTTGGCGGCGATCAACTCCCGGTAGGGCCTGGTGAAGGTCTGCTCGATCCCCCTGAGGTCACCGTCGCCCCAGGCGGAGGTGGCGTAGATGTTGTCGCCGCCCAGGATCACCAGATCCACCGGGTCGCGGCGCTGAATGGCACCCATCTGCCCACCCACGGCGCGCTGGGCACTGTTGCCGCTGCCAAAGTCAGCGGTGGCCAACACATGCAGACGGCTGGCCCCCGGCGGCGGCGGCGGTGCGGCCGGTTGGGCGAGCCCGCGGCCGGCTCTGGCGGCTACCCCGCCTGCCAGGGCCCAGGGGATCAGTTGCAGCAGCTGGCGGCGTTTCATGCGGCCACCGCCTGCAGGCGCTGCAGCTCAGCCAGCACCTCCTGGCTGTGGCCGGCGGGGCGCACGGCGGTCCAGCGGGCCTGCAGCACCCCCTGGGGGTCGATCAGAAAGGTGTGCCGTTGCGAGAAGGGCGGAATCCAGGATCCATAGGCCTTGCTGACCTGGCCACCCGGATCCGACAGCAGCGGGTAGGTGAGCCCCTCACTGCCGCAGAACGACGCGTGCTGATCGGGGTCGTCGGCGCTGATGCCGATCACCTGGGCCCCGGCGGCCGCAAACGCGCTCAGATCGCGCTGGAACCCGCGCGCCTCCAGGGTGCAGCCACTGGTGAAATCCTTGGGATAGAAGTACAGCACCAGCCAGCTGCCGGCCAGATTGGCCAGTTGCAGGTGGGTGGGCCGGGCCTCGCTGCCCTTGCTGGGGCCGGGGGCAACCCCATCCAGGCTGAAGCCCGGGGCGGATGCCCCCAGCTCGGGCAGCGTGCCGCCCATGGCCAGGGCGGGCTGTGCGCCGATCCCGCCTGCGGCACAAGCCAGAGCTCCCAAGCGGAGAACCTGGCTCAGCAACTCACGTCGATGCATGGCAGGGCGATCGCTGCCCAGCTTCTAGCTCAGAGACGGGCCAGGTTGATGCCCAGCTCACGGGCGTAGGCGCCCAGCCCTTTTTTCTGAATGGTCTTGAGGGCGCGGGTGGAGACCCGCAGCTTCACAAAGCGGTTGCCCTCGGCCCACCACAGGCGGCGCTCCTGCAAGTTGACCTGTTGCAGCTTCTTGGTGCGCACGTGTGAGTGCGACACGGCCATGCCGTTGTTGGCGCGCTTGCCGGTGAGATCACAGACGCGGGACATGGTCGAATCAACGCTTCAGAACAACCAGGCCCTACCCAACAGGTTTGTAGCCCGATCACACACCTTACCAAACAGCACCCCTATTCTCCCCACGAGGTTTTGGATCAGGCCATGCTCCACGTGCTCAAGTTCAGCTCGGAAGACTGCGGCACCTGCCACCGCATGAGCCATTACGACGAGCTGGTGTGCACTGAGCTGGGCTGCACCTTCGTGAGCGTGATGCTGCAGGACACCGACACCTACCGCCGCTATCGCAAGGTCTTGCTGGCCCAGTACCCCAACAAGGAGGGCATGGGTTGGCCCACCTACCTGCTGGTGACCGACCCCGACGGAGAGTTCACCATCCATGGCGAGCTCAAGGGCGGCATGCCCAAGGGCGACTTCCGTCAGCGGCTCAGCGATCTGCTGCCGGCAGCTTGATCCCCTCCCTCATGGTTGTGTCAGCAGTTCGCTGTGTCAGCAGTTCTTCATGGAGGCTGGACGTGCTGGCCTAGCTCCTTACCCTGAGCGCCGCTGCATTTCAGCGTGTTCATCACCGTGTCGGGCCAGAAGGGTGGGGTTGCCAAGACCTGCACCAGCCTTCATCTCGCCAGTGTCTGGGCCGAGCAGGGCCGGGCGGTCTGCGTGGTGGATGCCGATCGCAACCGCTCGGCCCTGGCCTATGGCATCCGCGGGGAGCTTCCCTTTGCGGTGGTGCCCGTGGAGGCAGCGGCCAAAGCCACCCGCTCGGCCGACGTGGTGATCACCGATGGTCAAGCCAGCAGCGACGAAGAGGAGTTGCGGCACCTGGCGGTGGGCTCGGATCTGGTGCTGCTCCCCACGGCACCCAAGGCGCGTGCGGTCGAACTCACCGTTGAGCTGGCCCAGCTGCTCCGGCATGTGGGTGTTGCCCATGCCGTGCTGTTGGTGAAGGTCGACCTGCGACAGCAGCGTGCTGCCCAGGACGCCCGTCAGGCCCTGCATTCATTTGGGATTCCCGTTCTCGACACCGAGATCCCCTTGCTCGCTGCCTTTGACAAGGCTGAAAACCAGGGCATCCCCGTGTTTGCCGCCACCGACGACCGGGGTCGCGCAGATCCCCGCCGCATGGTCGGTTGGTCGGCCTATCAAACCGTTGCCAAGGAGATTGAATGCCTGATTTCGAAGCCCTCGTCCGCCGTCAGCAGGATCAACGCAACCCTGCCCCTGAGCGCCTGAGCCTGGTCCAGCCCACAGCGCAGAGCCAGGCGTTGGGAGCTCCCCTTGGCGTGCTGGCCTTTGCCGGCGGCCTGTTCGGCGCTTTGCTCGGCACCCTTGGCGCCCACTGGGCTGAAGCCCAGGGTTGGCTGCAGTTCTGATTCGTTCTGCTTGGCTCTGATTCAGAGGCCGCGCTCCATCAGCCGGCCCATCAGGTCGCTGCTGCGCTGCTGGAAGCCGGCCAGCTGGTTGGGCTCCAGGCCCCCGACGGCGAGCCGTGCCATCTCATACAGATGGCGGCTCAGGTCATCGGCCAGCTGCTGGCTGGGGGAGCTACCACCGGCACCGGTGATGACGGAGCCGGCTGAAAGCTTGAGTAGCCCATCCACCAGTTTGTGGCGCCGGTTGATCAGCAGCACGTGATGGTCGGGAAGGCCGGGCAGCCGCTGCTCCATCAGCGCCCCCATGTCGTTGATGCGGCGCATCTGCTCGGGCAGCAGGATCAGGGCCGCCGGCGCGTTGTCGCCCTTGAGCGCCTGCACCTGGATCGTGACCTTGTCGTTGGCCAGGGCAGCCTTGAATAGCTCACGGATCTTCTCGGAGGCGTCTTTCCCTTCGGCATCGCTGAGTTCGCTCTCCTGCTCCCGCAGCGAGTCGTCGAGTTCGGCATCGACGCGCTGGAACTTGAGCTCTTCGTGGCGGTATTCGAGCCAGGGGATGAACTGGGTGTCGATGAAGGTATCGGCCAGCAGCACCTCGGCGCCCTGGCTCTTCCACAGGGCCAATGCGCCGGCCTGGCCGGCCTCATCGGTGCAGTAGAGAATGCGTTTGTCGTTGGCGGCATCCAGGCGGCTGCGGTAACCGCTCAAGGTGGTGTAGGCCTTGCCATCAGACCCGGGAATCGGATCCAGTGATTGGGCCGGAGCCTCGGCCCAGGCGTCACCCTCTGTTGCCTGCTCCTGGGGTTGCACAGGTTGCTCCTGCGGCTGGGCCGTGGTGCCAAACAGCACCAGATCGGCCACCTGTTCGGCGAATTTGTCGTCTTCCATGGCGCCGATCTTGATGAACGGGGCCAAGGACTCCCAGATCTCGGCGTAGCGCTTGGGATCGTCTCTGTGCAGGTCCTTTAGGCGATCGCCCACCTTCTTGGCCACGAAGCCACCGATCGAGCGCACGCGCCGGTCGGTCTGCAGGGCCGAACGGCTCACATTGAGTGGGATGTCGGGTGAGTCGATGACGCCGCGCAGGGGTAGCAGGTAGCGCGGCACCACCTCCTTGATCGAATCGCTCACAAACACCTGGTTGCAATAGAGACGGATCTCACCCTTCTCCCAATCGGCCCGGCCGCTGAATTGGGGGAAATAGAGGATCCCCTGAAGGTTGTAGGGGTAGTCGGTGTTGAGGTGCACCCACAGCAGCGGATCTCCCTGGAAGGGATACAGGTAGCGGTAGAGCTCGATGTAGTCGTTGTCGCTGAGGTCCCGGGGGCTCTTGCGCCATGGCGCCTCGCGTTTGTTGACCGTTTCACCCTCGAGCTGCACCTCCACCGGCATGAAATCGAAGTAGGTGGTGATCAGGGTCTTGATGCGGGCCGGCTCGATGTACTCGAGCTCCTCCTCCATCAGGTGCAGGATCACGTCGGTGCCGGGTTCGGTGCGCTCGGCGGCTTCCAGCTGGAAGCTGGGCGATCCGTCACAGCTCCAGCGCACCGCTTCGCTGCCCTCGCGGGCGCTGAGGGTCACCAACTCCACCTGCTTGGCCACCATGAAGCTGGAGTAGAACCCCAGGCCGAAGTGGCCGATGATCGCGTCGCTTTCGCTCTTGTACTTCTCGAGGAAGTCCTCGGCGCTGGAGAAAGCCACCTGGTTGATGTAGCGCTTCACCTCATCGGCGTTCATGCCGATGCCGTTGTCGCTGATCGTGAGGGTCTTGGCTTCACGGTCGATGCGGATCAGGATCTGGCCGTCGGGGCCTTCGCTGCAGTCACCGGCCATGGCGGCCATGCGCCGCTTGCTGATGGCATCCACGCCGTTGCTCACCAGCTCGCGCAGGAACACCTCGTGGCCGCTGTAGACGGCTTTCTTGATGATCGGGAAGATGTTCTCGGTATGGATCTGGATCTGGCCCTGTTCGGCTTGCAGCACGGCTGGCACGCAGCGAAGTCAGTCCAGATTCCACTGGCCGGCCGCTGCCCGCCAAGGGGGGGTGATGGGCAAAAAACCGACCTCCCCCGGCCTGAGGCCTCAGCCCAGCTGGAACAGTTCGCCTTGGATCATGGGGCTCCTGGTGTTGCCGCCGCTCTTGCGGCGCTGGCGTGCCACCGGTGGTCGCGCCGGCGGGATTGCCGCCAGCAGATTGATCACAGCCGCTGGAGCCACCGATGGACCAGGCACCCAGGGGGTCTCGGACGCTTTGAACACGGCGTAGGGGGAGCAGACAGACATAGCAGGCGATGCAGTACACCTGTACTAGCTCACTATGGCGTTGCTGTCAACGCGATCTCCGGCCTGTCTTCCGGCGCTGCGTTGCTCAGCTTCGCGTTTGGGGCTTCAGTGCAACTGGGTCCAGCTGGCGCCAGAAGTCACTGCGGTGATGGGCGCCGGCCTGCAACAGGGCGTGGCCGCATTGCTTGAGACTGGGCATGCACCGACTGATCACCTCTGATCAGCTCCCCACCAGGCTTGCCGCCAGAGTTCATGCCGCGCCATCGATCCCGTGCCCAGGTTGTCGACGACGATGCCGATGATCAGCCCCTGGTCGACCCAGGCCGCAACCTCGGTCTGAGGTTGCTGGCCCTGGTCGGCGCCTTTTCATTTGTGATGCTGGGCCTCGCCAGTGTGGTGGTGCCCTTGCTGCAGGCGCCGCCACCCCCGCCGATGCCGGATCAACGCAGCAGACCAACCGCCTGAGCCAGCATGGACCGGCAGCCGTTGCAGCTGGTGTGGTTCAAGCGCGACCTGCGCTGCCTGGATCACGGGCCCCTGGTTGAAGCGGCACGGCGTGGACCGGTTCTGCCCCTGTATGTGGTTGAGCCTGAGCTGTGGCAGCAGGCGGATGCTTCCGGGCGTCAGTGGCAGTTCTGCCGCGATTCCCTGATCGACCTGCGCCAGTCACTGGCTGCACTCGGTCAGCCACTGGTGGTGCGGGTTGGGGCGATTGAAACCGTTCTCGACAAAGTCCATCGGCACTGGGGTGTTGCGGCACTTTGGAGTCACGAGGAGACGGGCAACGGCTGGACCTACGACCGTGACCGGCGCGTGGCCGCCTGGGCCCGACGGCATGGAATCCCGTGGCACCAGTTACCCCAGTTCGGCGTCATTCGACCCTTGCCCTCTCGCCGGAACTGGGCGCGCCGCTGGGAGGAGCGCATGGCGCAGCCGCTGGCCAGCCCGCCTCCGCGATTGGCCCCTTTGGCGGGTGTCGAACCTGGGGCTATCCCCACGCAGGCTGAATTGCTGGGTGAGGAGGATGGGTGTCCGCAGCGCCAAAGCGGCGGGCGATCCCAGGGGTTGCTGACGCTGGACAGCTTTCTGATGCAACGCAGCCGCGGTTATCAGAGCGGTCTGTCGAGCCCCATCAGCGCCGAGCAGAGCTGTTCACGGCTGTCTCCCCATCTGAGCTGGGGGACGCTGTCGATGCGCGAGGTCGTGCAGCGCAGCCGACGTCGCCGCGATGCACTGGCTCAGCAGAGCGATAGGGGGCGTTGGCCCCTGTCCCTGCAGCGGTTTGACGAGCGACTGCACTGGCATTGCCATTTCATCCAGAAGCTGGAGGATTTGCCCTCGCTGGAGTTCGAGGAGCTGCATCCGCACACCGCAGGCATGCGCGAAGCCTGCAGCGACCGCCTGGAGGCCTGGGCCAGCGGCCGCACCGGACTTCCGTTTGTGGATGCCTGCATGCGTTCATTGATCGCCAGCGGATGGCTCAACTTCCGCATGCGGGCCATGTTGATGTCGGTGGCCGGCTATCAGTTGTGGTTGCCCTGGCGTCACAGCGGTCTGCATCTGGCGCGCCTGTTCGTCGATTACGAACCGGGCATTCATTGGAGCCAATGTCAGATGCAGTCGGGCACGACCGGCATCAACACCATCCGCATCTACAACCCGATCAAGCAGGCCCTCGA
>Ga0194119_10011681_pt1 | contig 11271 bp, 10 predicted proteins | sample TA2MahC100mmetaG_FD_148620 | JGI IMG/M metagenome (GOLD analysis project Ga0194119, IMG submission 148620) | Freshwater microbial communities from Lake Tanganyika, Tanzania - TA2015018 Mahale Deep Cast 100m | ecosystem: Environmental > Aquatic > Freshwater > Lake | place: Tanzania: Lake... | reverse complement strand
CCGGGTTCATCGTGAATGAACGAGGCACACATGCGCCTCACGAATGACAGCCCGTCATTCATCCCTGATCACTCTCGAATCAGGGTAATCGGGCCTCGGGATTTACACCTCTGGAAGGGACGCGGCCAAGCTGCGGAGGCGTCTCAGGGAGATCGCAGCTGAGCACATCCGCTGGGGTCGGCGGATGGCGTACCGCTTGCTCAGGCGGGAAGGCTGGCTGGTGAACCACAAGCGTGTTCACAGGCTATGGCGGGAAGAGGGCCTCCAGCGGCCCACTCCCAGAAAGCAGAAACGTGCTCGTCCTGCCGATGGTTCAATCCGCCGTCACCAGAACGAACATCCCCATCAGGTCTTGGCCATGGACTTCCAATTCGATGCCACTGCCGATGGTCGGCGGTTGAAGTTCTTGAACGTGATCGATGAGCACAGCCGTCTGTGCCTGGCCACCCGGGTGGGAAGGCGCTGCAAGGCCAAGGATGTGGTGGCCGTGCTGGAGGAGCTCACCAGCCTCTATCCGGCACCGACGTTCATCCGCAGCGACAACGGGCCCGAGTTCATCGCCCACGCCCTGCGGCGCTGGTGCAAGAGCAGCGGTATGACGACCGCCTATATCGAGCCAGGCTCCCCATGGCAGAACGGCTTTGGCGAGTCATTCAACAGTCGGTTCAGGGATGAGTCCTCAACACTGAACTGTTTGTCACCGTGGCTGAGGCTCAGGGCTTGGCCAACCGCTGGCGCTGGGAGTACAACACCCTCAGGCCTCATTCGGCTCTCCAGGGGCGTACACCCCTGGAGGCAGCTCAACCAGCTGCTGCATAACCACCCACTCTCATTGTGCCTGGACCAATGAAGGGGGTCATGTCAAATGTGTCGACGCAGCTACCGTTCTCGGCCGAGGGGTATCAGCCGAGCATTCGGGTGGGTATGCATGGGGTGTGAACTCAGGGGACGGGGGTGACACACCGACCCTGACGAGCTCACACCCTTTTGTCAGCTGAACAACCTGGTGGGACTACACAGCTAGCTCCGATACATGTGGAAAAATCTGGGCGACTTCTAGGCACAAATAACCCAATTTATATACATCTTACGGCCAGAATCAGCTCACATACATTGCGCCAAAACCGGTACGGCCTTGTTGAGGAGGCCCTATGAGGGGTTGAGGAGGCCCTATGAGGGTTGTGAAGTTGTAACAATTTCAGATTGCCCGGCACGAGTGTAGTTTAGCAGCTTCTCATCCACGAGACCGGTTGCGTGGCAGTGGATTTGCCTTTTCAGTAGTCCCAAGGCAATAAGCAGATCTGTCGAACTCACATAGCCATCAAATTTCTCTTACCCAGAGATTCCCTAGAACAGAGTGAGCATTCCCTGAGAGATAGTGCTATACATAGACTGATAGCTAAATCTTGATATCCAGGCTTTGATCGTGGCGGAATCAAGGCTATATTTACAGTCCATGAATTTCTTCATGGCATTGGAAAATGATAATTTAGAATAAGGATCAAAATAAATCGCGCCAGGGCCTGCCACTTCAGGAATAGAAGAGGAGCAACTGACTATAACAGGAATTTCAAGAGAGAGTGCTTCCAAAACAGGTAGACCGAAGCCTTCGTAGCAAGATGGGTAGATCAAAGCACGGCAGTTCTTCAAGAGAAGATACTTTTGAGATTCGGTGACATAAGGAAGCCTAATAATAAAATTTCTATGGACAAGCGATTCAAGATTGTACTTTTGAATTAGGTCTTGCCAGGAGGTATTCCAGCCATCACGCCCAACAACAACCAAGGAATGATTTTCAAACAATTCGGGATCTTCCGACAAGGCACTAAATATAAGATCCAGATTCTTACGAGGTTCGATTGTCGAAATAAAAAGAAAATATCGAGACTCACGAGCTAATATGCGAAACAAGCTATCGGAATTAACAGACAACTCCAAGGATTGCAATTGATCCTCGGGCAAAATGCTGGGGCCTAGTGGAATTGTTACAGTAGTCAGCTCACTGCTAAATCCAAAAAGGGCTTCTAGCTCAGCTCGTGTTGAATCTGAGATGCAGAATGTGATAGAATTTGAAAGAATATTTTCTTCGAACTGATGCGCCATATGAGCTATATTGGGAGCAGTATGGTATTCGGCAAATGAAAAATATGACAAATCGTAAACTATTTGCGATTTGGGATTCCCGAGAGAAGAAATGTTGCAAGTATTAGTAAAAAGAAATGGGGTTTTATGTCTCGATACAACTGAAGCGTATTCGCTAGACAAAGTGAGCTTTCCTCCTAAAAACTCTCTTATGCAAGCACCAGACCGGCTATTGATAGCTGAATGAATAATACCTTTAGGTATTATATGACCACAAATGGTGAAGACATGGTCAATGCTATTGCTTTTTATAGCTCTTGAAACATATTCATAAACAACATTTGGGACACCTGTGTACTTAAGCTCCCAAAGGGGTGAAACCTCTACAATGATAGTTCTCATAAATTGATAAACTTGCTAATGGAAGAAGAAAAGAGTTCCTGGTTATACTTCGAAGATACTTGCGTAAAAGCGTGGCGAACTTTTTGAGCTTTAATTGCACTAGATGCCTGCATGAACTCTATAATTGATGCCTGAATATCCTTAACTTTGCATTCTTGCCAATATAGCTTATAGGCTCCTCCTAAGCATGAGGAATCGTTGCGCGCCAAGCTAGTATCATAAGGAATTGAAAAACAAGCCTGAGAATCTAAATATCCTGACATGGCCGAATGAAGAGGTGTAATGATAGGGCACATATTTCTTATTGCTTCAATCAAAGGAAGATTAAGCCCCTCACAAGAAGAAGTACAGATATATGCATCTACAAGCTGATAGAGTGCATCAAGATCATCTTTCTCAAAATAATCACTGGAAACCCATATCGAATTGGATACGCAGATTTCCTTAATGCCATGCTTGTTAACAAGTAAACTCGCGATTAGATTCCAAGGCTCAAGGCCTAAAAGTGTTGACTTTACAATAAGAGCAACTCTTCTACCCTTAAAGCTAAAGTCGCTGATGGACTTAATTTGGCTGATTAAGTTTTTTCGCATATCCCAGGGATTAGCTACAGTCAAAAGAATTACTGATCCTCTTGTTCGCTCACGCTCCATAAAGCTTGAAAGACTCTCTTGAGTATGAGACGAAGCTAAAGACGAAGCATTGGCAATGTCTTGAATTGATTGACAGGAAGTTCGGTCATACGCACTTACAAGACAACCACGATAATCGTTGTTAAGTCTTTGTTTGCGAAACTCTGCAGGCCGTTCTGCAATGGGAAGATACAAGTTCGAGACACTTGAAAAGTTCTGAGAAGCCAAAAAGGCTTCAAAAGTATCATTAGCAGTAAAGATGTGATCTTGCAGACTTAGCTGATTCCTAAAGTTAAAGTAAGGATTATTGTCTATCCATACATCAGGGATACTTTCGAATTCCCACAAATAATAACAAGCATTGAACGCACCTGGCATGATTCTTATGAGTTCAATGGGCCTTACATGAAGGACATAAATTGGCCAGTCCTCATCTTTTTCGAGCAAAACTTTCTTTGCTATATCTGATGAATATATTTCCGGTCGAGTAAGTATCCTAAATGGAATAGAGGCGGCTTCTAGCGCAGTGCATATTTTCTGAAATACAAGTAACCATGAGTAGTGCGCTTGTCCATAATCTATCAGAAAGTCATTGTGGGAGGTCTTAAACTTATTTTCTTCGATAAAGACAGGAACGACAAAGAGCATGATCTACTTAGAAGAAATGATGTCAGTAAAAACCTTATTAATATCGTGATATTTATTTCCTATAGTGATAATTTCTACATGCTTCTGCTGAAACAGTATGGGAGGAATACTAGCTTTGCCTTTGACAAGAAGATTTAATGCTTCGTTGATGCGTCCTTCATAAATCAATCGATTAATTGCCGATATAATCATAATTAGATTCTCTCTTGACTAGACATATATTTATATCCCTGATCGACGATTGCCTTGATTTTTTTTGCTTCTAAGCTATCAGAAGCAATCATCTCATTCACAAGCTCTTCTAGCGTCGTCGTTGGCGTCCAGCCCAGCTGATCCCTGGCAAAAGCGGGATTGCCTAAGAGAGTCTGCACTTCGGAAGGTCGGTAGTATTTTGGATCAATCCTCACAACAATATCATTATTATCTATTCGACGACCAACTTCATTGGTACCAGATCCTTCCCATTTGATTCCACCCCAGCCAATTGCTTTGCCAGAAAGTTCAAGGAATTTCCTGACAGACTCTTGGCGCCCGGTAGCAATTACAAAATCTTTTGGCTCGTCTTGTTGAAGCATGCGCCACTGCATTTCAACGTAATCACGTGCATGCCCCCAATCGCGCAGAGCATCGATGTTACCCATGTAAAGGCAACCTTCAATTCCTTCGTTAATGCGTGCAATGCCTCGTGTGATTTTACGTGTTACGAATGTCTCGCCCCGGCGTGGACTTTCATGATTAAACAATATCCCGTTACAGGCATACATGCCATATGATTCACGATAATTTATAGTTATCCAGTATGCATATAACTTGGCTACACCATAAGGGCTCCTAGGGTAAAAGGGAGTTTCCTCGGTTTGAGGAATCTGTTGCACAAGACCGTAGAGTTCGCTTGTGCTTGCCTGATAAATTCTTGTTTTATTGGTCAATCCCAAGGATCTGACTGCTTCGAGGACCCTTAATGTTCCAATTCCATCGACATTTGCTGTATATTCGGGCGATTCAAAGCTTACAGCGACATGGCTTTGAGCTCCCAGATTATATATTTCGTCAGGCTGGCAACGTGCAATGATTTGAGTGATGTTTGCTGAGTCTGTTAAATCGCCATAATGCAAAAAAAGACTTTTGGCATCGTGAGCGTCTTCATATATATGATCAATGCGCGAAGTATTAAATAGGCTAGAACGTCTTTTTATGCCGTGCACTTCATAGCCCTTTGCCAAAAGGAGTTCAGCCAAATAGCTTCCGTCTTGTCCCGTAATGCCGGTAATCAAAGCTACTTTTTTTGAGCTGCTATTCATGAGCTGACCTCAGAGCGTTAAATTCTGCTGCAAGTCGTCGAGCTACTTCGAGCCCACTTGTTGTGGCATTCCAATTTAGCATGGCCCGCGTCCCAGCAGTTGGTGTAAATCCCTGGGGACCTCAACCCCGGCGTAGCCGGGGTTGAGCGCGCAGCTCAGGCACCCGGCTCAGCGGTCGGCGTTGCAAGGGGTGGGCAGGCCCGTTTCCCTGGTTCGAGTACCACCTCAGACCAGACGAACCATGCCCAAAGCCCATAGTGCCGCCTCTGAGCTGGCACCGCTACTGGATGGCAGCACAGCCGGTGAGCTGATCCCCGAGCTGGTGCGTCACGGCCTGCAGCAGCTGATCGAGCTCGAGGTGGCCGCCGTGCTCGGTGCCGACCGCCACGAGCGCAGTGAGGAGCGGCTTGGCTACCGCAATGGCTACCGGCCCCGCGTGCTCACCACCCAGGTGGGCGACATCGATCTGCGCATCCCCAAGCTGCGATCGGGCAGCTTCCTGCCCTCGATCCTCGAGCCACGCCGTCGCGTGGATCAGGCCCTTTACGCCGTGGTGATGGAGGCCTACGTGGCTGGCGTCTCCACCCGCAAGGTCGATGCCCTGGTGGCTGCTCTCGGCTCCCAGAGCGGGATCTCGAAATCCCAGGTGAGCCGCATCTGCGCCGACATCGACGTCCAGGTGCAGGCCTTCCTCAGCCGGCCTCTGCAGGCCAGCGGCTACGCCTACCTCTACCTCGATGCCACTTACCTCCACGGCCGGCTCGGACGTGCCATGCAGGTCTGCTCCAGAGCCGTCGTCGTGGCCATGGGCGTGAACGCTGATGGCCGCCGGGAGCTGCTCGGCCTCAAAGTCGGCGACAGCGAGAGCGAGCCGTTCTGGAGTGACTTCATCGGTTCGCTCAAAGAGCGCGGCCTCACTGGCGTCAAGCTGGTGATCAGCGATGCCCACAAGGGCCTCACCAACGCCATCCGGCGGATGCTGCAAGGCAGCTGCTGGCAGCGCTGCCGCGTTCATTTCGCGCGGAACCTGCTGCAACGGGTGCCCAAAGCCCATCAGGGCATGGTCACCGCTGCGCTGCGCTCGGTGTTCGCTCAGGAGAAGGCTTCTGAGATCGAGGCCCGCTGGGATGACCTGGCCAGCTCCCTGGCAGAGCGCTTCCCCAACGCCGCCAAGCTCATGCTCGAGGCCAGAGAAGACGTACTCGCCTTCCGCCACTTCCCAGAGCCTCACTGGAGAAAGGTCTGGAGCACCAACCTGCTCGAGCGGGTGAATGAGGAGATCAAGCGCCGCACTCGCGTGGTGGGGATCTTCCCCAACGATGCGGCGATCACGCGCCTGGTGGGGGCCGTGCTGCTGGAGCAGGACGAGCACTGGCAGCTCGAGGGCCGGCGCATGTTCTCCGCCGAGAGCATGGTCGCCATCCCCTCGCTGGAGGACCTGCCGACGCAGCCCTCGCTGCAGGACGCAACCGCCTGAATCCACGGCCTACACCAGGCCCCAGGTGAGCGGCGCCGCAGCGCCCCCACAGGGCGCAGTGGCGTTGCTCACCGCCCGGGGGCCGGCGCCAACAGGAGCAGCAGAGATTCAGGCGTAGCCGACAACCGAGCACCAAGTCAGGCGAACGACTTGACAAGTCAATAGTCCGGGTTCATCGTGAATGAACGAGGCACACATGCGCCTCACGAATGACAGCCCGTCATTCATCCCTGATCACTCTCGAATCAGGGTAATCGGGCCTCGGGATTTACACCTCTGGAAGGGACGCGGCCGCTTTCCCCGCCAGGCCCGCCTGCCCTTCCGCGGCACGATGGAAGAGTGGAGGCCATTTTTGAGGGCGTTGATTGCCGAGCGCGGGATTCGCCATGTCTTCATGTATGGCGATTTCATCATTCCCCACCGCATTGCCATTGAGGAGGCCCGTGCGCTTGGTGTGGAGGCTTGGGTGTTTGAGCTTGGCTATATTCGTCCCAACTACGTGACCCTGGAGCGTGAGCGTGTGAACGCTCGCTCCAACCTCAACCAGCCCGTTGCCTTCTATCGGGCCTTGCCGCCGGTCAAGCGGCTGCCCTCCTGCCGTTTGGACACGGGTTGGCGCTGGCGCAAGGTCTGGAAAGCGCCCACCTTCATCCAGCACGCCTTCACCCGCTACCCCATCATTGAAGGTGAGCACAAGCTGCAGCCTTCGCCGCGCTTTCTCTGGTGCCAGTTGCGCGGCAACGTGCGCTATTGGCTCTATCGCCTGCAGGAGCGCTCGCTCAAGCAGCGGTTGCTCGAGCATCTCTCCTTTTTTCTGGTGGTGCTGCAAGTCTCCAGCGATTCCCAGATTCAAATGGGATCTGGCTACCGGGGCATGCACGACTTCATCGAAGACGTGATCCGTTCGTTTGCCGCCCATGCCCATAGTTCCGATCACCTGGCGTTCAAGCACCATCCCCGTGATCGCGGCTACAACAATTACGGCGCCCTGATCGCTTTGCTGGCGCGTCGCCATGGTCTCAGCGGCCGCGTGCACTACTTCCACGACGGTCCGTTGAGCCGTTTCCTGCGCACCTGCCGCGGCGTGGTCACGGTGAACAGCACGGTGGGCCTGCAGGCGCTGTTCTACGCCGTGCCCACCAAGGCAATGGGCAACACCTTTTACAACCTGCCTGGCCTGACCGACCAGAAACCGCTCGATCAGTTCTGGCGTTCGCCCCAGCCCAGCGATCGCTCCCTCTTTTACCGCTTCTATGCCCACCTGATCACCACCACCCAGGTGAACGGCAACTTCGACGGTGCTTTTCCCTTTCGCACCACCTTCCCGATCGCCGCAGAGGCGGATCGCCGCGGGCCCGTTCCCCCCTTGCCCGTGTCATCCAGCCGCCCCAGCGGTTGGTATGAGGGCTTTGTTGTGCTGCCCCGGGTGGTGGCGCGGCTGGGCTGGGCCTCGGCAGTGTTTGGCATCTATGGCCTTCAGCTGCTGGCGTTGGCCCTGGGGCGCCCCCGCCTGGCCTGGCGCACGGCCCTGATCCGCCTTTGGGCCCGCCTGCGCCGCCGCCGCTAACGGCGCTCCAGCCTGATCCACACTCCGTTGCGGGCCCTCAGGGTGAGCCGGCCCACCACCTCCGGCGGTCGGCTGGCATCGGCGCTGATCCGGTAGCGGTGCACGATCGCCGCCAGCAGCATTGTGGCCTCCTGCATCGCAAAGGCCGCCCCGGGACAGATCCGGGGGCCCATGCCGAACGGCAGATAGCTACCCAGCGGCAGGTTGGCCCGATCGGAGAGGAAGCGCTGCGGATCAAACTGGGCCGGATCGCGCCAGTAGCGCGCGTGCCGGTGCACCACCCAGGGGGAGATGCTCACCATCGTTTTGAACGGGCAGCGTTGCCCCGCCAGGCTGGTGTCGCGTTGGGATTCCCGCACCAGGAAGGGCAAGGGTGGGTAGAGCCGCAGCGCTTCTTCAAACACGGCTCGGGTGAGCTTTAACTGGCGCAGTTGGTCCAGGCTGGGGATCCCGTCGGCCGCATCGCGCAGCAGGGGATCGAGCTCCGCCCACAGCTGCTCCTGCACCATCGGGTGGATCGAGAGCAGGTAGAGCGTCATCGCCAGGGCGCTGGCTGAGGTTTCATGGCCCGCCAGAAACAGCATGCACACCTGGTCCACCAGTTCGGCCGGGCTGAATTGCCCCGTGGCAATCAGGGCATCAAGCAGATCCTGCACGCCAGGGTGGGGATGGCCCAGCCGTTCTTCCACCCGCCCCTGGATCCACTGGCGGATCGGGCGCGCGTGCTTGGCCAGGAAACGGTTCAGCCAGCCGCGCGGCACCCCCAGCAGCGCCAGCACCGCGGCGATGCCCGCCCGGCGCTGGTAGCGCTGAAAACTCTGCTCGATCTCCCGTGCCTCCGCCTCCGGCAGCACCAGCGACATGATCGTGCGCAGAATCAAATCGGCGGTGACCTGGGTCATCGCCGGGGCCACGTTCCAGTGCGCCCCATCGGCCTGCCGTTCCAGCCGCTCCAGGCAATCGCCGATCGCCGCCCGCATCTGGGGTGCCACCAGCTGCAGCCGTGCCAGCGCCAAGGCCTCATCGATGCCCTGGCGCTGCTGGCGCCACTCCTGGCCATCCACCGAAAAGCTGGCCCGGCCGATCAACGGCTCCAGCATCCAGAAGGTGTAGGGATGCTTGGGAAAGTGCTCCACCTCCTCCACCAGCACCCGTTTCACCAGGCTGGGGTGATTCACCAGCAGCATCCGCGCCCCCGGCAGCCGCTGCATGCCGATCGCGGCCTTGTAGCTGCTGGCCCGGATCAGCTTCAGCCAGGAATCCAGTCCGCCCCGCAGCTGGGTCAGCACCCCCTGGTGATCGGGCGCGGCTGGTGGTGCCGCCGGGCACACGCGAACGTCGGGGTGGCGATCAGGCATCGCTGCACGAGGCTTGGAGCCACTCCAGACAGCTGAACTCCCGGGCATGGCGGAAGTATTGAAAGTGCAGCACAAATTGATTGTTGAGCACGGCCTTGAGATCTGGTAGCCCGGCTGCTCCGGCCAGATTCACCTGGCGTCGTTGGGGAAACGGGCCAGGGGGGCAACCCAACACACGGGCCAACTCCACCTCGGCGAAGCTCATCCAGTCTTCTCGGCAGGTGAAATCCATCCAGGGGGTCGCTTGCTCCAGCAGCGTTCGGAGTTCGCCGCGGAACTGTTCCCGCGTTGAGATGCTGGCCAGGGAGGCTGGATTCTGTCCCAGGGTGATCAGTTGCAGGCTGCTGCTGTGGGGCAATTGGCCAGTTTTTTCGAGCACCCTGATGGCAACTTTCTGGGCTAGATAGGCTCCAGCGCTATGGCCCACAATCAAGTGGCGCCCTTTCTTGTCTGAGCGGATGTTGCTGGCAATGGCTTCAGCGAAGTCGTCCAGTCGCTGGCTCAGATCGTCGCCTTCGCCATGGGTGAGGGTGCAGCTGAAGTGAATCGCCCGAAACAGCCAGTCCACCCGCCTGCGATCGGCCTGCTTCAGCCCGAACCAGAGCCAGCCGGCCAGGCTGCAGCCGATCAGCAGCAGCTTCCAGCTTGCAGCAATCGGCAGCAGAGCGATCAGCAGGGCCTGAGCCAGGGCCGCAAGGCTCAGGCTCAGCACAAACACCATCGGCCAGAAAAAGGTGAAGCTGGCCTTGGGCAGGGCCTTGATGGTTCTGAGGGTGCGTGCGTGCAACAGGTAGTACCCATACAGGCGCAGGCCCTGCCAGCACAGCCGCCACGCGGGCTTGACCCAGCGTCGCCGCACAATGTCGTCCCAGCTCAGCAGCGTCAATCTGCCGAGGCTGACGGCCTGGGTCGCTGAGCGATCCTGCAGCACCCAGCACGGCAAGGCACCACTGCTCTCGCGCCTTTTGAGCCGCAGGGGTGGATCGGCCTGGGCCAACTCTCCGCGAAGCAGGCGCAGCAGCGTGCGGGTTCCGCCCGGATCGAACCCGGGCAGAAGGTAGACGTGGTGCCGATCAGCTTTCAGCAGTCGCATAGGGTGGCGCTGCCGCATTCAACTCCGTCATGGGGACCCCTGTACCGATCCATGGGCCGGTACTGCTGCTGATGGGGCCCCTGGGTTTGTTTTTTGCTCGCCTCAGTCGTTATCTCGAGGCCCAGGGGGTGGCGGTGTACAAGCTCAGCCTGCCGCTGCACGAATTCGGCTTTCGCCCTGAGCAGCGCCTGGCTTACGCCGGCCCCGTTGAGGCGTTCCCGCCCACCCTCGCCAGCTGGATCGAGCGCTATGGCATCTGCCACGTGTTCATGTATGGCGACTACATCACCCTGCATCGGTTGGCCCTGGCGGAACTGCGTCACCATCCCCAGGTGTCCATTGGTGTGTTCGAGCTGGGCTATGCCCGGCCGCGTTACATCACCCTCGAGCGCGCTGGGGTGAATGCCCGCTCCGCCCTGCCGCGTGATTCGAGCTACTACCGCACGTTGCCCACGCCCTCGCCCCGCTCTGGGGCGGGGGGGCGCCACTCCCCACGTCCTGTTGTGCGCCGTTGGCAACGGCTGCGGCTGGCCAAAGCCATCAGCTTTGTGGTGCATGCCTTTCAGCATTACCCCCTGCTTCCGTATCCCCACAAGCTCCAGCCCCGGCTGTTTGATCTCTGGGCCCAATACCTGGGGATCCTGCGCGGGTTGCTCTACCCGATCACCGAAGCCCCCGTGCGCCGCCGCCTGCGCCACGGCAGCCCCTACG
>Ga0194119_10011677_pt1 | contig 11274 bp, 8 predicted proteins | sample TA2MahC100mmetaG_FD_148620 | JGI IMG/M metagenome (GOLD analysis project Ga0194119, IMG submission 148620) | Freshwater microbial communities from Lake Tanganyika, Tanzania - TA2015018 Mahale Deep Cast 100m | ecosystem: Environmental > Aquatic > Freshwater > Lake | place: Tanzania: Lake... | reverse complement strand
TGGCAGTCAGAGTAGCAGCAGCAACTTCTTTGAAGAAGTCACGACGAACAGAATTGTGTGCCTCATCGTAATAGACGGTATCCACATCAATACCTGCTTCGTTGATACGACGCAGAGAGTTGTAGGTGGTGAAGATCAGTTGATGAGTATTAGATGCCTTGCAGACAGCATCGTGACAACGGATCTCGTCGATCTTGGTGGTGCTGTTACCTTCGATCTCGCCGCTGTGAACGTGAAGGGTGCAAACATCAACCTTGCCATTCAGCTCAGCAAAGAACTCTTCGTACAACTGAACCGACAGCAGGATGCGAGGAGAGACCACTACAACGGTCTGTGGGCGGTCTGCCTCTTGAAAGCGACGCAGACAATCAAGGATCATAGGAAGCGTCTTGCCGCCGCCTGTAGGGCAGGTGACACGACCGACAGCAGCAGTCTGCATAGCGTCAAGAATGCGCTGCTGGTGAGGACGAAGAGTGAAAGTCATGCGGTTCGCTGTTGATGAGAATAGTATAGGGCATGAGAAAGGGGGCACGAGGCCCCCCTGTGACAGTTCTTCAAGTGGATCAGTTAAAAACGATACGGTTCGGATCGTCAGCTTGTTCACCAGTACGGATCTGAGGGAAATACTGATCCTTATCAAATGGCAGCTGCCAATCGTTAGCAATCATATAGAGAGCAAGAGATTTCGCAACTTCACGAAATTCTTCCCACCTCTTCTTCTGGTTGATACGATCAGCAAGAACTACATCATCAGAATCACACTTAGGATCGAAATGCTGTACCACTTTCTGTACCTTCTTCGTCTGATGATACTGTTTCATCAAAGAATAGATACGGTCTTGGAAATAATGATACGGGAAGCAATAATCAACCTCGATCTCATCAAGACACTTCTCTTCAAGCCATTCACGGCATTCGTTATCACGCCAAGAGATAGTCTTAGTAGGAACTTCTTCTTCCTTCAAAACTTGACGAACAACTTCGTTCTTATCTTGAGTAGGCATATTCAGAGCACATTCCCACACAAAAGCACGAATAGCACTCTCTTCTTTAGGAAGATCTCCAGATTGGATCAATCCGCAGCAGCTAGTAACAAGATCGTCAACGCTGTTGACTTCTTGAGGAAGTGCGTCGTTTTCTAGATGTAACCACACTCGACGATTATATTCAGCTGAACGTCCTTCAGTCTCAATAAATCGTACAACATCAAAAAAGGCACCTTCCTTATATCCGTTATAAAAATCTGCTTTCTTACGAGTGATACCGTTTTCTGCTCGATAAAAATAAGTCTTACCAGTAGAATCTGTGATCACACAAGGACTAACAGCTGGTAACTCGGCAGATGGATCAATACCAAGGAGACGAGAAGAAGCAAGTTTTTTGATATTCTTGGCGGAAGAACCTTTCTTACGAGCAGGATTGTCTTCGATTTCACCAAAATAGATATCTTCGTAACGAAGGAATAAACGTGATTCGTGGATCACACCTTCGCCACCAACAAATTCATAAGTAAAACACTCAACTGGAGTGCTGCTAAAATCAACATAGGCGATACGCCCAGGAAGAGTTTCTACGAGAAATGAGTTCATAATGAGTAACCGCCTAACTTGCGGGATTTGATTGAACAAAGTAACAATAACAGAGATTTCTGGATCTGTCAACCCCCTGTGCCAGTTTCCTAACTGTCATAGGAAGGTCCATAATATAAATTTTTTATCTTTCTAATAGTCATATCTTTTGTCATACTATGCCACAGAACTTTTGCTGCTCCTAATGCAGTTCCACCATCATGTGCAATAGGATCAATATAAAAATTGATCTGCGGGAATTCTTTTAGATAAAAATAATTATTGACACAGTTCAAGAAATATCCACCAGATAGAACAATATTTTTTGGTTGATATTTTGTTATAACTGCAGAAATGTAATTGATAGTATGTCTTTTAGTCTCTTCCTGTAGTTTCCAAGCAAAATTACACTTTTCCTCAAAAGTACTAACATTTTCTAATTCTGATAGAAAAACTTGATTATCAGCAATCCCGTCAATAAACCAAGGATCTTTAGTAGAAGGACCTCCATATGCTGCCATACCCATAATTTTTCCAGCATCCAATCCAGAATTCATACCAAATTTGTTGCAAGTTTCTGCAAACATATGTCCACAACTAAATCCATCAGACATTATATGATTATCAATCATAAATGATTGTCTTGTGCCATCAGAATCACACACGCTATAATGTTTTTCTACTGGAATAATGTTATCTGGATAAGAACACAAATAAGTAGATTCTATTTCTCTATTCATATGAATAGAATCTCGTTGAGCGCCATACCCATCCATAACAATAGCTACACATTTTTCAAATCCAGAATCATAGAAAGCATTAGATGCGTGATACTTATGATGAGTGTACATATCATAATAGATATTTTTGTGTAATACAGAGTTTTTTACATTTTCTATTCTTTTGGGATCATACATTGGACTACCAAATGAGGCAATTATTAAATGATCTACACAATCAGGGATTAGTTTCCTTGTGTTTAGTTCTTCATCTATTAAATAATCTTTGATTTTAGAAATTCTTTCATTTTCAATATACCACAGTAATTCTCCATCCTTGAATAATGCTGTAGATGGTTGATGAGATATGTTGACACCTAAAATATACATAATTCTTCTCTTTCAGGGAGATACAAATATTTGATATCACATCTTTTTATAGTATCAATTGCATCATCAACTGTTTCTACTATTGTTTCTCCTGCTAAATTGAATGACGTATTGAAAAGAAGAGGAACAGTAGTTATTTTATAAAATGATTCAATCAATTTATAATAATGGAAGTTTTGTTGTTGGGTGACAGTTTGAATTCTACAGGTTTTGTCAACATGTAAAACTCCAGGAATAATATCATAAACTTCTGGTCTGGCATCAACTGCATACATCATAAATGGAGATTCATCTAATCCTGCCATATCAAACCAAATATTTGCATATTCTTTCATAATAGAAGCTGCAAAAGGTCTATAAGATTCTCGCTTTTTTACAGTATTGACAAAATCTTTTGCAAATTTATCTCTTGGATCATAAAGAAATGATCTATTTCCCAATGCTCTTGGACCAGCTTCAGATCTCCCCTGATAAATTGCTACAATATTTTTTTCACTTATCAATGAAGCAACTTTTTCTATAACTTGCATTAGTCATCAACAGCATCAACTGATCCAATATCACACACAGGCACCTCATGCTCACCAGCAATCAGATACCAATGCTGTAACGTACCGTGATACTCTGGATGTGCCTTGAATGTCTCGGGATACTCTCGCACACCAATATATGACAATTCATTATCTGGAATATTATTGTCACGAAGGAGAGCCTGAAGTTGTAAATGCTTCAGCTCAATTTCAGATGGGACTTTCATTCGCTATTTCCGAATAGAGAATACAGTATAGGTTACTCTTCTGTTTCTGTCAAGGATGGATCCAAATTTTCAAACACAATATCAGAAAATGTATCCATTACTAATACTCTGAAATAATATTCGGGAGATGGACAATGTTTTTTAGGGGGAAACCATTCAGAAGCATTCAAAATTGCTACATCATCACTATTATATTCGATCAAACAGTTTCTTCCTTGTAAAATTTCTTCAATAATATCATCTGGTGCGTAATCAGAATAGAACTCTATAATTTCTGATTTTTTTTCATCATCAAATGATGCCCACAATGGGTTATTAAAATATAATAAACATTTATTATTTGAAACACAATAATCTGACATCAACTCAAAAATAGATAATCCTTCAATTACTGTAATCACGATTGTGGTCCTCCTGGTTGTCCTGGTTCTGGAACTCCCTGCTCATCATATAATTTCTGAACAAGAATATCTAACTGTTCTTTAATGGAATCCATATTTTGATGAGTGACCGACCATGCGGTTCCTCTGAGAGCAACTGGAGTTTCTCTCATAGCTGCAATAAATGCGTGAGTATATAGTCTCTCTGTTACATCTCTTACGCTCAAATATCGGACCATTTTTTCTCTGAATGTTGTGAAGAAAAATGATGCTAGAGATATCCACTGATCTTCTGTTTCGAGATATTCAGCCTCTGGGTTATTATCTTTATATAATTTAGTAAATGCTTCTGGAGACATTGGGAATTTCACATTTTGTGGACTCACATCAGCAAATAAATTTGGTAATTCTCTTAGTTTTTGACGGTATGTACGATAACAATTTTTTACATCTTCTGGTAGTTCTACATCACTACAAGCAAATATAAAATCCGTTTCTTGTAGTAGGAAATTACGAGCTAGTCTAATAGATAACCAACTCTCACTGCTAACCTCACCATACATACGTCCCATTTCTTCTTGGAACTCTTGATTGATGAGTTGTTCTATTGATATAAAAGTATCTTTTAAAAATGTAAAAAATTCTTTTGCTTCTTCTATGTCAGTTTGTTGAATTTCATAATCACGCCATTCGTACAATCCAGTTTTAAAATTTTTGATATGTTTTCTTCTAATACAATGATAGGTATCATTGTCATACCAAGTAAATTCTACTAGGTGATCTTTATCTGTATCCCATAAAGGATATAATTTTGGTCTAACTTCATCATTCCAATAAGTATCTGGAACAACTTTTAACATTCCTCTATATGTGATACCACGATCCATCACATTTAATTGAAGGATAAGATTAGGAACGTTTGCTTCGGCTACAATACCCATAATAGAGAGAAAATTTCTGCTAATGTATATTTAGTTAGTATGCTTTAACAAGATATTTAACTAAGAAATATGGTTCAATTAGAGGTATGACATTATCTGGATCTAAAGCAGCAACTGGAATAATTGGTGTTGAGGATGATAATGTAAAGGTTACATCATTTGCGAAAATACCAGCTGGATATATGGAATTTGCTGGTCCACCAATACTATACTGCTGTTCATCATTTGCGACTGCTATTTGCCCTTCAGAAGGGACAAATACTAACTGCGTTAGTTCTTTCTGTTCATAATTCATTTCAACTATTCCAAAATTATCATTAGTACCTGAGTTATCATTTGATCCAGTTGGTGCCGATCTAGATTGTCTAATTTGGAATCTAGTATTCTCAGTTTGTGCTGCTGTAGGAATATCTAACGAATAAGTATACCATTTAGTATCCCCACTAGTACCATCATAATTACTATCTATTTCAGATTGAGTTGGTATCGGAACCAAAACACCAATAAAATTAGATTGTGGAAAAACTAAAGTTTGGTCGGTATTATAGAAAAGAAGTAATTCATCACCACCATTTTCTGGTCTTTCACCACCATTAATATTGTTTCCTCTACAAACTTTAACTGTAACTCTTTGAATGTCTTCTGCATCAACAGTTGCAGTTGTTACAAATCGAGTTTGCTCAGTACCACCAAATTTTAAATAGTGAGTTGGTGCAGAACTACTAACTAAAACTAAATTATTTAAAGATCCGTTAGTAGTATTGACGCCAACAGTTGCATGATTGTTTACTCCAGCACCTCCAAGAATACGAACTCTTGGAGCAGAAGTATATCCACTTCCTGCAGTAATTAATGATATACCAGTTACAACTCCATTTAATACTGTAACACTAGCCGTTGCCCCAGTTCCTCCGCCTCCGCCTTCAAAAACTACAGTAGGAACTTGTGATGTTGGAAGTTTAAATCCTGCAGTACTTCCTGTGCCAGTACCAGTAGTATAGAAATTCACACCATTATCTTGATTACCAGATCCAGCAATATAAACATCACCAACAGTGATAGTAGTGGTTCCGCCTACAGTTCCAGTCTGCGTTTGCCATTCAAGTTTTACATATCCATTTGAAGCATTGCCAGAGGAAACACCACTTTGATTAACACCTAATCCACCACTACCAACGGTATAAGCTACAGAAGACTGACCAGTAAAAGCACTTGATGGTACACTAAATTTGACAAATCCTCCAACAGATCCAGCACCACCACCTGATGACCAGTAACTTCTATTTTCAAATTGAGTTACTGTTACATATCCATCTCCAGTATTGGTATTTGATTGTGATGTTGGAGAATTAAAGAAATCTGTACGAACAGCAGAAACTCCTCGAATGCCGCCAAATCCTTCTTCGTGACCACCAGATCCGCCACCACCAGCACCAGCTTGACCACCAGCAGTGTCTGTAATGCGCCCGCAACCGCCTCCGCCACCACCGCCGCCGCCGCCAGTACATCCATATGCACCACCAGTGGCACCGCCGCCAGTTTGGAGAGTTTGTGTTGTCTCAATAACATTATCTCCTGGGTTTGTATTATCATTACCATTTTGTCCACAACTACCTTCACCAAATCCTCCTCCTCCGCCACCACCGCCTGCTCCTGCAATGATAACGTTTCCAGCCTGTAATCTAATAATTGTAGCGGCACCCCCGCCTCCGCCATCATTATTTACATGCCCATCGCCAGCAATACCACCAACTCCAGAGTGAGCAGCATTAGCAGAACCAGCATATGGTACACCTTGTTGCCCTGGTTGAAGGGAAAATGCTATTCCAACTGCTGGTGCTTTATAAGTTACTGTAAAAACTTTTCCACGTCCACCAGTTCCAGCAGCTCCACATCCATTTCCACCAAAGTTTCCACAATTTCTTCCACCACCACCAGCAAGAGTAAATTGAATTCCAGTTAATTGATAATTTCCATTAGTTATAGAAGATGTGAATGAATGTGATACATTCGTAGACCAACCATATGTTCCACTAGGAATAGAAACATTAGAATTATTAATAAATACAGATTTTCCATTTGTACCAGCGCCGAGAGCACCGTTTGAACCTGCGGTTGATTCTGCTCCAGGTGGACTTACTGCAGGATTAGCTAAAAGTTTGACCCAATATTGTCCGTTGCCACCATTACCTCCAGCCCCGCCAGCAGTAACGGTTTGAAGGACTGATGCGGATGAAGATGCAGAACCAGATATTGTGTAACTAGGATATGTTCCACCAATTCCACCAGCAGAAAGAGAAGCAGCGTTTCCGCGATTGCCAGCTGCACCTGTTGCTAGGAGAATTGATCCACCTCCAACTGAAAATGTCGATGATGTTCCATTATTACCTGCTAAAGTATAAACTGCACCTGATCCAGAGCCACCTGATAATGTTACCGTAACTTGGTTAAAAGTAGCAGGAACTGCATAAGTATAATTACCAGGGGTTGATTGTTCAACAGTAACTGTAGAATATACTGGAGAACCAGCAGTATTTACAGTTCTTCCACCAATTTGAGATCCAGCACTAAATTTTTTGTTTATTGGTGTTCCAGTTGAAGTAATATTTTGGAATGATCCAGCTCCTGCGCCTCCAGATGCATAATAAAATCCTGGGTTTTTAATAGATCCAGAATTTTGATCACCACCACTCCAATTGAAAATATCATAAGTACCAACAGCAGAATTTAAAATAGGAGCTTTTGATAAAACGTGAGTGTGACTATATGCAATACCACCAGGAGGTAAAAAGTTGTTTACTTTTCCAGTTCCTACTTTATATGAAGGAATATATCTATCACCAGAAACTTTTCCAGCATAATTTGTATCTAATGCTGCTTCTGAATGAAATAGATAGTGAGAGTGCTGTGGAGCACCCGCTAATTTTTTCTCCTGCAATCTGGTTCTAATTGTTTGAGAACCAATAATAACCGCTTCAATTGTATCTACAACATTTTCATATCCGATTGTTGTAATACTTCCAAGCGCAAATTGTCCAGATTGAGAAGCTTTATCAAGATACCATTTACCATTGATTGTATTAAGACCAACTCCAAGATCTGAGTTCCCAACGTTTGCTGAGTTTGATCCATATACTGGTCCATTTCCAACAATACGTTTTGCTTTTAAATCTAAAACTTTAAAAGTTCCCATGTCATCTGGCCAATAATCCCATACATTACTCTTTGTAATTGCTTGAATTTGACCGTTTTGCCCATTAATTCTTATTTTAAACGTTGCTCCAGATCCAGGAGATCCACTTATTGTAACTGTTGGAGGACTTGATGGATTATAACCTTTTCCTGGGTTTAAAACATTAATACCCTGCACAACACCACCAGTAATAACTAATGCAGCAGTTGCCTGAACAGGTGTTACGCCAGCAAATACCTGAGCAGATCCAGATGGTGGAGCAGAAATATTAACAGTATAAGAGCTACCAGTATATCCAGAACCACCAGTTAAGACATCAAGACCATCACTTGCTACACCGCCGTAATCATTTCCAATAACTTCAAATAAAGCAGGATAATCTTTAATTAGATATTCACCACCATCGCAATACAAATATCCTTCATATTGAAATTCTGGATTATTTTGTGGAGCACCACTTCCAGAAATATTAGTATATGCCGTAGTACCACTAGATGGAACTATAGCTGGAACAAAACTATGGTCAAAAGAACCTGTTGTTGATTTCAATACCTGAACAATAGTTCCTATGCTCATAAGGTCTGGTCCCTTATCAACATAGAAAAATTTTCTTTTATTTCTATAAACTGGATTAATATCTGGCATGGTCAATATTTAATTAAATATTCCAGGATAATATAAGGACTAGTTACAGAATCTAATGATGCAACTTGATCTGTTTTTAGTGTCAATGTTGTTTTTAAATTATCTGGAGATAACAAATAAGCATTAGTTTTTACTTTATATGTATGGTCAAATTTCTCCAGAAGAATTTTGTGAGAATGGATCGTTGGATCAGCAGTTTGTGCTAATTCTGAAATTTCAGTAGCAACATTATTTACTTGAGGATAAACTTGTGTGGGTCTACTTGTAGTATTATTGTTTATTGGGACAACATCAGAAAGAGAAGCACCATTATAATCAACTGGAACTCCAGCACCACCAGTTATATAAGTTGCAGGAACATTTTGTGATGCACTAAAAGTTCCAGCATTCAACTGATTACAAGTTCCTAAACCAAGTCCCCAACTTTTAAACGCTGGTTGATTTCCAAAAAGAATATTACCCAAATTAAAACCAGTACTACTCGTTAATAAACAATAATATCTAAAGGAATTTAATCCTGTAGGTGGCTCTGCGTCATAACACAAATTATAGTAATTAACTTCAAATCCAAGATTAGTTTCAACCCCATTATTTTGATATCCAGCAGCTTGCTGACCAGAAGCAATTGCCCAACATGCAGGTTGGTTTGTTCCTGGACCTTGAGCATTATTGTTATACCCAGTATTATTCAACCAAGTTTGAATTGGAACAGTAGAAGCAACATTTCTAGATCCTGGACCTTGAGATTGTGGATCTGCTAGTTCATTAGTTGTTTTAATTCTCAATCTATTTGTTGTAGAAAAGTGCATATGAGAATGTAGAGCTAATGAATCAACCGCTTCAACATCTGTATATCCACTATTATTTGTTCCTTTCGAGTAAGATGCTTTCCCTTTTATAGCAATTTCTTGACTTGGAACAATAAAGTTTCCAGTGTAAGTTACAGGAATAACTGTTGTGTTACCAGTTGTTGATCCTGCAGTTGCGCTTGCTTCAATACCCATGCCAGAACGTCTTTTTTCAACACCAAGTTGATTTTTTGTTAATATATTTAAATACTGCCCAGCAGATCCACCTGTGGTTGGTTTCGGATATTTTGAACCAAAATCTGGTAAAATAAATTCATCTGAAGCTACCTCGTCTATTGGTTCTCCATCAATATCAAATCGAATAAAAGTACTAGCAGATCCTACACCAAGTATTTCAGCGAGTGCTGGATAGTCTAATGCTTTCAAAATAGATCCATCACATTTTAAATATCCAGCTGGAAGAATTTTTATATTTTCTTCTGCTGTTGGATCCAAATTGCTATATTCAACTGGCCAAACAATAATAGTTCCTGCTCCAGATCCATACTTTGCTCGTTCTTTAGAATAATGCGTTGCCATTAGTATGCTTTAATAATAAACGTTGTTACTAGTGCTGGCATTGCTACATCAGCAATAATATTTAGTGCGTCATTGATACTCTCTGGAGAAACATCTCCAAGACTTACAGTATTGACTGGAAATGTTGCTGGTGGTGCTAACGAACCTACTCCCATCTGAATTTCATAACTACCATGATTATGCCCCAAGAAAGATTGACTATTTGGATCTAATTGATCGGTTGTATTATTTAAAGTAGTTGGATATGTTCCGTGTAAGAAATAAATTGTTTGATTAGTCAGAGCTACTAAATTATTTGAGGGTTGTGACAATTCAATTGTATAGATATAATTACTAGTTGAAGTTCCAGTTCTACCAATCGAAAGAACTTGTGTTCCTGGTGTAAGTCCTGAAGTTTGAGTAGAAGAAGTATAGATCCACATAAAAGGAACAATTGAATTAAATTCACTACCAATAGCTGTTCCAGCAGGGAGAGATATCGAAGTGGCATTAATCCCTATATTGACGCCAGCAACAGAAAAAGCAGCTCCAGTATCTGGATTATAATTTAGTACTGGACCAAAATAATTCCTTCTATTTGCGAGTGTTAATGGTTTTGGGAATACTCCAGTCCAAGCTGGTTGCTGGTGAGCTTTATTTGGAATAGGTACAGGAAAACTACTGGTAAACCCACTTCCAGAAAACAAATATGATAGATCAGTAGCATTTGGTTGACCTGATGGATTTATTCCAGGTGGTGGCCAACTGTCTGCAGGAACATTTTGCCAATAACTAGATCCTACAAAACTATGAAATCTATCTGTTGTAGGAAGAGTATATTCATGAGTTTCGTCTCCATAGTAAGTAGCTTGAGCTCTACCATTTTGCCAAGTTGGTGCTTGGGATGGGTTCTGCAATTGGCATTCTGAATATCCATTTGTTCCACAACTTCCAGTTACACCACCGCTAGTAGTAATTGCTGATGGTTCAAATAACATTGGACCAGAGAATTGTGGAACTGCCTTTGAATATGTACCAGGATGAGCATGTCCAGGAGTATGGTTTATACTCAATTTTCTATTAATTGTATAAACAGTTGTGTTAAAATCTGGATTACCAATAGTAATTTTAGTCATTTTACCTTGCATTACTAAAGCTGGATTGACCGTAAAATCAATATCAGTAGCGGCAGAAATAGTTGTTTGAATTGGATTTGTTAATCCAAATCCTGCCACTAAAGGAACTGTTTGTTCAGATATTAATTTATTATACGCATCAATTTGTCCATATTGATAAGCAGTTTGTGATAGGTAT
>Ga0194119_10011673_pt1 | contig 11278 bp, 5 predicted proteins | sample TA2MahC100mmetaG_FD_148620 | JGI IMG/M metagenome (GOLD analysis project Ga0194119, IMG submission 148620) | Freshwater microbial communities from Lake Tanganyika, Tanzania - TA2015018 Mahale Deep Cast 100m | ecosystem: Environmental > Aquatic > Freshwater > Lake | place: Tanzania: Lake... | reverse complement strand
ATCCTAATAAAATATCATGATCCAAAAAAAAATTAAGGTCAGCGTGTCTAACCAGAGACTAGATAACGAGTCATCATCTGATAAATCGCTACAATAGTTATAGAAAGAGGAGTCAACCCCTAAATTCCTTTTAAAGCAGATTTATATGATTAGGCAGCTTTGTACCCAAGCTATGTGGCTCTATGAGTATCCTGCTAGAAGCTTTTAACTTTATACTTCATTGTTCGACGATGACAAGGTGAGCAAAACAGAATTTGACGCATGTTGTAATTCTCCTACTTCTGCTTTGAGCGGCATTTATTCGGCGCTAGCAGCAGTAATGAGAAAAAATGAAACATGGCTTGCCGACGAGATACTTGATGATTACTCCCAGTACCTGAAAGAACCGATTTAGTATGAAGTGTTCTTCCTCAATCACGCCAAGTTTTGCAAGTATCTCTACCACATAGATCTAGCTAAGTAGGAGTTTAGTTGTCGACGGGTTTCTAAAAATATTGAAGATTACTAAACTTAAGAAGACATAAAGCAAGCGGAAAACGAGGATCATGTTCTCAATGCGGCCAATCAAGCCCTATCTAACTGTCTTACCATAGAAGAAATTGCTGCTGTTAGGTATTTGGTGCTTGCTTTCAGAGCCGAGTACAGACATGATCCACACCTTTTTTCCTACAGTAGTGAGTCCCTGAAAAACTTACTGGCTGGAAATCTAGACGAGGAATTGCCAAATAACTGGGTCTAAAGTCAGATTCAGCCTTTCATAAAAAGTGGCAGCTCTAGCGCCAGAAGTAGTGTTACATTAAGCAACAACAAAAAGTTTATCTAAGAAACTCCTCAGTTTAAGATCAATAAGCTGGAATCAGAACTGCCAGCGGGCAATATGGCCTGCTACCAGCTTTTACTGGGCAAACCGTTGATTTGGCACAGATGCCACGGTTTACAAGAGCTAGCCAAAAAATTAGTTGTTGATGAAGACGACGATTATGAACTTCGGCTTAGTGCATTCTAGATATTAATTGTGACATTGACTACACCCATAAGTCAGCAGAATGCTAGAATTTCCGTTCTCTGTGACCAAATCATTAACGAAATGAAAACCCCATGGCAGGAGAAAATACAAATCTTCGTTTCATAGATGACTTAAACGCTACCAAGGGCCTACTAAACATTAAACATTAAGAAAAAGGCTCAGTTTAATGACAACATCATTAATCTTTTTAGGGAGAACACGGGGTTAACTAATGATGATGCCTTCATTTAGCTTCTCGATTTACACGACAACGGTGAGGAGGCCAGGCAGTTCGACTACATTTCAAAGTACGGTTGTAGAAATACCCTTGTAACAAATTCTATCGTGACTACTAACCAGAGTATTAATCCTGAGCTGTCAGCGGAGATTACTGACCGCGAGAAGAAGTGACATTATTGATTAAATTTAAGTTTAAGACAAGATTAAGAGAGTAATATTTTTGGGGATTATCTAAATTAATTAAGGGTCTTTAACTCAAACAGGGCTGGGTCTGTTAGGTGCATGAATGATCGTGGGGTACAATGGTTCTTCATTTTGTTAGGGCTCTTACTGGTCTTCATGAACAATCAATTCACGACTTCTTTATCGGGACATAGTCACGGAAAGACCAAAAGCAGTCAAGTGTTTCATCAAACTCCTGCATTCGCCGATCTACTTGTTTAGCTTTTTTTTTGCTTCATGGATCTTATCAAGAGCGTCCTAGATATCATTCTCTACGCGCAACACAACGGCCAACGTTTGAAACTTGCCCAGCTGTGTATTAAGCCAGTCCTTCTTGGATTTCAGAGAATCTAGTTTATTTTACAATGTACCTAAGTCAGCCGGAACATCCTCCTCGTCACGATTAACCTCGTCTCGATGGTGCGAACGGCCTGAAGTTTAGGCTGACTTATACAGTGCCGTCTTAAGCTAGGCTTCCTATATATCGAGTTCACCCTGATGGAGCTCCTTTTAGGCCGCTGGCATTTGTTGTAGTTCCTTTATGATTTTGCTTAGATCATGGCTGTTTATATCATTAGGCTCTGTGCTAGGTTATTTGAGGAAGTCAGTGACCGAATCATTTAGTTCCGCGCCGTACAATTATTCTAGATATTCTCCAAAGGGGTTGACATCTAGTTCTTCCTGGGCTCTGGCAATATCTATGGAGTCGACGCTGAACTCTACAAAGTTAGCCATCCAGAGTCTCTACTAGTGATCATCATGATAGAAGCCGGGGTCCCACTCGACTCTAAACCTAACAGGATTAATGAACAGCCGGGATAACGGATCATCCGATCTATAGTTCATAAGCTTCAAGACAGTATCGTCGAGCTAAAGACTTTTTGCATGCAGTTTGGCTAGCTAGATCTTGACTGTGGGAGGCCAAACATGGATACCGATGAAAGGAGTAATATCCCAAACGCCAAGTTCAATGTGGGTCTAGAATTCTAGTGCGCTGATGTCATAGTCACGCAGCAGGGGACATACTGCTTTGTAAGTATCCCAATGTCCAACACCAAAAGCAGCACAGCAAACTCTAAGAGCGTGGATATCTGTCTCACTGGCCATTACCCCGTTAGCAAACTAACGATTGTTAAAGTCGTTTGCTCTTGGACAAGCCTGTCTCATCTAAGGATCACCAGTGTAATTGTCAGTAAAATAGCCAAGTCTTTTGCACATCTTGCAAGTAAACTCTAAACTTAGTAATCTGCCCATCATACTATTTTTCTATTCTCGTTGCCGCTTAGCAAAAAGTTTTAAAGTCTACATGTGCATGTCAGAGTATTTCACTAAATGGCTTGACAAAGGATCAGGATCAGCTCTGTCCTTCAGACTTTTGTGTTATAAGTGCTTGAGCATTGAAAGAAAATTAAATTACAACTGTTTAATAAAAGCTGCTTTTATAACTATTAACATCTGCCAGCGGCGATTAATTAACGCTAGCAGATAAAAAATTGCAATTTTGCTTCCAGCGGTTTTTAATTACCGCTAGCAGATGGTGAGTAAGTACCAAATAAATTTTTGTACGGCCTTACAAATTTACTTTAAGCACTTAAATAAGTACTACATGGTCCAAAGCACGTTCTATTCGACACCACACATCTCATTACAGTAAGTAGACTAGATGTTATCTAAGTAGTCAAGATTATCACATTGGGCTACATTGAAATTTAATCTAAAATATTACTATGATTCAGCTGCCAGCGGTCATTAATCCCCGCTAGCAGATGTTCATTTAAGAAGCAACAAAGTTAGTTTACTGGAGTAGAAAAGTAACTTTAAGCATTAGAACAAGTACAATAAGATTCAAAACAGCTGAAACCTTCAAGATATTACTTTGAATTAAGGGGTTGCATCAATTAATATCGGATAAGTTAGAAGATACTGTATTGCCGCAAGCGGCTATAAATGGACGCTTTTAGATTTTGATTGTAATAATAAACTTAATGACAAAGAAAAAGTCGCGTTCCAAATCATCTGCTAAAAAGATCGAGAAGGTAAATAAGCTCAAATCATCTACCAATTAGCGGGCAAGTTCAGTCGGTAAGGTCTCATCTAAGTCAATTCAGTCTAAAAAAACCCCTGTGCAAAGTTAAGAGGCTGGTCATTAAGGCAAATCCCAGTTGTCTTTAAAAGTGAGTGATGTATCTAAAATATCTTTGCCGCAATCAAAGAAGTATGAAACAGAAGTGCCACAGCAGTTAACCCTTGGGTTCTTTGATTCTATTGATACAGTGACAGATGCTAAGACTCGGCCAGCAGCAGAGGAGTAAAAGGCCGAATAAGACTTGGACTAGTCTAAATTACTGATTGTGGAGTCATCAAAGTCAAAAGCTAGGGGCAGAGGTAAGTGCTTACGACTTTACTGACAGCGGCAATTATAGGCAGCTAGCAGCAATCCAACATGTCAAATCAGAGGACAAAGGATCGAAATGATTAAGACTTGGCAGCTGTGATAAAGTTTTTCAAAGAATGTTGTGGCGACTTTGACGTGAAGCTAGCCTATGGTTAGGTCATGATAGACTGCAAGGACCCATTCAAGCCAAGAGACATACGGTTTCCACTGCCATACTTGAGACCGAAAATAAATACTTAGGGTGAATTGGTCGCCTTTGAAGCCATCCCTTAGAGAACCTGTTGCGAGTCAGAAATAATCTTTTTGGTTCCAGAGGACTACAGCTTTGCAAAGGATAATCTTAATAGCCCAGATGCGGTCGATCAGTTCAATAAAGTCTACGCTAAGATCTTTAATCCAAAAAAAATGTGCAAGCTGGGGTAAGCTTTTAGAAATTTTCTTCAAACGCTAGCTTTGTTCAATCTTGAGCTTGCACTCGCTTTAGCCAACATTTATTGCGAACACCGCAAGTTGAAAGAGATTAGCTACTAGTCGACAATCCCGATTGTGAACAACTACCACTGCTTGGAACCGTTTAGCATCCCTATTATCGAATTAGATGAGCTCGAGAGGCAGCTACTTCGTATGATTGAAAGAGAAGAGGAAAATGCTGAGGACTTTTTCTAGAATTATGACTAGGAAGAAGAAGTAAAAACTGATAATTATCAGACAAAACTTGGGTTCATAATTCCTCTTAGGTTGCGTTATTATCTTAGACAATAAATCAGACTGAACCATTATACTTTGACCGAGACCCGTCACTGGGAATGCGACACTCATCGATTTTAAGGTCAGTTGGTTTATGACGATGTTAGTTCAATTTGGGAAGGCGCTCCGTCGTCCTGCAAGGATATTGGCTACAAAGAAAGCTTCCAGGGCATGGTCGTGCCGGCATTAAACTAGCTGCTCTGCTGTTGGGATTTGAAGCAGGTCCTTATGAAAGGGTTCAATAGTGTAGCTGGACTGATTTTTACTTTCGTAAGCCACAATATTGACGCTATTGACTTACAAACTTTATTCAACATCTCCTAGCGGGCCAAATCGTTCGCTGGCATGGAGTTGGATCCGTTATGTGGCATACCATTGGCTGTCATGGGTCATTTAGAAGAGAATCCTCGCGCTGAGTCTACCCTAGATCCAAAATATAGGTACAGTATGCTGCGGGGCATCGTCTAGTTGGAGCAGTTCTATTGCTGGCACATACCCGAAGAACACTTTGAACGAGTACCTAGTGATGACATGTCTCCAATAGATAAACACAGATGTCCTTTAGATGTGTACAATGAATTGAAATATTTCATGACGAGATTAGAGGCTAAATTTTTTGAGGATTTCGTGAAGTATTACGAATAAAATCCTCACGAAAAACCTGTTGGTTGGGACGCTGATGATGTGATTAAACATTAGTTTTTGCGTGAGAGATTTCAATTGATCCGTGTTGAGAGAGTAGCCAATAGATAGACTGGAGAGTAAGTCTTCATAACTTCAGTCATCAGGTTAGATATCATTGGAGATATTCAAACATCGTTTATGAAGATTACCCCTGAAGCAAAGCTGGCAGCGGATTAAAATGGCCGCTAGCAGATAGATTACATTTAACCTCCTGATACCCAGTTCTGTGACTTTGACTGTTTTTCTGAAAACTTGAAACTGGAAAGAAAGTTTGCTGACGAGAAAGTTGATCATGCGCTGCGGTCTCAGCACAAAAAAAGAGGAGATAACGGCATGAATGAGTTGATCGAGAGCTTAAATGTGGGTGAGGGCAAGCTTGATTAAGATAAGTGTTGGAAATTTCGACTCTTAAAGCTCTTAACAAAACGCAACAAAAAGGCATCTGTTGGCGGTGATTAAACGCCGCTGGAAGCGGTTAAGGAGTGGGACCTGATTTCAGTTAAATGCTATGGTCTTGCCAAGTACACTAGCGCAAATGAAAACTAAAATCACTTAGAATAGTAGACGGCCTACATGCTGAGACTAGCCAACTCCGAACAGATCAGGCACACGCAACTGGATGAAGAAGGTTGTAATAAAATTATGAAGATCGTTGGCTATTATCGTCAGTACAAGAACAGCCCCGGTAGCATGAAGCTTTACAAACGGGAGGAAATTAGCATGTACCCAAAGTTAGACTACCACAGGCACGTCAAGTAGCTATTACCCCACATTAGACAGCAGATGGAAGGCTCTCAGCTTAAAGTCAATATGTTCACTGCCGAAGCAGGTGCAATGAATGACTAGATGGAGTAATTAAGAGGCAGTGGTGACGCAGCGGCACAGGTAAGTGCTGAACTTATGTAAATTAAAAGCTTACATTACAACGATATTGTCAAGCAACTTGACACAAAGCTAATCAGGCGCACGTTCATTTGCAAGATGGTGCTGCTCTACTTACAGGGAGTTTTGGTGTTCTTGAAAGATGAAAAGGCAAAGCAAAAAGTCCTTGATCTGATGATTGAAGATGAAATCGAAAAAGAGGACGCCAAGTTGCCTTTTATGACGGGTTTTGGCTAGAGATATCCGCAAAAGGCAGCAAATGAAAAATACTGGACCCCTTGGCCTATTCATCCTTGTCCATTGTTCTTAGAGACATAAGACTACCAAGACATCGTGTTATCGTGGGGTGCAATTGCAACAAACGAAGTAGGGCACTTCTAAATCTCCTAGCTTCAAAAAAACGACGCTAGCACTATATTACAGCACGCTTTTAAGCACCTGTACGGATGGCTTTAAGACAGAGGGGTTAAATTAACAGAAGACTAGTTTAGAGACTAAGCCATGACATAAAACGTGCTGGAGAACTTTTTGTTGTTTCCTCTCCGTTACCAATTTGATAACATCAAGACCGCACTAGAAGAATGCTGCAAGTTGGGGACTAAATTTATAGCAGGTTTTGCAAAAAGTTTAACAGCCTCTCATTTTACCGGGAAATCAGTCGAATAGCACCATTCAGACTTTAAAAAATTCTTGTTTGAAAAGATTAACAAGAAGAAACATAAAGAGTTGCTGTCATCTGCATCAAAATTTGATTAACTGTCTGACTACCGAAGCTACTTTGACCAAGATAAAGCGATAAATTCACCCGCCAGTCAATTTCAGAAGCTCAACTAATTAGAACCGGTTCGTGCTGACTGGTAAATTAAAGAGAGGTTCCTACGCCAGATGAGAGTGAATGACTTTAACTATTCGGATCAGAAACAATCATGCCGTGATAACAGTCTACTGAATACGCCAGATCACTAGCTCTATTCTGCCAATGACTTATCGAATGCCAGGTCACCAAATTAACTTTCCATAAATATGGTAGTCTCTAACCGTGATCAAAGTGTTGGATAAAGAAAGCGGGATTAAAAGTCAGCTGAGAAAAATCGAAGCGCCAAACGCCAACCTTCTGGTTAAGGTACAACAACCCCAGAAAAGAGAAAGCACAAGTGATTTTAAGAAATGGTTGAATGCATATAAGTCTTATAGACGCATCAATGACGTGAAATTATGATATACTAAGTTTATTAATAACAAAACACTAATTATATTGCTGGGGTTTTGGGTTGTGATTTTTGAGGTCATCAGAATGAAGAGTATGAGCGAAGTGACGACGGCAGTACTTGCTGTCACTTTACTGATAGCGGAGATTTACTACCGCTGGCAGCAAAGAAGTTTTTGACTGTCTAAAAAATTATTTATCTATTTCCTTATGCATTAAATCTCAAACAATGAAATACTCAAAAACTGGACTGAAAGTGTTACGATTAAAAACTTTCTTGCTCTTATTCGTGCCGCACCCGACATTTTGGTGTACTTTTTACGGATTTCCTTTTGTTTTTAAGAGTTGCATGTCTGTTTATGGCACTGGTGTTATAATTTAATACCACTATTCACAATTAGATTAATTAGGACAATATAATTTTATCTGCTGGCGGCTATTATAAACCGCTAGAAGCATCGCATTAGTCTTTTAATACAAGCGTGACTGATGTTTGTTGGCGTTGAATTAAGGGTTTTGTCTATATGCTGCCTTTAGATATCTTTAACTTTTCTCTTTATAAGTGTTATCTTCTATTCAGTATTCGGTTATAACTAAGCAGCTCAATAGTAGAGCAGTTGGCCAAGACCGACATGCCCCTGGTTCGAATCCATATCAGGCTGGCAAATGCCTAAACCCCTTTCAGTTGCGATTCAAATCAGCAACAGGGTAAAAAATTTTTAAACTTTAATTCTAATAGCGGCTCTTAATAACCGCTAAAAGTATCTATGAATTACTCTTTCATTTAAAGTTTGTATCGTAGCGAGTTGGGCGCGCTTTTTTTTAGAGCCTAACTTTAGGACAAGTGGATTATGATGCAGCTGGGTGCTATGAATGTAGGCTAGTGGTCATTGATAAAATTATCTGCGGTTATAGTAAAATTTCATTTGATATATCTTTACTGCTGGCGCCTTTTAATGACCGCTGCCAGATTAATAATAGAATGATCGAAGAAAATAAAGAGCAAGTCCCACATGATATATAGGCGCTCAAATCAACGTTTGCGCCTGATTAAAACGTAGCAAACCGCTAATTTAAGTTAGCCAAGCCTTTGACTAAATTCCCTAAGCGGCCTCTCACTCAAAATGACCTTAGGAGAATGTACAAGCTAAGACATGGCAGCGAGTTACTTTCAGATATGCCGATTATCTTAATGAATTACTCTTAAATAGCCCGGAAATTACATATCCCGCCTGCCACAGTATGCGCCTCCTTAAAAAGATACGAGTAAGACGGCTGCAAGTTCATCAATAGAAGGTAACTTTCCTTTCATAGGACTTGGGATGCTCGTAGAATAATTAAAGGCAAACTGAAAGATTATCTCTTAGATCCAGCCACATTGACTGATTGGGCTGGCAAACCATTACACTAGAGAGTCCAGAAAATATAGGACTAATTCAATGTCAAGATGAACCCGCGTACACTGGGCAGGTTTTACATCAAAAACAAAGTTCGAAATATCGTTGTCAAGTACTAGTATCAATAAGCTACTAGAAAGTCCAGGGAAGAAGTGACTTAGTATGTCATTCAATTAGCTAGACGGGTATTGGCTAATGAAAATATTGTTTACTTTGACGAGACCAGCTGCAACCCCTGGATGAGGTCCCGCATGACCTGGTCTCGAAGAGATGTACCAGTCAAGATGCATATAAATGAGTATAGAGGCTCTGGAGTAACCATTTTAGGCTCAATAGGTTAACACTTGACTGAGCCAGTATTCACTCTTGCTAAGTCGACTAATATGCATCATGTCAGAGATCACTTTAAGAAGCTCTATGCCTCAGTGAATTCAGACCCTAGTCAGCCGGAAAAAAAGTTGGTAATCGTGTTGGACAATCATAGAGCACACAGGACTCCATTCATAAAGCGGCTAGCAAAGGATTTTGATTTTGAACTTTTATATTAGCCACCCTATTGTCCCGAAATTAACTCAATTGAAAGTCTGTGGTCCGTCATGAAGAAAGATATCAAGTCATGATTGTTAGATGCGAGGCATTAGAAGTTGACAGATGTGTCCTTTAGAAACATACTCACAAGAGCAATAGAGAACGTCACGCCATCACAAGCCTAGAGGGCAGCTAGGTACAACAACAGAGCTTTCATCTATAGGATACTCAATGAAATCCAGTAAAACTAAATATAGCTGAATCAATAGTAGAGCTTTCAGCGGCCGATATTACCCGCTGGCAGTGACGAGCTGTAATCATTAAGAAGTGGCTAGTTCCAGTTCCTGGTGCCTTAAATGAATTCATAAGTTCAATCTCCTGTCGGTGATTAAGTCCCGCTGGCAGTGATACTAGAGAGGATTAACTAGGAACTGCTCGAAGGAGAGAATTAAGGCGATATACGAAGAGATAGGCCGTAGCCAGAAGGTCTTTCACCCTACTCAAAGCTGTTTAGATATTGATCTAGTTTAAGTTATTAAATTCAAATTTATTTCTTATGTAGTAGTTGAATCATCAGAACTCCCGCGTCGAGGTGTAAGACGTCCAGATTTACAGTAAGAAGATGCTCCACGAGCTGCTGACAAGGAAATTGTTCTGTTTGCCTGATGTAAAGAGTAATTATTGTACCTTGGAACAGCTGTTGTTAATCAGGGACAAAAAAATTTGGTGCATGAAGTAAGATGATATTTGCTTCAGACAGTGTACTAGACCGCCTAGTGTCCGTGTTCTAGTCGACAAGATAATTCAGTATTGCGCTCAGAATAACTGGGACTGCGGAATCACACATAAGAGAGCTAATTATCCTGATAAAGAGTGGCTGATACTTGCTGTGGCCACATTATCACGAGGAAAAGATGAAATTTTTGACCCTGCTTATGTGCCGCCAGCGGAGGATATTCGCCGCTAGAAGGAAAAAAATACCATATTTGTCCACAACGATGACGGCTTGCTTGATGTTCCTGCGTCTTTATTGCCCAAGAAGAAGGGTAGAGCCATCTAGATGGTAACTTTGTCGAAGACTGATAAGATTCGAGCTTAAATTATGTTGGCAGAGGCTTAAGAAGCAAAGGCAAAGGAGCGAACTGATTAACTTTTGCAGGCTTTGAAGGATGCTGAGGAACAGGCCAAACTTGATTCGTAACCCGAGTTGACGATCAAGGAGATGAGGTAACAGCTGTAAGATGAACTTCAGAAGCAAGCGTAGGCCTTCATCGATTAGTAGTTGTAGCAAAAACACGCCGAGATGCAAGCTCAGTTCGATATGGCCGTGTAGTAAAGGGCAAGTTAGCTATCATCGCCTAATTCTGAAAACTAAAACCCCGTACAGGTAGCTAGAGGGGACTATGATATGACTCAATCGGTTCCTTGGAAAAATGACCACATCAACAAGATGGGAACAAGAAAGAACCCTGTCCACTTCGGTCGAAGCATTACCAACACAATTAGCAACAGAGTTAGTGATGATGAAGCTTCATTCGACTAAATGGGCTGAAAAAAAATCATGATATGTTGTCATGCTTCTGGGGTTTTCTGCTAGCGGGCAAGTCAGGCGCTATAAGTTTGGACTTTTTTTACCGATTTTATGACAAATTACAGCGGACAAAATTGCCCGCTGGCAGTAAACCCCAAATTTCAACAGCTATGGGAAACTCCGAAAAATGAATTTTTTATGTGTTGTGAGTGAAGTATGTTGAAGTTTGAGATAATGTATGTTGAAAACTATACATGGTATGAAGTCTGATCGCAAAAAAAGTCACTCGATTTTCAAAATTTGAACCGAGGGTAATCTAATATCTCCAGTTTATCATCTTACGGCGACAAATGTAACAATCAACAATTGCTACTAATCATATTTGTAATTATTTCAATTAAATATTAATGATCACAAATGGGGTTTTGGGGTTTTGGGG
>Ga0194119_10011672_pt1 | contig 11279 bp, 11 predicted proteins | sample TA2MahC100mmetaG_FD_148620 | JGI IMG/M metagenome (GOLD analysis project Ga0194119, IMG submission 148620) | Freshwater microbial communities from Lake Tanganyika, Tanzania - TA2015018 Mahale Deep Cast 100m | ecosystem: Environmental > Aquatic > Freshwater > Lake | place: Tanzania: Lake... | reverse complement strand
CACGACACCATCGGTTTTGCGCGCGGCGTGGTGGTGCAAACGGGCGTGCACGGCACCAACAATCAGGTGATCGTTGATGCGATGGCGCAAGCAAACGGGCGGCTGCGCGGCATCGCCCTGCTGCGCGCGGATGTCACCGATGCCGAGTTGCAACGGCTCGATCAAGCGGGCGTGCGCGGTTTTCGCGCCAACTTGGTGGCGAAAATCGGCGTGCAATTCGATGCCGCGAAAAAGCTCGCCGCGCGCGTGGCCAAGCTCGGCTGGCACGCGCAGTTTTTGCTCGACATCGAAAACTTCCCGGATTTCGATCGGATCGCCGCCGAGTTTCCCAGCGAAATGGTGATTGATCACATGGGGCGGCCCGATGCGACCCAAGGTGTGAATGCGCCGGGGTTTGAAGCGCTGCTCCGCGCGTTAAAAGGCGGGCGCGTGTGGTCGAAGTTATCCGCGCCGTACCGCACCTCGCGCGCGCCGATTCCCTACCACGACATCACGCCGTTCGCGCAGGCGCTTGCCGCCGCCGCGCCGGAGCGTTTGCTGTTCGGCACCGATTGGCCGCATGTGATGATGCAAGGCGCGATGCCCAATACCGGCACGCTGGTCGAGCAACTGGCGGCGTGGGTACCGGATGCGGCGACACGCGAGCGTATACTGGTGCAAAATCCGGCGCGTCTCTACCGGTTTTGATTTCAGTGTTTTCGGCATAAAACTAATGGGGTAGGAGCAATCCATGCGGTTCGGTTTATTCGGCAGTGCGTCGGCCAAGCGCGGCAGCGGTGAGTTCGACAGCACCGAAGGCTTTCACGATTTTATTGAATACAACGTTGAAGCCGAGGCGCTCGGCTTTCACGGCACCTTTGTGGTGGAGCATCATTTCACCGGCTATGGGCAGGTGTCGGCGACGTTGAATCTGCTGACGTGGCTCGGCGCGCGCACCAAAACGCTGCGCCTGGGCACCGCGGTGATGGTGCTGCCGTGGCACAACCCGGTGCTGCTGGCGGAGCAGGCGGCAACCCTCGATTTGCTCTCCGGCGGGCGGCTCGATTTTGGCGTCGGCACCGGTTATCGCTACAACGAATTCGTCGGCTTCGATCTGCCGATGGACGATGCGCGCGCCAAATTCGAAGAGTCGATCGAGGTCATGCTCAAAGCCTGGACCTCGAACGAACCGTTTTCGCATAAGGGCCGATTCTGGACGTTTAACAATATCGTGGTGGAGCCGCCGTCGTTTCGCAAACCGCACCCGGCGGTGTGGATGGGCGCGGGCAGCGAGCGCTCGATACAGGAGGTCGCGCGCCGCGGTTTTAATCTGCTGCTGGGGCAATACGCCGCGCCCGGCGATGTCGCGCGCAATATCGCGATCTACCGCAAGGCGGTGGAGGACAAAGGCGAGCCTTGGGATGCGATGCGCGTGGGCGTTACCCGCGCGTTTTTCGTCACCGACGATAAACGCGAAGTGGATGAGGCACTGGGGCGGCGGCTTGCCAACCGCATGCGGCAATTGAAGCTTGCGACCATGCCCGATGGGCGCATCCTCGGCGGCCCCGACCGCGCCGACGGCGACCCGGTGCAAGTCAATTTGAACAGCGCCATGTATGGAACGCCGGACGAGATCGCGCGCAAAATCGAAGCGCTGCGCGCAGCGGGCGTGGGCTACGTGCTGATCAACGGCGGTGGTTCGGGCGGCGGCGAGCGCGGCCGCGCGAGCCTGCGGCGCTTTGCGCGCGAAGTGATGCCGCTGTTTGCGAAATAATAAATCATATGACGGACGGCCCCTGGATCGACATTGCCCCGGTAGAGGAAGCCACCGGCGAGCTTAAACGCGCTTACGACAAAATCCTCGCCACGCGCGCACGCATGCCGGATATCCGCGCGGTGATGGCGGGCGAGCCGCTGGTGGTGGAAGGTTTCGCCTACTTCTATCCGGAAAACAATTACGCTTGCCGCGCCATCGACCGGCGGCTGGCGGAGGTGATCGCCACCGTGGTGGGGGCCGCCAACGAATCGGCGCTGGGCGGCCCGGCGCACGCGCGCCAGCTTGCGCATATTACCGGCGATGCGGCGTTTGCCGAGGCGATACGCACCGATTACAAAAGCGCCGGCTTGTCCGACAAGGAGCGCACGCTGCTCGACTACGTGTGCAAGCTCACGCAAACCCCCGGTGCCATGTGCAAGGCCGACTTGGACGGGCTGCGCGCGGCGGGCTGGAGCGATCCGCAAATCGTGGCGACCGTTCACGTCACCGCGTTTTTTGCCTATATGAATCGCGTGGCCAACGCATTTGGCGTCAGTTGAACGCCGCGGGGGCTGTGCGGGATGCTGCCAACGCCGCATGGCTTTTTAAAAAATATTAATTAAATCAAATACTTAAATATAATGACTCAAGATGATCTGTCGTTCGAGGGGGTGAAGGTTCTCGACCTGTCGCAGGGTGTGGCAGGCCCTTATTGCGGTATGCACCTCGCGCGCAACGGCGCCGATGTCATCAAAGTCGAGCCCACCGAAATCGGCTGCTGGAGCCGGCGGCTGGGCAAGCACACGGGTGACCAAACCGCGCATTCCGTCATCGTCAACCGCGCCAAGCGCTCGCTTGCCATTGACCTGAAGAGCACGCAGGGCGCGGCGATCGTACAAAAGCTCGCGAGCCAATGTGATGTGTTGATCCACAACTATCGCGTGGGCAAGATCGACAAATTTAAACTTGACTACGAAAGCGTCAAAAAAACCAACCCTAATGTCGTCTACGCGCACATCACCGGCTTCGGCCCGCAAGGGCCGCGCGCCGATAACCCGGCGACCGATTCGGTGATGCAGGCCTACACCGGCATGATGTCGATCAACCGCGACGCCAACGGCGCACCGCAGCGCATCGAAATGCTGGCGATCGATTTCTCCACCGGGCTGTATGCGTTTCAGGCGGTGTCGGCGGCGCTCTACCGCAAAGCAGTGAAAGGCCGAGGCGCGCACATCCAGACCAGCCTGCTGGAAAGCGCGCTGGCGCTTCAGGAAGGCGCGATGATGGAACACCATCTGCAAGGCGGTGCGGCCGAACCCATCGGCATGCCGGTGGGCATGTTCAAAACCCAAGACGGCTTCATGAGCGTCAACGCGCGGCGCGATGAGCACTTCAAGCGGCTAGCCAAACTGCTCGGCAAGGACGGATGGATCACCGACCCGCGTTACGCCGATGCGCGCGCCCGCGTCAAAAATCGCGATGAGCTGATGGCTGAACTGCGGCTGTCCTTTGAAACCAAAACCTCGGATGAATGGGTAGAACTGCTATCCGGCATCGACATCCTGAAAGCCAAGGTCAATACCTACGACGACCTGTTCAAAGACCCACAAGTGCAGGCGATGAAGGCGGTGCGCTGGGTGGAGAACGACACGCTGGGCCGCGTGCCGATGGGCACGCTTTGCGGGCAGCGTGCGCCGGTGACGGGTGATGCGCTGACGCATGCGCCGCATTTGGGCGAGCATACGCGGGAGATTTTGGGGGAGATGGGGTACGGGGCTGGTGATATCGAAAAGCTGACGGCTTCGGGTGTTATTAAGTGCTATCGAGGGCTGAGTTAATTCGAGCCGGCCCCTTTGTTCATTAAGAAGTCGAGATTCGGATTAATTGACAGGAAACCAAAAAAAGGACGCAATATGATGATAAATGGCTTTAAATAGGGTTTATATGCAGGTTTCTATGCGTGAATTGAAGTCACATTTGGCGCGCTACATCAAGCAAGCGCGCATGGGGCAAGCGCTTGAAATTACTTCTCACCGCAAGGTGGTCGCGAGATTGTCTGGCGTCCCGTCTTCCGAAGATTCAGCGATGTCGCGCCTGTTGGCATCGGGCGCTGCAAATTGGCAGGGCGGAAAGCCCGTTGGCGCTGCGCTGAAATTAATGGCCAAAGGAACGCCGGTTTCCCAAATCGTGCTGGATGATCGCGGGTGATTTTATTTTGCGATACATCGGCCCTGCTGAAACTTTACATCGAAGAGCCGGGTAGCGACGCGGTAAAGGCGCGCCTGCACGAGGCCCAAGCCGTGGCGGTGTGCCGAATCGCATGGGCTCAAGCCCATGCCGCCCTGTCCAGACGAGCGCGCGAAACGCCCGAAGACGCGGGCACCCTCGAACAAGCCAAGGCCGCACTAGCCGCGGATTGGCCACGCTATGTCGTCATGGAAATCAATCAGGCCGTGGTTGAAAGGGGCGGGGATTACGCAGACACCTTCGCGTTACGCGCCTACGACAGCGTTCAGCTCGCAGCCGCCTTTGAAACCGGTCTGATTGCACAGACGCCGGTACGCTTTGCCTGCTTCGACATCCGCTTGAACAAAGCCGCAAAGTTGCAGGGCATGGATTGTCTGTAAATGGCCGTGCGCGTGTTTACGGGCTGTACGCAATACGCAGGTGCTAACGCGCGTAACCCGCAATCCGTGGGACGTCACTAAGCGAAGCGCGCTGCGCCGAATGGTTCGGCCGATGAAGCCCACATGCAGTACAATGCGCTACGCTGATAGCACCCTATGCGGACTGATGTAGAAACGGCGTTTGAAATTCCCGTCCCCCTCGGCTATAAGGTAAACAAAGTGATGGAAGAGCCCTTCCATCGAATGCCAGAAGGACTCTGAGACCATGAAAAAAATCGTTGCCGCACTGACCCTGCTTGCCCTCGCCGCGTGCGCCACAACGCCGGAGATGGAGGGGCCGCCGACTGCGTTCCGCCTCACCTCGCCCGGCATGCCGGACAACGCGCGGCTGCCGCCGAAGGCCGCAGGCAACTTCGCCAAGAACCCCAACTGCACCGGGCAGAATGTCTCGCCCGCGCTCGCCTGGAGCAACGCGCCGGACAAGACGCGCAGCTACGCCATCATTTGGGACGACCAGGCCGGCCGCGCCGGCCTTGGCGTGTCGCACGGGGTGATCTACGGCATCCCGGCGAGCACCAGCGGCTTTGCAGAGGGCGCGCTGGGCGGGGCACCCACCACCGGCGCGTTCGTGCCCGGCAAGAGCACCATCGGCATGCACTGGTTCGGGCCGTGCTCGCCCAAAGGCAATGCGCCGCAGCACTACGTGATGACTATCATCGCCACCACCCTCGAGCCCGATGCGTTGCCGGCCGGGCTGACCAAGGCCGAACTGCTCAAGGGGCTGGAGGGCAAGGCACTGCGCGCTGCTAGCCTGTCTTTTCGGTTCTGGCAGTAGGAGCGGGAAGCTGTAGAGCGTTGCCTTCCGCGTTCACGGCGTGCCCGCGACCGGCGATCCACTGATACTTGCGCCGCATCCGAGGGGAAACACGCAGACGATTTTTGGGGGAAGGTTCTAGGGCTGGGGAGATCGAAAGGCTCAGTGTTTCTGGCATTGTGGCGTGCTATCGAGGCCGAGCTAGCCTAATCTAGACTTCTTTCCGCTATTTTTGAGGTTTCACTTAGCGACGATTCCACACTCGGTGCTAGAAAAGAACCTCCGTCAAAGAGCGATAAGTTCCAACCTGGAGTCGTGTTTTATTTGCGCAACCCGCGCCTACGGTGGTGTGGGAGGACTGACGGGGGAAATCCCGTCAGTTCGACCCGATCTAAATTCAGTTAATCTTGATATTCGCCACCTTAACCACTCGCACCCACTGCGCAATCTCGCTCGACAACATCTGCGCGGTTTCTTCGGGCGTGGTGGGGATCACGTCGCGGCCATCGTTGCGTAAACGCTCCAGGATGTCGGGACGCTTGACGAACGCGGCGATGGAGCGGTTCACACGGTTAATGACTTCGCGCGGCGTGCCGGCGGGGGCGATGATGCCGTTCCAGCCCCAGGCGTGAAAGCCCGGGTAGAACTCGGCGATCGACGGCAATTCCGGCACCACGAAATAACGCTTGTTGGCGGTGACCGCGATCGCGCGCGCCCGGCCTGATTTGATATGCGGCAAAAACACCGGGCCGGAGGCGATCATGATGTGCATTTGCCCGCCGAGAAAATCGGTGAGCGCCGGTGTGTCGCCCTTGTAGGGCACGTGCACGAAATTCATTCCCGACATTTGTTTTAACAACTCCGAGGCGAGATGCGGCGTGCTGCCGGTGCCGGGCGAGGCGAAGTTAAACGCCCCCGGCTTGGCCTTGACGAGATCAACGAATTCCTTGAAGTTGTTGGCTTTCACCGACGGGTTGATGCCCATGATGAACGAGCCCATGCCGATCATGCTGATGGGGGCGATACCCTTCACCGGGTCGAAGCTTAAGGGATACAGCGCAGCCGCCGCGGCGTAACTCGATGGGATCACCGCCAGCGTATAGCCGTCGGGCGTTGCGCGCGCCAACAGTTCCGAGCCGATGGTGCCGCCGGCGCCACCGCGATTGTCGATGATGAATTGCTGGCCGAATTCCTCGGTAAGATGCGGTGTTACCAGCCGCGCGATGATGTCGGTGCTGCCGCCGGGCGGGAAGGGCACGATCACGCGCACGGGGCGTACCGGCCATTTCGTTGCAGGTTGCGCGTGTGCGCTGGTTTGCACGGCGATTGCTGCGAGTGCAAGTGTGCTGAGTGCGAGCAAACATTTCATTGGGTGCTTTCCTCCTCGTTTTTGACCGCGATATTAAACATTAGTCGAAAATTCTTCCGCTGTCGTTCCCGAGTTTTACGCAAATGAGGCGCGAACCCATACGGTGCCTCAAGTCCAACGGTGTTATGGGTTCCCGTCCCCGACTAAAGCATTCGAGGGCAGGCTCTGCGCGGGAACGACACGGTAGAGTGTCGTGTTTTTTGTTGCGTGACCGAATGTCGTGCGGTCGCGCACGCAAGAAAAAAGCCCCACGGCGCAACGCAGCGGGGCTTTAAAATAACAATTACATAAGTATTTGATTTTATTGAGTATTTTTATACATCCTCGCCGTAATGAATGCGCCGATACGGCAGCGTGATCACCGAACGCGACACGCGCACGTCGACCAGCATCGGGCCCGGGTTGGCGAGCCATTCTTGCGTGACCTTTTTCACTTCGTCGATGGTGCGGCACAGCGCGCCGCGGCCGCCGAAGGCGCGCGCCACCGCGCCCAAGTCCGGCGTGGCGATGCACGAAGTTTCAACCTGCATGTTGTGCGCGTCGAGTTTGTAGTACTCGGCACCCAAGCACTGGTTGTTCATGCAAAAGATCAGCAGCGGCACATTGTAGCGCACCATGGTGTCGAAGTCGCCGATGTGCATCATGGTGCTGGCGTCGCCGTCCATCAGAATCGCTGGTTTGTTGCCCGACGAGATCACCGCACCCACCGCCGCCGGCATCATCTGCCCGATACAGCCGAAGAAGTGCCCCGGCATGCACATCGGGCGGCTCTTGCGAAAGAGAATGTTGGTGAAGCCGGCGGTGCAGCCGCTGCCCGCGAACAGGCTCACGTTGCTGGGCACCATTTCGTCGAGCATGTTGCACATCGGGCGCGGGTCGAGTGTGCCTTCTTCGAGTTTGTACTCCTGGCGGTCTTCCCACGCGTTGGCGAGGCGTTCCTTTACTTCGCCGGTGCGATAGCCCATTTGCTTGAAGTTGCGCTTGGTCAGCTCGGCGTTCAGCGCGGCGATGCCGGCCTTGCCGTCGGACTGCACATAGTGATCGGCGCCCTTGCCGCGCGACAGCATCACGTGCGCCTTCGGGTCGATGTGGATGAACTTCGCTTCCGGATAGAGCAAGCCTTCGTGCGTGGTGTAGCGGTTTAAGCTCGCGCCCACCGCCACCACCACGTCGGAATCGGAGAGTAACTGCATCGCGGTCTTGGTGGCGTAGGTGCCGGAAATGCCGATGTGGTATTCGTCATCGCCCAAGAAGTTTTTCGCTTGCAGCGTGGTGGCGAGCAGCGCGCCGCTGCGTTGCGCCAGCGCGCGGATTTCGTCACCGGCGCCCGACCACATCGCGCCGCGGCCCATTACGATCACCGGACGCTTGGCTCTTTCCAGCATGTCGGCGGCTTGTTTGATCGCGGCGTCGTTAGGCGCAACCGTGCGCTTGGGAATGATCGCGGTCGAGGGCATGTACGGCTCGTCGTCTTCCCACTCTTTTTGCTGCAGATCGAGCGGCACGGAGAGCAGCACCGGGCGCGACTGCGTGCGCGCGATGTAAAACGCTTTGCGCACGGCTTCGTCGGCATCTTGCGGCGTACCCATGCGCACGAACGCGGCTTCGCAGCCGTGTGCGAACGCGGATTGATCGAGCGCCTGGGTGTATTCGTCGTCGCTCACAGGGTATTCGCCGCAGAACGCCACCAGCGGGGAGGACGCGCGCGCGGCGGTGACGAAGGCCGTTGCCAGCTGTGTCGTGCCCGGGCCGCAGGTCGCGGTGCACACACCGGGCGTGCGCGACGCACGCGCCCAGCCGTCGGCCATGCCCATGCCTACGCCCTCGTGGCGTACTTCGTGCATCTTGATACCGTTCTTCTGATTGGCGTACTGCCAGTACATATTGCCGTCGCCCATCATGCCGAATACGTGGGTGGTGCCCTCGGCCTTAAAGGCCTGCGAAAGACGTTCATACACCTTCATTGTTTACTCTCCTTCTCTTTGCTTGGGTTTAAATCAGCCAAAAACTCTGCAATCGGAAATCAGTCCGAAAGCGATGCGCGTCAAAGTCTCCGCTGTCGTTCCCGCGCAGGCGGGAACCCATAAAACCGTGCCCTATGGCACCACGTATAGATTCCCGCCTGCGCGGGAATGACATGGGGTGCTGTATTGGTCTTGGCGGCATGCGTGGTTCACGATCATGCTTTGGTCCCACCACAACGCTCAGCCAATTGCTCCGCAAAACTCGCCGTCATGCGCTTGATTACCAGATTCGCGCCCGATTCGATCAAGTGCGCAAGGCGCCCGGTCAACTCACACTCGGCTTTAATCGGAATCGCGCTTTGCGCCACCGCATCCTGCCCTTCCACCTTGAACTGCATGTCGGTTTTGAATTTGGTGCCGCTGATTTTGTCGCGCCCGCGCGCGGTGACGCTGCCGGATTTGTTGGCTTCGTCGTAATTGACCATCACGTTGGCGGCGAACGACACCTTGGCCGGGCCGAATTTCACCGCCATCTTGGCATCGAACGACCCGTCTTCGAGTTTCTCGCCGAGTTCGGCGCCTTCCACGCATTCCACCACCGCAGTGGGGTCGGACAAAATGGCCCACACCGATTGCGGCGTGGAGGAAACTTCGATGCGTTCGTTGACTTCGATCATGAGTGGAAACAGCGGTGAGGGTGCGTGTTGATATCGTGCGAGCGGCGCGCGATGCGGGGCGCTACTCGCGTGGTTGTTCAATCGGAGACCGCGATGATAACAATACCTGGGTGTCCACAGGAATGGCTACGCACGAATTAAAAATTTTTAAGTAAAACAAACGCTTACTGATATGACCTGGAGTTACGGCGCGATGAGAGCCGTAATGCGAACTTTGGGCCTTGCGTGAGCATCGGCAAGCGCTGTCGCCGCCTGCGGTGTCGCACAAAAAAACCGGCCACCAGGTTGCCCCGATGGCCGGTTCGTAGTGCTGTTGCGAGAAAACGCTTAAGCCTTCGCCAGCGCGTCCAGCAACTCCTTGCTCTCTGGAATGGTGCCCGGCTCGTAGACTTTCATCCACTTCACCACGCCATTCGCGTCAATCACATACGCGGCGCGCTTATCAAAGCCTTTTTCGTCGTTGAAAATGCCGTAGGCCTTGCCCACTGCCGCGTGCGGCCAGTAGTCGGAGCACAGCGGGAAGGGCATGCCGCCTAGTTGCTCCACCCACGCTTTCAGGCTGGGAACGGTGTCTGCACTGATTTGAATGATTTCAACGTTCTGCTTCTTAAATTCTTCGTAGTTCGCACGGAACCCGGATACTTGATTCTTTCACCCACCGGTGAAAGCGAAGGGCATGAAGGCCACCACCGTCTTGCGGCCCTTGAAGCTCGACAGCGACACCTTGCTGCCGGTGTGTGCGTCCAGCGTGAAGTCGGGCGCGGGGGCGCCCACTTGGACTGACATAGGATTCTCCTTTTTAAGTGTTGAGCGGCGAAGATTACAACCCAATCGGTCGGCGGGCAACCGCGACGGCGATAAGGCTTTGTGCACCCACTCAGTGCGTGGCGCGAACTGGCGCGGCAGGCGCCGATGCGCTAGAGTCTGATCGCCATGAAAACCAACTCGAAGATCAACCGCACGCTCATCCCTGCCCTCGTCTTGTTGCTGATGGCGGGCGCCCTGCTCGTGGGCCCGGCCATCGCGCAAAAGTACCCGGAAAAAACGGTCCGCATCGTCGTGCCGTTTACGCCCGGCGGCGGCACCGATGTCTACGCGCGTACGTTGGCACAGCGTTTGTCCGAGGTCTATGGGCAGCAATTCATCGTCGATAACCGCCCCGGCGCGGGTTCGACGCTGGGCACCGAAGTCGCGGCGCGCTCGCCGGCCGATGGCTACACGCTGTTGATGACCTCGGCGTCGTTTTCATTTACGCCGGGGCTGCACCCCAAGTTGCGCTACGACTCGCTGAAGGATTTCAACGCGGTGTCGCAAGTGGTGCGCGTGCCGCACGTGATCACCGTGCTGCCTTCGCTGCCGGTGAAAGATTTGCCGGACTTCGTGCGTTTGATGCGCGAGCGCCCCGGCCAGGTGCTTTACGGCTCGGCGGGCCCGGGCAGCGCCATGCATCTGGCGGGCGCGCTGTTCGCGGTGGTGACCAAAACGCAATTGGGACACGTGCCCTACAAAGGCGGCCCGCAAACCGCGGCGGCGGTGATGAGCGGCGAGGCCACCACCGCGTTTAACACGCCGGAAACGGTGATGGGCCTGATCCGCGCCAAACGCTTGCGTGCGCTGGCGGTGTCCACGCGCGAACGCGCGCAAGCGCTGCCGGAGGTGCCCACCGCGATCGAGTTGGGCTTCAAGGATTACGAGGCGATCGGCTGGTTCGGCATGCTCGCGCCTGCGGGCACGCCGGCGTTGATCGTCGAGCAATTAAGCGCCGAAATATCCAAAACCATGCAATTGCCGGCGATCCGCGAGCGCGCGCTGAACGATGCCGCGACGCCGGTGGGCAGCACGCCGGCGCAGTTCGACCGCTTTGTGCGCGATGAGATTGCGAAGTGGACCAGGATTATTCGCGATGCGGGGATTAAGTTGGAATAGCGTATGGGCCTATCCATAGAAAAGCTCGCGCAGTTCACAGCCCAAACCCAGTGGGAACAAATCCCCGCGCACGTGCAACAACACGCCAAGTTGGTGCTGCTCGACACCCTCGGCGTGATCCTCGCCGGCTCGGTGCGCCCCGAAGTCGCGGCGCTGCGCGAGCGCAT
>Ga0194119_10011663_pt1 | contig 11280 bp, 9 predicted proteins | sample TA2MahC100mmetaG_FD_148620 | JGI IMG/M metagenome (GOLD analysis project Ga0194119, IMG submission 148620) | Freshwater microbial communities from Lake Tanganyika, Tanzania - TA2015018 Mahale Deep Cast 100m | ecosystem: Environmental > Aquatic > Freshwater > Lake | place: Tanzania: Lake... | reverse complement strand
GAATCCGTTTTTGTCTCGCTATGAGCGAGGCAAGAGATTGGTCATAAACATAGACCAAGCATTACAAGAACAAGAGCGCCAGTTCATCTAAGGAGATATTATGGCAAAAGGTAAGTCAGAGAAAGAACGAGCAGCCAAAACGGTTGATAAAGCTCGTGGTGTGGTTGAGAAAAAAGGTGTAAAAAAATACAAATTATTTAGTGGCGTAAAACCATCTCAGAAAAAAAACACTCGTGAATATGAAGTGTTAAAAAAGGCTGGTGCAGTAAAGTCTGAAAAAACAAGATATCTTAGCGTTGCATCTAAAAAAGAAAGTCCAATTAAATATACAACTTCAAAATCAGATGCTGATACCTATAACCTACTTGCAAAACGTGCAAAGGCAAAAGGTCTAAAAGGCGCAGAAGCAAAAGCCGCTATTGAAAAGGCTTTTAAGTCAACTGCTCGCACAGTAAAAACAGAACGTGAGCGCAGTGTTACTCGCGCAAAAGGTGTAGTAAATAGACAATCAAATAAACGCAAAAGCACAGACTTAACCAGATAAGGAGCAATTATGCCAAAAGTAGGAAATAAGAAGTTCCCATATACAGCAAAAGGTAAGGCCGCCGCTAAGAAGGCCGCTGACAAAATGGCTAAGGCTAAGAAAGCTAAGAAGAAGTAACTTCTCCGATAGGAATTAAATGTTAACAACCAAAGAGGTAATCGCTAAGGTATCTCGTCTGCAGACTAAGTACGCCAAACGCGACCAGCGTATGCGTGATGTGCTATCTGTGCGTCAAGGAGATATCAGCAAGGTCTATCCTGCGATGTTCTCTGAGGAGTACCCAAAGCCTCTAGTTGCTAACTTCATTGATGTAGCTGCTCGTGATCTTGCTGAGGTTATGGCGCCCCTTCCCGCCTTTGAATGTTCTGCTACCAATATGGTCTCAGACTCTGCACGTAAATCTGCAGATACTAGAACCAGAATAGCAAACTTCTATGTCTCCTCATCTGAACTACAGATTCAGATGTATCAAGGCGCTGATTGGTTTAACACCTACGGTATGTTGCCATCTCTCGTTGAGATGGACTATGAGACTAACAACCCAAGAATCCGTCTGCTAAACCCATTTGGTGTTTACCCAGAGATGGACCGCTTTGGTCGTTGTATCTCTATCACTCAAGTGATAAACACCGATGCAGAATCTCTAGCGATGCAATATCCGGAGTTCTATAACCAAATTATAGTAAACAAGAATTATGCTACCAGCTCTCCGTATGTCTCAATGGTTCGCTACCACGACAAAGACCAAGACCTCATATACGTAGCAGATCGCAATAACTTAGTTCTATCTAATTTGCCTAATACTATTGGCAAATGCTTGGCTCGTGTTGCTATCCGTTCATCCCTAGATGGAGAAGCACGCGGTCAATTTGATGATGTTCTAGCGGTTCAGTTGGCTCGTGCTCGCTTTGCAGTATTGCAGATTCAAGCAGCAGAGAAGAGCATTCAAGCACCTATCGCTATTCCACAAGATGTGCAGGAACTAGCCCTTGGTCCTGACTCGATTATGCGCTCTGCTAATCCACAAGCAATCCGCCGCGTTCCGCTAGAACTTCCTGCTGGAATCTTTACAGAATCTGGTGTATTAGAGCGCGAACTACGTCTTGGTGCAAGATATCCAGAAGTACGTAGCGGTAATATCGACGCATCCATCATCACCGGTCGCGGTGTACAAGCGCTACAGGCTGGCTTTGATACCCAGGTTCGTGCGGCACAGGCACAGTTTGCTCGCCTCTTTACCGAACTTGTATCTCTCTGCTTTGAGATAGATGAGAAAATCTTTGGTTCTATGACCAAGGAAATCAAGGGAGTAGATGACGGCACTCCGTTCAATATGAAGTATGTACCATCTCGCCAAATTGCTGGTGAGTATGGAGTAGATGTTCGCTACGGCATTATGTCCGGTATGGACCCTAACCGTGCAATCATTGCTTTGCTACAGATGCGTAGCGATAAGTTAGTTTCAAGAGATTATGTAAGACGCGAAATACCTATGGAGTTAAATGTCACTCAAGAAGAGCAACGTGTGGATATTGAAGAGATGCGTGATTCTTTGCGTATTGCTGTTGCTCAGTACGCTCAGACCATTCCAGCACTTGCTGCCCAAGGTCAAGATCCTTCTCTCATTGTTTCAAGAATTGCTGAAGTCATTAAGGGTAGACAAAAGGGCAAGCAACTCGAGACGATAGTTGAAGAAGTATTTATGCCTGAAGAGCAACCTGAAGTCCCAGCAGAAATGATGGGCGCACAAGTTCCAGCAGCAGGAATGGCCCCAGCTCCTGCCTCGCAGCCAACTCCAGAAATGATGACTGGTGCGGCCCCTGCTGCTGGCGCTCGTCCTGATATAGCAACTCTACTCGCTCAGATAGCAGGGTAAGGAGGTGTATAAATGAAAAAAGGTGGTCGCGCAAAGGCTTCAATGGCTAGGCCAAAGGAAGGCTCCAAGAGCGCTCCAAAGCCAGCAGGCGGAGAAGTCAAATTCGGTTATGCCGGAAAAGCTCGTAAAGGCAAGAAGGCTTAAGTTATTTATATGCGAGAGGATAGAGTGTGAAGAAAGAACCCAATTTTGTTCCACGCTCTATCCGCTTCGCTGATTTCTTTGTGATACTAGCAGGGTTCTTTCATAATTTGATAACAGCATTTCACGTATTCTCAGATGAGATTTTAGAATTAGCAAAATATAACGCAATCCGCAAGAATGAAGTTAATCAGGCTTGGGAAGATTTTACATTAGATTTAGAAAAGATGGAGGACGGCAATGGCTAGAGGCCCACTCGCAGGAGCTGCAGGTCCAGGCAAGTTCTCCAAGAGAACAGACCTACCATCATCGGGTTATGGCGAAGGCGTAGAGACCGCTGCAATTAAAGCTGGCGCTCCGCTTGCACAAACCCCAGATGTTCAACCAACATCGCGTAGCGATATGGGTATGGCTCCAAGTCAAGTTGAAAGAGTAACTTCATTATATGCTCCAACAGAACGAGCAGATGAACCAATTACTGCAGGTATTGCTATGGGTGAAGGCCCTGGCCCTGAAGCGTTAGGTATTAACGCTGCGCGTCAACGGTTAAAACTTTCTGATTCTTTAGCACAAATGCTTCCCTTTGATACTACCGGTGAAGTTACAATTTTGTATCAAGAAGCGTTAGCGCGAGGTGATTGATGGCTGACTTAAATGCAGCAGCAAATGCTGCCGGTCTGTCAGGCAATCAAAAGAAGCAAATAGAGCGATTAAATAAAGCATTTGAAACTCATAAGGCTCTTCTTAATTTGCCAGGTACGGTAGCTAATAACGTTTACACTAATAAGTTGACTCCTAAAGAGCAACAGGATTTAGTAGATAAGTTTGGTCAAGAACCGCCCGAAGAGAAGCGTTCTGTTCTTGGAACTGCTTGGCATTACACCGGCGGAGCACTATTTCGTGGTGCAATGGCACTATCTGACCTATCTACTCGTGCAGCACGTACTGGAATCATTGCCCTTGAGGAAGGGCGTGACCTAGCTGACGCTTGGGATCGTGCCGAAAAGGATGGACAAAAGGTATTTAACGAGTCAAGACTCGTAGAAGCTGAAGAAAAGTTTGGTAAGAATCTTGTAGGTATAGCCAAGAAAATTAAAACTGCTCGTAACGCCGAAGAAGTAGCTAAACTTATGGCTACAGCCAGCGAAGAAGAGAAGTATTGGCTACAGATTTCTGACCGTTCAGTCAAAAACCTACCAGGTGCTGACGTTAAGAAGATTCAAGCAGACAGAGACTTGCTTGATGATGCAATATCTGCAGTGAATGCGGCTCAATACTCACCAGGTCGTGCTATTGCTAACATAATTGATGCTTTTGTTCCTGGCGATTTCTATAAAAACGGTTTTTTCTACAAGATGACATCAGGCGCAGTAGATGCAGCCTATCGAATCTTTGCCGATCCATTACTTCTGGTAGGTAAAGCCAAGCGTTTATATGATGTAAGCAAGTATGCCTATGAAGCGGTATTAGTTTCTGCTCGTAAAGGCGGAGACACTGCCGCAACTTACTTTGCAAAACCATCAACTGTAGATTTTTGGAATGCTTATGGTGGCAAACTTAAGGATTTACGTAAGGCTACTGAGCGTGGCGATAAACTAGCCGCCGCTAAAGCCCGTAAAGAGGCAGAACGCCTAGCTCCGGAGTTTGGCCCAGCAGTTATCAATTTATTTAACAAGGCTGAGGTTGAAGATATAAGTTCTGCTAAGGCTTTCTTCTATAATGAAGATGATGCTTTTAAGATTATGAGCGCTGGTACAGCCCGTCGCCGTATTCTTATGCCTCGTCTTAATTTTGCTCGTCAAACTAGAGTGGCAGTTCTTACTGGAGCAAACAAAGTATTTAATCTTGATGAGATTGGACCTGCCTTAGTTGATGATTTCTTTGGCGCACCAGAGACTCAAGATGGAATATTTAAAGCTGTAACTGAAACACCTGAGCGTATAATTAAGGCCGCTAAGGGTTTCCAACCTAAAGGTCTTAAGTCTTTGCGTTGGTCTAGTTTTCAAATTGCTCGTCGTATTGATAGCGCTAAGCGTAAATTTACTCGCATTCCATTATTTAGAGATGACACATTTGACGTAATGGCTGCAGATGCTCCCGAAAAGATTTATCAATTAGCAGCAGTAGTTATGCCCACTCGCCAAGCCCGTTTGCTATCTGAAACATTCTCAGGCCTAGAAGAAGCAGGTAAGCGTAAAGAGTTTTTTTATGGACTCTATTCATCTATTGCTGAAATTCGCGGAATGAATATGACCGTTGAAGGTCAAAGAGTTGTCCGTCAATTAACCGGTAAAGGTCAAGTCCAATACAGCATTGCGGGAACTGATGACTATATTGACTTTGGTTTACTGCCTAGCGAGATGAATGATTTTGTTACAGCTCCTAGCCTTGTTGACATAGATCGTATGGCTTCAAGAACCAGTCTTATCCAGCGTATTGTCGGTGTATCTAACAGCAAGTTTATGGAAAGCGTAACCAATGCTTGGTCATTCTTTACCCTTGCTGGTTACCGTTACGCCCTACGTAATTCTATTGAAGACTTAATGGTTAATATTGCTATTGGTTCTAGCCCTTGGGGTATTGCTAAGAGTCGTTATCTTTCAACACGCCTATCAACAGCAATGCGTTTAGCCCCAGGGTTGACTGCTGCTGAAAAGTTTACAGCAGAACCGCTTGGTATTATTATGCGTTTCGTCAATAAAGGCGAATCCGAAAAGTACGCTGCACGTATTAAAGAAGTAGATGCAATCCTTGCTACTAAAAAGGTTAAGATTGCAGAGTACGAGAATATTGTAAAGACTAGCACTGACCCTAAAAAGGTTAAAGGTGCTCAAGCCGGTATCCGTCGCCTTCGTAAAGAAATGCAAGGTGGCGTAGAGCAAGAAGTCCGAAGGATAATGGCTGATGCTCTTACCGCAGGGCGGGTACAAAGATTTGCCAAAGCAGCAGGATTTACCAAATTAGATAGTGACGCTTTAGAATTACTAACCGAGCAGGTTACATACGGAAATGTAGATAATCTACTTGCAGTGATATCTGAAGGTGGATTTAACTTTGCTGCAGGTTCCAACTATCTTGATGCCTCATTTGACTTAGCTAAAAATCTTGGCGTAAGGCAAGCAGAACTACGTCTAGACCTAGGTGGTCTAAAGACTAAATATGCTAAGGCAGCAGGTAGAAGAGGCTTTACTGAAATTGGTCTAACGCCAAATAATGAAGCATCTATGATTGCTTGGGCGCTACGTCTTTCATTCTATGGCAATGATGAACTAGGTTCTATTGCTCTTGCTAATATTGACGATCCAGTCAAAGCAGTTAATGCTATGAAGCAATGGTTAATTGATAATCCAAAGGTTTTAAAAGATGCTAGAGCATCCTCAGCTAAGAACATATCAATAGACGAGTATGCCAAGATTGTTTACAATCGCGCTAAGGCTATTGTTACCGGTCGTAACGGTGAAGTTAATCTAGAGTTGTTAAGCAAGATTCGCACCTTTGATGCTGACTTAGACCGTTATGTGATTTCTGGCAAGTTAACTCTTGATGACCTACCTGAAGATATTAACTTAATTCCATCAACAGTAGTAGGACCAGAGTTGGTCCCTGTTGCTGACGCAGGCAATTACACATCGTCCTTAATGCAAAAGGGTTGGGTCTGGCTTGGTTTATCTACAGCTCGTATATCACGCCAACCTATGGCATTATACGAAGTAACTAGACTTCGCAAGACGATGCGTAAGAATGGCTTTGAACAAGCCTTCTATGATAATTTTACTAAAGGTATTGATGATGCTGAGGCAAAGGCAGCAGCGTTAATCAACGCAAAGCGCGAATTTGCTACCTTGGTTGAAGAGCGAGCTATATCTGAGATTCTTCCTTATGTAGATAATCCGCTCATTCGCAGCCAAGTATCTTTTACTGCTCGTAATTTTGCTCGCTTCTACCGCGCACAAGAAGACTTCTACCGCCGTCTTGCTCGTATTGTTCGATATAACCCAGAGGCTATCCAAAAGTTAGCTCTTACGTTTGACGGAGTAGCACACTCTGGGTTCATTCAAGAGGATGATCGTGGCGAGAAGTACTTTGTTTACCCACACTTTGCTCCTGGTTATAGAGCAATGCAGGGAGTACTTGAAGCGCTAGGTATTCCACAAGATTTTAAGGTTCCATTTCCAGTCCAGTTTGGTGCATCTGTAAAGATGCTATCACCATCAATGAATACTGAATCTTGGCTACCTACATTCTCAGGTCCAGCGGCAGCTCTACCAATTACATTGGTTGAGAATCTAACCAGCAGGCTATTTGAGCCAGGTATGGGCGATACAATCGCTAGATATACCTTGGGTCAATATGCAGTAGGTCAAAGCCTTGCATCCCGCTTGATGCCTGCTCACGTCAATAGAGCGTTAAACGCTATGACTCAAGATGAGCGTAATGGCCAATATGCTTCTGCATACCGTAAAGCAGTAACATATCTTGAAGCAGCAGGTCACGGGTTACCTAAAAACTACGATGAAGCGGGCAACCTAATACCACCATCTGCTGGCGAGTTAGAGGCTTATCGTGAAAAAGTTGCCAATACTACAAAGGCAGTTCTAGCAACTCGCTTTGTATTTGGTTTCTTTGCTCCAGCATCACCTTCGGTTCAACTTAAGAGTGATATGCAAGAGTGGATTAGAGATGCTGGTCAAGCTAACTTTAAGCAATCATTCAATGCTCTTCGTGAACAATACGATGGAGACTATGACGCAGCGATGAAGCGTTGGGTAGAACTTTATCCTAATGCTGTTCCTTATACAGTAACTGAATCTGAACGTAAAACTATAGCGTTCTTTGGATTTGCCGAAGAATCAGGCAAGTTTGTTGAAGAAAATGCTGGTATGTTCAAGGAATATCCAGAGGCTGCCGCGTTCTTAATTCCACACAAAGGCGCATTCTCGTTTGATGCCTACCGCACGATGGCTAATATGGGTCTTCGTACCAATAAGCGTGTTGAAGATTACCTGCGCGAAGTTCAAACTTCATCTGACTTGCAGGTTTACTATCAAAAGCGTGATGAGTATGAAGCAACTCTGAAGACTTCAGGATCGGACTTTGCCCGCAGTTTGGCTCGTCAACAATTTAATGACTGGAAAGATAGATTCTTTGCTGGTCGTCCGTTAGTAAAAGAAGAATTAAATCAAGGAGCCGAGAAGCAGATTAAGACTCTGCAGGCACTTGATGACCTAGAGAAGTTCTTAGATGACCCAACATACTCAGGAATCCGCCGCGACACCCAAGATGTATTGCGTCAGATGTTAAAGGCTTATAGCGACTATAAAGCCCAAAGAGAAGTATTTGAACTAACTGGTATGAATCGTGATTTAGTTCAGACTATTAAAGATGGAACTATCGCAAAGATTAGTGAACTTGCAAAGTATAACGAGAACACTCAAGCAGCCTATGACGTGCTCTTTGGTAGATTATTGGACGACTAGGAGATAGGTAAATGGCAGAAAAAACAAACATTAAAAGCTCTGTCGGTACCATAAAGACCGAACAGCGCTACCTATCTGATCGCATTGATGTCCAAAGTGCAAGAAGTAAACTCTTTAATGCTAACTCAAAACTTTCAAATGCTCAAAGATTTTTCAAAGATGTAAGTTCTACCGATAAGTTCTATCAGAAATATGCAGATGAAGTTAAGGCTGCACAGGCTGCTGTAGATGCTGCTAAAGCTGAACTTAGTAGGATAGAATCTCTCGCTAAGGCTGACTATCAGAAGGCTTTTGCTAAGGTTGAAAAGAAAAAGACCGAGGCAGAAAGCGCTCAAATTGATAAACAAATCCAAAGCGCACAGACAGTCTTGCAAAGACTTAAAGATTCAGGTCAGGCTACCGCACAACAAGAAGCCACCATCAAGGATCTTCTAGATAAGAAGAATAAAACTGGTAAGTATGCTCCTAAAGTTGAAACTGGCGCTGTAGTAGGAGACCAAGACGCAAGCAAAAAACCAACTATTGACTATGTTGCCCTAATCAGTAGCGCTGGTAGGTATGTAAATGGACTTAAACCTGCACAACGTAGAGCGCTTTCCGAGGTTCTGAAGAAAGCAAATTTCTATAGAGGCCCAGTAGTCGATATCTATACCGATGAATTGGTGGAGGCATATCAAACAGCACTAGCTGCTAACCAAGCCAGGTCATTAAATCTTGGCGAAGATATCCCTTGGGGCCAATTTATTCAAAGTAAAGTCAATGAGGCTACAGCCCTTGGACTTGGCGGTACTGGCGGATTAGCTAAGCCTACTGGAACTGTAAGTATCTCTACACCTATTGAGGCTCGTGCGAAAGTTGAAGATATCTTTAAGTCTGACCTTGGTCGTATGCCAACCCCAGAAGAGTTAGATAAGTATTCTAATGATTTAATTGCTAGAGAACGTAAGGCATCTTCAGTTACTAAAGCCACCCAAAAGAAAGTTGGTGGCGTAATAATAACTGAGTACACCGGCGGTCTTGATAGGGACCAGTTTTTACAGGAACTAATCCGTAAACTTCCAGAATACGATAAGCGTAAGGCAGATGCTCGTAAATTAACTATTCAAGATTTAGCAAAAACCGCAGTGGCTAATGGCTTTGATTTAATGAAAGACTTTGGACCAACAGCAGAGACTTGGGCTAAAAGAGTTGAGAACGGCGAAGACGTTAATATCTTCAAGAATGTTATTCGTCAAACTGCTAAGTTGGGATTACCCGACAAGGTGGGAATGTTATTGGACCAAGGTATAGACCTTGAGACTGTATATGCTCCATACAAAAGAATAATGGCTACCACTTTAGAAATAGACCCAGGAAGTATCAAACTAGATGATCCAGTTCTTCGTAGCGCTATTGGACCAGAAAGAGAAATGACAACTTTTGATTTCAAACGCGCTCTTCGTAAAGATGCACGTTGGCAATATACAGACCAAGCAAGAGAAGATGTATCTAATGCAGCATTGGACATTCTTCGTAACTTTGGATTTCAGGGGTAACGATGGCTAAGAAAAGAAAAGTAGTAACTCCTGAGTCGCTTGAGAAACCAGGAATGGTAGTTCCAGAATACGAGTCAAGACTTGTTAATCCTCAACTTGATTATGTTGATGTAGGTGGCGGAGTATTTGAAACCAAGACCACTACCGGTGGTGGCATCCAGTCCTTTGATGTATTTGGCGCTACTCCTACTAGCCCTAATTTACCTATAACAACTCCTAAAATGGGTCCAGGTCCTGTAACGGGCGCAGATTCTCCTACCGGACCTGTTGGACCAACTGGACCTACGGGTCCAGGCGCTACTGGACCTACGGGTCCAGGCGCTACTGGACCAGGTGCTACAGGCGGGACGGGTCCTAGTGGTGAAGATGATGACGGCGGCGCTGCTGCACTAGCCGAACTCTTGGCAAAAATTCAAGAAGATGCCGCAGCTCAACGTAGAGCAGCAGGAGAATCTGCATATAATTTATTGTTTGAAGAATTTAGTCGCTATGGTCTTGGTTCACTCGTAAGTCCATTGCGTAGTTTTATTGAAGAAGGTTTATCTCCCGCCGAGTTTATTATTAAGTTACGCGGAACCGATGCTTACCGTCAAAGGTTTGGCGCTAACCAAGCGCGTATTCAAAAAGGCCTACGGGCTTTATCTGAAGCAGAATATATTGGCCTTGAAGATGAATACCAAAATATTATGCGTCAGTATGGCCTACCTGAAACTTACTACACTCGTGGAAATTTAGGTCGTCAAGAAGGATTTGAGAAATTTATTGCAGGTGATGTATCACCTGTTGAACTAGAAGACCGTATCCAGACTGCACAGAATCGCGTTATTAACGCTAACCCAGAAGTATCCAAAGCGTTACGCCAGTTCTACCCAGACATTACTGATGGTGACATTCTTGCCTACGCTCTTGACCCAGAAAAGACTTTGACTTCAATCCGACGTAAAGTAACTGCTGCTGAAATTGGAGCAGGAGCGCTACAGGCAGGACTTAGAACTGGCGTAGCTAGAGCAGAAGAACTACAGCGATATGGCGTTACCAAAGAAACAGCGCAACGAGGTTTCGGAACCATTGCAAGCGGCCTAGAGCGTGGTCGCCAACTATCACAGATTTACAAACAACCTGATTACACTCAAGAGGTAGCAGAGGCAGAAGTCTTTGCTCTACCTGATGCTGAGAAGGCACGCCGCCAGAGACGTAAATTAGGACAACTAGAAGCTGCCACCTTTGGTGGCACCAGCGGAATAACTGGCGGAGCATTAGACCGCGAACGCGCTGGACAATACTAAGCCTGCTAACAGAACGACTGGCCTGTTAGAGAGATATCAAGACCAGTAGTAGAAGCCATACAGAAAATCCCCAAATCTGTATGAGGTCTACGTAAACTAAAAAGAATGGGAGAAGGACCTATGTCCAACTACGACTACGAAGATGACGACTTTGATACACCATCTAATGATGGCAATGATCTCGTCAAACAGTTGCGAAAAGCAAACAAGCAAAAAGAGAAAGAACTAGCTGAATTAAAAACTCAGTTTGAATCTGTCTCAAAAGCAAATCGTGAACGAGCAATCAAAGATGCACTTGCTAGTCGGGGGGTAAACGGCAAGATTGCCGCATTTATCCCGCAGGATATAGACCCAACTGAGGAGTCTGTATCGAAATGGTTGGAAGATTATGCCGATGTATTCGGCTATGAAACCCAGCCAC
>Ga0194119_10011662_pt1 | contig 11280 bp, 8 predicted proteins | sample TA2MahC100mmetaG_FD_148620 | JGI IMG/M metagenome (GOLD analysis project Ga0194119, IMG submission 148620) | Freshwater microbial communities from Lake Tanganyika, Tanzania - TA2015018 Mahale Deep Cast 100m | ecosystem: Environmental > Aquatic > Freshwater > Lake | place: Tanzania: Lake... | reverse complement strand
CGCTGCCGGATCTTGCTGTACACTGACGGACTCGCGGAAGCCTTTCCCGAAGGGGTAGACGACGCGATCCATCAATTTGGCGAAATGGGGATCATTCGCACGCTCAAAGAATCGACCGAATTGTCCGTTTCGGATGCGATGGAGAAACTCTTTCACGACTCCAACGAGTTCACTCAAGGCTACGGACGTCACGACGACACGTCCGTCGTCCTCATCGAACGAATGAAGGTCTGATCGGCGGCACAGAAACAAGCCCTATTGGCCTTCCAGGAATTTCGCGGCGAATGTGAACAGGAAATACATTCCCAAAATCACGGTGCCGATTAGCGCCAGAATGACGATGGGACTGCGTTCGCCAGCAACTTTATTGGGAAGCCACAGGAAGCTGGGACGTTTCTTTTGTTTCGACTCAGACTCAGTCTTGGCCTCGGCCTCGGCATAGGCTTCCTGCAAGTTGCTACGCCGATCGATCTGATCGGTTTGCTTTTGGACGGAACCTTCTTGCGCAATCCGTCGCTTCATGAGGGTTTTGAATTCCGAATAGGTCTCCAGCGGTTGGAATTCGCCTTTCTCGCCGCGCATGGCCTTCGCCGTTAAGGGAAGGAATTTCGTTTTGATCATGTGCTGGATCTGCGTCGCATACATCTTGGTGATCACCGACTGGCCTCGTGCGTTCGTGAAGGCAACATGCCAGACGACGGTATCCTTCGCCGGAGTTTTCACCGGCGTTTCGGTCGCGGTCTCGGCCGCGGTTGCAGTTGTCGCTTGTGGTTTGACCTTGGGAATCGCCGGCTGGATTGCAGCCGGCGCGGCCGTTTGAGTGACAGTGCTCGCCTCAGCGCCTTCGATGAAACTGAGGGCTGGGTTCTCGCGGTTTAGTCCCTTCAGATCTTTGATGAGCTCATCGCACGTCGCGTAGCGGTATTTTTCTTCTTTCTCGATCATCTTGCCGATGATCAGATCGAACTTGTCCGACACTTCGGGATTCAGCTTGCGCGCGCTGGCGTACTTACCGGAATCTTTTGCTTGAAGCAGTTTCACAATCGATTCGCCAACGAATGGGAGCTTACCGGTCACAAAGTAATACAGCGTGATCCCTAGCGAGTAGATGTCCGACCGGTTGTCAACAGTCTTTGCGTCGCGTGCCTGCTCCGGAGCCATGTATGACGGCGTGCCCAGAGTCGTACCGATTTGAGTCATCGAATGGTCTTCGTCATCGACGACTTTGGCCAAACCGAAGTCGGAGACTTTCGTGATCCCCCGCTTTGTGACCAGGATATTATCGGGCTTAATGTCACGGTGAATGATGTTCATTCCATGAGCGGCACGCAGCGCATCGGCACAGCGCAACGCAATGTGGATGGCGTCGCCGATCGACAGCTTTCCAAGTTTGTCCATCCAGGTTTGCATGCTCTGGCCATCCACGAACTCAATGGCGACAAAGTGCCGGTCTTGGGCACAATCGACGGCATACGCTTTGACGGCGTTGGGGTGATCGAGTTTCGCCATCGACCGTGCCTCGCGGATGAACCGCTCGACGAACCCCGGCTTTTTGGCCATTTCTTTGGAAAGCAGCTTGAGCGCGACGGGACGATCCAGGCTGATCTGCCGAGCGAGAAAGACTTCTGCCATGCCTCCCTGGCCCAGCTTCCGCTCAAGTCGAAAATCCCCCAGGGTCTCGTTCAAAGGTTCCGCAGCGCCTGTGGGATTCAGTGGCGGTTCCGCTGTTTTATCAAGACCGACAACCGTCGCCGCCATATTTTCGGAATTTTGCTCGTCAGGCACGGCGTACCCTTCTCTCAAAGGACATTGCGACGCGATTCCTGGAGAAATCAACTTCAGAACGCCGTCGTCGCGTTTCGCCAGAACGCGGGTTCGGAGCCTTTGATCGGCGTTTTTGAGAAACGCCGCGATCATCCGTCTCGCGAGTTGCTAAGTCAGTTTCGCACAGCGGGCGATCAGTTTCAATTGTTGGTGATTCCGTCTCGCGCAGGTGTTGTCTCCGTCGAAAATGTTGCCGAGCCTGGAGGTGAAGGTGTCGGCGGGCTGTCGCCAACAGCTTCCCCACCGGACTCCCAGCGGTCCAACAACATAATCTTTTGCCAGATGTTACGAGACAGACCGTTGGTCAGCGACGTGATTTCGTTGACCGCGTCGAGGGCGACCGAATCGGGAAACTCTTGTACGTAGATCGCTGCCGTTTTGCTGATCATCGATAGCAGCTCGCTGGAGTAGTCGAGATAGCGGCTTAGTTCAAACGGCGACATTGTGCCTTGCGGGGACGACGGTGTCGCCAGGCCAGGATGCAACATGCGTTCGGGGTGTTTCCTGAGCTGGTGCATGTCGACGATGTGCGCCATCGAGCGGAGTTCGTGCAACGCGATTAGCGCGTTGCGACGCTTCGACCGAAGCTCCCATGACGCCACGTACAGAATCGAAGCGCCGATTCCGACGAAGGTGGCGATCAACCCGTCGACGGTCTGTACGAAATCATCGAGTTTGAACACATCGTCGTTGAGGTGGAGTTGCCGCACGACCCAGACGACCAGGGTCAAGCAGCAGCCGATCAAGATCCATTGCAGCACGCGCAGCGGAATATCGGGACGTCCAATCGCTTGAGCACGCTCGGCGGCTTCGCGAGCCATCACGACCAGTTCGGCGGCCACCTGCCGCAGGTTCGCTTCCGGAAAATATTCCGCGATGCGGCGTTCCAGTCGCTCGACGGTTTCCACGACCTTGTCCGGCTGCAGACTTCGAAAACGTGCCGCCATATCACGCACGCCTCACGACGACGCGATTGCCGGTGACTTCGGTGACGACGATTTTTTGACCGGGGTCGATGAAGTCGCCTTGGCTTTGCACATCGAAGACTTGCTCGCCAAAACGAGCCTTGCCTGCCGGACGCAACGTGGTGAAGGCTTCGCCTTCTTGGTGCAGCAGCCACTCGAGTCCGGTGGACATCACGCTGCCGAGCATGTCGGGGCGCAGCCGCGGCGCATCCACGTCGGTCATCCCGGTCGGATCGGGAGGGGACAGGATCAAGTGCTTGAGCAGAGGCATCTCGGGCAGATATTTGCTGATAATCACTGCCACGCCAATGACGCTGACCAATGCGATGCTCAACGTGCCCAGCGACTTGGTCATCTGCGTCACCTCGGAACTGGTCGTCGGCAACACAAACGTTTGGCTTGCCAGAATCAGCGATGCAAGAATCGCCACCGCTCCGCCGATGCCAAAAATGCCGAAACCGGGAACGACAAAAATCTCCATCAGGATCAGGCCCACACCGAACAAAAACAGCACGATCTCCAGTACGTCGGCGGTTCCGCCCAGGAAGCGGCTCCAGAAGAACAGCATGAAACAGAAGGCGGACGCAATTCCGAAGAACGACGTCATCGTGTGCAGTTCGAGATAAATCAGCACGCTGCCGGCCAGCAGCAACAGCACCGTCATGCCCGGCGTATTGAGTGTCCAGACAAGCGTGTCGACCCACGTGCGCCCCTTGGCTTGTGGGATTTCACCTTCGGGAATGCCCAGCCGTTGCCGCAATTCGTCTTCGTCGGCGACCGGTGCTTCGGCGAGCTTCAATTCGTGAGCACGCTGCGCATCGACAGTGAGTAAATTCTCGCCTTGGCATTCCGGGACGATGCGACCTTTGATCCATTCGCCGTTGGAGACGGCAATCTCTTCGTCCGTTAAGTACGACACACGGCCGTTCTCGCGATGCGTGACTTGAAACACGTCGAGGTCCTTGTCCGCCATCGCCTGGCAAAGACCGGACGATCGCCCTTTCTTCTCGGCCAGCGTCTTCAGCTCCTCCCGCAGAAAGCTGAGAATTTTCTCGGGAGCTCGCTCGAACTGCTGCCCGGCTCGAATCGTGATCGGAGCGGCATCGCCAATCTTGGCGTGTTGTTGCAGGACGATCTCGTCACAGCCCAGCGCAATGATCGCAGCTCCGCTGAGCGCCATCTTGGGGATATATGCGACGGTCCGAATCTTTTTGGTATCCAGGTCAGCGATCGCGTGCGCGATCTCCAAACTCGGTTCGAGCATTCCGCCGGGCGAGTCGATCTCGAAGATGATTAGATTCACTCCGGAACTTGTCGCACGGCGAATCTCCCGATCGACAAAGCCTTGCAGAATCGGTTCGATCATCTCGTCAATTCTGATGCGGACGACTCGCGGTGTTTCACCGGACGTCGCATTCTCCCGAAGAAACTCGCGCGGGAAATTGTAAAGGTCGGCCAAATCGCTGCGTGTCTCGGCCGTTTGGGTGACGAGCACATCCAAGGCTCGGGCTCGGCTGCCAGAAAACAATCCCACGACTCCCGCTTCCTTGATGGTGATGACGTCTTGCACGACGACTTTGTTGTCGAGTAGACGGCGGTGCTCCTCGGAAGTCAGCACACGCCCCTCGGACGTCTTGCGTCCGTCGACGTCGGCCTCGATCTTCACTTTGAGCACTGTCCTTTGTGGATCCATCAGGCCGGCAACAAGCGCCGTGCTCAGCTTGGGGTTCAGCCGTTTTTCAATCAACGACAGCACAAACTGCTGCTCTTCGGCGTCGAGCGCTTTGCCGCGGCCAATGTCGCCCAGTTCGGCATCTGGGTGCATCACGATTTCTTTACAAGCCAGCGCCAAGATCACGTTGTAGCCGTCGATTCGTTTCTTGTCCTTCGGTTCCGGCACCCACGCGATCGTGCGCAATGAGGCAAATTTTGCGGACGCCAGTTCCTTCGCCAGATCCCGCACTGCACCGAATTGACTGGTTCCCGGACCGATCTCCAGCACAAGAATCGCCGGCCGCGATTCTTGCTCAGCCTGCTGTTGAATTTTTCGGGCAGCGTTGAGCACTTTGGCCTGAACAGCGTCACGGATAGGGCTGCCAACGCTGAGAAACACAGCGAGCGGCGACTTAGCGGCGACTGCTGCAGCGTCGTCTGCCTCTTCCGACCGTAATGTGACAGTCGAGACTCCTTGACCCAGCAGTCCAATCCCGACAGCCCAAGCACAGGCCCAACCGATGGTTCTTAACCAATTCACAATCACTCTCCCCAAGCTCTGCCAAACGTCGTTGGCTGTCATCCGAAGGAAATTATAGGTCCGCTCAAAAACGACCGTCAAATTGTGAACTATCTTTCCGGTCAGAGCGTAACAGGTTGACTGGTGGTCGCACTGCTGAACTCCTTTTTCGATCTTTGCGACCACGCAATCTCGAATGCCCTCATTGCCCGATGACGTCTGCAATTACGACTCAATCGGTGATTCGGCGGTTGCCGCGAAAACTTGGCAAATTGAGCTTTATCCGCCACGGCACCGCTTCGGGTCGTGACGGTTATTCGCCAACAGAACAAGGAGTTTCGCAGGACAGGATCGGTAATCGCGACATTTTTCTGCCCCCTGACAAATGTGTTGTAAGGTTACGCTCGAAACAAAATCGCTGGCGGAATGCCTTTGAGACAACCCGCGTCGTCAGGCCGCACAATCCTTGCGATTGCAAAAATCTGATTGACGCTCTTCGTCAACTGTCATTAGCATCCGGCGCGATTTTCGTCCTGTTTTCAAGAGCAATCTCCGAGATGCGTCGAGATCCGCGAGTTCTCACGTTTCTCTGATTGGAGATGTGGTCGGTCTCACTCGAACCCGTTCTCGTTCAAAGGAAGTCACCATGTTGCCACGTCAACGCCGCCGTGGATTTACCCTCATCGAATTGCTGGTGGTGATTGCCATCATTGCGGTCCTCATCGCAATTTTGCTGCCAGCGGTTCAGAAAGCTCGTGAGACGGCTCGCCGATCGCAGTGCCAGAACAACCTTAAACAGATTGGACTCGCGCTACACAACTATCACGGCACCCATAAAAGATTTCCCTCGGGAATGATTGCCACGTTGTTCACAAACATCACTCCTTCAACATCGCAACGACAAACCAATCCCCTTGAAGCCACGCAGCCAAATTCCGCCACCCTGGGTTATCACGGCACCAGTTGGATGTTGCAAATTCTTCCGGGCTTAGAATTCCAAACGGTGACAAAGCAGTGGCTGTTTACGTTGAATGTTTACGACAACGGGATGACAACAAGCACCGGGGGGTTGTTTAATCCGTTCCGTCCAGCCCACACGGAAATACCGTCCTTCTATTGCCCGACGCGGCGCAACGACATGAACATTACCAAGCTGACTTTTGTCAAACGTGTCGACAGTCTCAATCCGATGCCGAATGCGGGTCTTTGGTCTAAAGGCGGAAATGACTACAGCGGAAACGCTGGCCGCGGATTTGTGGTCAACGATCCATTGGTCGGTGGAGCTGGAGGAGGCCTTGGCCCAAATCCAGGTCCGATTGGCCCCGGTGGGAATCCGCGGGCTATCTTTGCTCTGACTCCCGATCAAATTCAGAACGATGCCACGCAAATGTACTCGCCATCGTCGGTTAATCGCGGTGTGTTCTACGTCAACAGCAGCGTGCGTTTCGCCGACGTCACCGATGGCACCACCCAGTCTCTAATGGTTGGTGAAAACACGCGTTTGAATCATCCCACGAACCAATTGTTGCAGAGCAGTGATGGTTGGGCGTGGGGCGGCATGGCCACTCTGTTCACCACTCGATTTGGTCTCAACAAGAACCTGCATTATGACGGCCCCGGCAGCGATCATGAAAGTGGTGCCTTTTTTCTGTTTGTCGATGGTCATGTGGGCTTCCTGAACGAAAATCTGGACCTCAACACGTTCCGCTTTTTGTCCAGTATCAGCGATGGATTGACCATCGGTGAGTTTGAAGGGGATTGATGATCGTTCCCGAGACTGCGGATTTCTCGTGAGGCAGCTTTCGAAACGTTGGGTTAAGAGAGCTGCCTCTTTGTCTTTGCCATCGAGTTTTTCCGGAGCAGACTGCATGTCGATTCGCTATGAATGCGAGGAATGCGGATCGATCCTGAAGATCAAAGACGATCTCGCAGGCAAGCCGGGTAAGTGCCCCAAGTGCAAGACCCCATTTCTCGTCCCCGCAGCAGACGCAGACGGAGACTCTGCCAGTTCGGGTGAAATCACCGCACGGGATTCGGATTCCTCGAACGACGCGAAGCCCAAGTTGGCGAGCAGTCCGCCCTCCCAGTCAGGTGCCAATTTCGATCTGGACGCTTTCTTGTCGGCAGATGACGAATCGGATGGAAAGGCTCTGGCGAAGCGATCGAAATCACAGCCCGATACGGATGAGGAAGGCGAATTGTTTCAAATCCGACGCGGACCAGACGCGCCCGGAAAAACAGTTCCTCTCCCAGGTTTGGACGACGAGTCTGGCGAGCAGCCGAATCCCTCGCGGCGCCCGCCAGGAACGAATCCCAACGCCCCTGCCTCCAACATCGCCAGTGACCTGTTGTCAAAGTCTGCCAAGAAGGGGAAGAAAGCGAACTGGATCGAAGCCGAACCTGAGAAAAAGAAGGACGAACCCGAATTCGACTGGGCGGGCTTGTGGTACGAGACGCGTACCAAATTGTTGCCGGTTTTGGGTGGCGGTGTCGTTCTCTATTTGTTGATCTATTTCCTGGTTTCTCCCATGTTTGGTGACAGGGGATACGTACCGAAGTTGGCAAGCGTTACCGGGACCATTTCTGTGAACGGCAAGCCACTGGTCGGTGCACAAGTTTTCTTTCATCCTTTGGAGAGAAAACAAGATTCAAATGGCAAATCGTTCAAGATCACGGCCTCAGTTGGTGAGACGGATGCGACGGGTCGTTACGAACTCTCTTACGGAAAAATAACCGACAAACTCCGGGGAGTCGTTCCAGGCAAATGTCGCGTTGAAATCATGTCAATGGATCCCACGGACATCAATCCGAAGTACTTCCAGGCAAACGCCGATGCTCCGACGGTGGAGGTCAAACCCGGCACACAGGTCATCAATTTGGAACTCTCTAAATGATTCGTCGAGTCACACAGATTTGTGTCACGTTCATCGCCGGGATGACACTCGCGAAGCTCCCAGCCGCACGGTTCAGTGGCTGGCTTTTGCCGGTCTGGATATTGATGAGTCTTCCGGGGTGCGGAGCAACCATCGATCCAGCGGCAGAGCGGCACGCGAAGGCCGTCAAGGCGCTGATCGATCTAGGTGCTGAAGTTTTTGATGTCGAAGACGAAGTCACTCACGATCGTGGCACCTACGTGCTTCTGTTTAAAGAACATTTCGCAAGCGACGGCCAAGTGCAGGGCGACGTGCTAAAGCTGATTCGCGAGATTCAATCGCTCTTCTTGGGCGTCACCAGCACGCCAATTCGCGACGCCGCCATGCCGGATTTGGCCAAGTTGCCCAACATGTTTGTTTTGAATGCCACCGACACGAAGGTAACAAATCGTGGATTGAAGTTGATCGCCGCATCACGCGATCTGCGGTTACTCAAGTTGAATCGCACACACATCACCGATGATGGCTTGGAATTCCTCCAAGAAATGCCGTCGCTCCGATTGATTTACCTGGGTGATACTGACTTGTCTGCAAAGGCTGTGCGGCATCTGGCCAAGCTTCCGCAGTTAGAAGCGATCAAACTGACCGCGCTGCCGATCACGGATCACGAACTGGCGTCTCTCGCCGAGATGCCTCGGCTTCGATTCCTGGCTCTCGACGGCACCGCGGTCACGGATGCAGGAATCAAGCATCTCGACCTGCTTCCTAAACTGACGTACCTCGATCTGCAAAACACGGTCGTCAGTCTCGATGCCATCAAAGACTTTCGAACGCGGCACCCGAAGTGCTTCGTCAAGGAATAACCCTCAGACGTCGAGCCGCGGCCGTTGTTCAGGTCATCCAGTTCATGGGATCGATGCGAAAGCATTGCTTCAGCAAATTGAACAGCGTGGGCGACTGCGATTGCATTCGGATTGGACGCTCGAAGAAGCATTCGGTCGCGACGCAAAAAAACTCTTCGGGACTTTCCGCCGCATAGTCGTCCAACAATGACCGTCGGCCTCGATTGGCATCGCGGACTTGCCGACCGTATTCGTTCTGAAACGTCTCCAGCCACGACTCACCGCGGTCGTTGTAAGCGGTCGGAAACCAGCTACTTAGTAACTCGTGCAAGACATGCGCGAACTCGTGCAGCACGACGTTCGTTCCCGGCGGAACAAGGTGTTCGGAAGTCGGGACTTCGCTCCAGACAATGATGACCGTGCCACCCTCGCACCACGCCTCCCCGAGGTGCTCGTCCTCAACATCGTCTTCCAGTTGCTGCATCCAATTGTCCTGTGAGTAATCGATACCCTCGACACCAATTCGCGCGCGACGGCCTTGATAGGGAGTCGGATGTACCAACACATGCCTCACGCGACTCAACCATTCGTCTTCAAAGCCCAGCACCAGTAAGGTCGCGTACGCGGCAACGACGACACGCAGTTCGTCAGTGACTTTCAGATCTCGGCAGCCTTCCCAAGAGGTCTCGCGCACAAAGACTTGAATCCGTTGCCGCCATTTTTCCATAAGTTCGGCTGGCATGCGTTCAACCTGTTTGACTTGCCGCCGCAGCGTTTCCTCCCACATCGGCGGAAATGGCTCCGTCAACCAGCGGCGACGACGACGTGCTCGCAACCAGCCGAACATCTCGTATTCCGTTTCGAGGCAGATCGCTCATTGGGGCCAAACAACTCGGCCGGACGTTGTCACTCGAATGCTGTAAAGCACACCGCCACCGGTAGCAAACAGCGTCTTGCGGTCTGCACCGCCGAATGCGCAATTGGTGACTTCGTCGGTAGGCACAGGCAGAAAATCAAGCAGTTCGCCGCTATTCGGATCGATCACGTAGATCCCGCCTTTGACATCTTCTGCCGGTTCGAATGGCGGATTTGGTTTGTTGAGTCCACCGGCGACAAACAATTGCCCTTTCTGGTTCTGCTTGAGTCCGTCCGGCCCGCGACCTTTGCCCCAATCGCGGAGCAGCGTCTTCGAATTGAGGTCGACGGTTCCGTCAGCTCGCAGGAGGAACCGCCACAATTTGCGAGCGCCGTTGTGTGAGTCGTTGTTGTTATCGGCGACAAACAGAAATCGATCATCGGCCGAGACCAGCACACCATTCGGGCGATCCAACTCGCGACCGATGACCCGCGTCACTTTCGGTTCACCGCCTGTCAGTTCGGGTGGGTCAATTCGATAGACCCCTTCAATCGTGCGTCCTTGATCGTCGCGGAGCTGCATGTCGTCGCGGCTGCCGTAACGCGGATCAGAAAAGTAAACTCGGCCGTGTGAATCGACAGTGATGTCGTTCGGCTGATTGAACTTCTTGCCGAGGTAATTGTCTGCCAACACGGTGAGCGTGCCGTTGAGTTCCGTCCGAGTGACTCGTCGCAGCTTCGGCTCGCAGGCGAGCAACTGCCCCTTCGCGTCGAACAGCAGACCGTTCGTACCGGCTCCTTCGCGATGTACGAGCGACTTGCCGTCGCGAGTCAGCCGCATGATGTGTCCATTGCCGCTCGACAGCAGGCCGAGTTGCGGATGCCAAGCTGGTCCCTCACCGCCGGCTCCCTGGCCAGCTTCCACTTTCAGTTTCGCACCTGGTTCGAAAATCGGTTCGGCGGCAAGCAGCCGTGACGGAGAACACGCGAATCCGAGCAGCACCAACCACGTCCAACGCCGCATGACATCCCCCTTGAATTCGTCATTGCCAAATAAACAGCCCGACGTCTCATGAGCCGCCGGGCTGTTCAACATCAACTTTTTCGTGGATCTATCGCCCGCGACCCCGATTGTTGCCGTTACCGCCTCCTTGGCCCATTGACTGTAATCGCTGTTGAAGATCGATTTGGCTTTGGATCGACGCTCGCTGATTGACCAGCACCTGCATTGCCGATCGAATCCGATTGGTCTCGCCATCCGCTTGGGCAAGGTCCGCTTTTGCCTTTTTCAACTCTTCTCGAGTTCGCTGAAAAGCGATCTTGGCAGAACTCAGTTTCGGATCAGTTTCGATCGATTCCGTCTTCTTCTTGGAGGCGACTCCGAGTTCCGCGGTCGCCTCTTTGATCTGCTTCACTAACTCTTTCGCCTCCGAGTTATCCGCCATCGCAACATCCTCGATGGTCTTATTGATTTTGTTCGCCTCAGAGACCTTCTTGGCTAATTCTTTGCGTGTCTCCGACGACACGGCGACACCGCTGTTGGCCTTTTGTTGGGTAAGCGCGTCTTCGTAGACCTTTCGCGCCTTTTGATATTCCGCATTCTCGCTGGTTAGAGTTTCGATAACTTTCTTGCGAATCTCTGCCAGTTCACCGCGCAGTCCTTCCAGTTTTTCTTTGGCCGCCTTCAA
>Ga0194119_10011661_pt1 | contig 11280 bp, 12 predicted proteins | sample TA2MahC100mmetaG_FD_148620 | JGI IMG/M metagenome (GOLD analysis project Ga0194119, IMG submission 148620) | Freshwater microbial communities from Lake Tanganyika, Tanzania - TA2015018 Mahale Deep Cast 100m | ecosystem: Environmental > Aquatic > Freshwater > Lake | place: Tanzania: Lake... | reverse complement strand
TTCGGCATTTATTGTTTTTGATATTACTAACTTTCCATATAAAGTTGTAGCAAAATATCGAAATAATGAAATTAAACCAATGTTATTTCCCAGTATTATATACGAAGTTGCTAAAGGATACAATGACGCTTGGTTGTTGATTGAAGTTAACGATATTGGAGATCAAGTAGCAAACATTCTTCACTTTGACCTAGAATATGATAATGTTCTTATGTGTGCAATGAGAGGACGAGCAGGTCAAATAGTTGGTTCTGGATTTAGTGGAAAGAAATCTCAACTCGGTGTGAGAATGACTGCCGCAGTTAAAAAGTTAGGATGCTCTAACTTAAAGACTTTAATGGAAGATGATAAGTTATTGACTATTGATTATGACATCATATCAGAATTAACAACATTTGCACAGCGTCATAACTCATTTGAGGCTGAAGAGGGTTGTAATGATGACCTTGCGATGTGTCTTGTTATTTTCTCCTGGTTAGTTGCTCAAGATTACTTTAAAGAAATGACGGACAATGATGTTCGTAAAAGAATTTATGAGGAACAGAAAAATCAAATTGAACAAGATATGGCTCCATTTGGATTTATTTTAGATGGTGTTGATGAACATAGTTTTGTCGATATCGATGGTGATAGGTGGCATTTAGATGAATATGGAGACAGGTCATATATGTGGGAATATAGGTAATGGATTTAGATGACCAGATAAAAATAGAACACCTATTATTTTTTGATAGAAAATGTAGAGTGTGTGGAGAGGTAAAAAATTTAATAGATGATTTTTATTTAACTCGTAAAGATCGAGGAACATTTCCTTCAGCATATTCTTATGAGTGTAAAGAATGCACAAAAAATAGAATTTATAAAAATAAAAAGAAAGATAGTTTAATTAACTGGTCATATCCAGATTGGTAATTTTATTCACGCATTAATTCCCCATTGGAAATAATGTTTTTAATAAATATTTTTAGAATAATTCTGGACCTTTAGGAGAAATAAGATGCCACTAAATTTAGCATCTCCTGGAATTTTAGTTAGAGAAGTTGATCTAACAGTAGGTAGAGTTGATTCTGTCTCCGCGGCTATAGGAGCAATTGTCGGTCCTTTTGCAAAAGGACCAGTAGATACTCCAACTTTTGTGGAAAATGAGTCTGACCTGGTAAATCTTTTTGCTGAACCATATAGCACAGACAAACATTATGAAACTTGGATGGTTGCATCTTCATATTTAGCTTATGGTGGAAATTTAAGAGTAGTTAGATCTGATGATGATGATCTAAAAAATGCGTTTGTCGGCGTGTCTAGTATAAAAATTAAGAGTGAAGAACACTATAATCAATTAGGTTATGATGAAAATACTATTTCAGGCGTAACTTTTGCAGCAAGAAATCCAGGATCTTGGGCAAATGGAATTAAAGTTGCGATCATTGATTCAAAGGCAGACCAAATTTTAAGTGGTATTAGCACATCGGTTGCTTCAGGAATTACAACCATTCAAGTTGGTTACGGAGTTACGCAAGCAATTTCTACAACTCTTCCTGGCAATGGTTCAACTTCAAATCTTGATGGTCATTTAAAAGGAATCATTACAGAAATAAGTGGATCCAATATCTATGTTAAAGTTCTCGCTCATGTGTCTGCTGCAGGAACAGTAACTGAAGTTGATTATCAACCATCTGGTGTTTATGCATTTAGTTCTACAGGATCTGTTGCAATTCATACTTCAGGACAAAATACTGCAGTTGGCAGTACTTCGTATACTTCACAACTTGATTGGTTTGACCAACAAACTATTTCTCTTTCAAATAGCACTATTCCTTGGAATACCCTAGTTGATAGACCAGGAACCTCGGAATTTGCTGCTGCTAGAGATTCTAGATTTGATGAATTGCACATTGTTATTTTTGATGATGCTGGAACTATTACTGGAAACGCAGGAACTATACTTGAAAAGTATATTGCACTTTCAAAAGCAAAAGATTCTCAATACTCTGCGGGATCAACATCCTATTGGAGAAAATTTTTGGTAAATGCCTCACAATATGTTTTTGGTGGTTCAGCGCCAGTTGGAGTTGTAACAACAGGATTTAGTAGTGGATTTACTTTAGAGTCTGATATAGGTTGGGATCAAGAAACTCAAGGTATTACTTTTGCTGCAAATGGAGCATCTACTTATACTTTAGGTGGTGGCAAAAATTATGATGGTGGAGATAACATCACATTGCCAGGAGCTTTAACTTCAACATTAGCAAAACTTGCTGATGGTTATAGTTTATTTGAAAATACAGAAAACTATAGAATTGATTTCCTATTGATGGGTTCTGCAAATTATGCAAAAGAAACTGCACAAGCACTTGCAAATAAACTCATTTCTATTGCTGAAATAAGAAAAGATGCAGTGGCATTTATCTCTCCTCATAGACTTGCTTTTTTGAATGACGGAACAGTAGGAACTGTAACTGTCAATTCAGATTCATCAATCACTAATAATCTTGTTAGTTTTTACGCATCTGTAACTTCATCAACTTATGCTGTATTTGATAGTGGTTATAAGTACATGTATGATAGATTCAATGATACCTTTAGATATGTTCCACTTAATGGTGATATTGCTGGAACTTGTGCTAGAAATGATATCAATAATTTCCCTTGGTTCTCACCTGCAGGAACATCAAGAGGTGCAATTTTAAATGCGGTTAAACTCGCATACAATCCAAGCAAATCTCAAAGGGACGTTCTGTATTCAAACAGAATTAATCCAGTTATTTTCTCACCTGGTGCTGGTATTATTCTCTTTGGAGATAAGACTGGATTTGGTAAGTCATCGGCATTTGATAGAATCAATGTTCGTAGACTCTTTATCTATCTTGAAGATGGTATTTCTGCTGCTGCGAAAGACCAACTCTTTGAATTTAACGATGATGTTACTAGACAAAACTTTGTCAATATTATTGAGCCATTCCTCCGCGATGTTCAAGCAAAGCGTGGAATATTCGATTATGTAGTTGTTTGTGATGAAACAAACAATACTGCTGCTATTATTGATAGCAATGAATTTGTTGCTGATATCTATATCAAACCAGCAAGATCAATTAATTTTATTGGCTTGACTTTTATCGCTACAAGAACTGGTATTTCTTTTGAAGAAGTAATCGGCGTAATTTAATTAACCTAGAGGTATAAAACTATGGCCACTAAAAATCAACAAAACCCACCAGTATTTAAAAAGATTACTGATTTTAAAAGTAAATTAACTGGTGGTGGTGCTCGTTCTAATCTGTTTGAGGTTGAACTTTCTTTTCCACAAGCAGTTAAAGTTGACGGACTCAATGATATCTTAAATAAGGCAAGATTTCTTGTCAAAGCAGCAAATTTACCTGCCTCCAATGTAGCTCCTATCGAAATTCCCTTTAGAGGAAGAGTTTTTAAAGTTGCTGGTGATCGTACATTTGATACTTGGACTGTAACTATCATTAACGACACTGATTTTGCAATTCGTTCTGCTTTTGAAAAGTGGATGAATACGATTAATAGAGTGTCTGATAATACTGGTAAAACAAATCCTGCAGAATATCAAGCAGATGCATTTGTTTATCAATTAGATCGCACTGGTGATGTTTTGAGAACATATAAGTTCTATGATGTATTCCCATCTCAAATTGCCCCAATCGAACTTTCATATGATGCTCAAGGTATTCAAGAGTTCACTGTAGAACTTCAAGTTTTGTATTGGGAAGCATTTAAGGGTAATGCTCCGGCAGCTGGCGGTGAAGATATTAACTAAATATTGTATATTAAGTAGTTAGTTTATACGATGGCAAAACTTTTTGGTTTTTCTATTGAAAATTCGCAGAAAAAACCATCTTCAGTAATATCCCCCGTTCCTCAAACCAATGAGGACGGGGTTGATAATTATATTGCAAGTGGTTTTTATGGTCAATATATAGACATTGAAGGTGTCTATAGAACTGAACACGATCTTATAAAAAGATATCGTGAAATGGCACTTCATCCAGAATGTGATGGTGCAATTGAAGATGTTGTTAATGAAGCAATCGTAAGTGACTTGTATGATTCTCCAGTAGAAATTGAATTATCAAATTTAAATGCAAGCGAGAAGTTAAAAAAAACAATTAGAGATGAGTTTAAAAATTTAAAAGAAATTCTAGATTTTGATCGAAAATCTCACGAAATTTTTAGAAATTGGTATATTGATGGTAGAATTTACTATTTAAAGGTCATTGATATTAAAAATCCACAAGCAGGTATTCAGGATTTAAGATATATTGACCCAATGAAAATGAAATATGTTCGTCAAGAAAAAAAGACGGATAGAAGAAATCCATTTCCTATCAATAAAGGAAGTCAGGATATTCAAGTTGTAGAACCAGAAATTGAAGAATATTTTCTGTATACTGCGAAACCAAATTATCCATCTGGAATGATTTCTGGTTCTGGAAAAGAATCAATCAAAATTGCAAAAGATTCTATCGTTTACTGCAGTTCTGGTCTTGTAGATAGAAATAAAGGAACAGTGCTTTCTTATATGCATAAAGCAATCAAAGCACTCAATCAATTAAGAATGATTGAAGATTCTCTGGTTATTTATAGATTGTCCCGTGCTCCGGAGCGTAGAATTTTTTACATTGATGTTGGAAATCTTCCAAAAGTAAAGGCAGAACAATACCTCAAAGAGGTTATGTCTCGCTACAGAAACAAACTTGCGTATGACGCCAATACTGGCGAAGTTCGTGATGATCGCAAATATATGAGTATGCTCGAAGATTTCTGGCTTCCAAGAAGAGAGGGTGGTAGAGGAACTGAAATCACAACTCTTCCAGGTGGTCAAAATCTTGGAGAACTTTCTGATATTGAATATTTCCAGAAAAAACTTTATAGAGCACTTGGAGTTCCAGAATCAAGAATTGCTGCTGATGGTGGATTTAATCTTGGTCGCTCTTCTGAAATTTTAAGAGATGAACTTAAGTTTGCAAAATTTGTTGGACGTTTGAGAAAAAGATTTGCCCAAATGTTTAATGATATGTTGAGAACGCAATTGATTCTCAAAAATATTGTAACTCCTGAAGATTGGGAGATTATGAGTGATCATATTCAATATGATTTCTTATATGATAATCAATTTGCTGAACTTAAAGAATCAGAACTTCTTCAAAATAGATTAGGAAATCTGGCAACTATTGAACCTTACATTGGAAAATATTACTCAACTGAATATGTAAGAAAAAGAATTCTTCGTCAAACTGATTCTGAAATTATTGAAATTGATGAGCAGATTGAGGATGAAATTTCGAAAGGCATTATTCCCGATCCATCTCAAATAGATCCAATTACCGGAGAACCATTACCACAAGAAGGTGAAGGTTCGGGTATGCAAGGAATGGGGCAAGATGTAATGGGTATAGGTGAAGTTCCAGCAGAACCAGATTTGGAAACACAAGGCGCTGTCACTGATGCTCAAGTGCAAAAAGATACCAAAAAAGCTGAGATATAAATATAAAATATAATACATAAAATTTATGGAAAATGTTATCGATTTGATTGCAACTGATGCACCTGCACATGAGATTAGTGACGCTATTAAAAGTGCTTTGTATGCAAAAGCGGTTGAAAGAATTGATATTGCTAAACCAATCGTATCTTCTTCCCTATTTGGAGAAGAAGAATCTGCTGATTATGATGATCAACAAGAAACAGAGGATCAGGAATAATGGCCAATAGAATTAAGGTTCTTGGAGCGGAGGCGGCACTCCCAACGACAACTGGAGCTGCTACAAGTTTTAGTTCAGCAACAGTTGTACGTCTTTTTAATTCGGCAACATCTGCGGATCATTTAGTCACTGTGGTTGAAACACAAGGCGGAACCGTTATTGGATCCTTCACTTTAGCAAGATCGCAATCTGAACTTTTAGAAAAGTTACCATCACATTGTGTGTTTGCAGCAAATGCCGCTGTTTTAGGAGCAAAAGTAGGATTTACAAATTAAAAAAAATGAAACTCATCACAGAAGAAGTACAACAGGTAAAGTTTATCACCGAAGGAAAAGGTACATCTAAAAAGATGTACATCGAAGGTGTTTTCCTTCAGGGAAATATTTGCAACCGTAATGGAAGAATGTATCCTATGGAAACTCTTTCCCGTGAGGTAAAGAGATATGATGAAAACTTTATCGCAAAAGGTCGTGCTCTTGGAGAACTCGGACACCCCGATGGTCCAACTGTAAATCTAGATCGCGTTTCTCATAAAATTATTTCTCTTACTTGTGAAGGAAATAATTTTAGAGGTAAAGCACAACTTCTAGATACTCCTATGGGTAAGATCGCAAGTTCTTTAATTGGAGAAGGAGTTTGCCTTGGAGTTTCTTCTCGTGGTGTTGGATCACTCAAGATGACCAATGAAGGTCATAAAATTGTGGGTGAAGATTTTATGCTTGCAACTGCAGCTGATATCGTTGCCGATCCTTCTGCCCCTGATGCATTTGTTCAGGGAATTATGGAAGGTAAAGAGTGGGTATGGGAAGGTGGTATTCTTCGTGAACAACTTGCCACTCAAACTCAAAAAAGAATTAATACACTAGTCGATCAAAAAAGACTTGAAGAACATAAGTTGAATTTATTCAACGAATTTCTTTCAAATCTTTAATTTATAAATAAATATAGATTAAATATACAAAATCTAAAACAAATGTCCGTTGGTAGCAATTTACAAGAAATGGAAAACGTAGTAACCAAAGGGGCTGCACCTGCTGAGCCAATGACTTCGGCTGGTATTCCAGTTGAAGACCTCGGCGGTCCTACTCCCGAAAATTATCGTCCCGATGACGATTCAGCAAAACTCAACACTCCTGGCGCATCTTTGGCTCAGGTCAAAAATGTTGTTAATGCGAAAGCAGCGGCAGCAGATGCAATGAAGGAAGAATCTGAGGAAGAAGAAGACGTCATTGAAGAAGAAACAGACGAGGAAGAAGATCTCGAAACTGGTGAAGAGGGTGATGACGAAGAAGAGGAAACTGAGGAAGAAGAAGTGGTAGAAGAAGATTTTGACATCGAAGAAGATGTTAATGCTCTTCTTGCTGGCGAAGAACTTTCCGAAGAGTTTCAAGAAAAAGCACGTACAATCTTTGAAGCGGCAATCAGATCAAAAGTTGCCGAAATCAGAGGTTCTCTTCAAGAGGCTTATGAATCCGCTCTTGTAGAAGAGATTACTACTATCAAGTCTGAACTCACAGAAAGACTTGATGCATATCTAGAGTATGTTGCTGATGAGTGGTTCCAAGAGAATGCACTTGCAGTTGAACACGGACTTAAAACTGAAATGACTGAGAGTTTCCTCTCAGGCATGAAGCAACTTTTTGAAGATCATTATGTTACAATCCCTGAAGATAGATATGATGTAATCGAGAGCATGGTAGATAAACTAGATGAAATGGAGTCAAAACTCAACGAGCAAATTCAAAGAAATGTTGCTCTTAATAGAAGATTAGCCGAGTCAGTTGCCGATGTAATCTTTGCAGATGTCGCTGAGGGTCTTGCACTTTCCCAGAAAGACAAGCTCGCTTCTCTTGCCGAAAATGTTGAGTTTGAAAGTGAAGCAGACTATCGTGAGAAGCTGGTAACACTGAGGGAATCATATTTCCCATCAAATGCTGGTACTCATAGAACTCATTCAGAGACCATTTCCGAAGGGAATGAATTTGTTGCTCAGACAACATCTTCACCAATTATGGAATCATATATGAATACTCTGAGAAGAGTTTCTAAAAAGTGATTTTTACATTATACAGTTCAAACTAACTTTTTAAAAGAGGTAAAATCAAATGCAAATGTTCAACGCTGAGCATCTGCAGGAGAAGTGGGCACCACTCCTAGACTACGAAGGTCTTGATTCAATCAGAGATTCGCATCGTAGAATGGTAACTGCCGTTCTCCTGGAGAACCAAGAAAACGCACTTCGTGAGGAGCGTGAGTTCCTTACCGAAGCTCCAACAAACTTCACCACTTCAAGTGGTGCTACCGCTGGTTTAAGTGCCGGTGCATCAGGCGCCCTTCAAGGTTTTGACCCAGTTCTGATTTCACTGATCAGACGTGCAATGCCTAACCTGGTTGCTTATGATCTTGCTGGTGTTCAACCAATGAACGGTCCTACTGGACTTATTTTCGCAATGCGTTCACGCTTCACCAATCAGAGTGGTGTTGAAGCACTGTTTAACGAAGCAGATTCGGCATTCTCTGCACAAAGAGAAGGTTATGATGCTACTAGCAATGCGTATAGCACTGGAAGTGACGGTGCTTCTGTTGGTTTTGGTACTACTGCTCAGTCAGGTGCCAACCCAGGTCTCCTAAATCCTTCAACAAATGCGACTCAAGCTGCGTATAATGCAGGTCGTGGTATGGATACCGAGAACGCTGAAAGTCTTGGTGAATCTGGAGATGCCTTCAACCAGATGGCATTCAGCATTGAGAAAGTCACCGTTACTGCAAAGTCACGTGCGCTCAAAGCTGAGTACTCACTGGAACTGGCACAAGACCTTAAGGCAATTCATGGTCTGAATGCTGAAGCGGAATTGGCAAACATTCTCTCAACTGAGATTCTTGCTGAAATCAACCGCGAAGTTATTCGTACTATCTATAAGTCTGCTGAGTCTGGTGCTCAAGCAAATGTTGCTACCGCTGGTACTTTTGACCTTGATGTTGACTCCAACGGTCGTTGGTCGGTTGAGAAGTTCAAGGGTCTGATCTTCCAGATCGAGCGTGATGCAAACGCTATCGCTCAAAGAACTCGTCGTGGAAAGGGCAACATGATTCTGTGTTCTGCAGACGTTGCTTCAGCCCTGACGATGGCTGGCGTTCTGGATTATACTCCTGCACTGAACGCTAACTTGAATGTTGATGACACTGGTAATACTTTTGCTGGTGTTCTTGCCGGTAAGTTCCGCGTCTACATTGACCCATATTCTGCTAACGTTGCTGCTACTCAGTACTATGTTGCTGGTTATAAGGGTTCTTCACCTTATGACGCTGGTCTCTTCTACTGCCCATATGTTCCTCTCCAAATGGTTCGTGCCGTTGGTCAGGACACCTTCCAGCCCAAGATTGGCTTTAAGACTCGTTATGGTCTTGTTGCCAACCCATTCGCTGAGGGTCCAGCTCCTGTTACCAATCCTGGTCGTATCACTGCAAACTCCAACCGTTACTACAGAAGAGTTTCGGTTACCAACCTTATGTGATCTCGATTCACATATCTATCTGAGGGTCCAATTGGACCCTCTTTTTTTATCTAAATAAAAATAAAACTAGTGGAAAAATGAAACCTACTCCAAGACAATCTCAAGAAATTAATAAAAATTATGAAAAAGTTGTTGAGCATTTAATCAAGGAAGGTTATGCCGATGACAAGAAATCCGCAGATAATATTATTTGTGGAATGAGTGAATCCTGGTTTAATCTCATTATTAATAACTAAATGAAAACTTTCAAACAGTTTTAAAAACAAATTAGATAAAAACCAAGTTCAATTTTTAAATATCTCACCACAAATTCTATTTTTGATTTTAAAAAATAATGGCATCATCAATATTTGCTAATCAAATATCCAATCGCAATTTCTTGTCTCCAGCAGGATTTAAATTTACATTATCTAAAGAACCAAAGGTAGTATTTTTTTGCACTAGTGCTAGAATACCGGAAATTTCTTTACAAACAGCAATTCAACCAAACTATCTCAAGGATTTGGATATTCCTGGAGAAAAATTAACCTATGGTGATTTAACTTTGAGATTTTTAGTTGATGAAGATATGACTAATTATATGGCGATACATAATTGGTTAACTGGTCTTGGATTCCCGGAAACAACAAAAGACTATAAGAATTTAATTTCAAATGAAAATAATGTAACTGAACCGGAAGACATTAAAAAAGGATTTAGCGATGGTTCATTATCAATATTGAATAGTAACTATCATACTAATACTATTGTAAGGTTTCTGGACTTATTTCCAACTTATTTAACCTCTTTAGATTTTGATACTTCGGTTACAGACATACAATACTTTACAGCAGAGGCAACATTCAAGTATACTGTGTATTATATAACTGATTCGGACGGCAGAACTCGCTTATGAACCTTGATGAAATTCAGGAAATGTGGCAGAGGGATTCTGTCATTGACCCTGATAATTTACATGATGAATCTTTAAAAATTCCTCAACTTCATTCTAAGTATTATACAATTTATAATACAATTACTCTGTTACGCGAGAAAGCAAAAGAGACATACAGTAAAGTAAGACTCGAAAGGTATAATTACTACACCGGAAAGGCACCTATAGAGGTCTATGAAGAAGAACCGTTTCCATATAAGATTAGAGATAAAGACGCCTTACAGAGGCATATGGATGCTGATGAGAGATTGAATAGAATAGACCTCAAGATTCGTTATTATGATATTATGCTCAAGTTTTTAGAAGAAGTTATTAAGACCGTTTCTAACAGAACGTTTCAAATTAAAAATGCTATTGAATGGCATAGATTCCAAGCAGGATTTAACTGAGGTAATAAATATTCACAGGTGAAACTCGTGAGTAATGTCTCATTTGGTGATATCAAAAAAGAATGAAGTTTATCTTCAAGTAAAAGCAGAACCGCACGTCCATTACGAACTTGCAGATCAATTCACATTTGATGTGCCAGGTGCGAAGTTTATGCCCCAGTTTCGCAACAGACACTGGGACGGAAAAATACGATTGTTTAATTCACAAACTGGTGAAATCTATGTAGGTTTATTAGATAAACTAACTAGTTTTTGTGAAAATCACGATTATACTTATGAGTTTATCAATAATAAGTTCTATGGTCTTCCTTTTGAAGTCAATGATATGATTTCAAAAGAAGGCGTAAAAGATTATATGGCATCTATTTGCAAGTATGCTCCCCGCGAATACCAAGTTGAGGGAGTATACGACGCTTTAAAACATAATCGAAAGTTGTTGATATCTCCAACTGCCTCTGGAAAGTCATTGATGATATACTCGATTGTGAGATATTACGTTGAGAAAGGACAAAATACTCTGATAGTCGTTCCGACGACATCCCTTGTAGAGCAGATGTATAAAGACTTTGCAGATTATGGGTGGGATGTTGGTTCATATTGCCACAAGATCTATGCGGGAAAGGAGAGAGAAACAGACTCACAGGTCATTATTACAACCTGGCAGTCCATCTACAAACTTCCCCGACAATATTTCTCAAGATTTAATGTGGTCGTAG
>Ga0194119_10011659_pt1 | contig 11282 bp, 13 predicted proteins | sample TA2MahC100mmetaG_FD_148620 | JGI IMG/M metagenome (GOLD analysis project Ga0194119, IMG submission 148620) | Freshwater microbial communities from Lake Tanganyika, Tanzania - TA2015018 Mahale Deep Cast 100m | ecosystem: Environmental > Aquatic > Freshwater > Lake | place: Tanzania: Lake... | reverse complement strand
AACATAATGAATTAGATTGCGCCATTAATCTTGCAGATTTTAGGTTTAGAGCTAATTTTTTTAAGACATTAAATGGAATTGCCGCAGTGCTTAGACGAATTGTAACTAAAATTCCATCCATGGAAGAATTAAATCTACCACCGATTATGTATGAGATAGTTGAGGCACATAAAGGTTTAGTTTTAGTAACTGGTCCTACAGGATCAGGAAAATCTACGACACTTGCTGCAATAATTGGAAAAATTAATGAATTAAGACCTAGAAATATTATCACAATTGAAGATCCAGTAGAGTTCATTCATCATGACAAAAAAAGTATTATTTCCCAACGTGAGGTTGGTAAACAAACATCATCATTTGCACGAGCTTTGAAAAGTGCCCTTAGAGAAGATCCAGATGTTATTTTAGTGGGTGAGATGAGAGATTTGGAAACGATCTCAATGGCACTAACTGCTGCAGAGACTGGACACTTAGTTTTAGGTACTTTGCACACTAGTGGTGCTCCTAATACTATTAACAGAATCATAGATGTTTTTCCTCCAGGTCAGCAAGGTCAAATTAGAGCTCAAATAGCAGAATCTTTGAAAATGATCATTACTCAAAAACTTATAAAGAAAAAAGATGGAACAGGTAGAGTTGCAGCATTTGAAATCTTAACGTGCACACCTCCAATAAAGAATTTAATTCGAGAGGCTAAAGTTCATCAAATTCCAAGTGTAATGCAAACCTCACAAAAAGATGGAATGGTTACTATGGAAAAATCTATAGAAGTTTTAACTCAAACTGGCGCTATTACAGGTGCAATTGATTAAACAAAAAGGATTATCGTTAATAGAATTATTAGTAGTCATCGCTTTAATTGGAGTAATTTCAATTGTTGCAATACCAAATGTAAGAGAATGGCTTGTAAAAAAAGAGATGGAAAAAGATTTAAATACTATTTTTGGCATTATTAAAAATGTGTCAAATGATATTGGAAATAATGTTTTTGAGATGGGTGGGGTATTTTTTGAAAATAACAATGGGAATGGACTAATTATTAAAGTTAGATATCGAGGGCCTGATAAGTTTCGTGCTTTTCAAACCTGCAATAATAATGACTCTGAATGGGATGGTATAGATACCTATAGTTCAAGCTCTCAATCAGAGCACTATTCAACTTTTTCGAATATAAGACTTAATAAAGCAACAGCTGGTTTTTGTTTTTCAAAAAATTTTACAGTTAATTTCGCAGGTAACGTAAGCCTATGTCATAAAGAAAAAAACACTAGTCAAACTTGTCAATTAGTGAATACAAATGATCCTTATTATGATTTAATTATTCAACGAACGGGTAAAGTTGGACTATTAAAGTACTCTTATGAGCAAAAAAGTTGGCTTAGTCAATAAAGGAATAAGCTTAGTAGAGGCTCTGGTCTCTATCGTGGTATTAACTGTAGGCATCGTATCGGTTTTACAATTGTCTGTTTATGCAGTTCGAACTGCGGATGTTTCTCTTGAGAAAACAAAAGTAAATTTTCTCTCTGAAATGATGATGGAAACTTTAGTTGTCAATCAGAGCAATCTTCAAAATTATCAATTAAATATTAATGACTGTAATTACAAACCCAGCAATGATTTGCAAAAAATTTGGACTGAAACTTATAAGAATGTTTTAGATACTAATACAAAAACAACACGATGCCTTCCAGGTGACAAAAAGCTTGCAACAATTACAAATAATACAAATGCAAGTATAAATTTAAGTGTTGGTGGAGGAAAACAAAATAAATTTTTAGGATTTTCAAAAATTGAATAATTTTTTCAAAAATAACAAGGGATTAACCCTTGTAGAAATTTTAGTAGCATCTGTCATTGGTAGCATGACAGTTGCAGCAATATATTTTTCCTATGGCGTTTTTTCTAGCACCTATCTTGGTATTGTTGCAAAAGTACAGGTAAGCAAAGATATAAGAAATGCATTAACAGTAATTACGAAAGATGTTCGTCTTGCAGGATATACATCAAAAATTCCCCCTCAAAGTGGCGGGATAAGCTTTGCACCTTTTACTACGATGAATAATAAAATTATTATTAGAAAAAACACATATTTTAACGCGAATTCATCTCCCGGACGTTACCAGACAGGGGTTAATGATGTATTAGAAGTTATTTATGATCGAGATCGAAGTACAAGAGTGAGAGTTTCCTACGCTCAGAGCAATGATGGTTTTTTAAAAAAAAGATTATCACGCTGTTTAAATGCTGATTGTTTAAATGATAATGATTATATTTTTAATGAGACCGGATTTTATGATTATCAGCCTATTGCTGGGCAAGGGTTAGAAGCATTTAAAGTTGTAGTGTTTAATTCCTCAGGAACCCAAATTGATCATTCTCAAGCTAATCAGGCTCAATTTATCAGGGTATCAGTGCTTTATTCTTCCGCAAACAATGGTGAGCTTCATAAAACAAGCCAAGAACAAACTTTTAGAGTTGAGGATTATACATTTTCAAAAACTGACAGATTTTTTAGAGATATGGCAAGCGTTTTGATTTATCCAAGAAATATTCAGCCAACAAGATGATACACAAAATAAAAAAAAATAAAAAACATAATCAAAAAGGATTTGCACTTGTTCTTGCTATTTTAATTTTAGTAGTGATGTCTATAATGGGTGTGACATTAGTCACGATTGTTTCTAGTGATTTCAGTGAAAATGAAAAAAGAGATGAATATCAACAATCTCTGTATGCAGCAGAAACAGCTGTAAACGAGGCAAAAGTCTGGCTTAAGAAACAAGGTTTACCAACATCTACCCAAGCTTTTAATGGTGGTGGAGTTACAGGATGGTGTCAAATTTCACGATTTAATGATTTAACAAATCTTGCAAATACATCTGTAGTTGGTTCGGCGCCAAGTGGAGGTAAAAATTTTAACACAATTATTAATACTTCTGGCGAAGACAAAATTAAATTTGAAAGTTTTGAATTTTATTGGTTTATAACTTTTCCGCCAACTTGGGATGCTGCAACGAGTAGTTACAAAACAGTGACACAAATAAAAGCAAGAAGTAGCGGGGCAACAGGAGCTAATATATCGGAGGGCGCAGAGTATAAAGGTCAATCAACTAGCTCAGGCTTATATTATAAAATTTATGCGTGCGGAAGAAAAAAACCCTCACTTATTCCTTTTGAAAACACGCCTGTTGCTGCTTTAGATATATTAGTCAAGGTTACAAGATGATTAAATTATTTTTAAAAATAACAGTTTTTCTTCTTATAACTCAAAAAGTTTTTGCCTGTCCTATAAATTTTAAAAAATTTGGTTCTAAACCTGATTTTAATAATTTATCGACAAAACCAATTTCATTTGATGACCGTAAGGGAGGTCTAACTTTTTTTGTTCCAATAGAAAATTTTTGTAAAGATAAAGTGTTATTCGGAACTATGGTGATATTTTATTATTTTAATAATGAATTAGTTAAGATAGGTCTCGAAAGGCACAATTATAATGATCGAGAATTATTAAAATTAGCAATAAAAAACTATGGTAATTTTAATAGATCACTAGGTAAAGATGAAAAAAAATGGGTTGGAATGCATATATGGCAAACAAATAATGATATCATTAATTTTGTAGCTATTGATAACGAAAAAAATCGCTTTGAAAAATTAGAAGTTAGTTCCAAGAAATATATTAATCAAACTTTAAAATCCTCACCACTTCTTGTGCAATGAAAAATTATTTATTTTTATTTATATTTATATTTTTTTTTTCATCCACATCTTTACCTAAATCTCCTCCGCCTGGAACAGGTACAGCGGATGTTCCAGCTAACATAATGATCATGTTGGATAATTCTGGAAGTATGGCTTGGGGTCTTTTGGATCGTCCAATTGATGTTTCAGTTGATGCTTCAGGAAACGTTTATGTATTGGAATATGTTAAAGGTCAGATAAGCGTTTTTAATAGCTCCGGAGTTTTGCAAAGAGTATGCGGGAATAATACACAAGGTTATAAATTCAATTATCCAAGACAACTAACAGTTTATAGAAATAAAGTATTTATAGCTGATACAGGAAATACTCGAATTGTGAGTATTAACAAAGATAACTGCGCACTTATTGGCATTACTGCATTTAATCTTGCAGGAGCAGGACCTATGGCAATTGCTGTAAGGGGCGATGATATAATGTATACTAATCTAAGCAATGGTTGGTTTTTTGTATTAAATCATAGAGCCCCTTATTACACCATTGATAGAAACAACGCATCGAGCAACATCCAATATTTTACTCTTACAAATTTTGCTTCGAGTGCAACTGGTCTTCATATAACTGGGAGTAGATTATTAGTGTCCTCTCCTGGTGGAACACATTATAGAGAAATTAATACCTCCTTTAACACTATCAGTGGTCTTGCTTCCAATCAATTTCCCCCTAACGGTTACGGCTTTTATAGTTCTTCTTACCCAGGTGCTAATGGGTATTGGGGAGATACTACTTTAAGAGATGCGGTTTTTGATGATAATTATAATGTTTATATCTCTGACTCATATAATTATAGAGCACAAAAATATAACGCTAGTAACACCTCAAGCGCCACCTACTCAGCAAAGGTCGGCACACCTAGTCATTTAAATCCTTTCAATACTCCATATGGAATGGGTGTTGATACAAGCAATAATATTTACGTTGCAGATTTTGTAGCTAATAAAATTTATAAATTTAACAGTAGTCTTGTTCTTTCAGGAACCATTACTGGAGGTGGCTCAACAACGGTTGGTGGGTCAGGATCTCTGGCAAATGCTAAAAATAGAATGGATGTTGCAAAAAATGTTATAAAAAAAATAGTAAGCAATACTGAATTAAACACAGGTGCAAACTTTGGATTAATGGAATGGGGCTTTCCCAATGCACTTTCCAATGGTGGTTTAAGAATTAGAGTACCTGTTGACTCAAGCGGGGCCAAAAAAATTTATGACGATCCAAATGTTGGAGTTGATGGGATTATTGCAAACGGATCTACATATTTAAACGCCGGTTTAAATTTAGCAAAAAATTACTTTAATAATGGGTCCAATCAAACAATCGGTAATGTATTTTATTCATCCCCAATTAACAGAAATGCCTCTTGCCAACTAAATTATTTAATAGTTATAAGCGACGGTGAGTGGGAGGTACCTGAAGAGGTAAATACTATAGCTAATTCATTAAATACTCAAACCCCCTCTATTAAAACTTTTGTTGTGGGATTTGCTATTGGAGGAAGTTCAACAAATTATTCAAATTTAGCAATTGCTGGTGGCACAAAACTTCCTTTATATGCAGAGGATGAAGAGACATTGCTACAAAATTTAACTCGAGCTATCGCACAAATTTTATCATCAAGACTTACTTTTAGCACGCCAGCTCTCTCATCAACTTCTGATAATGAATTTATTTATCAAGCAACTTTTGTATATTCCAGCAATAAGCAGTGGGAAGGAAATTTAAAAAAATTTAAGTTTGAAGGTTCACAGCTAGGGGCAGAGATTTGGGATGCAGCTGATATATTAAATAAAAGAATTTCGAGCAGAAACATTTGGACAACTGGTTTAAATGTAACAGGCATAAATAATTTCATTGATACTTATAGCACAGAACTACAAGCAAGATTTATGTCACCATCAATCACTTCAACTACGGATGCTGCTAAATTAATAAATTTTGTAAGAGGAGTTGATACCTACGATCAAGATAATGATAAAAACACAACTGAGTCTCGACATAAGCTAAATGATATTTATCGATCAAAACCGATAATTGTTGGACCACCAACAGAAGTTAATGAGACAGATAGAAATAACGATTATGACGATGTATTTTACAAACTTAATAATGGATATAATAATTTTGTTAACGGCACTAAATGTGGAACTACTTGTAAAATTAGACGTGAGATACTTTTAGCGGGTTCAAATGGTGGAATGTTGCACGCCTTTGATACTAGCACAGGTGAAGAATTGTGGGGTTTTATACCACCCAGTCTATTAAATAAATTACCCAAAATAATTTCAAATATCTCTAATTATACCAATTCTATTTATGGGGTAGATGGTACCGCTGTAGTTAAAGATATTTATTATGGAGGAACTTGGAGAACAATAGCTTTAGTCGGACTTGGAAGGGGTGGGCAAAGTTATTTTGCCTTAGATATTTCAAATCCAACTGCACCGACACATTTATTTACGATTGAAAATGATGATTTTAGACAAGTAGTAAATTTTTGGAATAGTTCAGGAATTAAAACTTCTTACCTTTATACTTTTGGATCTGTAAGTCCTTCAAGTAAAGATTATTCAAAGTTAGGAGAAACTTGGTCAACTCCAAGAATATTTAGAATAAATGTTAATGGAACTCAAAAATGGGTCGCAGCATTTGGCGCTGGTTACAATGGAAGTGTAAATCCAAATTTAGGATCAGCAGTGTTTATTATGGATTTAGAAAACGAAGGTAATGTTTTAAGCAAAATTGACATTCCTGATTTATCAAACGGTATTGCTAATTCAGTTCCTTCAGATTTAATAGTTGTAACTGCAAACGGTACTTCAAAAGCCTCTTATTTTGGTGCCATGATATATGCATTAGATTTAGAGGGTAAAATAACAAAAATTGATGTTACTAGTACGGGCAGCACATCTTCTTCTCCAAGTTATAAATCAATAAGATTATTTGATGCACAGACAAACACAACTAATGGACGTTATATTTTCACTGGTGGAGAGTCATCAATTGATAAGTCTGGAAATCTTTGGTTGTATTTTGGAACAGGTGATATACAAAAAATACAAGATCAAACGAGCGGAATTTCAAATAGACTCTATGGTATTAAGGATAAAGATTTTCCTTTAATGAATTTATCAGCTACTTCAGGCACAATTGCAAATTGTAAGAATAATACAATTTCTTCTGCTCAGAATTGTCCTGGTTCAAATGATTTTGGCTGGTACATTGATCTTAAACTTAATCAAAAAGTTTCAGCACAACCAACAATTAAAAATCAAACAGTTTATTTTCCGATATATGAACCATCTACAGGTTTAAATATTTGCTCTGCAGGACAAGCATTAATTAAAGCAACTAGTACGACTTGTGGAGAAACAATTACCTTTCAGGGAAGTGCTAATCTAAATTTAGGAGGTGGAGTTGCAACCAAAGTTCAAACTATTGGTTCAAAAATTGTAGTAGGTATAAGTGGTAAAAAAATAGATACGTCTGCAAAAGAAAGTATTGTTATTACCGATCAAGTTGGCACAGTAGAATCAAGTGTTACAGTAGAGGCGTGGAGAGAAAATTAAAAATCTCATCCATAAAAATTAGATAAACAAGATTTCCAATAATTATAAAAGGTCCAAAGGGTATTTCATTTTTCATCTTTATTGTACCCTTCATTAATTTTGGAGCAATTACGATTAGTGCAATAATTGAGGCTAAAAATATTATAATAAATACCGACTGATAACCAAACCAAAGTCCAATTCCACAAAATAATTTTGCATCTCCTAAGCCCATACCTTCTATTTTTTTAATTTTTTTATATAATTCTATTATTATCCAAATCATGGCATAACCTACCATTCCTCCTATGATTGATGAGGTTAGATCTGTAAATAAAAATATGTCTAACTGAGGTATAAAATTTTTAAGAAATCCAGAAAAAATAAGAATAAAATTTAGTGAATTAGGAATTATAAAATGTTTTAAATCGATAAAGAAAATAATTAAATAAATAGAAAAGATAAAAATAAGCAATACTGTTTCAATTGAAAAACTAAAAATATAATAAATACCTATAAAGCTTACGGCTGAAATAATTTCTACAATTAAATATTGTAAGGAAATTTTTTTTTTACAATGATAACATTTTCCTTGTAGGTAAAGATAAGAGAGTATTGGAATATTTAAATACCAAGCAATTTTTTTTTTACAAAAGGTACAATGTGAGCGTGTTGTGACAATACTTTGCTCAAGAGGTAATCTGTAAATGCACACATTTGCAAAGCTTCCAAAAATTGCCCCAATAAAAAATAAAATAATATAAGTTTCAAACAACATTCATTTTTTTAATTTAAAACTCTCTATAAGTAATATACATTTTATAAATTTATCGATTGAAAACGTCATGAAAACCAAGGGTTTTACACTTATCGAGCTTCTTGTTGTTGTAGCCATAATTGGAATATTGGCTGCAGTTGGCGTTGTTAGTTTTAGTAATTTTATGGATAATTCAAAGCAAATGGTAAATGAAGCTTTTAAAAAATAGAGGTATTTTTTGAAAATACCACTTGGATGGATAACTATTGTTTTACTTTTGGCAGGAATATTACTTCTGAATTTGAAATTTTATGGCACAGGAGTAATTTTTATCTTTTCTTCATTTTTTACGTTTGTAGTTTTTTTCCTTACGAAGCCTTTTAAAGAATATCTATATAGGAATGAAATTAGCCTTTCTTTAAGAAAAAAATTATTAGTTTGTGATTTATTATTTAATATATTGATAATTGGAGTATTTTTTTATTACATATCTGTAGGACATGTCTCTGAAGATGATGTTGGATTGCTCATGGCTAATGCTAATGCCTATATGAAAATTTTTTATATTTTTAAATATATTTTTATATTATTTATCATAAAGGTGACATTAAAGTTTCTTATTAAAAAAGTATTTAAATGAAAAATTTATGCAATACGATCATGTATCAAATTACCTTGCGGTACACCTGGAGAAAGATCTATGGTTGATACAAACATTTTAACTAAAGAAATATTTGTTGATTAAATTAGAGAAAGGCTTCACCTTAATTGAACTTCTAGTTGTCGTAGCGATTATTGGAGTATTGGCCGCTGTTGGAGTAGTTGCCTATAGTGAGTTCACAAATTTAGCTAAGGAGAATCAAAGTAAATCAAATCATAATATTTTCGTTAAATTTATTAGCACGCAACTATTAAAATGTGTTTCGCAGGGTAACAAAGGCCATTTTGAAGTGAAATCAACATCTAGTAATCCAAATTTTCAAAAACAGTCATGTGATCTTAATCAAACACCCACAGATACACTTATGCACGTTTTCCCTAATCATTTTGGTAATGAAAATTTTCGAAATCCTTTTATACCTAAGGAGCCGCAACTCCACGGAGATCATAGTGGGACTTTTGGAACACCTGCAGCGGGGTTTACACATATTACAATGTCACCTGATAATAAAATATTATATATAACCACTACATTTAAAACGGGAGTTTCCCCTTTAGTAACCTCTATTATAGACCCAAGAAGATAATGAATAAGGCCTTCACACTATTAGAACTTCTTGTTGTTGTTGCAATAATTGGAATATTAGCTGCAGTTGGAGTAGTTGCTTATAATAACTTTACATTATCTGCAAAAATTAATGCTACAAAAAAAATTTTTGCTATATCAGAAAAATACTTAAAAACGGCAGCTACCGCTTGTAGATCAGGAGGAGGTTTCACATGGTCAGATGGTAGAAGATGTATGCCAGGACCTTCAGCTAGTGGTGACGCGATAGCAGCTGGCACACATAATGATATAGCAAATATTTATCAAAAAAATGTTTACGATCCAAAAGCAAAAGCTACCGAATGGAATCAAACTTATGGAGCTGCTTATTGCCCAATTTCAAGATCAGCTGTTATTCCAAAAGGTCAAATTGTTTTTGGTTATGGAGAGGATGGAGCCAAAAATTATTGCAGGATGGGTGGGGGAAATATGTCATGCATAAGGGCAAATATTGGAGATAAAGATGGAAATGATTTTTATTTAGAAGTTGTATTAAATATGTGTGATTTTAGATAAAAATTATTTGTATGCGAATAAAAGCATTCACTTTAATTGAACTTCTTGTTGTTGTAGCTATAATTGGAGTCTTGGCTGCGGTTGGAGTGGTTACCTTTAGTGGATATTCCGATAGTGCAAAAATTTCCGCTGCTAAAAGTAATTATAATTCTATTTTTAAATTTATTTCTAGTGAGGTTACTAAATGTAATAATAAAATGACTAAAAAAGCTTTTATTTTTGACTATAAAGGAGTGGGAAATCCAGATTTTTTAAACTGTCCAATATCATCATCTTACTCGGCATGGTCTGCCATAGACAACTATTTGCGTTTTGGTGAAGGCAATAGTTTTAAAAATCCATACAAACCAAATGAACTCAGTTATCGACATAGCACTAGTTATACAAATGATGCAGATGTTGGCTATGTGAATTTTAGTACATATTTATCAGAGGTAAGAATATGGGGATGTTTTAAAACTCCATGTAATGACTCTAAAAATGTTTTTGTTAAATCAATAAAAGTTGTTGATTAAATGATTTTAAAAACTCATAACGGCTTCACTTTGATCGAGCTGCTTGTTGTTGTTGCAATAATTGGAGTCCTAGCTGCTGTTGGTGTTGTTTCTTTTAGTGGTTTTACAGAATCGGCAAAAATAAATGCAGCAAAAGCACATCATAGCAATGCTGTTAAATTTATAAGATTAAATATTAGTAATTGCGCAATAATTGGAGTCCTAGCTGCGGTTGGTGTTGTTTCTTTTAGTGGTTTTACAGAATCGGCAAAAATAAATGCAGCAAAAGCACATCATAGCAATGCTGTTAAATTTTTAAGATTAAATATTAGTAATTGTGCAATAAATGGCAAAACAAACTTAAAATATAAAGCAAATGATAACACCTCTTATCTAGTTAATTGTAGTAGGAGTGCAATTCCTAATACTGATACTTTATCTGGGTACATAATGAATCATTTAATTAATGATGGTGCTAAAAATCCATACAATACAAGTCAGTTTGCACATACTGGAGAAATTTATGATGTAGGGCAAACATGGTTTGGAGTTTCAGGAAATATGTCAGGAATTACAGATTTTACGATTATTACAAGAATAGACAATAACTCATCTAACAACTTAACAACAAAATTTAAAGATGAAAGGTAAAATAAATTCTGGATTTACTTTAATTGAACTTTTAGTTGTCGTAGCGATCATTGGAATATTAGCTGCGGTAGGAGTTGTCTATTTTGGAGGATTTACCTCTGGCGCTAAAGCAAGCGCTGTAAAAGCAAATCATACTCAAGCTGTTAAATTTATTAGCACTGAAATAAAAAAATGTGAAATTTCAAGAGGTTTTTTAAAACTAAAAAACTCATCTGCAAATCCGACTTTAGTAACCGATTTGTCTTGTTCGTCAGTGCAAACCTCAACTCAACAATTAGTTCAATCTCTAATTAATC
>Ga0194119_10011656_pt1 | contig 11285 bp, 6 predicted proteins | sample TA2MahC100mmetaG_FD_148620 | JGI IMG/M metagenome (GOLD analysis project Ga0194119, IMG submission 148620) | Freshwater microbial communities from Lake Tanganyika, Tanzania - TA2015018 Mahale Deep Cast 100m | ecosystem: Environmental > Aquatic > Freshwater > Lake | place: Tanzania: Lake... | reverse complement strand
ATGGGAACGCGCCTGATCACGACCGGTCAGGTGCGCGGGCAGGTCATGCGCCGGCCGAAGGAGAGCGACGGACTTCGCAACGATCTCATCGAGGAACTGGTTTCGATGCACCTGGTGCGGGCCGAGCAGCGGGGCGGTTCGGTATGGTTCGAGTTGGCGCACGACCGGCTAATCGAACCCGTGCTCGCGGACAACCGGCAATGGTTCGCCGCCAACCTGTCGGAGTTGGAACGCCGCGCCGAGTTATGGGAGGAAAACGGCAAGTCCCGCGATCTGTTGGCCAGCGGCCTGGCCTACTGGCGGATGCGGCAATGGAAGGGCCGGAATCCGGAGCGTTGCGGTCCGGTGGAGACCGAGTTTCTGGCCGAATCGTGGTCCAAGGTTACCGGTTCGTTCTGGCGCTGGGGGACCACGGCAGCGGCGGTGGTGGCGGCGTTTGCGGCCTGGGTGGCCATGCGGGAAGCCGAGCGCCTCCAGGAAGTGGCTGAAAGGCAGACCAAGGCGCTTGTAACAAGCGAAGGCGACCTAAAGGCGACGCTCGAAGAGTTGAAAACGAAGTCCGGCGAACTGACGGGACAGCTCGAGAGGAACCAAGGGCTCTTGAAGGACCTCCGGGCGACGGCCCAAAAGGAGCGGCTGGCCCGCGAGGAATCGCAAAAAGAGCTGGGCATGCGCTTGGAAGCCGAGAAACAAAGCGTGAAGGCGCGAAAGGAAGAGCGCTACCGGATCGCCGAAATGTTCGACGAGCGCGCCGAAGCGGCCCTGCGCCGCCGCGACCCCGGCGAGGCGTGGATCTACACGCTCGCGGCGTTGAAGGAGGAGTGGGAGAAGCCGGATTTCCTGCCCCAGACACTGGGGCGGCTCATGCTCAGTGATCTGCCGCTCGATGTCAATCCCCCGGATAAACGATTGCGCCGGACTCTGCGAGCGTCTGATCTTCTTCCCGACGATCCCACGGCGGCCACTGAGATCGCAGCGATTCATGTAACGGCTCCGGACGCCGTGCAGTGGATCTCGCGGCTGCGCGGAGTCAGCACAATTCGTTGTTTGGTTGAGCGTATCGAAGGCGCACGGCGCACCAATCCCAGAGCGTGCCGGCTGGAACAGGCAGATTTTCAAGTCAAGGTGCCGTTTCAGATTGAGATATTGGGGTTCTTCGCTCCGGATGGGAGCCCGCTGGTTACAACAACCGCCGGTGCAAAATGGTGGCCTATTCGAGATCAACGGGTGATCGCCGTGGCCGCGGGGCAAAGGCAGTTCGCGGCGTTGACTCGAAAGACGAACGACGAAACCATCCGTATACACGATCGTACAGGCGGGAAGCTTTTGCGTGAGTATTCTCTTGGTTTTCAAAGCAACGCAACAGCCTTGGCGATATCCGGGTGGGATGACTCTCTAATCGCGAGCGGCGGCCAATACGGCCGGGTGGAGCTGTTCCGGGGCGAGGAGTCGCTTCGCCCAGTCGCAAATGTGCTGATTCCCGGCGGCGTTCCGATCCGGTCCCTCGTTTTGGTCCGGCGCGAACCGAATGGCCTTTTGCTTGCGGCGGGCACTTCGGATGGCCGGGTTTTTCTGCTTGAGCAGACAGACCGGAACAAAGAAATGAGAATTCTCGCTTCCGTCCGCAGCCACCGTGGCGGGGTGACCGCGATGGCGGCGGACACAACCGGCGATTCCTTTCTCTCCGGCGGCGAGGACGGATCGATTCGAACCTACTACCTGCGCTATTGGCAGGGCGACACGGAGATCCCGGTCCTCGAAACACTGCGCAGCCCGGGTGCCCCCGCGTTGCGGAAAGTCTACGCCGGCACCCTGAATTACACGCTTACGGCGCAGAACCTGTGGCTGGATCATATTCAAGTCAAGTCCAAGCCGACCCGCGGTAGCGGATTCGATTCGCTTTACTACGACAGTCTCCCGGAGTCCGCTTCGTACATCATGGAGGCCGGCGTCTTCGAAAAAGAAGCGGACGGTCAATGGCGATGGGAGCAGTCGGGATGGCACCGGTTACGGGAACGCGCTCCGGAGGCTACGAAGGACGGCTACCTCTATTTGGACGACCCGGCCGCGCGGTATTCGATCCGGTTTCCCCGGCATAGTTCCGAGTACCCGGCCTACTGGCAGCTCAAGGAAAGTGGCAGCGAAATCTGGGTTTCCCTCGGACGCATTCTGGTGGGTGGCGAGGGCCGTCAAAGACTCGCTTATGAGAACTTGAACTTTGAACGCGTGACTCTGGAACCGGAATCATGGCGGATCGAGCGAAGGGTTACGCCGCTAACGCCCTATCGCCTGTTCCGCGACGCGCCCCTGTCCAGGGACGGCATCGTTCTCTCGGCGCCCGAACGCGGGATCTCTTTCCAGTGGCCGGCGAAGGGCGGCAGCGCGGCATTCTTCGGCAAGGCGGGTTCAAAGGGTGTCCAGATTGGCAAAGTAACGCTGAAAATTCCCGGATTCGACCCGGACCGGGAATTCACCTACCATGCGGGCAGAGTCGAATTCCGGAATATTCGGCTGAATCGCCAAAGCCCGCGAATTACCGTCGCGCCGGGCAGCCGCGTGGCGCTGTCGCTGGAATGGGGCACGAGACCGTCCCGCTCTCTGCCAGGGCAGCCGCAGCAGCTATTCATCGGCATGATCGGAGACGAAGCGCAAGGATTTTCGCGCTGCCTGCTGTCCCGGCCGATGGAGAGAGCGGAGCAGGGGTACATTTCGATATCCGTGACAGCGCCAAGGACGCCGGGTACATACTACATCACCCACGACTTCTCCGTCGTCGAACAGAATCCGGGCGACGACGATATCGAAGTCCCCTGCGACGCCAAGCCAAGTCCCTTGCGCCACCGGAACGACCCGGAAAAGGCGATCGCGGTGATCCGCGTGGCCACCAAATAGGAAACGAACATGCCGGAAGATCCCGACCTCTTACACTTCAACGGAATCGATGCCAGCAATTGGGGCTACCTGTTCCCTTCCCTCACCATGAGCCAGGCCGGCCAATCCCTGCTGCTGGCGCCGGAATCCGAGGACTCAAACGCCGATCTGCAATGGCAGAACCGCCAAAACGACCGGCTTTACGGCCTGAGCGAAGGAATCGACCCGAAGAGCCTGGGCAAGGCTGGCTGGGGCGTGATGTTCGCGCCCGAAACGCCGCCGGCCGTTCGCGAGGCCCTGGAACCGCTGCTGCAACTGCGCCGGGAGCAGGCCGGCGACCTGTTCAAGATCTACGAGCGCGAAAACACCTACCGCAACGGCGAGACCAAAAACGACTTCCTCTCGCGCAATGGGGCGGGCGGCGGCGGGCTGGTTCATCCCACGCCGAAGAACGTCCCCTACTACCTGATGATCGTCGGCTCGCCGGAAGCGGTGCCCTACGAGTTCCAATACGCCGTCGATGTCCAATACGCCGTGGGGCGGCTCCACTTCGACACTCCGGAAGAGTACGCCCACTATGCCGCGACCGTTGTCGCCGCCGAGCGCGGCGAGTTGGGTCCGCGCGAACGCACGGCGGCCTTTTTCGGCGTCTCGAATCCGGACGATACGTCGACGGCTCTCAGCGCCGAGCAACTCGTCGCGCCGCTGCACCAGATCGTCCGGGAAGATCAACCGGGCTGGAACGTTCCGCTCTACGCTCCGGACCAGTGCACCCGAAAACAGCTTTCGTCGCTGCTGGGCGGCGCGGACACGCCGGCGTTCCTGCTATCGGCGACCCATGGGATGGGCATGCCGATGTCGACGGGCCTCCACGCGGCGCACAACGGGGCCCTGCTGTGCCAGGACTGGCCGGGACCCTCCGAAAAAAACGGGCACCGGGACCACTACCTGGCGGCCGAGGATATTCCAGACGACGCGCGCCTGGGCGGCCTGATCGCCATGATGTTCGCCTGCTTCAGCGCCGGCACGCCGGCGACCGACGACTTCCCCTGGACCGCAAAACGCAAAGCGGTTCCGGTGAGCGACCGGCCCATGCTGAGCGCCCTTCCGCGGCGGCTGTTAGCCCATCCCAAGGGCGGCGCGCTGGCCGTGATCGGGCATGTGGATAAGGCTTGGGACAGTTCCTTCCGCTGGACCGGCGACGATCCGCAATTACAGACGTTCCGAAGCACGGTTAAGCGGCTGCTAGAGGGCCATCCGGTCGGCTCCGCCATGGAGCCGTTCAACTGCCGCTACGCCGAACTCAGCGTGGATTTGCTGCCGATCGTGGAACGGGCCCGGAGTTTCATCGAACTCTCCAAGCAGGAGATTCGAACCATGACATCCCAAAAGGACGCGCGCAACTTCCTGGTGATCGGCGACCCCGCCGTGCGAATTCCAGCGCCGGGCGATAAACCCATGCCTCCCCGTGAGGCCTTCGTTGTCCGCTCGGAGCCGCCCGGGGTGGCGGCGTTCGAGGTCAACAGCTACACAGGTACCCCGGACGCGCGAGTCCTCCGCGCTTCGACGAGAGTCGATGCTTCGGGAAAAACGGATGTATTGTTACCGACAACCGCCGGCCAACTCGATGCGGCGCTTTGGAAAGCGCACCTGGAGGCCGTGGAACAGGCCTCTAGTCATCAAGCGAGAATGGCTAACGCGCGCGGCGCCGCAGCGCCAAACCGCCCAGAGCCAACGAAATCAGAATGACCGTGGCCGGCTCCGGAACGTCGTTAGCTGCCAAAAAGCCGATATCGACAAACGACTGCACGGTGGTTTGGCTGATGAAAGATCCGCTGTTGAGCCAGCCTGTCATCAACTCCAGCCGGAAATCGCGATTGTTGAATATCTCGATGATTCCGGTCGCGGCACCGCCGCCATCCACCTCGTTCCAATGACCATTCGCCGTCCCGGGGCCGCCGCCCAATTCCACCGGAACGAAGGCAGCCCCTGGCTGATTCCATTCCGTGCGGTAGGCCGAGAGCGCGTTGGGCCCGGTGTACTGTCCAGTGCCGTCGACGTAGACGCCGTTCTGAACCCAAAGTGTACCGAACCCCATGACATGGCCCATCTCGTGCAATATAAGAGCCAGCAGGTTGCCGTTAGCTTCCACGTTCGCCAGATCGGCCGTGTCGAACTGCATGGACCCGCTGGTGGTAAGCACAAAACCGCCGTTTGAAATCGCCGAGTCCGGCCCAGCCGAACCCAGGATTCCGCCAGGGCCATCGATGAGGACACCTGCGGCGTCGATCATAAGGGTAATGGGTACGGTCACGCTGGGGTTGTAGCCCGACAACAGGCTCTCCCAGGTAGCGGCCGCGGTGTGAAAGGCACTTTGCTGAGAGGCCGTCAAGTTCCCAGTGAAATTCAGCGAAATATTGAAAGGCAATGCGGACGCTGAAAATCCGCAGCCGACCGTTACGATGACGGCCCACTTGCTGATTGTATTCATGTTCCTCCGAAGAACAGTCACTACGACTATACTACGGTCGCGAGGGCTTCAGGGAGCCGGGTCTACCGCCGGAGGGAAATGGAGCGGGAGACGGGGATCGGACCCGCAACCAACAGCTTGGAAAATTGGGCGCCGGCAGGCAACAGGGACCTTGTACGTTCGGTAATTGACTTCTCGACCAGGGCGCCCAAACCGTTTTTGAAAAGTCAACGAGCCTCGTCCGAATCGTTCCTCAACTGGAGTACCACCGGCGAGAGTCGGCTGTAGCCGGGAACCAGCGCGCCCGGTTTTTGTCCGGATCGCCGGCAATCGGTTCAGGGGCAGCAGGCCACCAGATCGAACGCCGGCATTCTTCCGCAACGTGCGTTTGCCACTAGGTCCTGCGCGCCGGGCACGGCTGCCACGAGGCTCAAGTCAGCGGCTTCGCGCCGCAGAGAGCCTATTTCTCAAAGCCCCGTATGTAGGGGACGTCCGGCGGCCGCGACTTGGTGCTGAATTGCGGTCCCCGTGTCGAGCGGTACCTGATGTTCATGACTGGCGTCTCAATGCGGCGCCCGGCAGCGGAGTAACGGCCATTCTCCCAGTTTGACTCCATGTAGAAGTTTGTGATCCCGGTTGACAGGAGCAGCCGCTCCGCATTGAAGGGTTCCTTTCGGCTCACCATCGTTTCGACAATCCAGTGCGGTTGCGCGTTCGAGGCGTGATACTGTGCATAGGGACCGGGCCAGCCGAGCATCGAGATAATCGTAGGTTCCTTCTGCCCCTCAATTTCCCCGGCGTAGGTCCAGCCCACATCGCGGGCCGCGATCACCGCCGCTTTCGTCCCATCGTTGTATTCGACGACGCACACGTTGGCTTGGGCATTCTCCTGAAAAATTCCCTTCCTGAATTTGAAATTCGCCGCTACTGAATCAAGCAGCTTGCCGGCCCAGGGATTGCGTTCAACCCACTTCCACGTTTCGGGTCCTCTGATGGACTGCACCGCCTTGACGCCCGTCTCCCCGCCTTTGCGGCGTTCAACAAAGGCCTGAAGCACGTCGATGCAATGAAAGATGCCACCCTCATCGGAGGCACCCCCAAGGACGATCGAGTTCCGGATTGGTGTATCGATAGCGAGCTCAATCTCGGGCTTGCGGAAGTAGACCGGGATCGAGGAACCGCCGGTGAGAGGAAAGTTCAATTCACGGGACTTGTCAAACATCCACTTGGCGTCGTCCCAATTGTATGAGAGGTGCTTGTCGTTAAAGACGGGCACCGAGCGTTTGCTTTGCTCGAAAACCCGGATGACCTGCTGATACATCCACCAGCGCGGCAAGAGCCAATGGCCCTTAAGATCGGTTGGATAATCGCCGTGTTCTCCGACAATGACAACACCATCTACCGCGAGTTCCTTCCCGCCCAGCGTAACGGCCTCTCCCACCGTCTTGTAGATAGGTATGTTCTTCGCTCTGCACACTTTCTGACCCAGCACGCTGGTGTCAAGCTGATGAATGTAGACGGAGACAATATCCACTCCGGAGGGAGTATGGGCGCCCTGCCACCAATAGCCGTCCATCAGCTTGCAAAGGATCCAGTCCGCATGGGATCCGGGAGCACCCCAGAAGGTGATGCAACAGGCGAGCCGAGGACGTTTTTGCGGCGCCTGTGAGCCTGCACCTGCGACGCTGCTGGCCAAACCCGTCAAAGCGGCCATACCGGTTGTTCCCACGATTTCACGCCGGGCGATGAGTGGGTTCGACTGCAAAGGGTGATTGTTCGACACGCGAATACTCCTTGTGGCTCGGTCTGAGCAACGTTTGAAAGCTCGATTCTACCGCCCGGCGGTAGCTGTCGCGAAATCAGCTTCCCGGAGTCGATCTCTCCCCGGCAACGGTGGCTCTATTCGAAGGGCTCAGCGCCCGGCTGGGTCCGCAGCACGTTGACCGATTGGTTGAAGGCGGCAGGCATTCGACCGCGAAGGCTATTCCGAATAGCGAACGGCAAGGGCAAGCCCTGGGGCGAGGGAGAATTGGAAGAATTGGTTTGGCACGGCGGACGCTCCGCGTGGCGTATAGGGGGAGGCGCGGAAACGTCAACCCACCAGAGCAAGGCCGCTCGTTGTGAATTGCTGGCGGACGCGTATCTACCGTCCACCATCCCGCCGCCTCTCTCCTCCTGCGGACTGTCGACGCCGAAACGGGCGGCCTTTTACCCGTCGAGTACTTTGTCGGCCACGGCGCCGTTGACGAAGTAGAGGTCCAGGCGGCCATCGCCGTCATAGTCAAGCATCGCAACGCCGCCGGATACGGACTCGATCAGGTGTTTGCGGGAGGTTGCGCTCTTTCGATGCTGGAATCGAATCCCGCTTGCGGCGGTCACGCCCTCAAATCCGGCGGCCTCGAGCGATGCCGTCGTCAGCACCAAAGCGCACCTTGACCGGCAAGATCTCCAGATGCGATGGTTCCCGGAAAAAATCTCTCTTAGGCTAGCGCACCGGTCCAGCGCACTGCGCAACCCTTTTCCCGCTACGCGGAGTAAGGGGAGTAAATGAGGCCGGCCAGCAAGTCCTTTAGAATGATGGAGCGGGAGACGGGGATCGAACCCGCAACCAACAGCTTGGAAGGCTGTGACTCTACCATTGAGTTACTCCCGCCCGGGAATGGAATCGCCTTCCAATCCCATAATATCGCGAATCGCTTACGATGCGCACTCACCGCGGCCAAGCTGCAGACTGAAGGCGTCGCTATCGCCCCAATCCATGAACCACTCGGGATCGTAAACCGCGGGTTTGGCCAGATCTTCCACCATCTGTTTGAAGAATGGAATCTTGTGCCGCAGCACGTACTCGCGGAACGACTCGCCGTCCTCGCGATTCGCTATGAAGTGATCGAGAATGCGCCGCGCGGCCGTGGGCGCCAGTTTCGCTGGAATGCTCGACACCGCCAAACCGTAGCGCAGCATGCCGTCGCGATCGACGCCGCCGCCCAGGTGCATCATGTAGTACGGCACTTCCTTGCCCTGCACCTTGCGGGAATTTCCATAGAAGCCCAGGCTGCCGATCCAGTGCTGTCCGCACGAGTTCGGGCAGCCGGAGATCTTCACCGACAGATCGCGCACACGGCGGTCGGAGTAGTCTTTCACCGCCTCGGCGATCGCCGCCGCCAGATTCATCGACTTCGTCAGCGCCAGATTGCAGGAATAGCCGCCGGGGCAGGACACGGTATCGGAGATCTCTCGCGCGCCGCCCTCCTGCAGACCGATCATCTTCAACCCGGCGAAGACTCGGCGCAGGTTGCCAAGCGGGATGTAAGCCAGGTGGAGATTCTGGTCGATATCGACTCGAACCATCGAATCGCCGGCGTTCCGGGCTATGTTGGCGATCCCGCGCATCTGCGCCGTCGACATATTGCCTTGCGGCACGCGCACGGTGATGATCGCATAGCCGGTTTGCCGTTGCTCGCGAACGTTCGACTCCAGGAACCGGTCGAACTCCGGATCCACGGCCGTCGCGCCCAGCACGGGCAGCAGGGCGCCATCGCCCAAGGGCGGATCCACGCTCCGGTGGCCGCCGAAACCCTCCGGGAAAATTGTGGGCGTCTTCGTGCCGCCGTTGGCCAGAATATCGGCGTAGTTCGCTTCGATGGTCTCTTTCACCCATTCAAAGCCGCGCTCGCGAAGCACAAACTTCAGGCGCGCCTTGTTCTTGTTCTTGCGATTGCCGTGCTGGCCGAAGAGCCGGATCACCGCTTCCAGGCGGGCCACTAGCTTGTCTTCGGGCAGGAACTCGTCGAGCAGCGCGGCCTCGTTCGGCATCGGGCCCAGGCCCCCGCCGATCACCACACGGAACCCTTTCACGCCGTCGCGGATCATGGCCGTCAGACCTGCATCGTGAATGCCCAGCGCCATGTCGTCCTGTTGTCCGCCGCCGAAGAACGCGATCTTGAATTTACGGGGCAGGTTGTCGGTCAATTCGTTGTGCAAAAACGCCAACGAAACCGCGCGGACGTACGGTTGGACGTCGAAAACTTCACCGGCCAGAAGTCCGGCCAGCGGGCTGGCGGTGACGTTGCGGACCGTGTTGTAGCAGGCCTCCCGCGTGGTCAGCCGCGCGTCGGCGAGCTTATGGAGCAGATCCGGAACGCGCGCCAGCGGGATGAAGTGGTACTGCATGTTCTGCCGGGTGGTCAGGTGACCCTTATCGGCCGCAAATTCCTGGGCCACATCGGCCAAAACGTCCATCTGGTCCGCTGTCAGGATTCCACCTGGAATCTTCGTCCGGATCATGTGGACGCCCAATTGGCGCTGGGAATATACGCCCCGGCGCAAGCGATGCCCGCGGAACTCGTCGTCAGTCAACTTTCCGGCCATGTATTCCTGTGCGGCGGCCCGGAATTTCTCGATGTCCTCGTGGACCGTCCGGTCGAAGATCGCTTCGACATCCTGACGCGTGGCCAAGCCTGGATCTTGCAGCAAAACTCAATCTCCTCTTTCTCGATAGAGAATACCATAATTGACTGAACCGGCGCCATCCGGACGCCTGCCCGCAACTTTGCTCTAATGCATTGTAAGCATGCGTCTCGCTCTGCTGCTAATGCCAATCGCCGTCATGGCGGAGGAACGGTGCGCTCCGTGCCACGCCTCCCTGGTGGCCGGCTACGCGCGCACGGGCATGGGCCGCAGCATGACCAAGCCGAAAGCGGAGTCCCAAACCGGCCGCCAATGGTGGCACGACATCTCCGCCCGGCGCTTCGGAGTGGAGTGGCGCGAAGGCAAGCTGCTGCAGTTCGTCGAGGGGCTGAAGATGCGCTCCGTGTATGAGCCGGCCTGGGCCATCGGCTCAGGAAACGAAGGAAAGAGCTACGTGCATCAGGTGGGCGACTCCCTCTTCCAAACGCCCATAAGCTGGTACGCCGCGCGGCTGTTTTGGGACATGTCGCCGGGTTACCACCTGGACGATCGCGCGGACTTCTACCGGCCCATTACGATGGAATGCCTCACCTGCCACGCCGGCCGGGTGAGTCCCGTGGCCGGCAGCCACAACCGGTACGCGTCCATCGACGAACCCTCCATCGGCTGCGCCCGCTGTCACGGAGACGCCTCCGAACATCTGCGGGACGGCCGCCGGGGAAACATCGTGAATCCGGCGAAACTGGAGCGGGCCAAGCGCGACAGCGTCTGCGAATCGTGTCATCTTTCCGGCGAAGCGCGCATCCCGAATCCGGGCCGGAGCTTCGACGCTTTCAAGCCCGGCATGCAACTGGAAGAGGTCTTTAGCGTCTACGTGTCGAAGAAGAATTCGGCGGACACGGTGCTGAAGGTCGTCAGCCATTCCGAGCAATTGGCGTCGTCGCGCTGCGCCACCGAATCGAACGGCAAGCTCTGGTGCGCGTCTTGTCACGATCCGCATTCCCAGCCGCCGGAAAAAGAGCGCGTCGCATTCTACCGGGACCGCTGCCTGCAGTGCCATTCGGTCCAGGACCATCGCGCGAACGCGGGCGACGATTGCGCCAAGTGCCACATGCCTCGCACCCGCGCCTACGATGGCGGGCATGCGGCCTTTACCGACCACTGGATTCGCCTACGCTCTCGCGAAGCGCGCTTCATCGACCGAGGCGAGCTGCTGCGCGCCTGGCGTGAGCCTCCCGCGAACCTGGCAACCCGGAATCTCGCCATGGCTTACATCGCCCAGCGAAACAGTTTGAAGCGCTACCGCGAGGGCATTCGTCTGCTCAACGAAGCGATACGGGAGGGCCACCGCGATCCAGCTTTCGGAGGTGTCGTCGGCCTGCAATTCCTGAAGGAGAAGAAGTTTGAAGCCGCGGTCGCGTGGTTTTCGGACGCTGCGACGCAGGAGCCGAATAGTTCGCTTGCCCGGCTGAACCTGGCGGCGGCGCTGCTCAGCGCGGGCAAGCGGGACGATGCCAAACGCGAGGCGGAGGAGGCG
>Ga0194119_10011647_pt1 | contig 11290 bp, 10 predicted proteins | sample TA2MahC100mmetaG_FD_148620 | JGI IMG/M metagenome (GOLD analysis project Ga0194119, IMG submission 148620) | Freshwater microbial communities from Lake Tanganyika, Tanzania - TA2015018 Mahale Deep Cast 100m | ecosystem: Environmental > Aquatic > Freshwater > Lake | place: Tanzania: Lake... | reverse complement strand
GGCGGGCCACGGCCAGCATGTACTCGCCCAGCTTGTGCCGGGGCTGGTGCACCCCCGGCGTATCAATGAAGACGATCTGATGCTCCGGCCGGGTGAGCACCCCCAGCAGGCGATGGCGGGTGGTCTGTGGCTTCTCGGAGACGATGGCCACCTTCTGCCCCACCAGGGCGTTGATGAGGGTGGACTTGCCCACGTTGGGCTTGCCGAGCACGGTCACAAAGCCGGAGCGAAAAGTGGTGCTGAGCATAGGCCAAATCTGTTTAGCCGATCTCGGCCAGGACGTCCTCCTGGACGCTGCGCAGGTGCTGGCGCATGGCCGTGCTGGCCGTCGCGGCATCGCCGGCGCGGATGGCCGCCAGGATGCGCCGATGGTTGGCCAGCGATTTGCCCGGCCGGCCGGGGATGCGCAGGGTCTCCTGCATACTCTCAGCCAGCAGATCGGCGATGGTGCTGAGAATGCGCAGGAGGATGTGGTTGTTGGCCGCCTCGGTGATGAGGTGATGGAAGGTCACGATGGCCTGGGCCATCCCCTCCGTGTTACCGGCCTGGGCCTGGCGGGCCGCCTCGGCCAGGGCTTCTTCCATGGACTGAATGGCCTGGGGGGTGGCGCGGCGGGCGGCCAGGGCGGCGATCTGCGGTTCGATGATCTCCCGCGCCTCCAGCAGGTGCAGCAGGGCCTCCTTGCGCTCCAGAAGCCAGGAAGCCAGGGGATCAACGAGGGCGTCAATTGGCACCTCACGCACGTAGGTGCCATTCCCTGGCTTCACGGTGAGCAGGCCCATGTTCTCCAGCATGCGCAGCGCCTCGCGCACAGAGGCGCGGCTCACGGCGAGCTGGTTGACCAGCTCGCGCTCGGAGGGGAGCTTATCGCCCGGCCGGAGCTGCCCGCTGCGGATGAGGGCCTTGATCTGCTCGGCGGCCTCTTCCCGCAGCCGGGTGCGCCGCACCGGTTCCAACAAGACTTGCTCGTTCATCACTGTCGGATAGGACGCGGATGAACGCAGACAAACGCGGATTCTTTCCTTATTTTCTGCGTTCATCAGCGTTTATCGGCGTCCGCTTGCTTTTGCTGGTTCCTGCTACTGGTCTGATGGTCAGACCAATGGTTATTATACCACGAAAATGGCCGCTGTCAAGGGGTTGGCGCCGGAATTTTTCATGTGGGGGTGGATTGAGCTTGGCCGGGGGCGGTTCACTTTCCAGGGGAGTTGAGGTAGCGCCTGACGGGGTTGGGGCACGGATTACTGGCAACGGATTGCGGGAGCGGATTGAGCGGACAGGCCCGGCACCGTCCGGTTTTTATGCGTAACATCTGGGTTGCTACGAGGCACTGGTAAGATGTCGCTTGTTCAGGCCGCGTTGTTCTGGACGACTTTGCTCATGGCCGCGAAGTAGTCGCCGCGCACCCGCTGGTCAGAGACCTGGGCATAACGTTGCGTCGTCGCCATTTGGGCGTGGCCCAAAAGGGCCTGGATGGTGGGCAAGTCCGCTCCAGCTTCCAGCATCTGTGTGGCGAAGGTGTGCCGTAAACAGTGGCTGCTTACCTCAAGACCGGCCTGCCGGGCGTAATACTCCAGGCGCTTCTGTACCCCGCGCACGGAGATTCCCTGGCCAGCGCCAGGCCCTTTTTGCACCAGGAAGACCAGGGAACAAGGCTTGTCGGCCCGCTGGGCCAGGTAGCCACGCAAGGCCAACAGAGCATCCAGACTGAGGTAGACCAGGCGGTCCTTCCGCCCCTTGCCCTGACGCACGATGATCCGTTGACCGGCCAGGTCCACATCCTGGAGTTGCAATTGCGCTACTTCGGCCACCCGCAGCCCGCAACGCAAGAGCAAGGTGAACAGCGCCCGGTCTCGCCCATCCTGGATGACGGCAAACAGGCGGTTGACCTCGGCATCGCTGAGAAAGCGGGGCAGGGGACGCGGCAGCTTTAGATAATGGGTATCTCGCACCGGCGGCTCCAGCGCCAACCCCTCTTCGTCCCGCAGATAGACGTACAACTGGCGCAGCGCACTGAGTCGCCGGTTAATGGTGGTCGCTTTGTGCCCAGCAGCCTGTTGCCCTTCGATGTAGCCGGCCACGTCTTGGGGCCTAACCGCCGCTGGCGGCTTGCCCACCTGGGCGAAGAAGGTGGCCAGGTCCCGTCCGTAACTGTCCACCGTATGTGGCGAGCGGTTGCGGCGCCGCAGGTAAGCCAGAAAGCGTGCTCCTTCAGGCGGCAATGGGGTGGACATCTGCTCCCTCCAGTCCCAAAACCACGGCCAGCGGGGTGCGCACCTGCACCTCTCGCATGGCGGCGAAGTAGTGCGCCCGTTTGGTGGCCTCGCTCAGGCGAGCATAGAGCAACGTCGTGGCAATTCTATCATGGCCTAACAGTTTCTGCAAGGTGGTGATCGGCATCCCGGCGTTCAGCAGCAGGGTGGCGTAGGTGTGGCGCAGGTCGTGCACCCGATAGCGCACAGGCAGCCCCGCCCGCTGTAGGGAGTCCCGGAAGCGCTGCCGTATCCAGGCCGGCCTGACCCGCCGCCAGCGGTGGACAAACAAGGCGTCCTCCGCCGGGCACTCCGGCCGCCGGGCTAGCCAGCAGCGTAGCGCCGCCTGGGCGTCGGCGCTGAAATAGGTCACTCGCCCCAGGCCGTTCTTGTGGCCAGTACGAATGTAGAGGGTACAGCGCTCCAGGTCCACGTCGGCGCGGCTCAAGGCCACTACCTCGCCGATGCGCACCCCGCTGCGTAACAACAGCCGAAAGATGGCCTGTTCCAGCGGCTCGCTGAGCACGGCCAGCCAGCGCTGGACTTCGTCCTCCCGCATGGCCCGAGGCAAACTAGCGGGGCGCTGGGGGTAGTGCCGTCGCTGCACCGGGGAGCGGTGGACCAGCCCTTCTTCGACCAGGAAGGTAAAGAAGCTGTTCAGGGGCGAAAGGTAGGTCAGGATGGTGTTGGGATGCCGCCCCTGAGCCTGCAGCTCGTCCACGAAACGGCTGACATCGGCCGGCCGTACCAGACTCAGATCGGTCTGCGAGCTGAGGGGCAGGCTGGCGATAAACTTGCTCACCGCGCAGCGGTGCTGTGCAATGGTATCGGCCTGGCGTCCCCGCCGCTTCAGCATCGCCAGGTAGCGGCGTACCCATTCCTGAGTGGCGGCGGAGGCCTTGTCTAGACGGGCGGCCAGCCAATCTACCGAGGATGAATCTGCCTCGTTGCTCTGCGGCACGGCCGAGGCTGGTTGTACCCTTGCCACAGGCCTGGAACACAGGCTGCTGGCATGACCCGTGGCTATCGGCGGCGGGAAGGGTGAATGGGCAATCACCCCCTCGGCGGTCAGAAAGCGGAAGAAGCCTCTCAGGGTGGCCAGGTAGGTGAGAATGGTGTTCGCCTGCCGCCCTTGGGCCTGCTGTTCGGCCAGGAAACGGCCCACATCGGCCTCGCTCACCTGGGCCAGGTCGCCCTGCCGCTCGGCAGGCAACCAGCGAATGAAGCGCAGCAAGGCGTAGCCCCGGTGTTCCAGGGTGTCGAGCCGCTGCCCCTGCTGTGCCAGCCTGCCCAGGTAGAGGCACACGTGCTCTCGGATCTTGTCCGGAGCTTCTCCCAACCGCTGGGCTACCCAATTGGCAGCGCCGTTGGCCGGAGTGGCTGGAGAACGAGGATGGCTTGCATCTGAGTTCATAGGGTCACCTCGCGTGTGGACTTCGTGGCTCGCGTTGCACCAGTGACCCCAGTATACCTCAGATGTTACGCATAATCAACTAGGTTGGTACGCATAACGTTCAATCCGTTCCCCGAATCCGCTGTCCGCAATCCGCTCTCCCTACAAGCCAGGTGCGAAAAACCTGCCAGGTCACGGAGACCGGGCAGGGTTGGGGGGACAGCTGCTAAACCTTGATCGGCATCAGTATCCCTTAACAATGAGCGGCAGATAGAGGCGATGAGCTTGCACCCCTTCAGTGTGGGCGCCATTGTAGCCAGTTAGAAGATTATCTATCGCTCCACAGGCATCGTGGAAGAGAGTCGCCCCTTCGACTTCATCAAAGTGCCACAAAGCACGGGTTTGGGCATCGCAAGTGAAGGGAAATGTAGGCACCGCATAACTTGGCCCAGTGTAGCGAGCTGCACTTGAAACGCGTACCTCATCAATCTCTCCTGCCAACTTGACGCCCACTTTCAGGTTATTGGGCGAGTTGTCTATTGCCCTTTCTGGGTGTAACGGACCTACAAGCCGCTGCCCATCCGCATACAAGTTGACTTCGCCAGCCACTTTGTCGTACACTCCGGCTATGTGATACCACCGGCCGGGAGCAAGAGGTGATCCGGTTGAGCAGAAACTCACCCATGCATATGAAATCTCAAAGCGGAGACAGGAAGATATTCTGTCGAATTCGTCCAGTCCCGTGAACAGCATATACGCGTCAGATTTCGCAACGATTTGCACAAAGCTAAAGGTCCGGAACTTGACCCAGACCTCAACGGTCAAGCTCTCACCAGGTTCATCCCCAATATCGAGTTCAGGGTCATCTGGGGTTTCGGCATAATCGTCGGCCCCATCCAAGATGAGCCTCCCACCGAAGGGGGGCATCGGCATAGTCGTCGACGTTGGGGTAGGTGTGGGAGTGCGTGTAGGGGTGCCTGTTGCTATCAGCATCGTCGGCGTGGGTGTACGCGTTAATGCCGCGGTGGAAGTGGGCGTCGCTGTTTTAGTGGATGTAGCGGTGGGGGTTGGCGTTCGGGTCACTGTCCTCGTCGGCGTTGGTGTGGTGCGAGGTCCCAGGTTCGTGTCGAAGCACCCATAAATATCGGGAGTTGCGCCCCGCGTATCTTCCCAAACAATCAATTGTCGGTCAGGGCCTGTTGCGACCCCAGTAATCCAGTAAGCTGCTAAGTCTGCTGTCTCTACTACCAAGGCTTGATCGCCCACCAGCATACCTGAGCTGGATAGCTTCTGGGCCAGCAGTTCAGCATTTCCAAATATCCACTTGCCACGCCAAACCACCAGATACTGTTGGGTCGCCGCGCTATAGCTGACGACTGGCTGTGGTTCATAGTAATTACCGGTGCCAACAATGATCCGATTTCCCTGTAATTGCCCAGTTTGTGAAAGTCTCTGAGCTTGGACTTGGCGGTCGCTACTCGAATCTCGATATTGCCACACGACCAGATACTCTCCGATTGTGGCATTGAACGTGATGGAAGAGTATTCATTGTGGCCTGGCCCGCCAGCCACACTCACAGATGTCCCTATCGGCGTACCGGTACCAGAGACGCGTTGCCCGCCAATCACCCAGTCGTTGGAAGCAGGTATATCCCAGACGACAAAGTACTCGTCGGCCGAGGAGTTGTATACCACATCAGGCGCGCTTACTGTGCCGCTAGGCGAGTAGATGGAGAAGTAGCTACCGATAAGCGTAGCGGCCGCTGTGAGACGCTGACCAGCAAGAGGGGTCCCCATGCTGAAGACAAGCAGGTACTCATTTCTCGCACTGTTGTACGCTAGAGCTGGATCCCACGCGCCATACACTGTCGAAGAGAATAAAACCACTGTGCTGCCACGCAGTTCTCCGTTTGGTCCGACACGTTGGCCATAGAGGTCGTGTTCGAGATCATCAGTCCACACGACCAGGTATTCATTGGCACTCGAATTATACGCGACGTCGAGGCTCCGTCTGGCACCCGGTCCGGCGGCGATGACAAAGTTGTCCCCCAGCAGATTCCCCTCATTTGACACCCTCTGCCCGTATACCTCGGCATCCCAGTAGCTGGACGGATTGTTGCGTTTGTCCAGCCACGCAACGAGGTATTCATTCTGCTGCCCATTATGAGCAATCACTGGCCCAAACTGGGCGCCACCTGCTGTTGAGATTGGGAAATCGCTGCTTGTAAGCTGATTTCTAGTGTTGGCACGAGCGAAGAAGCTGCTGGCGGGCCAACCAGCGAAAAGCAGCAACAAGATCAAAAGGGCAACTACAGCAATGCATACAACACTTTTGCGCATCGAGATTCCTCCTCAGCGTAGGCGCTGTCACCAACTTGACTCTCTATTGACCTCCACTACCATATTTCCATCTCCTTCGCCGCCACGGCCCAGGGCGGGGCCACGTAGTCCTGCACTCCCAAGGCCAGTCGCCACAGGGCAAAAGAGCGCTTGGTCAGCAGGCGGAAGCCGTGCTGGCGCACCCATTCCGCCACCCGCTTCTCTCCGTAGCGCGCAAATAGCCAGCGCAATTCGGCCCAGGAGCCGCGTTCCAGGATCCGCTCGATGACCACCCCGGCATACTCTTCTGGCTCCATGGCGGCAAAGTCGTACTCGGGGAAAAGCCAGTCGCTGCTGGCCGGTAGTCCGTTTTCGGCCAGCAGCAAATCACCCTCTGGTCGGCGTTCCACTCTCATGTTATGCCACCTGCGATCTGCGTCCAACTGGTCTGCTCACAGCCCCAGGTACGCCTGGCGCACGGACTCCATGGCCCGTACCTCTTTGGCCGGCCCTTCGATGGTGATGCGCCCGTTGCTCAGAACGTAGGCGTAATCGCTCACCGCCAGGGCCATCTGGATGTTCTGCTCCACCAGGAGCATCGTCTGGCCCTGGCTCTGCAGCTTGCGCAGCACTTCGAACAGATTCATCACCAGCAGCGGCGACAAGCCCAGCGAGAGCTCGTCGAACATCAAGAGCTTCGGCTTGCTCATCAGGCCGCGGGCAATGGCCAGCATCTGCTGCTCGCCGCCGCTCAAGGTGCCGGCGATCTGGTTGCGGCGCTCTTGCAGGCGTGGGAACAGCTCAAAAACCCATTCCAGGTTCTGGCGATAGTCAGCACGCGCCGCCGCCGGCGTGGCCCCCATCTCCAGATTCTCCACCACGGTCATATCCGTAAAAAGCTGGCGTCCCTCCGGCACCAGCACCAAGCCCATCTGCGCCTTCGCGTGCGGCGAAAGGTGGGTCACGTCCTTACCCTCAAAAAGCACCTTGCCTTTCCACGCCGGCGTCAGCCCCGTGGCCGTGCGCAGGAGGGTCGTTTTGCCGCTGCCGTTAGAGCCGACCAGCGAGGTCAAACGGCCCTCCTCCAGGCGCATGGAGACGCCCCACAGGATTTGCACCTCGCCGTAGCCGGACTCAATCCCTTGCAATTCCAGAGTAGTCATGTCGTCTCCTCCAGGAAGCGTTGCGCCACTTTGGGATCGCCCAGGTAGGCTTCGATGACCTTGGGATCGTTGGAGACCTCTTGCGGCGTGCCTTCAGCGATTTTAGCCCCGTAATCCAGCACCACCACGCGGTCGGACACGTTCATCACGGCGTGCATCAGATGCTCGATCATCAAGACCGTCACGCCACGGTCGCGCACCTGGCGAATCACGTTGAGCATGGCGGTGACTTCGTGCGGATTCAGGCCCGCCAGCACCTCGTCGAGCAGGATCATGATCGGCTGTGCGGCCAGGGCGCGCGCCAACTCCAGGCGCTTTTTCTGCACCACGTTCAACTTGCTGGCCAGCGTGTCGCTCCGGGCCGTCAGCCCCACAAATTCCAACGCCTCTTCGGCGATCCGCCCGGCGGCGCTCAGCGACAGGTTCTGGCGCCCAAAGCACGCCCCCGCCGTCACGTTTTCGCGCACCGTCAGTTCCCCCAGGGGGCGGACGATCTGATGCGTGCGGGCGATGCCGCGCTTGGCCACCTCGTAAGGCGGCAGGCCGGTGACGTCTTCGCCCCGGAAAATCACTTTGCCGGCCTGGGGCGCATACACGCCGTTGATGACGTTGAACATCGTGGTCTTGCCCGCCCCGTTAGGGCCGATGATGCCCCGAATCTCGCCTTCCTGCACGGCAAACGAAACCTTGTCCAGGGCGAGCAGACCGCCAAAATGCTTGCTGATATTTTGCATCTCCAGAATCATTCCACATACCTCCGCAGCACGGGGAAGCGTTGCCGCAGCCAGCCCACCAAACCGGCAGTCACGAAGAGCACGATGAGCAGGAGCAACAGCCCGGCGATGAACAGGTGCAGCGAGCTGAACGTGGGACTGGTAATCAAAAAGCTGCGTAGCCGCTCGTAGACGACGGCGCCGACGATGGGGCCGGCCACGGTGCCGTATCCGCCCAGCATCACCATCACCAGGCCCTCGATGGAACGATGCAACTGGAACGCCGGCCCTGGCTCGATGATGCCGTTCTTGAAGAAGAAGATCGCCCCCGCCAGGGCGGGGAAGAAGGCCGACAGGGCGTAGGCGATGACCTTATATCGCGCCGGATTGATGCCCAAGACCTGGGCCGCATCCTGATCCTCGCGGATGGCCATCAACCCCAGGCCGAACTTCGACTTCTTGACCAGGAAGCTGACGGCCACTGTCAACAGGGCCACGAACACAATGGCATAATAGGCCAGCCAGTGGGCGTTTTTGGCCCCGCCATACGGGGTGTACATCTCGTAGTTGAAAAACATCCCCACGGAGCCGCCGAAGGGTTCAAAGTTGGCCACAAAGGTGCGCACGGCCTCGTTGACCCCAATCGTCGCCAGGGCAAAGTAGGCCCCGCGCAGACGCAGGATGGGCGTGCCCAGGAGCAAGGCAAACACGCCGGCGCCGATGGCGGCGATCACGGCGGCCAGGACGAAATGCACGTGGAAGGTTTGCATCAGGTAGAAGGCCAGGTAGCCGCCCAGCCCGAAGAAAACGATGTTCCCGAAACTGACGTAGCCGGTATAGCCCATGATGATGTTCACGCTGGAGGCGAGGATGACCAGCATGGCCGTCAGGAATAGTTCCTCGCGCAGAGACGCTGAACCGCTGAAGACGGGAATCAGGGCGGCGGCGAGGAGGATCAGCAACGTCACCCACAGGAAAGGGCTTGTCCTGAGCCACGCCCTGAGCCTTGCCCTGAACTCAGCGAGAGTGAAGGTCTTCATCTTATTTCGCTCCTCCTAAGAGACCCGCCGGGCGCACCAGGATGATGAGGACGAAGACGATGTACTCGATGACCGGCACCCAACCGATGGGGATGTAAAGCGTGGTCACGCCCTCCAGCAGCCCCAGCACGATGCCGCCGAGCAGCGCCCCCGTGGGGTTGCCCAAGCCGCCAAGAACGACGATGACGAAGCTCTTGAGCTCGTATACTCCGCCGGAGAGGATGGTGAAGGAAAACAGGGTCGCCAGCAAGCTGCCGGAGATGACCGCCAGCATGGTGCCGATGCCGAAACTCAGGGCCAGCATGGCGCTGGTATTAATGCCCATCAGCTCGGCGGCGGCGCGGTTATTGGCTACGGCGCGGATGGATTTGCCCACACGGGTGCGATAGAGAAAATAGTACAGCCCGGCCGTGACCAGGATGGCGATGAGCACGGCGACCGCCCGCGTGCCCAGAACCGAGATGTTGCCGCTGCGCAGCGCCCCCAAATTCACGTTCAGGGCGCGTGGCGTCGTGGTAAAGACCACGGTGCCCAGACCGATAATCATCAGATTGACCGAAAAGGTAGCCAGGAGCGTGGTCAGTTCGGGGGCGTTGATCACGCGGTGGACAGCCACAAAGTAGATGACGACTCCCAGGGCGAGACCAACAAGCAGGGCGAGGAGTAGACCCAGATAGGGGTTTAGCCCCCATTGGTGGCTGAGGAGATAGACCGTAAACATGCCCAGGGCGATGACTGGTCCATGCGCCAGGTTGATGACCTTCATCACGCCGAAGATCAGCGTTAGCCCCATGGCCGCCAGACCGTAGATAAAGCCGAGCATCAATCCATCAATGGACGATGCAATGAGAGCCTCAATGTTCATAGTTACCCCCTGTGTTTAGTCGGATGGTCGCGTAGTCATATGGTCGCATAGTCAGGTAGTCGCGTGATCAGTTGACTACATGACCACGCGACTACGCGACCATGCGACTATGAGACTACTTGCGCAGCTTGAGATCGGCGGTCTTGGCTTCCAACGGCCACACCATCTGCTTGACCAGCTTGCCCGCGGCATCCTTCTGCCACTGCATATAGACCATATCGTGCGCGACTTGCTTGCCGTGAGTCTTGGCATCGGTGCTGAACTTGACGCGCCCGTAGAAGGTCAGCAGATCCATCTTGTCCAGAGCCGCCCGCACCTTTTCGGGGTCGGTGCTGCCGGCGTCCTCGATGGCTTTCTGCAGGATCAGCCCGGCAACGTATCCTCCTGCCGAGTGATACGAAGGCTCCTCATTCCACTTGGCTTTGTACTCTTTGGTGAACTCGGCGGCGCTCAAGCCATACCAGGCCAGGCCAGCGGCTTTGGCGGCTTCGGCGCTGAAAGTGACCTGCGGCTCCCACTGGCTGGGTCCGACGATGTTCTCCGCGGCATCGCCGATTTCCGTGAATTTGGGTTCAGGCGGAGCAACCAGGATGGCGACCAGTTTCGCCGCCACCTTCTTTTCATACAGTTGCTTGGAGAAGGTGGTACCATCGGCAAAGTGACCGCCTCCGACGATGGCGTCAGGAGCGGCGGCGATGATCTTGTTGATGAAGGGCGCAAAGTCGGTGGTGCCGCTGTCGTAGCCTTCAAACAGCACGACGTCGTAACCTTTGCTCTTGGCGTAGGGCTCCGTCGCCTTGGCCACGCTGGTGGAGAACGAGTCCTTCTCGTGGACAATGGCGATCTTTTTGGCCGCTGGATCCAGCTTGCCCAGCATGTCTATCGCCCCGGTCAGGTAGCGACTGGCTGGCGTATACGTCTGGAAGGTGTTCTTGAAGCCCTGTTCCATCGTGGCGTCGTCCGCCGCGCCAGCCGTGATCATGATCTTCCCGTATTGTTCCGAGACCACCGCTGCCACTTTCGCCGAGCCACTGCTGTAGGGGCTGATGAGAAAGTCCACTTTGTCGTCGTTGATGAGTTTTGTGTACAGCGCCTGCACGCGATCGGTGCTGCTTTCGTCATCGTAGGACTTGATCTCCGGCAGCAACACACTGCCGTCCTTCAGCTTGATGCCGCCGGCTTTGTTCACGTCATCCAGCCAGAGCTGCAGCCCCTGGATTTGCTTCTTGGACTCCACGTTGAGTTTGCCCGTCTGCGAGGCGGTAAAGCCGATGAGGACCTTTTTGACCGGCAAGGGGGTCGGTGTGGGGGCCGGTCCACAGGCGGCTACCAGGGTGGTCAGCAGGACCAGTACCAGCAGGATGTGGATGAACCGTTTCATCTTCGTCTCCTCCTTGCTTTAATAGGTTGCCGATTTCCCCCGTAGGGACAAGGCGACACTTTCCAGTCAGGCACCATCCCCTTTCTTCTGCTCCTGAGGTTTGCGGCTACGGGCGGGGCGCTTCTCCGCCTGCCGGGGCAGGTCCACCTTGAACTCTTGACTGC
>Ga0194119_10011642_pt1 | contig 11301 bp, 19 predicted proteins | sample TA2MahC100mmetaG_FD_148620 | JGI IMG/M metagenome (GOLD analysis project Ga0194119, IMG submission 148620) | Freshwater microbial communities from Lake Tanganyika, Tanzania - TA2015018 Mahale Deep Cast 100m | ecosystem: Environmental > Aquatic > Freshwater > Lake | place: Tanzania: Lake... | reverse complement strand
ACCTTGCCTTTCATCATCACGTCGCAGTCGAAGACGACATTGATCGCGCGCTTCTTCGTGGCGATGAATCGCCATTCGGTCTTGCCGTCTTTGGAGCGAAACTTCGTTGCCCAATTCGACACACCGAGAAGAGCGATAGCGCACAGCCCGGCGCTGGCAAGCGCGTCGGCTTTCTTCTGCCCTTCCGTGACCCAGAGGGACAGTCGGGGTTGCGCTTGCCCTTCTTGTCGTCGAAGGTTCGCGGGTTGTCCGGGCGGTAAACGTGGAAGGGCTGATCGCCTTCGACGGAGTGCAGGGGCAAAAGCGGGCCGGGCACTTGGGCGGTTGAGCATTGCGAGAATCCGAGATCGCGTAGTTCCTTGAGAGCGGTGATGGTTCGGTAGCCGCGCTCGCGGATCACGTCGTCCGAGATCGCCGACGACTGCAAGGCCCGATAATGGCTTGCGCTCAGCGAGTCGAGTGTGCTATACTCTTGATTACCCATTCCCAAATCCTTTTTTGCGAGGCCCGCTTCTGGCAGAGCGGGCTTCGCGTTTAAGTTGGTCATGCGTGTCCTCCCGCGCCCACCGGCGCGCGCTCGATGCGCTCGGCATCGGCTGGTGACAACTTCACGCGCCGAAGGCGTTCGCCCAACAGGACAGCCGCTTGGTCTCGCGGATGTCTGCGCTCTTGCTTCGACAACGCAATAAGTCGGCGTGCTTCATCTGCCGTCAATGTGATGCTTACTCGAACCATGTCATCCTCCAGAATCAGAGAAGGCGTATATTGCTAAAACAATACACGCCTTCCTAACTGGTAAACGGATCAATTTTGTTGGCTACCGCTTACCGCCTATCTTCTTCGATCTCCTTTGTGCCATTTCGCCCCCACTGCCCGATAGGTATTCCTAACTGTGTCCCCGCTCACTATTTCGCCTAATTTCCTCGTAACGTTGACCTCATCAGCAAGCCGTTCATAAGTCCAATCGGGATGTTGATCTTTCAATTTGCGGAAACACTCAAACCGCCTTCTCTCTGTGTTCGTCGGTGTCCGTTTGCCAACAGAAACAGACTCATCATCGCTGGCTCTCTCTTTGGGGTACTCGACTCTAAACTCTTGAAAGTCCTTTATCCGCAAAAGTTTCTGCGCGCGTTCGTCCATCGTGATCAGCGCGCCCGGTTTGGGTGGGTTGCGCAATATCTCAAGTCTCCCCATCATCAGCGCCCGATTCACGGCAATGACAAAGACGATGGAATCAAGTACCCCGAGGATCACAACTAGCGCAACTACATACGGCCAACCGATCACTTCCTCACCTCCCTTCGTCGTTCTGTTGCCAATCCATCATCCCCCCTCAAACGGGTTGACCACTTTCACGCCGTCGTAGTCCTGCCCGGCGCTCAGGTCTTCCGATAGCACCGCCTCGCATCCCATCCGCGCCGCGCTCGTCAGCATCATCGCATCCCAGAACGAGAGCGAGTGCCGCTTCTGCAATTCAATGGCCGCCAGCACGTCGGCCACAGTGGGCGAGTGTGTGGGCCATTCCCCAAAACTGGCGATGATGTCTTTGGCGGTGTCGGCGTCGAGCGGCTTGCTGATCTTCCGCGTGGCATTGGTATAAAACTCTTGCAACACCTGGATGCTGAGTCGCCCGTTGCCGTTTTCCCACAACGACTCCAACACAGCCCGCGCGCGTTCGTGCTTGGCGCCCGCCGATCTATCATGGGCGTAGATCAGCACATTCGTATCCACAAACTGCGGCTTATCGCTCATGCAAAGCCTCACGGGTCACGGCGATCTGGCCGCGTGTGCCCAAGTCGGGCGCGTTCGCCATGAGCGCCAAAGACCGCGCCCGGGCCCGGGCGTAGCGGTCTTCGCGCGCGATCAGTTCTTCGATGGCTTCGGCGAGAAGGCGGGATACGGTGATGTGCCGCTGGGCCGCCAGTGCTTCGGCGCGTTTTATCAGGCTGTCGGAGAGGGAGAGGGTGATCGTCTGTGTGCTCATAGTGATCTCCAAAAACAAAAAGCCGCCCTTGACTTGGGCGGCTTGCAAGTGCTACTGTGTCTCAGCCCGCCGCCTTCATCGGTGGGTAGCGCGCCCGATGATGTTTCTCCATCGTCGGGCGTTTTGATTGATCGAGATTATACGCCCTTCGCGGTTTTCTGTTTGCGCTTCACCTTGCGGTGCGCTTCGCGGATGAGTTGCCGGATGACTTGCGCGCCGTCCATCTGCCAATCTTGCATGAGGCTTTGCAACATGTCCCGGTAATTGTTGTTGAGTTTGATTGAGTAGTTCTTGCTCGCGTTGGGTTGGTAATACAGTCTCATGATTGCCTCCACCGACAGTATATATCAGTTCCACATTGAAGCCAGACGCCGTTACCGCCGCCATGTGTACCGCGCGCAGAAAGCGCCCGCCACTGAGAAATAGCCGTGTTTTAGCGCGCCGGAAATTTGACGCTTCCGGTGACGGGGTCATATTGTCGGCGCGAAAAATGCTCAACAAGTTTTGCATGGCTTTTTACTGAAAGAATGGGAAGAACTGCATGAAGTCTTTGAGCAATCGCAGAAAGCCTTCCCACAAGAATACTGCAATGAACATCCCAAACACACACCCGCAAGCCACGCCTATCGTGAGCGCGATGTACTGCTCTTGCTCCCGCGCCTCGAGCACTTCCACGCGCAGGGGCGGCCTATCGGGTCGGACTTCGTAGAAGTTGTTTACCTGCTGGCCGCAACGGTCGCACACGACCGGGCGGCTGGCGCGAGTTCGCATCTTGAAGGCCCGTTGGCCGTTGACAGTCACCTCTTCGGCGAAAAGCCATTCGACATTCGAGAAGCCCGAAGGCCGCGCGCAACGAAAGCAGTAGCGTCTATTTGTCTTGGGGCCGCGCTTGGTGATGTCTTCGTTCATGGGTGCCTCGGGGTGCGGCGCTATGTGTCGAGTTACATAGCGCCGCCCTGTCAGGAAAGCGGACTGGAGTACACGATCTCCCCTGTGCTGGGTGTGTGTGCTGTGTGTGCTGAACTGTGCTGTAGCCAGCGCACAGGGGGCGGATCGCCGGTGGGGTAGGGGAGTTCGATGAGGCCGTGCTTGATTTCGTTTCGCAAGCGCGGGTAGTTCCAACCGGCCCCCCAGCGTGTGCCGGCCTTGTCTGTCACGAGCACGCCGGGCGAGGTGAGCAAGTCAACGTACACTTGCCGCCCGATGCGCTCGATGTGGGGTTGCAATCGTCGCACGCTGAAGCCGACCGCGTTGCCGATGAAGCAGAACTGTATCACCGCCACGCCCCAGCGGTAATCGTGGCTTTCGTCATCGGCGATGCCCGTCACTTCTCGGGCGAAGGCCACGAGGGGCGAAGCGGGGATGATCTCAATCGGCCTTTCGTTCTTCACACTGCGAAGGGCCGCGCCGATGATGACCACGCTGAGGGCGATTGCCGATGCGCCGATAACTAAGGCGGTGGCCGCCGCCGCGATAGGCCACACGGCCTCGAGCACACGTTGGACGAAGGGAGTGAGCCACACGAGCGCCACGACAACGAAGCCGCAAACGGTGATAAGATGCTTCATGGTCAACCTTTCTTTGGCGGATGCGTATCTGTAGCGTTGAGTGCATCTTAGCCAACTCTTCGATCAACTCGTCATCTAGTGGGGGTTGCATGTTCGCTCCTCTCGTCGGTGTCTGCCTTTGCAGACAATCGGCGCACACGTACACCGAAAACGGCGAGCCGTTTTCGCCGTGTGCGATTGGCCGCCACACGGCGGGCTTGTTGCATCGTTCGCCGCCAATGACGGACTGACAGCAATTCATAAGACTCCTTTCGTGGGCGATGGTGGATACGGTGCTCCCTCTTGACCCTCTGACCATCATCTCTTTGTCGGCAATGAGCCGCCGGGCGGGGAAGCGATGCAGTTGGAAAGGTGGCATTACCGCGATGTAAGTAGGGCGAAAAGAAAAGCGGCCTTGCGTAGTCACGTCGCCGCGATGCCAGTATAGCAAAACAAAAAGCGCGTGTCAACTGTCACCGCGCTTTCTATTTTTCTCCGCGTCGGGGGTCGTTCTTGCTCATGCCCTCGGTGCGTTTCTTGTAATCGGTTACCGACTTCCGCAAGACAAGCCAGCCGGGGCCAAGTTTCACTCCTTCGAGTTTGCCGTCCCTGACCATCTGCCTTACTGTGATAACGTGAAAGCCCAGCGCCTTCGCCGCCTCTTCGGTGGTCATATAGTCTTTGAGATCGGGCATGGGCTTACGCGAGAGAGTGGGGGGCTTGGGTAAGGTCATCTTGTGTCACTCCCATGAAACAAAGATGCTCTTACCCAAGATTTCAGAGTGCCCCCACGGGGATTCGAACCCCGGTTTTGGCCTTGAAAGGGCCGCGTCCTAGTCCACTAGACGATGGGGGCGTTGCGCCATCCTTCCACGCGGGCGAGATTGTATCACGCGCATCTTGGATGGGCAAGGGTTTGGAGTTTGCAGATTGCGGGTTGCGGATTGCAGGTCTCAGGTTTGGGAGTTTGAGGTTTGAGATTGGAAGTTTGAGACTTGCAATTTGTTTTTCACTTCTTCGGCCACCGCGCGGATGAGCGCCTCTTCATCGCGGTGCTGGCCCGACGCATGACACACCCCGCAATACTTGCAGAACTCTTCCGCGTCGGTGGCGCGGGCGAACCCCCATTGTTGGCGTGTTGAAATTATTTTGGCCACCTGCTCCGGCGGCAGGGGCTTCACTGTGCCCAACACTCGCGCCTGCGCAATGATCTTCGCCGTGTGCTCCAGCGATTCGAGTCTGAGATACGCCTCCCACACCGTCGGCCCCACCGTGAGTGAGCCGTGATACGCCAGCACGATGGCATCGTGCGTTTTCACCAGTTCCGAGATCGCGCGCTGATTCTCGGCGGATGAGGGGTTGGCGTACGGCGTGGTGGGAATCGCGCCGAACAGCATCACCGATTCCGGGATGACACAATCGGTGAGGGGGATGCCGACGATGCTCAGGGCCACCGCCGTGATCGGGTGGGCGTGCACCACTCCGTTGACATCCGGCCTCTGCTTGTAGGCCTCGAGGTGCATCAGCAATTCGGAAGTGGGCTTGAGGCCGGGCGGGGCCGGGGGAATCAGTTCCCCCTCCATATCCACCACAATCAGTTGCTCGGGCGAGAGGAAGCCTTTGGCCAGACCGGAGGGCGTGGCCAGGAGTCGGTTCGAGTCGAGCCGCGCCGAGATGTTGCCCGAGGCCCCATCCACCAACTCGAACTGGTGCATCAATTTGCCGACACGAACGATCTCGGCGCGCAGTTCTGAGTCGGCGGTCACGGGCAGGGCAGGCTGGACTGGAGGGCGACGATGGGCACGACTCGCTCATTGCCGTCCGCGTCGCGGGCGCGCACGGTCTCGCCCTCGCGCGCGCCGTCGGGATAATGCTGAAGCGCGGACTCGGCGAAACGGTCGAGCGCGGCGCAGGCCACATCGGCGGCGTTGGCGGCCGGGCAGATGATCACGAACGAGTCTTCGGCGGCGTGGCCCAGAAAGGCGTCGGGCAGGCCGAGCTCTTCGATGATGGGGTTGAGCAGTAGCGCGGTGGCGCGCAAGACTTCGGTGGCGGCGATGGCGCCGTAAAGTTCGCGGAGGGGTTCGAGGTGGCGCAGTTGAAAAGTGTTGACGGACTGGCCTGCGGCTCGCGCGGTTTCTTGGCGCACCACTTCGAGTCCGGGCAGGCCGGTGCGCGGGTCGGTGAGGTTATTGCGCGCCGAGCGGCTGATGGTGTTTTGCACGCGCAGGAAGAGGTCGTCGAGGTCGAAAGGTTTGGAGATGAAATCGTCGGCGCCGAGGCTGAGGCCTTCGGCGCGGTCGGCGCGGCGATCGCGTTTGGTGGCGAAGATGATGGGCAGGTGTTGGAAGCGGGGCGTTTGACGGAGGCGGCGGCACACGGTGAAGCCGTCGATGTCGGGCAGGCCCACGTCGAGCAGAACGAGGTTCGGCAGTTGGGCGCGGCAGAGTCGAATGGCGGTTTCGCCTTCGTAGGCGGTGATCACGTCGTAGCCGTGCGACGATGGGGCTGATGTAGAATGACTATTGAGAAATGACAAATCGGGACGACGGTCAAGGAAGGGTAGTCGAATCGACGATGCCGACGATGACCGAAATGACACACCCATCGGGGATGCCGAGCGCCTGCCGCGCGCCGTTGCCCTCGCGGTTCACCAGCACCGTGTCGCCGATGCCGGCCTGCGTATTGTCGAGGGCGATAAAATCGCCGTCATCGGGCTGGCCGGGCAGGGCCAACGGCTGAACAGCGAGCAGACGCCGATTCTTGAAGTGCGGGTGGCTGATGGTGGTGACGACCGTGCCGATGACTTTGCCGATGATCATTGGATGAAGGACGAAAGACGATGGGCAGTCGCCGATTCACGTGTACCGGGTGAAGCCGGATCGGAACTCGAAATCGAACCCCTCCCGTTTCAACTCCAGTTCATCCACCACCCCGATGCAGGCCAAATCCACCGGCACAAACTTGACTCCGTGCATGGCGAGCGAGGCTTCGCGCGCCCGCACCATCACCACCAGATCGCCCACACCGGCGTGCACAACGTCGGCGGCCACTTGAACCCGGCCCACCGGCTCCAGTTTTTTGTTGAGTGGCTGAACGGTGAGAAGTTTGACGCCGTCGAGGTCTTGATATTTGATGGTGCAGACGGCGGAGCCGAGAACGCGGCCTAAAAGCATGTAGGGTCAGCAGTTAGCGGTTAACGGTTAGCGAGCAGATCGCTAACCGCTATTCGCTATTTGATCTGCGCTGCCACCCGCGCCAGCACCGCGTCGAGCAGGGCCGCGTCCACGTCGTTGCCCAGCCGGGCGATGACGGCGGACTTAACTTTGGCGACAATCTCATCCTGCGCCATCGGCGCAGACTGTTTGGGCGCCGCGCCGGAACTCGGCTTCCCCCGAACGATCCGCACGCCGAGCGACAGCGCCTTTTCGCGGGCCAGATCGGTGAGCACCACGTCGTCGTCCACATCCAGCGCCATCACCCCGCGAGCGGCCATGTCAACGATGTCGCGTTCGGTGTAGAAGGTTTTCATTTCCCTTTCACTCCCTCCAGTTCATCAATGGCTTTCACGGCGGCGTTGCGGGCCGTGATGATCTCGGCCTCGGAGCCGGAGAGCCACATGCGGCCAAACCGCCCCACCGACGAAACGTGGATGAGTTTGATGGATGCGCCCTTCTCGGCTTCGTTGAAAGCGTAGTTGATGTAGGCGGCGGGGGCGCACTCCACCACCAGCAGTGTTTCGCCCGGCACGAGCATGGAGCCGCGGCGGAAGCGGTTGAGCAGCTGCGCCTGATATGGATCGATGTTGGTGATGACTTGAACGGAAGCGATCTCCGGCTTCACCCGATCGGCGATCTTGAGTTCGAGCCGGTCGAGCACAATGCGCCCGGCCTCCAGCACTTCGGCCTGCGAATGCGAGTGGACTTCGAACATGCCGAATTCGCGTTCGACCACTTGCGCGCCGGGCCGGGCTTCGGTGGCCTTCACGGCAATATCCACCAACCGGAAGACTTCATTGCCCGGCGCCACTTCGATGTACAGCGCGGCCATGCCTTCGGTGGGCAAGTCGCCTTGCGTCACCGTGCCCACAAACGCCGCATACTGCGGCTGCATTCGGTCGAGATACGAATAACAGCGAAGTTGAAATTTGTCTCCCATGCAGTCTCCAGAGGCTGATGACCAGTAATCAGTAATCAGTAGTCAGTAGTCAGTAATCAGCAGTCTGGTGTCGTCTGACCTCTGACTTCTGACCTCTATCTTCTCAATTATGCATCGCAATGCCCAGCGGCGTCACAAAGAGCGGGTTGCCGGGCAGAAGGGTTCGCACGCCGGTGTATTCGGCGATCACGGAGTCGATGCCGGGATAGGCGCAAGTGCCGCCGACGAGATAAATAGTGTCCACGTCCCGCCCGGCAATATGCCGCCGCACGATGCTGCCCACTTTTTCCATCACCGGACGAATCACCGGAAACAGTCTCGGCTGTTCAGCCGGATTCTTTTTCAGCTCTTCGGCCTGCTCGAACGGGATGTTCAATGCTCCGGCGATGACCAGTGAGAAATGCGTGCCGCCCGTTGGTTCGTCGGCAGTATAAACTACTTTGCCGTCTTTGAGAATTGCGATGCCCGTTGTGCCGCCGCCCACATCGACGATGACGCCGTTTTCGATCTTGAGCACGTTGTTCGCCGCCGTCGGCTCGTCGAGCAAGCCGGTGCATTCCAATCCGGCGGCGCGGAGGACGTTGCCCGTGGCCCGCACCTCGGCCAATGGCACGCCCGGCGGATACCCGCTGGCCGCCGACTCGAGCGCGAAGCCCAGCCGCGCTTCGATTCGTTCTTTCATCTTCCGCACCAATGCCACCGCGCCCACAAAATCCACCACCAACCCATCGCGCACAATCTGCGCGAATTGATATTCTCCGGCGAGGGGTTGATAATTTTCGTCGAGGACGATGAGGACGGTGTAGGCCGTGCCCAGATCGACGCCCACGTGCACCGGGCCGCGGTAGTGGCCGTTGGCCTCGCCGCGCATGGCGTTTTCGGTTTGGGTGAGGAGGGAGTCGAGGTGTGGGTTCATGTGAAGAGTCGGGCCTGAGAGAGTCAAGTGCGCAAAACATGATGTGCCAATCTATACCAATTCGACAATCTCTTATCCTGCAAGAGATTTGGCTGAGATTCGATAAGTTCTATGAACAGGTGCGTTAGGCCATCCCAAACCTTCACGTTGCCAGCAGGATAGAGTTTCCATCCGAGTTCTTCCAACGTCCAGTTTGCTTTGGCCGAATTGCGAAGCATCGAGGTTGTTACCCAATTTGACTCGTCATCTAGCCCACCTCGTGCTACAGGCATTACGTGGTCAATTGTTGGGGACAACTCATAGTAAGCGATATGGCATTCGCTCATTTTCCAGTTTCGATGATACGGAAACTCCTTGGGCAAACGCTTTGAAAGCAGGCGAAGTATGCCGGGAAAAACAAGTCTTTGGCCTGAATAGCGGTCAACAAAACCATCTCGCCAGAACAGATTGAGGGCTTGGAGCGGTGTAATCTGGCGCTGTTCTTTTTCGTGGAACTGAAAACGATATTCTGATCGTGCAACCTTTCGCGCTTTGGCGCTATTGCCATTTAGCAAAGCCTCGCAGACAGCCTCAATTACATCCGCCTTGTTCGGAGTCGACGATCTGCTTCTTGGCATTCGCGTACTTGTCTTTTCTACGGACTCTCAAGGACCCTGTTGCCATGGCTCTTCCACTCCTCAGGGATCTGAGCGACCTTCTCGTTCCCAGAGGGCTGGTGAACCGGCCTGCCAACTGGCCTGCGCCGGAGTGTGCCGTTGAAGTAATCTTGAATGCGCTGGCGCGTGGTCGCGACATAGGCCGCATCTTTTTCACTGCCCATCGCCCGCCGATTGTGCATGACAGCGGCAATGAGCGATGTGCCAACTCCGGCATAGGGATCGTACACCCAGCCGCCTTCGGTTGTCAGCGCCAGCACGCACCGCTCGGCCAATTCAATCGGATACTGGCAAGGGTGCGCCGTCTTTTCCGGGTGATTGGCTTTGACGTTCGGAATATCCCACACGGTTTCTTCCCAATCCTGCGCTACGACTTCCCAAATGTCGGACGGATTCTTGCCGAGCGGGTTGCCCGAAGGCTTGCCGCGATTGGGGCCTTTGAAGTGGCGCTTGCCCGGATATTTGGATGGAACTCGAACCGGGTCGAGATTGAAAATATACTTGTCGCTTTTAGTGAACCAAAGAATAGTTTCGTATCGCCCCGAAAAACGTTTCGAGGCATGAAGGCCGTGCCCGAATCGCCAGATGATCCGATTCCGCAAACGCAAATCGAACTTCTTGAAAATGCTGTAATAGAGAATATCGAGCGGATAGACTTCGCCGTTCTCCACAAAATTGCCCACCTGCCAGCACAGACTGCCATCGTTCCGAAGAATGCGGCACAGCTGGGCAATGGCCTGAGTCTGCATTTCGAGATACTGCTCGATTGAAGTGCGGGTTTCGTAATCCTTGCCCAAGTTGTAAGGCGGCGAAGTGATGATCAGGGCAACCGAGTTGTCGGGAATGGTGGACACAAAGTCAACCGTGTCGCCCTCATAAAGGACCACGTCTGCTTCGGGCCGATATTGGCCTTCGATCTGTTTGGGCGGCTCAAAGCCGGGCAGATTGTGCATAACGCTTTTCTGTTTCACCCCGAAGTCAACTGATACCCCTCAATCTTCCCGTCGAGAAGATTCACAATCACGCCGTGCAAAATGCCTTCGCCGTATTCACTGCCCGGATTGATGCACACGGTCTTGCCCAGCCGGGCAATGCCGCGCGATTCGTGAATGTGGCCGTGCAGGGCCAGCAGGGGTTGATATTTGTTGATGGCCGCCCGCACCGAAGTGCTGCCCGCGCCGAACAGCACCGGGTTGCCCGCCTCCATGATGATCGTCGGCGGGTCGGTGGAGGTGTCGAGCATGGGGCAGGTGTCGAGGGTGCTGTCTTTGGGCGGGCAGTGAAAATTGAAGATGCACTTGCCGAAATCTTCCACGCCGTGAATGGCCTCGCCGATTTTCTGCGCCAATTCGTCTTCGGTGATTTCGCGCGGAGTCTTCCACGGCGTCTCGTTGCTGTAGCCCAGACTCACCATCGTGTGGTCGTCGTCGATCTTCACCGTGTGGCCTTCGCACGGCACCACGTGATCCTGCGCGTTCTCTTCCAGCGCGGCCAGCACTTCCCACGGGTCGTCGTTGCCGCCGGTGATGTAACACTGCCGGTGCGAGTCTTTCAATCGTTCTTCGGCGAGGAGGATCCACTCGGCCAGCCGCTGGCGGGCCTCGCGCACAAACGTCCGGTCTTGCGCGGCGGCGTCATCTTTCATGGCCTTGTACTCGTCGGGCGAGAGCATCACCGAGTAAAAACCCAAGATGCCCAGTTTGCGTTTCAGGTCGGCCAGTTCGGCTTCGGTTTCCATCACGTGATTCTGCCCCTGCAAGCGGGCGCGATGCGCGCGCCCATCTTTCACGATGGGGATGAGCAATTTGCCGGCGACATCGCCGCCGAGAATGAGCACGTCGGCTTCGTAAAACTTTCCGGCGTTCACAAATTTGCGAAAGGCCACTTCGGAGCCGTGAATGTCGGTGGCGAAGAATATGCGCGTGGCTTTTTTGCTGGGCTTCTTGCCGAACAATCGCATGAGCGAGTCTCCGGATCAGGATGCGTGAGAGTATAGCAGAATCTTTTCTAACTCGCGGCGCACGTCGTCGAAGTCCCGAA
>Ga0194119_10011639_pt1 | contig 11302 bp, 12 predicted proteins | sample TA2MahC100mmetaG_FD_148620 | JGI IMG/M metagenome (GOLD analysis project Ga0194119, IMG submission 148620) | Freshwater microbial communities from Lake Tanganyika, Tanzania - TA2015018 Mahale Deep Cast 100m | ecosystem: Environmental > Aquatic > Freshwater > Lake | place: Tanzania: Lake... | reverse complement strand
CTCCTGGACTTCCACGCTCAATTCCGGCGTGAACATATGAGCGCTGCCGTCCAGGTGGGACTGAAACAGGACGCCTTCTTCGGTCACCTTTCTCAACCGTCCCAGACTGAAGACCTGAAAGCCGCCGCTATCCGTGAGCAGCGCGCCGGGCCAATCCATGAAACGGTGCAAACCGCCGATCTGTTCCACCAGCCGGTGTCCCGGACGCAAATAGAGGTGGTACGCATTCGCGAGGACAAGACGATATCCCAAGTCCCAGAGTTCGTCAGGAGATACGGCCTTGACCGCGCCTCTCGTGCCCACGGGCATGAACGCGGGAGTCTCCACTTCGCCCCGGGATGTGACCAAACGCCCAACCCGAGCCTGACTGCTCTCATCCCGCGAGATCACTTCGAAAGAAAAGGCCATAGAGCCGCCAAATCCCTTGCGCTCCACAGGAGAGACGCTCTTGAGCGAGGATTCCGAGTTCACCAAACGATGAAGCCATCGGGAGTATACACAAAATGCCCGACCGGGAAAGAGGAACCGAACTACCGTTTCCCTCGAATTGCAGGCTCGACAAGCGCTGCAATTGAGAAAACCTGCTGATGATGCTACAAGTGAATACCTGGGCTTTCCCGGACGCGCGGCGCACATGAACGGCTCGCAGACGAACATCATACACAACAGGGGATTGGTAGCGCTCTTTCGTGGGCTGGCCTTGGCTTATCCGGCGCGCACGGCCCTCGCTCTTATCCTTTCCACACTTTCGGGTCTTGCCGAAGGGCTCGGTATCGCTACGCTTCTTCCGCTGCTCGGAGTCATACTGGACCCGGGCGCAGCGTCCGCGGGCGGCTTGACTGAGCGTATGCTGACCATGCTGGCTGCGGTGGGCGTGGAACCGACAATCGGTTCGCTCCTTACCTTTATTGTTTTCGTGATGCTGCTCAAGTCGGGTCTTTATCTACTGGCTTCCACAACCATCGGTTTTTCCGCGGCCCATGTTGGAAACGACTTGCGAACCTCGCTGACCAAGTCCCTCCTTCGCGCACGGTGGGAACATTTCATCCATTTGCCGCCCGGAGGCATTGCGACCGCGGTAACCGCGGAGGTGAGTCGCTCGCAAAGCGCTTATGTGCTGATGTGTAACCTGATGACCGACGTGGCGCAGGTGGCGATATACGGCGCGCTCGCTCTCATGATCTCGTGGCAGGTGACCGCGGCCGCGGCCGCGTGCGGGACGCTGATCATCGCTCTCCTGTCCGGGCTGGTACGATGGGCCCGCCGGGCCGGTGTCAGACTGACCGAATCCCAGAGATCGATTACTGGGGGATTGGTGGACGGCGTGCAGGGCATCCAGGCTCTGAAAGCCATGGGGTGCGAAAGACTTCTTGAGCCGTTCCTCAGCAGGACCATCGAAGAGCTGAGACGCGCGCAACGAGATTACGCCATTAGCACCTATACCCTTATCGGACTCCAGGAGCCGGTGACCGTGGTCTTTCTCGCGGTGGGTATTTACTTCACCGTCACGGTCTGGCGCGTGCCTTTTGACAACATTATGGTGCTCGGACTCCTCTTCTGGCGGACCGCGATGCGAGTCAACATCCTGCAGCGGAACTACCAGCAGGCCGGGGCTCAAGAAAGCGGCTATTGGTCGCTCAAATCCACGATGGACGCGGCGGATGCAGCGGAGGAGCGCTCGCCCGGCAGTGAGATCCCCCGGCTGACACAGGGCGTTTCCCTTGAACGGGTGACCTTTGCGTACGATGGATCGGCTTCGGTGCTGGAGGACGTGTCACTCACGATCCCCGCGGGTCGTTTCACCGCAATCGTCGGCGCATCCGGATCGGGGAAGACCACCATCGCCGATCTGATCGTCGGGTTCTTCGAGCCCCAATCCGGCCGTGTCCTGGTAGACGGCGCTGCGCTCCAACAGATCGATCTGAAGGCATGGCGACGCATGGTCGGGTATGTGGGCCAAGAAGTCACCCTGTTTCACGATACGGTCCTGGCAAACGTCACGCTCGGTGACGCGTCCATAGGCCGAGCCGGCGCTGAAGAAGCGCTCAAGCAGGCCGGCGCGTGGGAATTCGTCTGCGAGGTGGAACACGGCATGGAAACCGTGGTCGGCGAACGAGGCGGAAAGCTTTCCGGCGGTCAGAGACAACGCATCGCGCTCGCACGGGCTTTGGCGCGGAAACCGAAGCTCCTGATCCTTGATGAGGCTACCACCGGCCTGGACCCCGAAACTGAAGCCGCAATTTGCGCGACGCTCAAGGAACTCAGCCGAACAGTCACCATCTTGGCTATATCCCACCAACCCGCGCTCGTTGACGCCGCTGAATTGGTCTACCGACTCGAACACGGTCGCATAGAACCCGTCGCTAAACCGTAAACCAACAAAAATGAAGGCCCGGGAAGCGTTTCTTGTAGGATGCGGTGACCCCGCGGAACGCGGAGAACCGCATCGGTCGGGGCTTTCCTAAGAGATGGCGCTGGTTTCGCTCACCGCGCCTCGCTCTGCATGAAGACCCCTTCCGGTGGGGGCGGCAGCAGCCTTACCAGTCATCTGAGCGTTACCTTCATCAGATTTTCTCTGCGTTCCGGAATTCCTCAAAGGGGAATACTATGAGTAGCCCTGGGTGAAACCCAGGGAAAGCCGCCTCCCGATAATCCGAAGGAACGACCCTGAAAGGGTCGACCCTTTCAGGGTCGAAAGAAACTTATTATCGGTGCTGCATACCACGGGTTTCACCCGTGGCTACTCAAGGAGCTCGCCCTTCAGGGGAGAAACGAGGAGTTCGCGTCCTTGAAATCAGAAATTGTGATTTCAAGGAGGACCGGCATCGAAAGGCTGTCTCAAGACTACTTCCCCAACCAGGCATGCATTGACTCGTCCGCTTTGGTGATTAGGTTTAGGCCAGAAGTCATGCGTACGGGAGGACGTGCAATGATTGCCGAGCGATACACACCGACGTGCCTGGAATGGCTTGTGCTGCAAATGCAGGCTGCGGTCCCGATGCTGCTGTCCCAAGCGCGAATGCTTTTGAACCTGAAGGATGTTGATGATATCCGTGTCTTCTTCTCCGCCAAAGAACCGGACACCGTTGTCGGAACGCTCCGTCACCTCAAAGGCGTGCCGGAAGATGTGGTCACCGCGCTCCGAAAGGAGATCGACCGTGAGACCATGGAAAGGGCCAAGGCGCACGGATGGGGGGGCTGGGTCAAAATCCAGTGGGATGTTCGAGGGCCGGCATAGGAGTTGGGGGATACCGTACTTATATTGCTGCGCGTTGATTTGGAGCCCTTTGCTTCTCCTCCAAGCCCCCTCACTCCTCTCTTTGTGGGGCGGCCTTTCCAGGCCCCCGGCAGGCTGGAATCCCGCGAGATCGCGGGACTGCCCCACAGGGGAGAGGGTCTTACAATCCCCTCCCTTGATGGGAAGGGGAAGGGGCATAGGCGTTAAGGTAAGCAGCCCAGTTCTTTCACCCGTCATTCCCGCGGAAGCGGGAATCCAGTCTTTTCAATCCCGCGGGACGCGGGACTGGACCCCGGATCAAGTCCGGGGTGACGGGCTGGATTTGAGTTAACTATTTGAAACCACATGCCGAGATCCTTTAACTTAACGCCTATGGGGGGAAGGGGAGGGTGATCTTTTACGCGGCTTTCAATGCCGTCTACTATAAGCCCCCTCTCCGTTTGCCGCCAATTTTGCCGGTTATCTGTTCGCCTTCTTGATGCCCAGGGCGTCGGTGGCAATGATCATCTTCATGATATTGGTCGCGCCTTCCAGGATCTTGTACACCTTGCCGTCTCGCAATATCCTGGCAATGGGATACTCGTTGGAATATCCGTACGCGCTCAGCACTTCCAGACCCAGGTTAGGCACTTCATCCGCGGCCTTACACGCATAGTACTTGGCGATGACCGTTTCCCGCATATTGTTGACGAGTCCGCGATCTTTCTGAATGGCGCATCTCCAAACCAGCGCTCGGGCTGCCTCGGTTTCCGCCACCATGCGCGCGATAACTTCCTGCACCATTTGATACTGGGCGATGGGTTGGCCGAACTGGTTGCGCTCGTTGGCGTACTTGATCGATTCATCAACCGCGGCCTGGCAGGTTCCCACAGCGCCCGCGGCCGCGGTGAGTCGCGTGCTGATCAGCTCCTGCATCAAGTACCCGAATCCTTTGCCCTCCTCGCCCAGCAGGTTCCCCGTGGGAATCCGGACGTCTTCCATGATGATTTCGCCCGTGGGACAGGCCCACAGACCGAGCTTGTCTTTGATCTCTATCGCAGTCACGCCGGGGGAACGCATATCCATGACAAAGGCGCTCATTCCTTTGTGTTTGGCCTTCTTGTCGGTCATGGCAAACAGCACGCACATGTCGGCCACCGGCGACCAGGTGATCCACATCTTCCTGCCGTTGACCACATACTCATTCCCATCCTTGATTGCCGTGGTGGTCATGGCCGCGGTATCAGACGCGGCATCGGGTTCGGTGATGCCGAAGCAGCCTATCATTTCCGCGGACATGAGCGCAGGGATATATTTCTTCTTGATCTCCTCACTGCCCCACTTGAATATGGAGAGTGCCGTCCCCATGGTTTGCATATTGAAAGCCACGCGCAGCGACCCCGATGCCCGGCCGATCTCTTCGGTAACAAGCGCATGGGCCAGATATCCCATGCCGTTGCCGCCGTATTCTTCGGGAATGGGACAGCCGAACAGGCCCAGTTCAGCCATTTTATTGACCAGTTCCCGCTGAAAACGATGCTCTTTCTCGTCTTTCTCCACCACGGGAGCAATTTCTTTTTCCGCGAATTTGCGAACCATGTCTCGGAGCATCTTGTGCTCTTCGGTGAGTTCCACGTCGTACTCGTCACTCATGGGATACGCTCCTTGGATTACATTGGAAAAAGCGCTGCGAAAGCGCTTGCAAGATTCAGCAAGCTTTGAAGAGTTTCCGGGGAAGCGTTTCAAATCCCCCCAGCCCCCCTTTATGAAAGGGGGGTTCCGCAGACTCCCCCTTTGCTAAAGGGGGATACAGGGGGATTTTGCCCATTTCCCCAAAAACTCCTGCCATTTGAAAGCATGTCCAGGGTTTGTCAGCCGGTTTTGTCCGCGACATGCCAACGGATCATGATGCCGATGCCTGACAGATACCGTAGTAAGCTCGTCGTGCTAAGAACCACTCTTAGATAGCAGACGGAGCGAACGAGCGTCAAGGAATGCATTTGCGGCTTATCTCTTCCCTGACCGTGAAAGCAGGAAGGCCATGAACACAATGCCCACCAGGATCGCGAACCAGAGGGTGCAGAGTCGAATGAGAAGCACCGCGGGAAGCGCGCTTGAATAACCGATCCCAAGGAAAGCCAGGATGCCCGCCATGCCCGCTTCCGTTCCCCCAATGCCGCCCGGGAGCATGGAGAGCGCTCCGACAAGCGTGGAAAAAGAGTAGGCAAAATTGGCTTCGAGTAACGTGGCGGAGAGGTCCAGCCCTCGCAACACAAGGTACAGCGAGACCGATTCCAGCCCCCATGCCACGGTCGAAATCACCAGGCCCACGAGAAAGACTCGCGGAGTCATGAGTTCCCGACCGGTGAGCAACACCCCGAGCAGCTTTTGCGCGGGCCACGCCAGGAAAGGCGCGCGACCGATCCTATCCAGGACCGGCCGGTACACGCGCCCCATAGTGAGGAAGATCCCTCCGAACACCACGGTCGCCGCACACACAAGGAAGGCGCCACGCCAGGCGCTGAAGAGCAAGAACGAAAACGAGGCCAGGAGCAGCACACCCCACAGGTCCATGAGACGCTCTACCACAAGGATGCCGACCACCCTGGTGAACGAGACGCCGTGGTCCTCTTTTAGAAAGACCCCTTTGGCCGCTTCACCCATTTTGCCCGGTGTGCCTGTGAGCGCAAAGCTTGCCAGGAAAACTTCCAAGGTATAGCCGAAGGGCAGCCTGTGCCCGGTCTTTGCCAAATAGTATGCGAAGCGCCACCCGCGCAGAACCCATCCGGTAACGACCAACAGCAGCACGAGCGCCAGTGACGTCAGAGGGAAATTCGCCAGAGCCCTGATTGTGGTTTGGTAGTCACTCGCCAGAGTCGCCGCGGCGTACAACACCGCGCCCACTAAGGCAAAGATCACCACGGATCTGATCACACGGGAATAGGAGACCTCTGACAAGGAAATCTCCGCGACCGGCGCGGCATTTTCAGGCTCCGAATCCGGGTGCGAGGTTAAGGCTGCTTTCTTTTCAAGCATGTGGGCTCTTTGCGGCAGTATCGCGATCAGGGTTTGCGGGGATCGGGGAAATAGATACACCTGGAACTGAAAGCGTGCCAAGCCGCGTCCAGTTGCAGTTTCAGGTCACGAAGCTGATAGGTCATTTGGACGTAATTCGGGTCTCTCTGATTCATCCTCATCGCTTGATGGTAAAGCTGATTGTACGCATGCCAGAGGTTTTGCCAGTTCCTTTCAAGGTTAAGGCAATGGCCGTATTCCGGGTTGGACAGGTCGGGCCTGAACGCGTATTGGAACTCTCCCTGCGGCATAAACTGACCTGCGGGAGGACCTCCCGGCGGCGCTGTCGGACCTGGAGGGACCGTCATCGGGTAACCGGGCGGAGCTTGCGCCTCAGCCACGCAGACCAGGCCGATGAAGAGCACGACCAATATTTGTATGAAGTTCAGCCCTTTCTTGATCATGGTCGCGATCTACACTCTTGGTGGGACAGGCATCCCCGGATCCAGTTCGGGGCAGGCTCTGGCTGTCGTTCTGAGGGCAGGCGAGAGGTCTGCCCTACCATTCATTTCCTGCGATAGTCTCCTCCTTCGCAGACGCATTGGGATAGCTCCCACCGTCGTTCATTATCGAGTTACGGGGGTACACGAGATCTGTCGAGGAGTCAAGCCCGGCCGGTCTTCATACCTGGCTCGAAAGAGGGACGCGGTGACCCTCGTTTCCCGTTTGATTATTGCCGCGCGGTTTGACTAAAGAGAAAGGGAGCGCCATATTTTAGGCAAGATCGATGTGTGTTCGTGTGGCGCCGGTCGTTAGCGCGGGGCTACCGCTCCTGGAAGGGCCGCCGTCAGCCGACCGGTTGCGGGAATGAAAGACCGTGTCCGAAAACAGGAGATCACCTGTGAAAGCGAGAGAAAAAGAGATGAACATCAACTGCGATACCCTCGAACTGATCGAGGCGCTGGAAACACGGGGAAGGGAATTCATGGAAGCCGAGCGCGAAGGACGCGTGTTCGTCGGGCATCAGTTCGACGTGTGTGAGTTTGACAAGTGGAGACGGAAGGTGAACGATCTTCTCTACGTTCTGGAAGGTTGCGAGGGGATCCACTACCAGCGCTTTTCCAAGGGAGTGACCAAGCCGCATGTGAGAGACCTGGAAACCGGGCTGAGGGCGCTCAATGCCGCGAGAGACGACATCTACAGCGCGCTCCACAAGCAAGAGCCCGCGCCTCCCTGCGCAGTCAAGAAACTCGGGGGGCTGAGCGCGGGTTTTGCCTGAGCGCTCACATGGCTCGCAGTCCGGTCAAGGTGGAGAGTTCCCTTGTAATGGCTTCCGCGGCCTCTTTGGCCAGGCCGGCGGCTTTGCGTAATTTTGTTTCGGTCAGTTCCGAGCTGAGCCCAACCACCCAGATGCCCGCAACGATTCGACGTCGCAAGCCCATGCCGTAGAAGACCGGCGCCGCGACTGCTTTCACGTCGGGGATGTACTCCTCGTTATCGAGAGCCACCCCTTCCCTGCGCACCTTCTCCAGTTCAGCGAGGTATTTCGCCCGCTCGGTGATCGATCGCGGGGTGAAGCGGGGAAGCTTGTTTTCTTGAAGGAGTTTTGCCACGGTCTCCTGGTCGGCGTAAGCCAGGAACACTTTCCCTGCCGCTCCCGCGAAGATAGAGAGTCTTGTGCCGGCTCGGGTGGATACTTTCAGCTTTTTGGTCGATTCCACCTGGTCCAGGATCAATATGTAATGACGCGTGAACATGCCGAGGAAAACGTCTTCGTCCAGCTCGCCACCAAGCTTGTTGATATGAGGCCGCGCGTGTCCCACCAGGGGAAGCGAAATTTCCGCGGACTGGGCAAGGTCTCTGAAAGCATGGCCGCAGGTGTACTTGCGTGTCACTGGATCCCTGAGCACCCATCCTACCTGTTCCAGGGCCGCGAGAATCCCATGTGTGGTGGATTTGGCCAGGCCAAGGTCCGCGGCTATCCGGCTGATCCCGGGCGTCCCGGGGAAGCCCGCGATGCGATTCATCACCTGAGCCATCTTGAGCACCAGGGGCGCCATGTACGATGGGCGTCTTTGCGGGATATCCAGATCCATATCATCTCTCTTCTCGGACATGTTTTCGCGCCGGTTCCTTTCCCCACGATTGACGAGTCCAACCACCCGTGTAAGTAACGTCTATCCGCGACAAATGGAAATCCGCCGTTCTCCGTGGGCTCACTTCGGTCCACGCGGGTGTCGGATCGCGTTTGACCGATAGCAGCGTCAACGAGCGAGGGAGCCGCGGGCTATTTCACTATGCGGAACTACTCGTTCTTAGTAGTCTCCGCAGACGATCTTGTCAAACGATTTATGTGGCGTATCTTTCTGTCTCTCGGGGTCCGGATGCTCTTACCGGAAGAGCCGATCACGGTTCCAATCCGTGAACGGGTTGGCGCGCGCACGGGACCTTTCGGCGGCCACAAGTTGTCGCGCGAGGGCGCGGGCGTGCGCCTTATCACGCATACTTCACAAATTCCGGCAGGTTGGGCTACCATGGACTCATAAGGATCGGACGACCGAGACGCATGTGGCTAGTAGGTTGAATGACGCGAAGCCCCGACACTAATGATTATTGAACCATAGATTCGGGCAAGCGCAGGCGGACGCGGAGAACACAAGGAAATCTTATTCGAGGAGGGAATCCGGTCATGCTTCCACGCAAAGGCGATCACGCATCAATGAGCCGGGTCATAACACCGGAGGATATCAGGGCGTTTGCCGATCTGGGGGGAGACCGGAATCCGGTCCACGTGGACGAGTCATTCGCCGCCAAGACACGCTTCGGACGGCCTATAGCCCACGGCATGTGGGGAGCGACACTCATTTCAGCCGTTCTGGGGACTCAACTGCCGGGCCCGGGCACGATCTATCTTGGGCAGACGCTCACGTTCCGCGCTCCTGTTTATCCCGGCGACACAGTCACTGCTGTTGTGACCGTAAAGGATGTGCGAGAAGACAAACCGATCGTGACCCTTGAGACCGTCTGCCACAACCAGCGCGGGGAAAGGATCCTTGAAGGTGAAGCCGTGGTCTTGGTGGAAGAGGTCCCCTGACAACTCGCGCGCCGCTGCTCCGGATCTTGACAAGGAGTCTCCGTACTGGTCAAATGCGTTGTTTTGACTGTGACAATCTCCGGGGCCATCATGACGATCCGGGACATTATCGAGATCCTTGGGGGGCGGGTCCTGGTCAATAGCGGCGATCTGGATGGTGAGGTTCCGAGGGGCGGAGCAGCCGATCTGATGAGCGACGTGCTCGCGTTCGGCACCGACGGGATGGTGCTGATGACGGGCCTGACCAATCCCCAGGTGGTCCGCACAGCAGACATGGCCGGCATCAACGTGGTAGTCTTTGTGCGGGACAAGACACCTCCTCCGGAAACCGTGGAAGCTGCGCAAGAATCGGGAATTACACTTATCAGCACCGGCTATACCATGTACGAGGCGTGCGGCAGACTCTATCAGGCCGGGTTGCCCGGTAGGGGATGGGTGAAGATCGAGGAAGATTTCTCGTAATCATGGGCGATCACGATATCAGCAAAGTAGAAGAACTCCTCTACACCATGAAAGTGGAAGACGTCATGGCCGGGGACACGATTGTGGTGGACCCGGAGCTCTCCATGGCCGAAGTGAAACAGCTCATGGACACGAAACAAATAACCGGCGGCCCCGTGGTGCGAGGGGATCGCATGGTCGGCATCGTGAGTATCTCGGACGTGATCGGCGCTCTGGAAAAAGGACAGCTTCTTCGGCCCGTGAAGGAACACATGACCACCGACGTGAAGAGTGTCACCAGGGATACCTCGGTCATCGAATTGATAAAGAACCTGGGACGCAGGGGCTTTGGCAGACTGCCGGTCCTCAACGGGGAGGGCAAGGTGATCGGTATCGTCACCACCGGCACCCTCTTGAGGTCTCTGCTGACCCAGATGGAGATGAGTTACCAGAAGAAAGAGCAGGAGAAGCTCCAGCGGTATAGGGCCAGCCACATCTTCGAAGATATCAGCTCCGACGACACCAGTGTCGTGCTCCGGTACATCGTTGATGACAGGGATTTCACCAACGCGGGGAAGGCCTCGACTATGATCAAGAAGTCACTGCAGAGGCTCGGGGCGCAACCGCCTCTGGTGCGTCGGGTTGCGGTGGCCGTGTATGAGGCGGAAATGAATCTGGTGATCCACACGGACGTAGGAGGAGAGATCCTTGTGACCATACGGAGAGATCGCCTCCAGGTCTCCACGGTGGATCATGGTCCGGGGATCGAGAATCTGGATCAGGTGCTTCAGCCGGGCTATTCCACCGCGCCTGAATGGATACGGCAGATGGGGTTCGGCGCGGGCATGGGTCTGGCGAACATCAAACGGTGTTCCGACGTGATGCGTCTCATGTCGGAGCCTGGAGCAGGAACGCGCTTGGATATCTTGTTCCTTTTCGGTCCGGGGGGCTTGAGCGGAGCTGCGGGACTCCCAAAAAAATCTTGACAGGGCTTTTGGGGTCCAGCATAGTATGATCTTATCTTTGTGGGCCCTGTTCGTTGCGTCTGTCGGGGATTCACAAAGGTTTGTTTTTTTTGGCCCATCGCTCTCGAGACCAAAGCCGACATTTCTCCGTGCCGCCGGACGGCGGCGTTCTACCCTGTGGGAGAACATTCATGGCCGAAAGCTATTTTCCTATCATGGTTATCCTCCTCCTGTCCGCTTTCATCGGTGTCGCCATAGTGGCGCTCTCCACGCTGCTGGGGCGCAACAGGCCGAGCGAGGTCAAGTTGATGCCGTACGAATGCGGCATGGACCCGATCGGTGACGCGCGGCGTCGGTTTTCGGTGCGGTTCTTTCTTACCGGCATGCTCTTCATCATCTTCGACATCGAAATCATCTTCCTCTATCCCTGGGCTATCATTTATGACAAACTTATGTTCTTCGGCTTTGTCGAGATGCTCATCTTCGTCGCCATTTTGGCGGTAGGGCTCGCACACGTGTGGAAAAAAGGGGCCTTGGAATGGGAATAAGCAGTTACCTCGACAATACGGT
>Ga0194119_10011633_pt1 | contig 11306 bp, 8 predicted proteins | sample TA2MahC100mmetaG_FD_148620 | JGI IMG/M metagenome (GOLD analysis project Ga0194119, IMG submission 148620) | Freshwater microbial communities from Lake Tanganyika, Tanzania - TA2015018 Mahale Deep Cast 100m | ecosystem: Environmental > Aquatic > Freshwater > Lake | place: Tanzania: Lake... | reverse complement strand
CCCGCGAGGCGCGCGCCGGGGGGGCGAGCCACGGCGCGAGGTCGTCCCACGCCGCCCGCGCCCCCGCCCAGAGCCCCTGCGCCCGCGTGAGCCCCTTGAGCGGCTGGTACATCAACACCAAACACACAAAGAGCGAGAGCAGCTCCTCCGCGCGCCAGCGCCCCCCCGCCACCCCCTCTAGGAACACCCCGAGGGAGCCCGCCAGCGCCAGCGCCCCGCCCACCTCCGCGAAAGACGGCGCGGCCCCCTGCAGGGCGGCGAGGCGGCGCTGCGCCCGCCAGAGCGCCTCGTGCTGCGCGCGCTCCGCGGCGCGCCCCTCCCCGCCGTCGCCGTGCGCGCGCAGCCACGACGCGGCGCGCACGTGCGTGAGCGCCCAGCCCGAGAGCGCCTGCGCGCTCGACAGCTCCGCGCGCGCCGCCCGTCGCAGGCGCGCGCCCACGAGCGCCACCGGGGCGAAGAGCAGCGGGTAGAGCGCGAGCACGAGGAGCCCCAGCTCCCCGCTCACCACATAGGCGGTGAGCGCGAGCGTGAGCACCTGCGCCCCGTCGCGCCACAGCGGCGCCACCCCCTCCTCCACCCACCGCTCAAGGCGCTCCACGTGCCGCGTGAGCAGCGAGTGCAGGCGGGCCTCACCGGCAGCCTCGCGCGCGTCGAGGGGCGCCTCCACGAGCGCCCACGCCACCCGCGCCCGCACCGCGCGCCCGAAGCCCGCCGAGAGCGCCGCGAGCGCCAGGCGCTGCCCCAGCTGCGCCGCCCCCTTGAGGAGCGCCGCGAGCGCCACGAGCCACGGCAGCCACGCGCGCACCACCTCCGCGGAGGGCGGGGGCGGCAGGTGGGGGCGCAGCGCCGGGGGCCAAGCGGGGGGCTCGCCCCCAAAGGCGAGCCGCAGGAGCGGCCCCACCAGCAGCCCATACGCCCCCCCCGCCGCGGCGAGCGCCGCGCTCGCCCCCAAGAACGCCGCGAGCGCCCCGCGCGGGCAGCGCCTCACGAGCGCCCCCCAGAGCCCCTCGGCGCCCCCGCCCCCCGCGCCGGGCTCAGAAGCGCCAGCGATAGCGCACCTCACCGCGCTCCTGCGTGGCGCCGAACGACAGCCCGCTCGCCGCCCCGTCGGCGGGCGAGAGCACCTGCCCCTTGTCGTGATCGGCGCTCACCCACAGATACACGCTCAGCCCCACCGCCAGCGCCCCCGCCACCATCGACACGTCCGCCACCAGCGCGTCGGACTCCGCCTGCGCCTTAAAGCGTTCATGGTCGTGGCGCGTCGCCTGCCGCGAGCGCTCCGCGGCGTCGAGCGCGGAGAGTCCATAGACCGCGCCGAGCGCGCCCGCCGCCACCCCCGCCGTCAGCGACGCCCACGGCCAGTAGCTCACCGGGCCCTCCTCCACCGCCGGGCCCACCGGCGCCGCCGGCGCTAGCGGCTGAATCGTGACCTCGCCGCCGAGCAGCTTGAGGCGATGGATGATGGTGGTCTCGTCCACGGGCTTGGTGGCGAGGTAGGCGCGGTACCACTCCACCGCCCCCTCCCTGTCGCCCATCAGCTCCCGGCTACGCGCCACGTTAAACAGGAGGTCGTGGTAAGGAATCAGCGCGTACGCCCCCTGAAAGTGCTCCGCGGCGCGCTCATAGTCGCGTTTTTGAAAAAACACGAACGCCTTAAAGAAGAGCGCCTCCGCCTGATCGATCACCTGCTGGCTGAGGGAGTTGTCCTTGATGTTGTAGTCCACCTCCTCCCCCTTCGCGGGCGCCTTGCCCTCCGCGCGCGCCGGCGAGGGCGCGCAAGGCGAGAGGGCGCCGAGCGTTGCGGCGGGCGCGCAGAGCGCGAGCGTCATCAGCGCGCGGAGCCGAGGGCGGCGGGGGAGGGGCGGGCGGCTGCGGTGCACGGCTACTCTACTTTAAATAGGGTGGGTTGCCAGCGCGCCTGGGTGTCGCGCGCCGACGCGGGGTCGAGGTCTGCCTGATAGAGCGAGCGCCAGTACGCGCTCAGCGCGGCGTAGTACCCTGTGGGCTCCTGCCCATTAAACAGCACCTCAAAGCGCGGCTCAAGCGCCTCGCGCCTAAAGGAGAACGCCGTGAAGCGCACCTGCCCCCCCGACGCCGGCTCTAGGTAGACGGCGAGCAGCGCGTCGATCCCAAAGTTGAAGCTCGCCTCGTAAAAGAACTCCGCGAGGTATGTGTCGCTGTAGACCTCGGGGCCGCGCAGCGGCATACGGTCAAAGGGCGCGAAATCTTGATCATAGTTCTTAGCGCGCTTGAGCGTCGCCTTGAACTTCTTGGACTTGCCGTTCTCGAGCGTGATGAGCGTCCCCCAGCGGGCATAGCCGAGCTTACGCACCTCCACGAGATGCACCCCCGCCGACATAAAAGGCGCGATGTAGGGCGTAGTGCGGTCCACCACCCCCACCGCCGTGTTGTTCACGAACACGTGCGCCCCATCCACGTCCGCCGTCAGCGACAGCTCTGCCGTCCCAGAGATGGGACTCTCCCCGCAGATGTCCACCAGCGCGTCGTACTGCTCAATAGGCCCCACGCTGCCCGTCAGGTTGCGCGAGAGCGACACATACTGACAGTAGAGCTCGCGGGCCTTCTTCTCGAGCTTCAGATTCTTGTGCGTGATGTAGTCAAAGTAGAAGATGCTCTGCAGGAGCGCCTCATCGCGCACAAACGGCACCCCCTTGAGATAAAAGCGGCGGGCGCGGAAGAGCTGCTCCTTGGCCTCCTCGCTCTCCCCCGCCTCGAGCGCGCGCTGCGCCTCATTGAAGTGGCGCTCGGCGGTGTGCAGGTTCGCCTTGCTGAGCTCCCCCACGTCAAAGAAGAGCTCAAGTGGATAGAGGCGCCCTGGGGCGGCGCCGCTGGCGTCGGCGAACTGCACCATGTCGCGCAGCTTGCGCTCCACCTGCGCGCGCAGGCGCTCGGGGACGCCGTCGCGCGCGAACACCATCACCCCCACGCGCGGCTTCTTAGGCGCCGGGGCGGCGCGCGAGGCGCCGAGGGGGGCGAGCGCGAGGAGCAGGGCGCACGCGAGCGAGAGCAACAGCGAGAGCGACAGCGACAGCGACAGCGAGAGGGAGAGCGCGCGCGCGGAGGCCCCCCGCGACGCCGCGCGCGCCCCGCTCAGGCGCCCGCCGCCCGCGCCTCGGGCGAGAGCATGTGGGCACATCAGCGGAGGTCATCCATCGTGAAGGAGATCACATACACGCGCTGCCAGGTCTTGTCCTCCGAGCCGCGCATCCCCGCCGCCCTGTACGCCAGCGCCATCTCGCCGCCGCTCAGGTAGGTGATCGAGAGGTCGGAGTTGATCTGGGTCTCCTGCGTCAAGACCCCCGACTTGCCCGTGTTGCGATTCACCCACATGATGGGGTTATTGCGCTCAAAATCCCGCTTCACGAAAAACAACGTCGAGCCGTCCTTCGACCACGCGGGCCCCTTGTGCTCATCCACCACCACGTCCTTGGCGAGGCGCTTGGCCCCCGCGCCGCTGGCGTCCACCACCCACAGGTCAAAGATCTTGTCGCTGCCGCTCTCGTGGTTGGTGTAGAACGCCACCGCCTCCCCCGACGGCGACCAATGAGGGCGAATCTCGTCCTCCGCCCACTCCGTGAGGGCGCGCGTGGTCTGCTCAGGGCGCTTGATGTCATCGATCACCATGATGTCCTGCCCGCGCGCCTTCTGCGAGCGGATAAAGAGCAGACTCTGCGCCGCGGGATGCCACTGCGGGTGATACTCGGTGAAATCAGGCGTCTGCGTGAGGGGGATGGGGCGCTCCATATCCCCGCCAAAATCGATCATCATGATGTCGCCCGAGTCGCGCTGCTGTGACGTAAAGGCGAGGTAGTTGGAGTCCGCCGAGATGGAGGGCTGGCCGTCATTGCCCTTGTTCTTGGTCAGCCACGTCCCGTCACCGTAGATGTCAAAGTTCTTAAACTGAGGGTTTTGAGTACTAAACACATAGGGGGGATTCAGCATCTCCATGTCAGGCGTCCAGGTGAACTCCACCACCGGGGGCGCCTTACCGTCTGCGAGGCGACTCGACTGCTGCCCGAGGACGCCCACCTGCTCCTCCTTGGTCACCTGAAAGCGCTCCGAGAGCGTCATGACCCACACCTGACGCGTCTCCTTCTTAGGGAAGTACACCTCCACCGCGAGGCGCTTGCCGTCGGGGGACCACTGCGGCGCCTGGCAGTGCGAGCTGGGGCGCGCGGCCACCTCTTGGGGCACGCTCACCTTGGCCAGCGCCTCGGCGCAGAGCCACAGCGGCGAGAGCTGCAGCGCGGCGACGGAGAGGGAGCAGGAGAGGGCGCAGGAGAAGGAGAGCGGGAGAGAGCGGGGGAGAGAGCGAGGGAGAGAGCGGGGGAGAGAGCGGGAGAGGCGAGTCTTCACGGGAGTCCTCCTTCTGAGTAGTGGGAGACGGGCGCGCGGGCGCTGACGGTGGGGGGCGCGCCCAAGGGAACGCGCGGCGACGGGAGAGATTGTGGCGTCTTCTTCATTATTGGATCACGATTCGCGCCTTGATGTCCTCCGCCGTGGCGCGCGTGAGCGCCACCCCCACCGCCGCCGCCAAGACGAGCGCCCCGCCGAGCGACACATAGACCCACGTGCGCGAGGAGGGCGGGGGCGGCGGGGGCGCGAGGGGGGCGGCGAGGGGCGTGAGCGGGACGCTGACCACGGGCATCGGCTGCGAGGGGGCGAGCTGGAAGGGCACCAGGTTGGCGCTGTAGTTGCCGTAGGGCAGGTAGAGCGACAGCGGCGACACCATGCCGCGGGCGAGGCGCTCGCGCGCCACCTCAAAGACCTGCCGCCGGTCGGGGTTGAGGAGCTTGCGCTCGCTCTCGAGCGTGAGCGCGCCCTGCTGCAGCGCGGTGCTCGACTCAAAGCGCACGGGCCCATACTCGCTCGACCAGGCGCTGTAGCGCTCGCTGAGCTGGTGGCGCTCGCTGGGGCTCTGCGACAGGCGGCGCGCGGCGCGGAGGTAGTCGAGCGCCTTGGTGATGTCGTACGTCTTGTAGCTCGCCTCCGCCGCGGCGGTGACCACGCGCACATCCACCGCCCCCTGCGGCGTCTCGAGCAGCACCTCGAGCTCGGCGAGCGCCTGGCGGTACAGCTCCTGGCGCATGTAGAGGGAGGCCTGGTTGAGGCGCTGCTCGTAGCTCGGGGCGCTCGGCTGCGCCCAGAGCGAGGCCGGCGGCGCGCAGGTGAGCAAGGACAGCGTGAGCGCGAGCGGGCGGGCGAGCGCGAGCGGGCGGGCGAGCGCGCGCGGGCGGCGGGCACGAGGGGACGAGCGGCATGGGGCGTTCATGCGTCTGTCCTCAGACCAAAGCAGGCGAGGGCGCCCCCGCGGGGGTGCGGCGCGAGGGGGGGCGGGGAGGCGGCGCAGCGGGCGGCGAGCCCCTGGGCGCGCGCGAGGGGGCAGACGCGCGCGTAGCTGCAGCCGCGCGCGCCCGCCTCCACGTCCTCCACCGACACGGCGTCCAAGGAGAGCTCGCGGTCGCCGAGCTCCGCCGCCGCCAGCAGCTTCTCGGTGTAGGGGTGGTGGGGGCGCGCGCCGAGGTCCGCGATGGGCATCTCCTCGATCACCCGCCCCCGCAGCATCACCAGCACCCGCGTGGCGATTTTGCGGACCAGGCCGAGGTCGTGCGAGATCAGCAGGTAGGTGAGGTCGTCGCCCTTCACCTCGCTGAGCAGGTCGATGATCTGCAGCTTGATCGCCGCGTCGAGTCCGCTGGTGGGCTCATCCGCCACGATGAGCGCCGGGGAGGTGGCGAGGATGCGCGCGAGCCCCACGCGCCGCTGCTCGCCCCCCGACAGGCTCGCCACGTAGCGCTCCTCGTGGCTGCCGAGTCCCACCCGCGCCAGCAGCGCCCGCGCGCGCTCCCGCCGCCCCTGCGCTGAGAGCGCGGGCTGGTGGAGGCGCAGCGACTCGTCGAGCATCTCGCGCACGCTCAGGCTGGGGTGGAGGTTGGCCTGCTGATTCTGAAAGATCATCTGAAAGCCGCGCCGCGCCGCACGCAGCGGCGCGCCCCCGAGGGCGCGCAGGTCCTCGCCGCCGAGGGTCATGTCGCCGGAGTCGAGCTGCAGCAGGCGCGTGAGGGCGCGCCCGAGGGTGGTCTTGCCGCTCCCCGACTCCCCGATGAGCGCCACCACCTCCCCGCGATAGAGGTCCACGTCCACGTGGTCGATGGCGCGCGTGACGCCGCCGTCGCGGCCGTGGAAGGCCTTGTTGAGGCCCCGGGCGCGCAAGAGCAGCGCCCCGGCGGCGGGCGCGGCGGGCGCGGCGGGCGCGGCGGGCGCGGCGCGCTCCACCAGCCCCGAGGCGTCGAGGAGGGAGCGGGTATAGGGGTGACGCTCCCCCACCCCCGCCCGCAGGTCCGCCGTGCTCGCCCGCTCGATCACGCGCCCGTGGCGCATCACGATCACGCGGTCGGTGAGGAAGAGCACCTCGCGGATGTCGTGGGAGATGTAGAGCATGGCGCACGACTCCTCGCGCACCAGCGCGCGCAGGAGCGACACCACCTGCGCGCGCACCGTGGCGTCGAGGCCCGTGGTGGGCTCGTCCGCCACCAGCAGCGTGGGCTTGCAGGCGAGCGCCACGGCGATCATGGCGCGCTGGCACATGCCGCCGGAGAGCTCGTGGGGGTAGCTGGCGAACACGCGCGGCGGGCTCACCATCTGCACGCGCTCAAGCCAGCGGAGCGCCTCGGCGCGGAGCGCCTCGGCGGCGGGGCGCGCGCCGCGCTTGGCGGCGGCGGCGGCGAGCGCCTCCACGAGCTGCTCTCCCACCGTCATCAGCGGGTCGAGGGAGCGGCGTGGGTTCTGGAAGATGGCGGTCACCGCCTGCCCCCACAGCGGCGTCATCACCGCCCGCGAGCGCCGCTGCCAAGCGCGGTCGCGCTTCTGCGTCACGCCCCTGCGCGCGTAGAGGTGCGCGGGCAGGTCGGCGAGCAGCGCGTGGGTGACGCCGGCGTGGGTGAGCGAGATAGCGCCCCCCACCACCCCCGGGTAGCCGTCCACGAGCCCCAGAATCGACTGCGTGCTCATGGTCTTGCCGCTGCCCGACTCCCCCAAGACGCCGAGCACCTCCCCCGGCGAGACGTCAAAGCTCACGCCGTCCACCACCGTCTTGCGCCCCGCGGGCGTGTCGAACGCCACGGTGAGCCCCTCCACGCGGACCTCCACGCGGACCACAGAGGCGCCGCTCATCTCCGCGCTCATCTCCGCGCTCATCTCCGCGCTCATCGCTTCACCTCCTCCTCGCGCTGCGCGAGGGCGTCGCCGAGCGTGAGGAGCGCGGCGATGGTGAGGATGATGGCGACGGCGGGGAAGAGCCAGGGCCACTCCGTGGGCGAGGTGCGCGTCTGCGCCACCATGTTGCCCCACGAGGGGCGCGGCTCCTGCACGCCGTAGTCGCCGAGGTAAGAGAGGGCGGTCTCGATAAAGAGCACGTAGGCGAACACGAAGATGAACTGGCGGATCAGGAGCGCGCGGCACTGGAGCCACAGCAGGTGGTAGCCGACGACCTTGAGGGGGTGGAAGCCGTGCGCCACGTGGGCGAGGATGTAGTCCTCCGCGGCGAGCGCCTCCACGCGGCGGCGCACGAGCGTGGCGACGCTGGGGACAAAGAGCAGACTCGAGGTGGCGGCGATGAGGGCGATGCTCGGCTGGTAGATGGTGCAGACGAGCACCAAGAAGACCATGCGCGGCAGCGTGTCGAGCAGCTCTAGGGCGGCGGCGATCCCCCTGCCGAGCCCCCCGCCCACATACCCCGCCGTGGCGCCGAGCGCGCCGCCCACGAGCGCGGCGAGCAGCCCCGCCAGCAGCCCGGGGAAGAAGAACGCCTCCACCCCCTTAAACACGCGGAACGCCACCGAGCGCCCCTGCCCGTCGGTGCCGAGCAGGTGCTCGGCGGAGGGCGGCAGGTAGCGGCGGCTGAGGTCGACCTCGAGGACGGGGTCGTACTCCACGAGGGGGTTGACGAGGCCGCAGAGCAGCACCGCCCCCACCATGAGCGCGCTCAGCGTGAGGCTAGTGGACCACGGCGCGCCGAGGGCGCGGCGCGCGCCGGCGCTACTCCACACGAGCCACCTCGCGGGGGTCCACCTTGGCCTTGACGAGGTCCAAGATCAGATTCATCAAGATCACCGCGGCGATGAAGAAGAGGCTCACGCCCACCACCACGGGCACGTCGCGCACCTTGGCGGCCTCAAAGAGCAGGTAGCCCGAGCCGTCGAGCGTGAAGATGTACTCCACCACCACCACGGCGCTGAGGACCAGCGGGAGGCGGGCGGTGAAGAGCGAGAGGGTGGGCACCACTAGATTCTTGACGATGTGCGGCCGAGTCCTCGCCCCCTTGGCGCGCACCGCGCTCATGAACTGCGCGCCGCTCACCGCCCGCAGCTCGGCGCGGACGGCGTTGAAGAGGTCCATAAAGAGCCCGTCGCCGAGCGAGATAGAGATCATGGCGAACGAGAACGGCGCCAGGGAGTCGCTGATGGACTGGTAGGTGGGGATCGGGTACCACGACGGCCCCACCCGCCCGCCCCCCTGCAGCTGCAGGTGGATGAGCGCGTTGATGCCGTGGGCGAGGCAGACCGCCACCACGAACGAGGGGGCGGCGTTGAGGAACGAGAGGGGGCCGAGGAGCAGCCCCTGGCGCGGCTGAGGGCGGCCGAGCGCCACGGCGAGGGCGTAGGCGAAGGTGACGCTGAGGAGGAGCGAGACGAGCGCGAGGCCGAGGGTGACGGCGAAGGCGCCGAGCGCCAGCTCCGCCACCCCCTCGCCCGGCGAGAAGGTGATCGAGCGCCCGAGGTCCCCCGTGGCCGCCCGCGCCGCCCAGCGGGCGTAGCCGAGCAGCACCCCGCTGTCGAGTCCGAACTCGGCGCGCAGGGTGGCGCGCGCCTCCTCGGTGCCGTTGAGGCCGAGGACGAGGTCGACCATGTTGCCGGGCGCGGTGCGCAGCGTGGCGTAGACCAAGAAGCTCGCGCCCACGAGGAGCGCGAGGCTGCGCGCGGCGCGCCGCAGCGCCCACAGGCTCATGGCGCCGAGGCCGAGGGGACGACTCATGGGGCTGACCTCCTCACGCGCGCGCCCTCACTTAAACGACCAGTCCTTAAAGAACGTGAAGTAGTTGTAGGGCTGAATGAAGATGTCGGAGAGCTGGCGGCTGACGCCGGAGTACACGTCGAGCGACCAGAGGAAGACGTAGGGGAGGTCGTCGTTGAGCATGAGGTGGAGCCGCATCATGATCTCCTTGTAGGTCTTGTGGTCGCTCTCCTTGCGCGAGGCGTCGAGCTGCTCGTCGATGGCGGCGTTGGAGTAGCCGATAAAGTTCTGCGGCTGACCTGTGCGGAAGAGGGGGAAGATGTCCTCGAGCTCCTCAAACGACCAGATGTTGACGGTGAGGTCGAACTTGCCCTGCTTCATCACCTGCTCGTTGTAGAGCGCCGCGTCCACGAACTTGGGCTCTACGACGATGCCCGCCTTGCGGAGGTCCGCCTGGATGGAGAGCGCGAGGGGCTGGCAGTTGGGGAGGTCCTTGTTGATCACGAGGTCGAACTTGAGCTTGGCGTTGCCCTTGACGCGCTCCTTGCCCTTGAGCTTGTAGCCCGCCCCCTCGAGCAGGGACTTGGCCTCCTCCACGTCCTGCTCGCGCAGCTCGACGTCAAAGTTGTAGTAGGGGCTCGACTCGGTGAAGGGGCCGCTCAGGAGGTCGCCCTGCCCGAGGTGCGCCTCGAGGAGCTCCTCACGGTTGAGGGTGAGCGCCACCGCCTTGCGCACGCTAAGGTCGGCGAGGGCGGGATTCTTGTGGTTGAAGGCGAGGTACCACCACGCCACGGTGTGGTAGGGCTCAAGGACCACGGAGTCGCTGTTCTCAAAGGTGCTCATGCTCTTGGGGGGAATAAAGATCACCGTCTGCACGCCGGCGCCCTCGCCGGAGTACTTGAGCAGGTTGATCTGCTCGTTGGAGTCGGGCGTGTGCATCATCTCGATGGAGTCGATGGAGGCGCGCCCCCAGTAGTCGGCGTTCCTGTCGAGCTTGATGACGCGGAGGTCCGACTTGGCCACCTTGTAGGGGCCGGTGCCGACGGGGTACTTGGAGAAGCGGTCGAGGCGGTTGATCGCAGTGCTCGTGAAGTGGTGCTTGGGGATGATCTTAAAGGTGAAGTCCGCCGCGGGATTCTTGGTGGTGCGCAGGAGGGTGAACTGCACCTGCGCGGGGCCCATGACGCGGGCGGAGCGGATAAAGCGGAACTTGCTCTTGGAGGCGAAAATGGTCTTGGGGTCCTGCGCCGCCTCCACGGTGAAGACCACGTCCTCGGCAGTGAAGGGCTTGCCGTCGTGCCACTTGACGTTGGGCTTGAGCTGGAAGGTGATGGTGGCGCCGTCGGGGGAGACGCTCCAGCTGTGCGCGAGCACGCCCTCCACGTCGCCGCGCTTGTTCTTGGTCACGAGGGACTCAAACACAAACTCCGAGATGCGGACACCGCTCATATTCTCTACAAAAAAGGGCAATAGCGACGAGGGCTTGGACGACTCTGGGTACCGGTAGGTCTTCGCCGCCGCGGGCGTCACCAGACTCACGAGGAGCAGGCCGCAGAGCGCCCTGAGCGCAGCGCGCGTGGGCGTCGACGCCCGGGGGCGCGGGGGCGTGCGCCTGAGCGGGGGCGTGGGCGAGGGCGGGGGCGTGAGCGTGAGCGGGGAGGGGGACATGGAGGCTCCTTTACTGACCGGCGTTGACTTCGCCGCCACCGTTGAACGACGAGCCGCTGAGCACGTCCCCCGTCATCTCTGCGACCGCGGCGAGCGCCGGCAGGTCCTCGCGGAGACGGAGAAAGTACTTAGAGGCGACACGATGTCGGCTGAGCTGGATTTGGTTGAGGGCGCTGAGGGAGAGGCGAGGGAGGCGGTTGCGCCCGCCGAGGCGCAGGGGCGCGCTGGGGTCCTCGGCGGCGGTGAGGGCGCCGAGGGCGGGGACGCGGAGGTCTAGCCACACGGCGGCCTCGGCGAAGCGGTAGTGCACCGCGTCGAGCCAGCGCTCCGTGAGCTCTAGGGCGCTGAGGCGCGAGGCGGAGGGGCCCTGCACCGCCTCCGCCGCTACGCGCGCGAGGGGGCGGCGGCGGGCGGGCAGGAGGGCGCGCAGCTCCTCGGGCACGCGCGCGCCGAGCTCAGCGGCGCGCACCGGGCGGGCGCGGGCGGCGCCGGCGAGCGCCCACAGGCGCCAGACCCGCTGCGGGGTGCTCAGGGCGGCGCCGTCGGCCCAGGCGGCCACGAGCGCGTCCGCCTCGGCGTCCCGCCCGAGCGCGTAGAGCGCCTGC
>Ga0194119_10011628_pt1 | contig 11312 bp, 8 predicted proteins | sample TA2MahC100mmetaG_FD_148620 | JGI IMG/M metagenome (GOLD analysis project Ga0194119, IMG submission 148620) | Freshwater microbial communities from Lake Tanganyika, Tanzania - TA2015018 Mahale Deep Cast 100m | ecosystem: Environmental > Aquatic > Freshwater > Lake | place: Tanzania: Lake... | reverse complement strand
ATCAGGTGCATGATTGCCAGGGTTGTGTGCTGACCTACGGCCACTTCAGCACCATTCACACGGGGCACATTCGCTACCTCCGCCATGCCCGCAGCCTGGGGAAACAGATGGTGGTGGCCTTGGTGGGGGATGCCGATGAGCCACGGGCAAACCCCTTTCCCTTCAATCAACAGGAGCGGGCTGAAGCACTTGGGCTATTGGGCCTAGCCGACGCCATTCTTCTGCTCCCAGACGATGACCTAAGCCCAGCCATTAAAAAGCTGCGGCCTGAAATTGTAGTGCTTGGCAAAGAACGAGAGGGTTCAGACCGACTTAAGCATCCGATAGCACTGCTCAAAAGCCAGGGGGGCAGCGTTCAGTTTCACGCAGGCGATATTCAATACGCTAGCACCGAGTTACTAACCAACTCGGAGCATGACCTTCGAGCGCGAAGGAGAGTGGAATTTAGAAAAGCCTGCGAGCGGCAAGGGCTAAGTTTTGAAAAACTGGTAAAAGCTATGGATGAGTGGTCACAAACACGACTAATCGTGCTGGGCGACTCCATCGTTGATCAGTACGTTGCATGCGAAGCTATTGGTATGAGCGCCGAAGCACCTGTCGTCGTGGTGCGCGAGCTAGTCAAACGCAACTTCATTGGTGCCGCCGCTGTTGTGGCGGCACATATCCGCGCTTTGGGTGCAGATTGCGATTTGATTTCGGTCGTTGGAAACGACAGCACCGCAGAACTACTTCAGCGAGAGATCAAACTACAGGGAATCGGAAATGGCCTAACCCGAGACCCCTCAAGACCTACCACCTTCAAAAAGCGTTATGTGGTGGAAAACCAGAAATTATTTCGTGTTAGCCGGTTGGAGCAGCATAATCTCGATGCAGCGGTCGAAGCACAGGTGATCGAGACGCTTGAAAAGCTGGCTCCTCATGCAAATGGAATAGTTGTGTCTGATTTTGTTTACGGAGTGGTGACACCACGGGTACTGGAGGCTGTGTCAGAACTGTCAAGCCGACATAACCTGATGCTATTTGGGGACCTACAATGCAGCAGCCAAGTAGGATCCGTGGCTAAATTCAAAAGATTCTCACTTCTATGCCCTAACGAGCGTGAGTTGCGCCTAGCATTACAAGATAAGGACAGTGGCCTTGAAAGGTTAAGCCAACAGTTGTTGGAAAAGACTGAATGCCAAAGATTGCTTATCAAACTAGCTGCTGAAGGCTTCATTGCTTACGACCGTGATGGAAACGGGAGTGTGCGTAGCCAGCCATTTCCTGCTCTGTCCGTGAATCCACTGGACGTTGCAGGTGCTGGCGATTCGGTACTAGCCGTGATGGCAACTGGCATAGCCAGCCGGCAAGCGATGATGCCTACAGCTGCTCTCGCATGTTGTATGGCGGGACTGGCTGTAGAAACGATGGGCAATACGCCTATAGCGGCAAAGAAACTGCGCCAAAACCTAGAAAAAACACTAGCACCCTGAGCATGAAAATCTTGGTAATCGGCAGCAACAGCTTCAGTGGCTCCCACTTTGTAGCAGAGGCACTAAAGAAGTTTCATAGGGTGTGGGGGGTTAGCCGGTCTGAGGAGCCGGCCGATATTTTCCTGCCTTATCGCTGGTCTGAAGATTTTACGGGGCACGCACTAGCAAGTCCAGAAAACTTTGCATTTGAAAAGATTGATCTAAATAACCAATTGACTAAACTACTTGATCTTATCGATGGAGTAAAACCCGAGATCGTAGTGAACTTTGCAGCTCTTGGCATGGTGGCAGAGAGCTGGCTGAACCCATGCCAATGGTACCAAACAAATGTTGTTAGCCAAGTAGCTCTGCATGATGCTCTACGTCACCGAAAGTTTATAGAAAGGTATGTGCATGTAACAACACCCGAAGTGTACGGAAGCACGGACGAGGGGTGGCACCGCGAGAACAATAACTTCTCTCCCAGTACACCTTATGCGGTGAGCAGGGCTGCGTGCGATCTTCATTTACTCAGCTTCAAGAGAGCATACGAAGTCCCAGTAGTCTTCACCAGAGCAGCTAATGTATACGGCCCGGGACAACAACTGTATAGGATAATACCACGAGCAATGTTGAGTGCACGCACAGGCATCCGTATGAAATTAGACGGAGGCGGGACATCGGAGCGCTGCTTCATTCACATTCGTGATGCAATGCAGGCAACATTGATGCTAGCACTAAAAGCCGACATAGGCAGCACATGGCATCTGTCAACAAAGAGGTCGATAAGTATCCGCTCGCTGGTGGGACGAATATGTGAGTTCTGTGGTGCTGACTTCAATGAGGTTGTTGAAAAAAGCGGTGAACGACTTGGCAAAGACCAAAGCTACCTGCTAGACAGCAGCTTGATCCGGGAGACCTACGACTGGAACGATCAAATAAGCCTAGAAGAGGGGCTCGACGAGACCCTGCACTGGGTGGACAAACATCTTGACGAAATGAAAAAACTACCCTGGACTTATCAACACAAGTCATGAAAATTCTTGTTACCGGTGGATGCGGGTACAAGGGCTCGGTTCTGATTCCACTGCTGTTAGCCGAAGGCCATGAAGTAGTCAATGTGGACACTCAGTGGTTTGGAAATCATCTGTCTGACCATCCAAACCTATCAAATCTACAGCTCGACATAAGAGACATTGGGTCTATTCCGATGAAGAGCATAGAGGCGATAATTCACTTAGCAAATATCGCTAATGACCCCGCAGTGGAGCTCAACCCAACGATGAGCTGGGAAATAAATGTGCTGGCAGGCCAGCAATTGGCTGATCGTGCCGTGCGCGCAGGGGTCCAACAGTTCATCTACGCAAGCTCCGGAAGCGTATATGGAGTGAAAGATGAACCAAATGTGACAGAGGATCTTACACTGGTTCCGATCTCTACATACAACAAAACAAAAATGGTGGCCGAAAGGGTGTTCCTTTCATATCAGAATGAAATGAAAGTACATTGCATACGACCAGCAACAGTATGTGGAGTTTCGCCACGTATGAGATTAGACGTGAGCGTAAACATGCTCTGCTATCAGGCTCTCAAGAATGGCCGTATGACAGTTTTCGGTGGAACACAGACTCGCCCAAACATCCATATTCAAGACATGGCAGATGTATACCGGCATTTCTTATCAAATCAAGAGATCCCAAGCGGTTGCTACAATGCTGGATTTGAAAACATCTCAATAATCGAAATCGCAGAGGGCATAAACAAGGCTTTGGGAGCCGAAATAGTTGTATGCGAGTCAAACGATCCCCGATCATATCGGCAGGATTCTGGAAAGTTACTAAATGTCGGATTTAAACCAAAACGATGTGTGGCAGATGCTATTAAAGAGATTGCCGAGGCATACGATAAAGGAGAGTTGCCTGATGGAGAAAACTGCTACACAGTAAAGTGGATGAAACACCTACATTCTAATCTATGAGTATACAGCATCGCATCTCAGAGAAAATGAAGGAATCGCAAGATCTACTTCGATCAATGACACGAATACGAATGGTCGAGGAGGAGATATCCAGACGTTATTCAAATCAACAAATGCGATGTCCTGTCCATCTAAGTATTGGACAGGAAGCATCGGCTGTAGGGGTATGCGAAGCACTTCAGCCAGAAGATTGGGTGTTCTCTGGACATCGTAATCACGCTCACTATCTGGCCAAGGGTGGCGACTTAAAAGCAATGCTGGCTGAGATCTATGGAAAAGTTACAGGGTGCTGCGGTGGCAGAGGGGGTTCGATGCACCTTACCGATCAAGCGGCAGGGTTCATTGGTGCGACGCCAATTGTAGGAAGTACCGTACCAATAGCAGTTGGTGCAGCTCTAACGGCGAAGCGCGAACGTAAAAAAAGGGTAGTGGTTGTTTTTCTGGGTGATGGGGCGATGGAAGCTGGCGTGGTGCATGAGAGCATGAATTTTGCAGCATTAAAAAATTTACCTATAGTTTTTGCATGTGAAAATAATCTATATTCAGTATATTCACCACTATCTGTAAGACAGCCACCAGGACGTACTATTTTAGATGTAGCACGCGGACATGGCATTAAAGCTATACAGGTTGACGGGAATAACGTTCATGAGGTATTAAATAAAACTCTAGAAGCAGTGGATGGCTCAAGAAGAGGTAAAGGACCAGTATTTATGGAGTTATCAACCTATAGGTGGCTGGAGCATTGCGGGCCAGGTTATGACAATAATCTAGGATACCGTGAAGAGAAAGAGTTCCTTGATTGGAAAGAAAGGGACCCGCTAGAGGTTATAAAAAAAGAGAGTTCATGTATACTAAGCTCGTCCGTGATGGATATCATCAATGAAGAAATCCAGGACGCATTCGCTCAAGCGATAAATGATCCTTACCCCGATACTGAATCTGCGAAATTACATGTATACGCAACTTGCAGTAACATAGAGATAAGTCCAAGCTCAGAAGTGCGTGAACTGTCATATGCTGAGGCCATACGAGATGCTCAAGAAATAAGTCTAATAAGGGATAAAAGGGCCTATATTATGGGGCTTGGGGTACCTGATCCAAAGGGGATATTTGGTTCAACAGTGGGATTGCAAAAAAGATTTGGAGAGAATAGGGTATTTGATATCCCGCTATCCGAAAATGCAATAACTGGTGTGGCGATAGGAAGTGCAATTACAGGGCTAAGACCTGTTTTAACACATCAACGACTAGATTTTTCGTTAGTTTCAATAGATCAGATAGTGAATCAGGCTGCAAAGTGGCATTACATGTTTAATGGAAAAATGGATGTTCCTGTAATTATTCGTATGGTGATTGGAAGAGGATGGGGGCAAGGTCCTCAACATAGTCAGAGCTTGCATGCATGGTTTGCACACATACCCGGTTTACGCGTAGTAATGCCTAGTTCACCAGAAGACGCGAAGGGTATGTTTCTTAGTGCGGCAACGTGTAACAGCCCTGTAATAATACTGGAGCATAGGTGGTTATATGACATAAGGGGTAATGTGCCCGTTGGCTACTACACGAGGAGTCTAGTAGGTGCAGTTGTGCTTCGGGAAGGCAGAGATATTACATTAGTCTCTACAGGTTATGGTGTAATAGAATGCCTAAAAGCAAGAGAGCTGTTGGAAGAATACGACATAAGTGCCGAAGTTATTGACTTACGGTCGGTACGTCCTTTAGACACTAATACTATCATAGCGTCAGTTCAAAAGACAAAAGGGTTGATAGTATTAGACCATGGTGAAAAGGTTTGTGGACTATCCTCGGAGATTCTGGCTTCTATAGTAGAGGCAGAGATTGAAGTTCCCCGTGAGTCCATATCACGTATAACAATTAAAGGCCATCCATGCCCAACATCTTATAAGCTTAGTGAGAATTACTATCCAGGGGCGGATGACATCTTAGAACAGGCGCTGAAATACCATAATATTAAGGTAAGTAGTAGACACGATACAGTGAGTGTAAGAGGTCACCATGATCAACCAGATAGTAAATACATGGGACCTTTCTGAATAAGCAAATGAGCCAGTAAGAGTGACGTAACCCCTTCCTTCGGACCAGGCCTTATGAGAGTGGGTGGGTGTCGTCATGCTGCAGCTCCCTGTTGGGCGGCCTCCAGGGGCGTACGCCCCTGGAGGCCGAATGTCGCCTGAGTGAGTTGTACTCCCAGCGCCAACTGTCGGCCAGGAGTTGCGCCTCCGGAGCTGTGGTGAACAGCTCGGTGTTGAGGAACTCATCACGGAACCGGCCTTTGAACGATTCTGCGAATCCGTTCTCCCACGGCGCTCCTGGCTCGATGTAGGCCGTGCTGGTGGTGGTGCTGGCAGCACACCAGTCTCGTAGGGCCTTTGCGATGAACTCAGGACCGTTGTCCGACCGGATGAACGCCGGGGCCGGATAGAGGCTGGTGAGCTTATCCAGCACCGCCAACACGTCCTTGGCCTTGCAGCGTCTGCCCACCCGGATCGCCAAGCAGAGGCGGCTGTGCTCGTCGATCACGTTCAGAAACTTAAGTCTGCGATCATCGGCCGTGGCATCGAACTGGAAATCAATAGCCCACACCTGGTGGGGATGCTCGGCGCGGTGACGCCGCACTGAGCCGTCGGCTGGCCTTGCCCGCTTTCGCTTCCGTGGAGTCGGCCACTGCAGGCCTTACTCCCTCCAGAGCAGTTGCACCCGCTTTTGATTGACGGTCCAGCACTCCGGCCGCAGCAGGCGGTAGGCCATCAGGCGGCCCCAGCGAATGTGCTCCGCTCCGATCTCCCGGAGTCGATGTCGCAGCTTACCCTCTTCGTTCAAGACTAGCTTGCCGGCATGGCGCTGGGTGCTGCGATGCTGCCCTGCCACCCGGCAGACAAAGCGTTCAGAAGCCAGGTAACGCTCCAGAAAGACCGTGACGGCCCTGCGGCGACGTTCCGGGCTCAGATGTTTCCCTAAGCAAGGTCCTTGAGCATGCACTTCTCAGGCTCGGCCTCCGCCAAAAGCTTCTTGAGCCGAGCGTTATCCTTCTCCAGCTGAGTCAGCCGCCAGGCTTCCTCGGCCTGCATCCCGTCATACTGCTGCCGCCAGCGGTGGTAGGTCGGCTGCGTCACTTAGATGACGCGGCAGAACTCGACAACGGTCTTGCTCTGGGCGATCAGCTGGTCAGCGATCTTGAGCTTGGGAATGAACTGTTCGTCCGTGTGCCTGGTCCGTTTCGTGGTGAAGACACTGGCCCAGTTTAGCCGAGTCAGGACTCTCTTGCAACCTGGACCATTCTTCGGGATCAAGGTCAAGAGCAAAAAGGAAGTGCCGTGAAATAATGAAAGGGTGAGTTAAAGGGCAAGGACTTGGGAAATATATCAAAAGGGATAGGTTTCACAAAAGGCATTAAGAGCGAACATAAAGAACATTAAAGTTATTTATATTAGTTGAGTGGGGAGGATATTCGCAAATAAGACTAAAGCCGGATTCAAAGAGAATGGTGGATATAGAGGAATAACTGTGCTGATCAACTTCAACCAATACTTCCCGAATAGATGGTAAGACAACATGAAGAGCGCCAGTAAGGATTTCATACTCACATCCATCCACATCCAATTTTAAGTGTGTAGGGAGTGGAAGGGAATAGAGGGAAAAGAAATCATCAAGGGACACTGTAGCAATGGTATCTTGAATAAAACGAGAATTTTCCTTTAATAGTAACATGGGCGAAGGTCGATTAATGCTATGGAGGGCATCACCAGGGGATATACTTTTATAGTATACTTCACTGAGGGATGTGGTAGATGATAACGCAAATGGAAAAGCGTAAATATAGTTATTTAAATTATTTGCTAGGATATTGTAATGTTGTATAGAGTAATTAAGCGGTTCCATCTCAAATGAATAGACCTTACATTCAATTGCCTGTGCAGCCATCAGTGAGTAAAGGCCGATGTTTGAGCCGACATCAAGAAATATGTCAGAAGGCTTGAGACGAGAGATCCAGTGATTTGTTTCAAGTTCAAGGGAAGGAGTCGTTGTGACGCGCCAAAAAAGGCGACCATGACCGGTTTTAAAATGTAGCTGTTTACTTGTGATGGGATTTGTTATAGACAAGCTAGGGTCAATAGATTGGAGAAACTCGTTTCCCCAACTGGATCTCCCATTAATAAAGAATATGGTCGTAAGTATTTTCGCAAGGACACGATAAATCCTTTGAGAGAGTGAGGGAACGTAAGATGGATCTGAAAACATACGCTAAGGTGATGGAGTCTTGAGGAGGGATAAGAGAAAAACAGTCTGAGTGTTAAGGAATCGAATCTATGGAGAACAAGGTAATCATTACAATAGACATCTCATATGGTATTCGGGGATATTGAGCAGTGTGCCACTAGGTAAGTAATTGTAATAGACGAAGAACACTTCAAAATAATTTGTCGAAGAAGATCGGATGGGTATCAAGTTGAATAATAATAAATAAAGCGAGATTAGCATTAGGATAGTTTTACATATGGGGAGCAATAAAAAGAGATAAAAGGTAAAGCCTGAGAAAGTGCTAAAGATATGAGGTTTATAAATGAAACAATAGTGCTTACAAGCTGGGAGAGTGTTACGCATAGTGAGGATTACTTAATAAAAAAAACTTTATTAAAATAAAAAAAATTATGATGATGCTGAAAGTAGGGCAAGTAGTAGATAATTCGCACAACAAATGCAATAGTTTTATAGACCTGAAGTTAGTTGTATTTGAAAGACAGGAAGAATGACAAAAAAGGTAAGAGATCGGGTAGTAAATAGGGACTAAGTTAACAATGTCGTGAAGAGACGGAAAATTGACATTAGAGGTAAAGTCGTAAATGTTAGAACTGTCACTATGCAATGCTCACAGAAGAGGGTAAGATAATAAAAAGAATACGTATAGAGCATTATTAGTCCTGGTTAAAAGGGAAAGGGTGAGAGGGTTAAAATCGTGTAGGATAAATCCTATAGTCATATAGGAAGAATTTGTTACATTAACAGGGATAGGCAGATAAAAGGTAAATAAGAGTTTTTTGAGGATGTAGTGTGTAATGGGAAAAGACTAATATAGAACAATATAATGTGATAATGGAGTAGAGTAGGTTTATTGGGACATCAGGGGGATATAAAGGTGGATAACAAAAAACAAAATATAAGTAGATGGGATTGGCAGTACGCTTTAAACAATGTTTGTATAAATGTGTGGCTTGTATAAGAAGATCTAAATTTAGCTGGAAAAATTTAAGGATAAAGGAGGAGGGGAAAGGATGAAAACAGACAATTAAGATTAGTTAAAGAAAAGATGAGCTTAAAGGGGGTATGGTGATGACTGGATAAAGACGGGGTGCATTAGAACTGAAAATTGTGATTTGGATTGAGATTAAACTGATCAAAGAATTACGGTAGTGATTTCGTGGTTCCAAGAAATTATTCATGGGATGGCTCTTAGATATAGCAATTACTGAATATATATTGCTGATAAGATTAGCATATAACAGTAGCAACAGGAGATGTGGGTGATACACTATTATGCAGGAGGATAAGTTTTTCGATGAGGCTTGGCCCAATGAAAGTTTATATTACAGGTGAGAAAGGGGTGCTGGGAAAAAGATGCTTAGAGTCTGCAATAGTTAATGGTATAGCAATAGAAACACTACGATACAATGGCTATGGTAAGTACAAAGGGATAGACACTATAAGAGAGGGTACTATCTTGCATTGCGGTGCCACGTGTGATAGCACTAAGATGTTCGCACATATATACGAGAGGAATGTAATAGCAACAAGAAATTTAGTGATGCATGTCAAATTAAATGAAGGTCTTAGATTGGTATTTACGTCTGCAAATTCGATACTTAAGATGAAGACGTGTGAGACTAGAAGAATGGATATATATACTCTCTCTAAAAAGACATGCGAGGATATAATAGAGGAGGAGCTAGATCGTAGTAAATACACGATAATAAGGCTGCCTGGCCTATATAAAAGAGGTATATGTGGACGAGGATTTATTGATAGGCTAGTTTATAATTCCGAATCTATAGATTCAATTAATTACCACCATAGGTTTAACAACATGGCATTGGTGGAGGATGTCGCGACATTTTTAATGGCTAGATGTCAATACAGTGGTTTAGGACATATAGGTTCTATAGCGACAAAGGACTGGATGTATATGGAGGAAATAGTAAAAGCTTTGGGCATAACGGGAAAAAAACCACTGAGGGAGCAACAAAATGATATACCAACCAGTAAAGATATTGAGACTGCAATAAATCTTGGCTTTCCTCAGCGTGGTATGATGGAATTAATCAGTCACATCTTTGGATAGATGAAAGATCCCAAGAGGAAGGCATTCGGACAAGAAGAACATGATATGGTTCAAGAGTGTCTGGCATACTATCTGAACAGTAATGAGGATTTTCCATACGATGGGAAGTATCAAAAAGAGTTTGAATCCATGTTTTCCGAAAAGATGGGGAGCGGGTTCTCACTAGCAACGAATAGTGGCAGCTCGGCAGCATATGTTGCGCTTATGGGGCTTGAACTACCACGGGGATCAACGGTTTTGATGTCTCCGGTCACAGATACAAGCAGTTATATGGCAATTATACTTGCTGGATTAAACCCAGTAATAGTAGATACACAGATTGACTCATATAACGCATGTTTTGACTCATTTAAAAGAGCCTATTCCATTGACGTTTCAGCAATATATCTAGTTCATAGCTACGGATCTCCAGTGGATGCAGAAAGCGTAAGCGATTATTGCGAGCTCAACAATATCAAGTTGATTGAGGATTGCAGCCAGTCTCCTTTCGCAAAAACAGAAAAAGGGCATATTGTTGGCACAATAGGAGATGTAGGAGTATTTTCAACTATGTATAGAAAGTCGGTTCAAACTTGTAGTTCTGGAGGAGTAGTATATACCAAGAATGCAGAGTTATATGAGAAACTAGTGGAATATAGTGATAGAGGTAGGCCTAAGTCGAGTACGAACTATGACTTCCGGCAACCAGGAAACTGTAGGGTTATATCACATAATTTCAATACAAATGAATTAAGCTGTGCAATTGGTATCGGCTCCTTAAAAAGGATATCTGATACTATTAAGAAGAGAACTGACATCGTGAGTAAATTATCCAAAAACATTGTCGAACTAACTGGCGGTAGATGTAAACCGATGAAGTTCGTCGGACATCCATCACCGTTTCTATTGCCTATAATATTAGACGGAGATAGTAAACTGAGAGATAAACTATATTCAAATCTTAAGCAGGCAAGGATACCCTTTGTAGAAAGATACAATTGCTATGCATATGATTGGAATATTGTAAGGAATACAAAAAGGAGTATAGTGGCAAACATTGCACGCTTACCGAAGAAGTGGGTATATGATACCAATGCGCGCAAATTACATGCTAATACATGTAACATATTTATTAATGAAGCGTACACTGATGAATATATCGCGTTTATATTGGATTGCTTTAGAGAGTTTTAATGAAAAGGGCGTTGGTCATTGGAGGCGGCTTCGGAGGCTGTACAGCAATACATGAACTGTCAAAGAAAGGTTGGGATGTAACACTGATAGAGCCAAGCGAAAAGCTCGGTGGTGGAGTTCGGACAACATTCAGGTCAGGGCATCCATGTACGTTAGGGCCAAGACACTTCCTGACACAACATCAACCGACATTCGAATATATATGTGAAAAGCTTCCGATGAGGCTCTGCAAAGAACATGAATTCGTCTCGTATGTCAGCGCTGACCATCAGTTCTACAGCTATCCTATTCATTATGATGATATAAGTAGAATGCCAGAGGCAGATATTATATACGATGAATTGGATAATTT
>Ga0194119_10011626_pt1 | contig 11313 bp, 10 predicted proteins | sample TA2MahC100mmetaG_FD_148620 | JGI IMG/M metagenome (GOLD analysis project Ga0194119, IMG submission 148620) | Freshwater microbial communities from Lake Tanganyika, Tanzania - TA2015018 Mahale Deep Cast 100m | ecosystem: Environmental > Aquatic > Freshwater > Lake | place: Tanzania: Lake... | reverse complement strand
TTCCATGGCTTCACGGGGTATCTGAGCGGCACGAACAATGACAACCTGCTTGGGAACATTGCGTGGTTCAGCAGCAACTCGAACAGCCAGACCCGGCCTGTCGGTGGCAAGCTCGGCAACGGATTCGGCCTGCACGACATGGCGGGGAATGTCTTTGAGTGGGTGAACGACTTGTACGGCAGCAGCTACTACTCGAGCAGCCCCCAGAACAACCCGCCAGGCCCCACGACGGGAACCTATCGGGTGGTGCGGGGCGGCCACTCATACAACTACTCCAACATCTGCCGTGCCTCGAACCGCAACCTCTACACCCCGACGTTCACGAGCTTCTTCATCGGGTTCCGGGTCGCCAGGACTCCGTAAGTTTCCTTTACCCTTCTTCTCTTTTTCATCTACCGTTTCGGCATCAGATTGACTGGCATGGGAGCTAACGGTTGGGCGCGAGATGCTGCTGCATCGTTGGTATGCATCGCGTTCGCGAGGGCAACACGCAGTACGGAAACAGTACGGAAGTACGGAGAAACAACTGGATCAAACGAGACAGTTGCCGTAGGCTCAACCGCGTTGGTAGAGCCGCAAAGGCCTTTTGGTTGACAGTGTGCGTTGTTCGACGCGACTTCCATGCCGAATGTCGCGAGTTCGAATCTCGTCGCCCGCTTTCTCCCAGCCATCTCAGAACCCGCCGGGGACGGCCGTAGACCTGCATCTTCACGAAACCCTAACGCATTTTCAGAGGAACTGACGCGGAGCGGGGGTATGTTCATTTCGCCGCCAAGGTGTTCGTCGGCGATGTCCCCTCCCTCTCCCTTTCCATCATGAGGATTCTTTCCATGTACCGCATTGCAACGTGCGCTCTCGCGGCCCTCGTGGCGTCGACCGCTTCGGCCTCGCTCTCGGCCGGCGCGGTCGCGATCGTCAGCTTCCAGGCCTCTGGCGTCCCGACCGACAGCATCGCCTTTGCCGCCCTCGTCGATCTGGCCCCCGGCACGGTCCTGTACTTCACCGACAACGGCTGGACCGGCACGGGCTTCCGTGGCGTGTCGAGCACCGACAGCGATGGCAACGAAAACCTGATGAGGTACACCGTCGGCGCCAACGGTCTCGCCGCGGGCACCATCATCAGCTCGATTTCGACCAATGCCAGCGCTGGCGTGTGGACGCTCACGGGCCCCGTCGGCACGGGCACCTCTGCGTATGCGCAGCTCTCGCTCTCGTCGAGCGGCGATCAGGTCACCGTGTTCACGAGCACCAACACCACGAACCCGATGTTCGACGGCTACACGCCGCTCTGGAACTTCGACAACACCGGCGCGTATGAGAACGCCACCTCGTCCTCGAGCGGCAGCCTCGCTCCCGGCCTTGGCTTTGGTTCGGCGACGCTGCTCTCAGGCGGCCTGAACTACGCCCAGTTCAACTTCGCTGCCTTCAGCAGCGGCACCGCCCAGGAGTGGGCCGCCCGCTTCTCGGATGCGGCGAACTGGATCACCGGCACCGCCACGACCAGCACCGCCGATGGCTCGTTCTCGGTGGTTCCGGCTCCCGGCGCCATTGCCCTTCTGGGCGTTGCTGGCCTGGCCAGCCGTCGCCGTCGCTGAGCTCAGCATCTCGGCCCCAACACACAGCGGCCCCGTCCATCTGGACGGGGCCGTTGTCGTTGCGGGATGCGGCGTGCCGCCGGGCCATCAGCCGCGTGCTTGAAGGATCACTTCGCGGCCAACAGCCGCTCGACATACTTGATGTCGTGCGTGGCATTCACGAATTGCGGCTCGCGCAGGAGCCGCATGTGCAGCGGGATCGTGGTCTTGATCGGGCCGACCTTGAACTCCTTGAGCGCGCCGAGCGAACGCTGGATGCAGGTCGCGCGGTCCGGCGCATGCACGATGAGCTTTCCCACCATGCTGTCGTAGTTGGGTGGCACGCGGTAGCCCGCGCGCACATGGCTGTCCATGCGGATGCCTGGGCCGCCGGGCGGCGCCCACGTTTCGACGAGGCCGGCCTGCGGCATGAAGTTGCGATCCGGGTCCTCGGCATTGATCCGGAACTCGATCGCGTGGCCGTTGATGCGGATGTCTTCCTGGCGGTAGGGAAGTACTTCCCCCGCTGCCACGCGGATCCCGGTCTGCACGATGTCGACGCCGGTGATCGCCTCGCTGATGGGATGCTCCACCTGCACGCGGGTGTTCACCTCCAGCATGTAGAAGTTCTGATCCTGGTCCATCAGGAACTCGCAGGTCGCCGCGCCGCAGTACTTGGCGTTGCGGATGAGCGCCGCCGCGCTTGCGCAGACGCGGTCGCGCTTGGCGGGATCCACGCCCGGGGCGGGGGCTTCCTCGATTAGCTTCTGGTGACGACGCTGGCTGCTGCAGTCGCGCTCGTACAGGTGGATCGAATTGCCATGGTTGTCGCCGATCACCTGCACCTCGAAGTGGCGAGCCTGCTCGAGGTACTTCTCGACGTAGACCATCGGGTTGCCGAAGGCCGCCGCGGCTTCCTGCCGGGCACTGTCGACGCCAGCACGCAGTTCGGCCTCGTCACGCGCGATGCGCATGCCGCGACCGCCGCCGCCGCCCGCCGCCTTCACGATGACTGGATAGCCAATGTCTGCAGCAACCTTCACAGCTTCTTCGAGGTCCTCGATGCCGCCATCGGTGCCCGGGAAGATCGGCGTGCCGCTCTGCTTGGCCATGCGCTTGCAGTTGACCTTGTCGCCGAGCAGGTTCATGGCCTCGGGGCTCGGACCGATGAAGGTGAATCCCGAGTCGCGCACGACCTCGGCGAAGTGGCTGTTCTCGCTCAGGAAGCCGTAGCCAGGATGGATGGCATCGGCATGAGTGAGTTCAGCCGCAGCAATGATGCGGTCGATGCGGAGGTATGAGTCCTTGGATGGGCCCGGGCCGATGCAGACCGTGCGATCGGCCTGTTCGAGCCAGGTGCCGCCGGCATCGGCTTGGCTGTGCACACAGACGGTCTCGACACCGAGCTCACGGCAGGCACGGATGATCCGCAGCGCGATCTCGCCTCGGTTGGCGATCAGGATTCGTTTGAACATGATGGTGGTTCCGCCCGGTCAGGACGGCTTGATCAGGAAGAGCTTCTGGCCGAACTCGACGGGCTGGCCGCTCTTGACCAGGATCTTGTGGATGGTGCCGGACTTCTCGGCCTTGATCTCGTTGAAGATCTTCATGGCCTCGACGAGGCAGACGATCGACTCGGGGCCGACCTGTGTGCCGACCTGCGCGAACGGCGGCTTGTCCGGGCCGGGCGTGGCGTAGAAGGTGCCCACCATTGGGCTTTCGACGGCGATGCAGCCGGCATCGTCGTCGGCCTTGGGGGCTGTGGGGGCGGGCGCTGCAGCGGCAGGAGCGACCGAAGGAGCTGGGGCAGCCAGAAGCGCGGCGGCCGGGGCGGCAGCGGGCGCGGTCAAGACCACAGGCTTGCCTCCGCGCTTGACGGTCACGGTCTCTTCACCATCCTTGAGGTCCAGTTCGGTGAGGTCGTTCTCGACCATCAGGCGGACCAACGACTCGAGCTTGCGAATATCGATCATGTTGGGGCGGAAGTGTATCGATCTTGCTGCGATCAGGCGGTAAATCGACCCGCTTGGCGGCGGGACAGCCCACGGGGCCACCGCCTGGGCGGGCCCAGCGGCCTATCGCAGGGGCTTGAACGCCCGCGGCGGCCCGAGGATCTCGGACATCAGGATCGCCTGGCGCGCGCCCTGGCGCGACCTGAGCAGGCCAGCCACCGACTCGGCCATCGCCCCACGCTCGTGCCGACGCGCCGTCGGTGCGGACGATGTTTCGCCCGCGGCGGCCGGTGCAACCCGCGCAACCGGAGCAGCCGGTGCCCCCGAGGCTGCGACCGCGGGGGCCGAAACCTGTGCCGGTGCAGGGGCGGTTCGCTCGATGCCTGCCGCGCGAAGCGCTTGGCCGATGACCGACTGGACTTCAGCGCGCACCCCATCGACCGCAGCCCGCACACCGGCGAGTGAATTCCGCGCATCGTTGCTTTCATCGTCTTCGCCCTCTTGCGAGGCGGCCTCGGGATCGAACTCGTCACTGACCGGCGGCGGAGGCGCTGCTGCAACCACGGACCGCTGCGACACGCCGCCGGGCGGCAGCAGCTCCGCAGGGAACCCCCGCGCGGGGAACTGATTGATGACATCGCGCGCTTCGGCGAGCCCGATGTTGCAGATCGCCCGCAGAGCCATCACCGCCTCGACCATGTTGCCTTGCTCGATCAAGCGCGCGACCGCAGTCGCCTGACCGGCATTCATGGGACGAACGCTGTTGACCTGCACGGGGCGCGTGCCGTCGAGCGAGGGCGAGGCTCCGACACCCGAACCTTCTCCGCGAATTGCGGCATCAGCTGCGGCCTGCTTCTCCTTGGCCTTCTTCGCGTAGTAGCCAGCCACCGCCTGGAAGACGGCGATCAGGATGAAGATGACGATCGACTGCGTCACGGCTCACGGATCCTAGCCTGCAGTCGGCTCGCAGCGTGGCGCGACGATCGGCCGCAGGTTGCCGCCGACCCGCTCAAAGGCCACGCCGAATCCCGCGCCGAGCGCGGCCTCGCCGAGCACGGACTCGCGTGGCCCGCTTGCCCTCAGGCGACCCGCTTCCATCCACCAGACCTCATGCGCCAAGGCATCCGCCAGCGCCAGGTCGTGCAGTACCACCAGCACCAGGCTTCCCGCGCTGGCCAGGCATTGCAGCGCACCAGCCACACGGTGCTGTTCGGAGAGGTCCATGGCGTTGAGGGGCTCATCGAGGATGAGCAAGCCGCCCGGGTCGTGCTGCGCGAAGGCACGCGCCAAGACCACGCGCTGCTGCTCACCGCCGGAAAGCGCCGCGAACGGCCGATCCACCAGTTCGCGCACGGCCAGGGCATCGATGGCGCGCTCGACATGCTCAGTGGATCGCGGCAGGACGGCGCCGGCCAGGCCGATCACCTCGCGCGCCGTGAAATCGGCGGCCACGAGCGGTCGCTGCGCGACGTAGGCGACGGAGCGCGCTCGATCGGCTGCGGAACAGCTCGTGAGCTCACGCCCCCTCCACACGACCCAGCCTGAGCGCCGGCCTGCATGCACACCAGCGAGCGCACGCACCAGCGAACTCTTTCCACTGCCGTTGCGACCGATCACCGCCACGATGCGGCCAGCGGCTGCGCTGACGGTGACTCCTCGAACCGCTTCGCGCGCGCCGTGCCAGACGGACAGGTCATCGATGACCAGGCTCATGTGCCGCGCCCCCCTTGCCGCCGCAGCACCCACAGGAAGATGGGCCCGCCGAGGATCGCCGTGACGACCGCCACCGGCAGTTTGCCCGCACCCGGCAGAGGCACGGCAAGTCGCAGGGCATCGGCTGCAATCAACAGGGCCGCGCCAAGCACGGGCGACGCCACGACCAGCCCGCGGTGCCCTGCGCCCAGCATGAGCCGCGCCACATGCGGCGCGACGAAGCCCACGAAGGCGATCGGCCCGCAGAGCACGACGCTCGAACCCGCCAGCGCACCGCTGAGCACGACGAGTCGCCAGCGCAGCCCCGAAAGATCGACCCCTAGGCTCATCGCTTCGTCGTCGGCGGTGCATGCTGCATCGAGCCAACGCGCTCGCACGACCGACCACCAACTGACTGCAGCGAGCAGAGCCGCGCCCACCACGAGCGGCACACGCTCAGGCAGTTCGGGAATCCGCCCCATGGCCCACGCCATCAGATCCCCCCGTGATGACGGCGGCATCAGGTACTGCACGAGGATCGTGAGCGCACCCGCCACGCTCGCCACGACCACGCCGGCCAGCAGCAAGGTCACGGGATCGATCGCACCATGCCTGCGGCCCGCAGCCACCACCACAATCAGCGCAAGCGCGGATCCGATGGTGGCCGCCGCCATGCCGCCATCGGCTACGACCCACGCTGCACCCCAACTCGCCGCCAATGCGCCCATCGAGATGGCAAGGCCGGCGCCTGATGAGAGCCCAAGCACGAAGGGCGAGGCCAGTGGGTTACGAAGGAGCGCTTGCAGCAAGACCCCCGACAGTCCGAGACTCGCGCCCGCCACGGCGGCACTAGCGAGCGCGCCCAATCGAAGATCCACGATGTCGGTGCTTGGCCATGCCCAGCCACGCGCGCCGAGCATGAGTCGAAGCACCACCGCGATCGCCGCAACCGCCACGATGAGAAGCCACGATGCGGCTCGGAATCGTGCGACAGTCATCGCACTGCCCCCACCTGCGTGAGTGCCGCGCGCACACGCTCGAGACTCTCGCCCAAGGTGCCCGAGGGCACAAGCAAGGCATCATCATCAACGCTCACGATCACGGCGCCCGTGCGGAGCGCAAGCTCCTGCGTCCAAGGTGATGGTGCTGTGCCGATCGTGACCACCACCGCCGGCCTGATCGTGACCATCTCCTCCATGCCGAGGGTCTGCCAGGCTCCGGTGCCAAGCGCGTTGGGGACCGAGCAAGCGTCGAGGAATTCACCGAGGTAGGTCGATGGACCGAAGGCCAGCCGACCATCGCCAGCCTGCACCATGAGCACCGTGCGCGACGAGTCCCAAGGGATCGGCGCACACGCTCGATCCATGGCAGCAAGCAAGTCACCGGCGCGGGCAGCAAGGCGCGCATCACCCTGTTGGAGTGCCGCAGGGAGTTCGCGCACCATCGTGCGGATGTCCGCCAGCGTCGCCAGCGGCCAGGCATGGATCCGGGCCCCCAGCCGGGCGGCAACTCGCTCGAGCGAGCCATCGATCCCCTGCGCCGGTGGCTGAACCAGGATGACGCAGGGCTCGGCCAGCATGAGGGCCTCGGCATCGAGATCGAGCAACGACCCCACCACGGGGGCATCGGACACGCACCACGGGGTGCGCCCGACGAGATCATCGCCCGCACCGAGCGCGACGATCGTCGAGGTGATCGCAGGGCTCAGGCTCGCGGCGCCCTGGCAGCCATCCCGCGCACCGTCGCCGCAGGCGGTCAGCATGAGCACGAGGATTCCGCCAACGACCAAGCGCATTGGAGCGATACAGTACGGGCCACGATGCCCCTGCGCAGTGCGATCACCAGCCTCTTCCTCGGCGATGCGACGCCGACCACGGATGCCCCGCCGGCCGCCGGCGAACGCTCGATCCAGGTCCATCAGGCCGAGCCGATCAAGCCCGCCGAGGTCATGCAGCAGTTCGAGTCACAACTGGCGTCCCAAGCCGATGTGAACCGTCGCTTGGGCGAGCTCATCCGCCAGCTCGATGGCACGCTCTCCGCCCTGCCTGAGATGGCGCGCCAGCAGGCTCGCATGGTGGACACGCTGATCGACCAGGCCCAGCGCGCGAAGGACCGCGATGCTGCGCTGACCCGCGGCCTCAAGGAACTTGGTGAGGGCTCCGATCGACAGACCCAGGTGCTTGGCCTGGTGCAGCAGCAGCTGGACCTGCACAGCGAGACGAGTTCGCGCGTGGCCGAGATCCTTGGCGAGGCCCGCACCGCGCTGGGCGCCTTCAGCGCCACCAGCGAGCGGCACGCACGCAGCATCGAATCGCTTGCCGAGGCCACACGCCGCCGCACGATCCAGAGCGATCGACTGGAACGCCGTTTGCAGCTCTGGCTCGTCGTCACGACAGCGCTCTCGACGACGGCGCTTGTTTATGCGCTTGTGGTGGTCCTGCGCGATGCACCGCAGCCCCAGCCCGCCACCGCCCCCGTGACCCCGGTGGTCGTCACCGAGCCTAGCGTGACCAACGGGGCTGAATCGGCAGCAACGACCCAGGCCAACGCTCCCGCGGCGACCAACGGTGCGGCTGCAGCGCCCACCAAGCCCCCGATCAGCGCTCCTGATGCCACCAACGCAGGCTCGAGCGGCACCGCAACCGGGGAACCCGCCACGGTCGACCCAGTCGCCCCGGGTGCCCTGCGCGGCGGCTGGGGCGAACCGAACGAGCCGTGACGGGAGGGGTGTCGATGCCCCGCGCGAGGCAAGGGGTGAATCGAGCGATCCGCAGGTGAGGGTTCAGCTTACGCCCGCAACGGGGTTGCGAGGCCGGGGAACCCGCGTGAGACCGTTGGCCACGACTACGCCGTGGCAGGCATGAGCTGGCTCGATGCGATCGCGCGGTAGACGCCGCACCGCTCGATGAGCTCGGCGTGCGTGCCACGATCGATGACGCGCCCCTGGTCCATGACCACGATCCAATCAGCGGCAAGCACCGTGCTCAGTCGATGCGCAACAATGACCACGGTGCGGCCCTTGCCGAACTCGCGGATCGCCTCATTGATCTGCCGCTCGCTGTCGGCATCGACTTGGCTCGTGGCTTCGTCCATCAGGAGCACGGCCGGATCACGCAGCGCGGCACGGGCGATCGCGATGCGCTGCCGCTGTCCGCCCGACAGGCTCATGCCCTGCTCCGCCACCGGCGTGTCGTAGCCCTGCGGCAAGGCACGGATGAACGCATCGGCATGCGCGCGCTGCGCCGCGACGATGATCGACTGTCGCGTCGTGCCCTCGCACCCTAAGGCGATGTTCTCGGCGATCGTGCCTTGCACGAGCACGGCCTCCTGCGAGACCACACCGACCTGCAAGCGCCATGAGCGCAGCGAGGCGCCATCAAGATCGATGCCATCGACCATCACGCGGCCCGTCGTGGGCACGAGCAAGCGTGGAATCAACGACAGAAGCGTGGACTTGCCGCAGCCATTGGGACCGACGATCGCGACATGCGCACCGACGGGAATGGTGAGGTCGATTCCGCGCAGCGTGGCGTGCTCGGCGCCGGGGTAGGTGAAGCCGACGCCGACAAGATCGATGGCGCGTGCAAGGCGCGCGACGTCACGGCCGCCATCGGCACCGGGCTCGGCCGCCGCGTCCAGGATCTCGCGGATCCGCTGCGCCGGCGCCTCGGCCGCCTGGATGTCGCTGACGAACGCCGTGAGGGGCCGGAAGCTGCCCGCTGCCACGGCCAGGCTGCCGAGCGACATGAGGAACCGATCGAGCTGCATGCGACCGGCCAGCAATTCGCGCCCGGCAATGAACACAAGCCCGAGCACCACGAGCACAGCCAGCAGTTCCATGAGTGGACTCGCAAGGCTGCGTGCTTTGCGCAGCTTGAGTTCATTGCGCAGGACACCATCGTTCGCGCTCGCAAAGCGCCGCGCCATGTCGGGCTCGGCCGTGGCGGCCTTCACCGAGCGAAGCCCCTGCATCGCTTCGTTGGTCACCAGAAGCAGGCGCTGCTGCGCCTCGAGCGTGCCGCGCATGCCGCGATTGATGCGCTTGCCAAGCCGGCGAAGGGTCCAGGCCAGCGGCGGACCGGCGACGATCGCAGCAAGCACGATGCGCCAATCGAACCAGATCGCCACGGTCAACGCAGACAGGCCCTTAGTGACGTGCGCCAGCGAGCGGTTCGTGAGCGCGACCAACCCGCCGTACAGCTCGCTGCAGTCGCGGTCCAGGCCAACGGCGGACCCGCGACGATCGCGGCAAGCACGATGCGCCAATCGAACCAGATCGCCACAGCCAACGCGGACAGGCCCTTGGTGACGTGCGCCAGCGAGCGGTTCGTGAGCGCGACCAACCCGCCATACAGCTCGCTGCAGTCGCGCAGGATCCGCGTGGTGAAGTCACTCGGTCCGCGGGCCACGACCTGCGCGAGCGGCAGGCGGATCGCCGCGTCGAACGCCCGTTGCCGGGCCGCGGCCACGATCCGCGTGACCATCGTGAGCGTGAGGTACTGGTGCAGGAAGTTCGCAGCAGCACCAATCACCGTCAGTGCCGCCAACCCCAGCAGCACGACCACGAGGCTTGCGTCCGTCGACTCCGGCAAACGCTCGAGCAGCCACGGGGGCACCTGCAGCCACGCACCCTTCGCGTTGTGGTCGCGAGCGATGCCCGCCAGGCCCTTGGCATCCTCGCCCAGCATGAGATCGAGGACCGGCAGCGCGGCACCGAGGCCGGCCGCGATGCCCAGCCCGCTGACGACCGCGCACGCCAAGGCACCCGCCAGCGTCCACGGCGTGGCCAGCAGCTCTCGGGCAAAGGTCCAGTACGCCTTCATGGGATTGATGCCACCTTACACGCCCTCGAACTGGGCGAGGGACTCCCAGAATCCCGGCCAGCTCTTGGCAACGCACGCAGGGTCATCGATCGCTATGCCGGGACGGACAAGGCCAAGCGTCGCCAGACTCATGGCCACGCGGTGGTCACGATGCGCGTGCAGGGTGACCGGGCGTTGATGCCGGGAGGATGGATCGATGACCAGTGCATCATCGCTCGCCCTGACCGTGCACCCAAGCGCACGGAGTTCCGAGGCCATCGCTCCGATCCGATCGCTCTCCTTGACGCGCAGGGTGTGCAGCCCCGTGATGGTCGTGGTCCCTGATGCAGCTGCAGCTACGGCAGCGATCGCGAGCGCGCCATCGGGCCAGCGTGATGCATCGACCGTGATTCCGCGCAGTGCCCCCCCGCACTCGATGGCCGTCCAACCATCGATGCTCCGTTCACGAGCGCCCATGGCCACGAGCGCATCGATGGCCCCGCGATCGGGCTGTGATGTGGTTCGCGGGAGCCCCGGCACCGTGACGCGCATGCCGGGAACGAGCGCGGCGGCAGCCAGCGGATAGACCGCGCTGCTCGCATCGGGTTCGACCGTGATATCCGCGCCGCACAGGGGCGCCCGCTGCACGGTCACCCCAGCCAACGTGCCGCCCGGAGCTCGCTCGACACTGATCGGCACCCCCGCGCGCGCAAGCACACCGATCGAGAGTTCGAGGTACGACGGGCTGGTGGGCGGCTCGGTGAAGACGACCTCCAGACCATGTTCGAGCCATGGCCCGATGAGCATGACCGCGCTGATGAACTGGCTGCTGCTGGTAGCCCCCACCGCGAGCGTGCTGCCGAACAGCTGCGTACCACCCATGGCAACGGGCAGTCGGCCAGCCGACTCCGTCCAACGAATCGACGCACCGAGCGACGCCAGCATCGCAATGCCCTCGGCGACGGGGCGCTCGCGCATGCGCGCGCTGCCATCGATCACGATCGGGCGATCCGCGAGGGCGGCGAACGCGGCCATGAAACGCGTCGGAGTCCCTCCGTCGCCCAGGTTGACGCTGCTGCCGCCACGAGGGCGGCCGGCGCATCCGACCACCGTGAGTTCGTCGGGGGCCGTCCACGATGCTCGGACGCCGCAGTCCGAGAGTGCCGCCACGAAGGATGTGGTGTCCTCCGATGCCAGTGCGCCGCGGAGCACGCTTTGGCCCTCGGCGAGCGCAGCCAGCATGAGCCAGCGATTGGTCAGGCTCTTGCTGCCGGGTATGCGGGCGACGACATC
>Ga0194119_10011625_pt1 | contig 11314 bp, 10 predicted proteins | sample TA2MahC100mmetaG_FD_148620 | JGI IMG/M metagenome (GOLD analysis project Ga0194119, IMG submission 148620) | Freshwater microbial communities from Lake Tanganyika, Tanzania - TA2015018 Mahale Deep Cast 100m | ecosystem: Environmental > Aquatic > Freshwater > Lake | place: Tanzania: Lake... | reverse complement strand
TTTGATACGCCGGAAGCGGTGTATAGCCGACCAGCCAGCACCTTTGTGGCCAGCTTCATCGGCTCCCCGCCGATGAATCTATTGCACTCAGTCCCGGGCTTGGAACCCGAAAAAATCCTCGGAATTCGGCCCGAGCATCTCGACCTCACGCCGGGGGTCGGCTGGCAAGTTCTGGTGCAAACCACCGAGCTGCTCGGCGCTGAGCGACTCATCCATGCGCGGATGGGCCAGGAGAACCTGACCCTCAGGCTTGATGCGGCAGTGACCGCACCTCGACCGGGAGAGTCCGTTCAAATAACAGCGCGCCCCGATAAGCTCCACTTCTTTGACCGGGCAAACGGACAACGATTGCCATGAGACCCTCTATTTGGCCCTATCCCTACTGGATAGCCCACCGGGGTGCCGGAAAGCTGGCCCCCGAAAATACGCTGGCTGCGTTCAGGCTTGGGGCCTCTTACGGGTACCGAATGTTCGAATGTGATGCCAAGATCAGCCGGGACGGAACCGTTTTCCTGCTTCACGACGCCACTCTGGAGCGAACCAGTAACGGGCGGGGTATCGGCGGGGACTGGGATTGGGCGCATTTGTCGCTGCTCGATGCCGGTGGCTGGCATTCGCGCCGGTATGCCGGGGAGCCGTTATGCAGCCTGCAGGGGCTGTCCCGAATGTGTCTGCAAAACAATCTGCTGCTCAATATAGAAGTCAAACCCACTCCGGGAACCGATTACGCCACCGGACAAGCAGTCGCAGCGCTGGCCGCTCGACTGTGGGAGGGGCAGCCGGTAAGGCCGCTGCTCAGCTCGTTCAAGCCATTGGCGCTGGAAGGGGCACAGCAAAGCGCGCCTGAATTGCCCCGTGCGTTGCTATTGGAAGATTGGTGGGAGGGCTGGATGAACAGCGCCGCCGCACTTGAATGTGCCGCGATCGTGGCGCAGTACGCGCTCTACGACGCGCAATCTGTGAAGGCCATCCATCAGGCGGGTATGCGTTGCCTCTGCTACACGGTAAACCAGGCAGACCATGCCCAAGCCTTGCAGGAACTGGGGGTTGACGGCATCATCACCGATCGGGTCGATTTGTTTGCGCCTGACCACGCGCCCGGACGCCTTTGATGTGCCTGCCTCTGTCGGCGTGGTCTGAGGCAAGCAAGGCCAGCATCCTCGGGTTGATCACGGATATCGATGACACCCTGACGGATGCGGGCCAGCTTGCAGTCCAAGCGCGGGATGCGCTGGTGGCACTCAAAGACGCCAACATACCTGTGCTGGCAGTCACCGGGCGGCCTGTTGGTTGGAGTTTGCGCTGGCTTACTGACAATCCGGCTCGCGGTGAGAAAGCATGGCCGCTGATGGGCATCGTTGCGGAGAACGGCGCAGTTGCCCTGCGCCAGGAATCCGGGGGGCAAATCAGTCGGATTTACCGAGATGACGCCGACACCCGAAAAGTTCATTATCGGCAGCTACAAGATGCGCTGCAGATGGTGGAGGCGGCCATGCCACAGGCGCGGCGGGCGGATGACAGCGCGGGGCGTGAAACCGACATCGCCATCGATCACAGTGAACACCATCGGCTCGACCCCGAAGAAATCCAGAAGGTCGCGGAATTGCTGCAATCGCAGGGCCTTCGTGTTAGTGTCAGCAGCATTCACATTAACGCTTGGCTGGGTCATCACGATAAGTGGGTTGGGGCCTGTTGGGCCCTGCAAGCCTGGCTGGGCCGGTCACTGCCCCTGGAGCTGTCCCATTGGGTCTATGTGGGGGATTCCAGCAATGATGAGGCGATGTTCAGGCACTTGCCGTTCAGCGTTGGGGTGGCCAACATCTCCCCCTTTTTGTCACGCATGCAACATCGGCCCCGCTACATCACCCAGTTTGAACGCGGCCTGGGCTTTGCCGAAGTGGCCAAAGCCGTGCTCGACGCACGCCAGGTCTAGCCCGCGCGAGAAAAAATCGATCGCCGCGGCAGTTGGCGAGCCGCGCACAAGCCGGCAGACTCACAAGCCCGGTGGATCTGCATAATGATCACACAGCGCCAGAAAGTCGGCCAACTGAGGATCTCTGCCGGTTTCCTCCTGCAGTACGGCTGCAACTTCCGGCGCCATGGTTCGGGCCGCGCGCGCATCCAGAAACAAAGACCGCCACCGTCGCGCAAGCATGTCCTCTGTGGTCAGCGCCCATTCATGGCGCGCGCTGTATCGAACCATCGCTTCGGTTAACCCCATCCCTAAGGGGCGACCGTATCCGGGCAGGGACTCAATCACTTCGGCCTGACTGCCCCACAAGTGAATCCCCGGGGCCTGCATCAACGAGACGGCGGCCGTACCCGCTGACGGAGCCCCGAAAAGTCGATGCCTGCAACTCACTGAAGCGCCTGCCCTGGCGTCACCGAAGTCGCACAATTGATCCACGACATCCTGGCCAATCTGCCTGTAGGTGGTCCACTTGCCGCCCGATACAGCGTACAGACCGGGGGCGTGGCGCCATACCCGGTGTTCTCGGCCCATTGTCGCGGTGACCTGCGACTCCGTCTGGTCTTGTACCAGCGGTCTGAGTCCGACCCAGATGCTCCGGATGTCATCCCGCCTGAGATCCAAGCCCAACATCCGACGGGCCTGCCCCACAATGAAGTTCACTTCATGGGCAAAGGCGCGGGGCTCCACAGGCGCATCGCTGCGCGGCGTATCGGTGGTCCCCAGAACCACCGAGCCCAACCACGGTAGAGCAAACAGCACCCGGCCATCTTGCGTACGAGGCACCAGCACAGCTTGCTGGATCGCAAACCGGGCTTGCGGGATCACAAGATGGACGCCCTGGCTCACCTTGACCCAGGGTCCCTTGGCAGCCTGGCCTTGTCCCAGCCGGGGGTAAATCCGCCGGAGCTCATCGGCCCAAACGCCAGTGGCCTGGACCACGCAGGGCACCTCAAGTTCAACGGTCTCACCCGTTAAAGCGTCCTCAAGGCGGGCCTGCCAACGCCCCGCGATGTCTTGCAAATCGACCAGGCGGGTGTAATTGCGCACGCAAGCTCCCTGCTCCTGCGCGGTACGAGCCAAGGCCAAGGCCAGTCGAGCATCTTCGAACTGTCCGTCCCAATACTCGAAGGCCCCATAGTTTGCCGGCACGCCGGCAGGCCACTGGGCCTGCAGATCGTGGCGACTGTGTCGAACCAGGGGGCCAAGGCTGCGCGCACCAGCCATCCGCTGGTAAATCCCCAGGCCTATCGCCATACGAAGAAACGACCAGCGATCCTGCAAAGGCACGAAAAATGGTAACGGCTGAGCCAGGTGAGGCGCTAAATCCATGAGTGTGGCGCGCTCGCGCAGAGCTTCGCGCACCAGGCCCCAATGACCCTGGGCCAAGTAGCGAACGCCACCATGCAGCAATTTGGTCGATCGCGATGATGTGCCGCTGGCGAAGTCGCGCGCTTCCACAAGCAACACCCGCAGACCGCGTAACTGAGCCTCCAGCGCAACGCCCAGTCCTGTGGCACCGCCGCCGACAACCAGCAGATCCCACAGGCCCTGCCCTACAACGGCCGCGAGTGGCTTGCGAATAGCGGGCGAAGCGGTGTCGGTCATTCAAGCGATCGACTTCAGGACGATCATCCCTTTAAGAAATTTGAAAAAAGCTTTATCCTCGTCCCGGGCGTCCGACCTGGGGCGCTTGCGTGGCAATTTCATCGACATCCCGAAAGCTTAACGCCGATCCTCCGGGTTGAGTCCATCCAGGCGCCAAGAAAAGGCTGTTCATGCGGTATCTGTTGGCTCTGGATCAGGGCACCTCAAGTTCAAGGGCCCTCATTTTTGACCCAGAGGGCTCGGCCATTGCGATGGCCCAGCAAGAGTTTCGGCAGATTTTCCCTCGCGCAGGCTGGGTGGAACACGATCCGAATGAAATCTGGAGCAGTCAGTGGCAAACCGCCCAATTGGCTCTTGAGCGAGCGAAACTGTCTCCTCGTGAGCTTGCCGCGGTGGGGATCACCAATCAGCGTGAGACCACAGTGCTCTGGGACCGCCAGACCGGTCAAGCCTTGCACAATGCCATCGTTTGGCAAGATCGACGGACCCTGCCCCTGTGCGAGCAGTTGCGTGTGGCGGGTCTGGACAGACGGGTTCAAAACAGTACCGGTCTGCGGATCGACGCCTATTTTTCCGCGACCAAGTTGCGGTGGTTGCTTGACCATATCCCCGGGGCGCAGGATCGGGCAGAGGCCGGCGAGTTGGCCTTTGGCACGATAGACAGTTGGTTGATTTGGCAACTGACCCGGGGTCGCAAACATCTGACCGATGTCAGCAACGCCTCTCGCACCATGCTGTGGAACATTCACACCCAGCAATGGGATCAGGAACTGCTGCAGGCCTTGCGCATCCCGATGGCGGTTCTACCGCAGGTGCTGCCATCGAGTGCCGATTTTGGCGTTGTTGACAGCAGCTGGCTGGGGCACACCCTGCCGATTGCTGGGGTCGCGGGCGACCAGCAAGCGGCCCTCTTTGGTCAGGGCTGTCTGCGGGCAGGCCAAGTCAAAAATACCTATGGAACCGGATGTTTCATGCTCATGCATACCGGAGACGAGGCTTTCCCTAGTCAGAACGGGCTGATCACGACTCGAGCGGCACAGATCGGTCCGTATCCCGGTTTCGCCCTCGAAGGCAGCGTCTTTGTGGGCGGGGCCGTGGTGCAGTGGATGCGCGATCAACTCAAGGCCTTTGAACACAGCGCCGATATCGAAGCTCTGGCATCCCAGGTCAGTGACAGCCAGGGCGTGGTGTTGGTGCCGGCCTTCACCGGTCTGGGCGCTCCGTACTGGAAGGAAACTGCCAGAGGCAGCTTGCAGGGCTTGACCCGTGGCAGCGGCCTGGCGCACATCGCACGCGCTGCCCTGGAGAGCATCGCCCTGCAAAGTACGGCCTTGTTGCAGGCCATGCAACGCGATACAGCCGCACGCCAGGCCTGGACAGTCGAGGAACTGCGGGTTGACGGAGGAGCTTGCGCCAACAACTTGCTGATGCAAATCCAGGCCGATCTCCTGGGTCTGCCGGTGATACGGCCGCGATCGGTGGAAACGACCGCGCTCGGCGCGGCCTTATTGGCGGGGTCACAGGTGGGCCTGATCAAGGACCCCTTACAGCTGCGAACCTGCCTGCCCGTGGATCGCATTTTTGAACCCCAACGATCGCGTGACTGGGCCCAGCACTTGATGGCGCAATGGGAGCAGGCCGTTGGGCGATGCGGCTGAAGGTCTGGAAACCGACCCTGATCTAAAGCCTGACACGCCGCGCCAGCCGGGCCACCGTCACCCCGGGTCGCACCTGTCGCAGGGAAGGCATGACCAGCACACAATCATCGTAGGGGGTGCACACCGGATCGCCCTCATTGTCGCCAATCACGGTGCCGGTCTCGGGTAGGCACTGCAGCGCCTGCCAGTCCTGCGCAAACTTGAAATGGGCGCTACGCGCCACCACCGCGCCAGTGACATCCAGCAGCCACTGCTCCCCCGCTTGAGGCTGCCACCAGGCCTTCATCGAGGCGGGCTGATGCGCACAGGGCAAGGCTGCGGACTGGTGCAAAAAACGGGCGCAAAGATCCCGTGCGACGACTGCACTGGCGGGATCACCATGAAAACCGCACTCGATCAAAAGAGAACGCACATCTAAGGCCTGAGCGTCGGGCAAGCCAAATCGACCGTAGTCGCGCATACGAACGCCGTCGCTGTGACCGGCATCGCGCACCACATGGGCGGGCTGCCCGAGCTGACGGGCCAAATCGAGGTTGCGCGGCTGCATCCCCACCAGCAAGAGCGGTGGTCCCGGGTCGTGCATGGAGTGCAGATCCAGCAGCCAATCGGCCGCCTCCACCCAGGGCAGCAATTGAGCCACCCTCTTGCGCTCGATGCTGTGGGGCTGGGCCAAGGCCTCGGCCCGCCACTGACGATTCATGTCTTCATCGACAAAGCGGGAGGCATCATGCCGCATTGGATCAAAACGATCGAATGCCCTAAGATTGGCGAACACCAGGGTCAAGCAGCCAGTCTGCGGCCTGAGGCCCAGTTCCAGCATGTCCTTGAGGGCCCAGGCGCCACACAGCTCATTGCCGTGAATCAAGGCACTGATCAGCACATGCCGCCCGCGCCGACCCGAGTCGAAGTGCCAGACGCCCTCTATCCCCGTGTTCCCCCGCCGCCAAGGCGCCAGGTCAGGCGCCGGCAGGGCAAAGACCAGAGGCTTCATTCACGGATCTTCGCGAAATCCACAATGCGCTGGTACTTGGCCGTCTCCTCACGCAAGAAGCGGTTCATGTCGGGCTGTGCGCTGGCCACGGTCGAGCCCGAAGCCTCGAGCTTGCCGCGCAGTTCCGGGTTTTGCAGGGCCTCGGTCAGCGCTTTGCGCAGTCGCGCCTGCACCGGCTCCGGGAGCTTGCCGGGCGCCATCAAAACAAACCAAGTGCTGATATCGGTGTTCTTCAGCAGGGGGTGTTCGGCCAGCGCGGGGATCTCAGGGGTCACCTTGGAACGCACCTTTTCGGTGGTGCCCAGAGCGACCACTTTGCCGCTGCGGATATGCGGTAGTCCGCTGGACAAGACAAACACCCCGAACTCCAGCGAATTGCCCAGCAAGTCATTGGCTAGAGGCGCTACGCCCCGATAGGGAATGTGTGTCATGAAAATACCCGCCTGCTCCTTGACCATCTCGCCGGCCAGGTGGAGCGCCGTCCCCACCCCGGAGCTGCCATAGCTAAACTGGCCCGGCCGGGTTTTGACGAAGCGGATGAATTCGTCGGCATTCTTGAGCCCCATGCGTGTGGAGGCCACCAGCACCATGGGCTGCGAAGCGATGAGCCCGATGGGCGTAAAGTCTTGCCACTGGTATTTGATGGAGGGCGACACCAGACGGTTAATGGCCACCTCGTTGTTTGCGCCGACCAACAGGGTGTAGCCATCCGCAGGTGCAGCCAGTACCTTCTGCGCACCGATCGCTCCACCTGCGCCCCCGATGTTCTCCACCACGACCGTGGCATTAAGACCCTTTGCCAGTGCCGCAGCCACCACGCGGCCCGTCAGGTCGGTGCTGCCCCCGGGCGGATAACCCACCACGATGGTGATCGGTCGAGAGGGATAGCCATCAGCCTGGGCGAAGGCCGGTGCGTTATAGACGGCGGCAGCCAGCCCCACCAAGGTCAACAGGAGTCGAAAGCATCGGTTCATCGGAACATCCTCCGGACAATCAAGACAGACGCAAGTATGCGCGATCCATCAGACCTACCCAATAGCTTTCTACGCAAGATGAAAAGCCAAAACGGCATCAAGCAGGCAGAGTCAGTTGCCAGATTTTTTCGGCGATCGGTGCCAATCGGCTGCGCCTGCGGACGAGACGAACCTCAAATCCGATCTCCATACTGCGGTCCCACAGGACTTGAAGCAAACCCTGTCTGCAGGGACCTGCGGCCAGGGACCAGGGTAGCCAGCACAAGCCCATGCCCTTGATCGTGTATTCCAGCAAAGCATCGGCCGAATCGCTCTCGAGCACCCGCTGCACAGGCACTGGAGTCGCACTGCGTTCCAGGTGATCCTGGACCAAACCGGCCAGAGCCAAGGAGGGGGCGTAGGCCAGCAGGGGCAGCGCCTGATCGTGCCGGGGCCGCGCTCCCCGGCGCGTCTCCAGCCGGCGCTTTATCACCGGTACCAAGCGATCGCGGGCCAGCACCTTTTGCAGCAGGCTCCGACCCTGAGGGCGCTGTGCCATCGAGGGGTGGTAGTAGGCCACCACCAAATCGACCTGTTCGGCCTCCAGCCAGATGAGGGTTTCGGACAGGCTACCGGTCTTGACCTGCACCCAGGCCGGCTTGGCCTGGGCGGTCATGCGCAGCAGCCAGTCGGCTACCCAGGTTCGAGCCAGGGTGCGGCCCGTTGCCAGCCTCAAGCCCTCCTCGGCCCGATCCAGGCTCTGCAATTGTGCCCGGGCTGCCAGCAGACCCTGCAAAACCTCGGCCGCCTGCCTCTGCAATTGGTGACCTGCTTCGGTCAAAGCCACCGGCTTGCGCTGGCGGTCCACCAGGGCCTGCCCCGCCCAGGCCTCCAAGGCGCGAATACGACGGCCGAAGGCGGGCTGCGTGACATGGCGCTGGCGTGCAGCTGCGGCCAGGCTGCCGGTTCGCGCCAAGGCGATGAGATCTTCAAGCCACTTGATATCCATACGCGGTCAATTCAACTGAACTGGCCCAGGCGCCCCTTCAACTCGGTCAAATGCGTCCAAAGTACTCCCGCCGGGCAAATTCGAGCTTGTCAGAGGCGGCATCAAATCGCTCTTGTTCGAGGTTCTTGATCAGCGCGTAGCTGTGGACAAAATCAGGTCCGAAGGCGGCCGATAAAACGCAATCATCGCGCAAGGCTTGAAGCGCAGCTTTCAAGTCGCTCGCAATGCGAGGGGACGACCCCTGCGCCTGCGATTCGGCATAAGGCGTCAGAGTCGCTGGCGGAGGGTCGCAAGCTCGGTCGATGCCATCAAGACCGGCATAAATTTGCGCAGCCATGTAGAGATAGGGGTTGGCAGCGGGCTCGCCGAGCCGGTTTTCTATGCGAGTGGCCGGATCGCCTGGCCCACCAACGACTCGCAGCATCGCGCCTCGATTGTCCTGACCCCAGACGATCGACTGCGGGGCCATGGCATGGGCACTGAAACGGCCAAAGCCGTTGACGGTGGTGGTGCACAGTGCGGTCATGCCTGACCCATGGCTCAGCAGACCGGCCAGGTAATGCGCCCCCAAATCGCTCAGCAGTGCACGCGCCTGGTCCGGTGCGCCTTCGGGCTGCGCGGTCTCGCGCATGAAGGCATTGCATCCGGACTCTCGATGCACCACAGACTGATGCAAATGCCAGCCGCTGGACATGATGTGGGGGAACGGCGGGCGGCACATGAAAGTGGCGTGGTAACCCGCGCGGCGCAGGGCTTGCCTAACAGCACTCCTGAACAGGACCATATGGTCGGCAGCAGTCAGCGCGTCGCTGACATCAAATACCGCCTCGAACTGGCTCGGGCCGAGTTCAATCTCGAGCGATGACAAGGGCAGGCCTAGCGCCTGTGCGGTGCTCTGCACCACGCGTAAAGCTTCATCGGACTGATCCAGACTGGCTTCGGACAACAAGTGATAACCGGGATGCAGCATCTGCACCGCCGGCGCCGGGCCCGGCCACCCGGCCTGCGCTGGATCTAGCGCATCTTGGCCATGCGCCTGGGCCAGCCGGTAGATATGAAACTCGACCTCCAGACCGCAGGCCAAGCCCAGGCCGCGCGCTGCCAGGTGATCCAAGGCGCGGCGCAGTTGCGATCGGGTGTCCAGGGCGACCGGGCTGCCGTCGCTGAAATGCGCCTCGCATTGGATCCACCCCGTTCGATGCGCCCAAGGTAAGACCTTGAAGGTGCTTTCCACCGGTTTGAGCCACACATTGCGCGCACCGGCGAATCCGGGATGGCCGGCAGCAAACTCGGGCTCAAAGACCTTAAACGCAGTGCGATCGGAGGAGTCCTTGAGAGCCGCGGTGCCCACCATGCTCAGACCCTGACCCAAGGCTGCAAGCGCCGCATCGACCGTCAAGGCCTTGCCTCGCGTCTGCCCGTGCGGGTCGCACCAAACAAAGCGCATCTGCTGGAGCCCCAGGGCCTGAATTTGTTGCGCCAAGCCCTTCATGCGGACACCGGGCTCCAGGGCGTAAGTTCACGCCGTCTTTGAACCTGCTGGCGCCACCAGGCCGGCCAGGCCCCGGCCGGTGCGATGCCGTCCACCGTATCGGGCCCGATGCGCTGACTGGCCACCTCGTGGCGGGCCATGCCCGGCGGCAAAGTGCCTGCCTCAATCTCGTCGAGCGCCTGCAGCAGACGCCGCCTGTTGGCGGCGATGGCGACATCTGTGCTGGCCAGGTGCTCGCGGGTGCGGTCCTGGATCGGCCCCATGCTTTCGCAGGCCCACTGGTCGTGGACATTGATGTCGTCCTCACCCATGCCCAGAAAGGTGCGGGTACGCTGCTCCTCAGCATCAAACCCCCACTGATTGTGCCGCCCCGAGACGGGCAGGTAGTCAGGCAGCGTGACCGCACGCAGGCGCTGATCACGCATGGCCTTCTTGTTGACCGGCTCGGCAAAGCTGGTGAAGATGCCATACCAATAAGTGTGGGTGTCGTCCACCGGAACATGCATCTGAGTGATGGTCATGGTCTCTGAGAGCGGAATGACGAAGGTGTGCGGGAATATCGAATGGGTTACCCGCACATGCGTCAGCTCGGCATTCATGGGACGCAGGGTGGTCAGTTGCATGCCGTAATCGGTGGTCTGCACGCTGATCTGCGGCCGGTCAAATTCGCGCATGATGCGTGTCATCGGCCAGCGTTCGCCGCCCACATCGCCTGCACTGGCACCACGGAATTGCCGCCCGTAGCTCGCCTCGAGCGACGCGTCGGCAAAGAACCGGTGGAGATAAGAGGTATGCGCCGGATCAATGCCGACCTCAAAGGCCTGCAGCCAATTGCAACTCCACAGACCTTTGAAGGCAAAGGTATGACTCGGCGGGGCAGCGAAGCAATCGAGGGCCGGCACCGGCGGAGGATCTGTCTCCCCGAGCCAGGCCATCAGTACGCCGCTGCACTCACGCACCGGGTAACTGCGCTGACGGACGCGGCTGCACAAGCGGCTGCCCTCGGGCTCGGCAGGCGTCTCGATACATTGGCCGCTGACATCAAACTTCCAGCCGTGGAAGGGGCAGCGCAAGCCGTCACCTTCGTAGCGGGCAAAGGCCAGATCGGCGCCGCGATGTGGGCAGGGCCGGTCGAACAGACCGTACTGACCCTGCGCATCCCTGAACAGCACTAGATCCTGGCCCAGCAAACGCACCGCCTTGAGCGGCCGCTGAGCCATGACAGGTATCACCGCGGGGTCGAACTCGTCGAGCAAGGCCACCGGCTGCCAATAGTGGCGCATCAAGCGCCCACATGGGGTACCGGGCCCGATACGGGTGATGCGTTCGTTGAGATAGGCCTTCATGGACTGGCGTTCATGGATCTGTGACTGAATGTCAATTCAATCTTAATCCCAAAGGCCCAATCACCCCCTCGGGCCTATCCCGGGGTCAGTCGCGCCCCGCAGGTCCGCCCCTCTTACAGATGGGTGCGCATGGACCACAGTTCAGGGAACATGACGGTGTCGAGCATCTTGCGAAGATAGGTCACGCCATGTGTACCGCCTGTGCCGCGCTTGAAACCGATCACACGCTCGACGGTCGTGACATGCCGGAAGCGCCATAAACGGAAGGCGTCTTCCAAATCGGTGAGC
>Ga0194119_10011613_pt1 | contig 11322 bp, 10 predicted proteins | sample TA2MahC100mmetaG_FD_148620 | JGI IMG/M metagenome (GOLD analysis project Ga0194119, IMG submission 148620) | Freshwater microbial communities from Lake Tanganyika, Tanzania - TA2015018 Mahale Deep Cast 100m | ecosystem: Environmental > Aquatic > Freshwater > Lake | place: Tanzania: Lake... | reverse complement strand
GCCCTACTCGAACAGGTGCGGCACTGGTTAGCCGCCCATGAACCGGAGGCTTGCCTGGTGCATGGCGATCTGTGGAGCGGCAACGCCGGGCTGCTGATCGGTGGCGGCAGTGCTGTGTTCGACCCCGCTGTGTCGCGCTCCGATCGCGAGGTGGACCTAGCGATGGCGCGCCTGTTCGGTGGATTCCCAGCGGCCTTCTTCGAGGGCTACGAGCAGGAATGGCCCCTGCCAGCCGCCCACCTGCAACGGGTGGATCTGTACAACCTGTACCACCTGCTCAATCACGCCAACCTGTTCGGCGGCGGGTATTGGCAACAAAGTGCCGCCAGCATCCAGGCGCTACTGCGGCACTGGAGCTGACGGCTCAATGCGGGCTCAGCCCAGGTAATCCTTACGCAGGCTTTGAGCTCGGTTCACCACTGCGGTGCGCTTCTCGCTGGTGGCGAGATTCCGCCAACTCCACCGAACAGCCACGACCAGGCCGAAGAGCTCCAGCAAACCAGGCACGACCGGGAGCAGGTTGATGGTGTCGATGATTCCCTTGATGAGGACTTGAGCAACGATCACTCCCACGATTACGGCGACAGCCTTGCCATAGAGGCTGATCTGCCCCCAATCGACCTTGCCAAGAGCCTCGTTGGCCTGGGTCAGGATTTCTTTGTAACGCTCCAGGTAGGAGGGGCCAACGTCCTCAGGGGAAGACTCGGCAGAACCAACATGGCTCTTGGAATCGGTGGTCTCGACGGTCATCTGCCCGACAGGTCAAAATTTTCCACATAAGTTATCGAGGTGGATGCATCGACGCCAGCTCACCTGATCCTGAGTGCTCATTGCCTGATGGTTGTGGAGCGCACCCTCGCGGCACCAGCACCCGACGAAGGTTGCGCATTGCTACTTGGACGGCACTTGACTTCCACACTGGACCTATTGGCAGTCTGGCCATGCCGGAACCAATGGGAAGCGCCTGACGAACGTTCACGTCGCTTCAGCATTGATCCGCGAGAACAGCTTCTAGCCCAGCGCTGGTGCCGCTCACGTGGCCTGAGTGTTCTTGGTGCCGCTCACAGCCATCCCAGCAGCGATGCCGTGCCTTCAGCAACGGACCTGGAACTCTCTGTTGGCCCGACATTGATGCTGATCCGCAGCGGTCTCCAGCAGGGACCTGCAGCACTACGTGCCTGGTGGGTACACGGACTGAACGCGTTCGACTCCAGGCAGGAAAAACCGAAAGAATTGACGATCACGCTCAAGCTCGCAGCAGCGGGTGCCGAGGATTTGGGAGAGTAGGGAGCTGGACAGCGTTCGCTCGCCCCATGCTTCCCCCCGACACCACCGGCATCGAGCTCAACCCCGATGAGGTGGCCCGCTTTGCGCGCCACCTGATCCTGCCGGAGGTGGGCATGGAGGGGCAGAAGCGGCTCAAGGCTTCCTCCGTCCTGTGTGTGGGAACCGGCGGCCTCGGCTCACCGCTACTGCTCTATCTGGCTGCCGCCGGCGTGGGCCGCATCGGCATCGTGGATTTCGATGTGGTGGATCACTCCAACCTGCAGCGGCAGGTGATCCACGGCACCAGCTGGGTGGGCAAGCCGAAGATCGAATCGGCCAAGGCGCGCATCCTCGAGATCAATCCCCACTGCCAGGTGGATCTCTACGAAACGGCGCTCACCAGTGAGAACGCCCTAGAGATCATCCGCCCGTACGACATCGTCTGCGACGGCACGGACAACTTCCCCACCCGCTACCTGGTGAACGACGCCTGCGTGCTGCTGGGCAAGCCCAACGTGTACGGCTCGATCTTCCGTTTTGAAGGCCAGGCCACGGTGTTCAACCTGGATGCCGAAAGCCCCAACTACCGCGACCTCTTCCCCGAGCCGCCCCCGCCGGGCATGGTGCCCTCCTGCGCCGAAGGCGGCGTGGTGGGCGTGCTGCCTGGAATCATCGGCGTGATCCAGGCCACCGAAGCCGTGAAGATCATCACCGGCATCGGCACCACCCTCAGCGGCCGCCTGCTGCTGTTTGACGCCCTGGGCATGAAGTTCCGCGAGCTCAAACTGCGGCCTAACCCCGAGCGCCCGGTGATCGAGAAACTGATCGACTACCAGGAGTTCTGCGGCGTAGGCGGCAGCGCCCCCGGCCAGGAAGAAGCCGGTGCCGTGGAGAGCATCAGCGTTAGCGAACTAAAGGCACTGCTCGATGGCGACACCTCCGGCATGGTGCTGATCGACGTGCGCAACCCACCCGAGGCGGAGATCGCCGTGATCCCCGGCGCAACCCTGATCCCCCTCGATCAGATTGAGAACGGCACGGCGTTGGAGCGAATCAAGCAACTGGTGGCCGGCAAAACGCTCTACGCCCACTGCAAACTGGGTGGACGCAGCGCCAAGGCCCTGATCGCACTGAAGCGCCACGGCATCGAAGGGATCAATGTGGCCGGCGGCATCGACGCATGGAGCCAGGACGTGGATCCCAGCGTTCCTAGATATTGACTTACGAGAACCCTGCTTCATTCACTTGAACCAGGCTCGCAGGGTGCAGAGCAACCACCACATCACTCCAACGGCAATCCATTCGCGGAGCACAAAAACCAGCCAAATCAATACAATCAGCGCAACGAGGAGACCACCGGTGGCCATCAAGTGCATGAGCCCATTGGGCCTACGCGGCAGCAACGTCGCTCCAGGGCGCTTGGCAAAGCTCTTTGAGGCTGTTTTTTGATGCTTCGTCTCACGGATAAATTCACCCTTTTCGTTGAACGGCATCGGAACGACTAACAGCGGCAGCCACAGTGCTCCGAGATCTTTCTCCCACCCACTTGGATCGAGGTGGTGACCTGCAGTGGGTGGGAGAAGATCTCAGACGCTTCACCGCCTAATCGCGGGTCATTGCTGTTGCAGACCAGCGTGTATTGACTCAGCTGACCCAGGAGCCGCGGGACGTAGCCCTCGGTCCTGGCATTGAGCAGATCGAGGGCCAACTTCAGCCCGATCTGGGTGACCCAGGCAATATCGATCGCCAGCCCAGGCTGAAACGCCACTGCCTCCTCTTCAGATTTCGTGCTGTAGAAGCGCCGGGGAGCCTGGGGTCGAGCGCTCAGGGCAGTGTCCAAACCTCCAAAGGCGCAGCTGTAGCAAGGCAATGCACGACCCGGCTGCCACGTGAACAGCTCTCCCGCGAAGGCGCGCTCCCATAGGCCAATGGAGAGGAATGGGAGCTGGAGGTCAACGGCCAAGCGGGCGGCATAGCGGTCCGCACGGCGGCTATCGGCGCAGGCCACGATCAACGTGTTGCCGGAGCAGAACTCCGCCAGGACAGAAGGATCCACCCGCTCGAGCGCGCTGGTTTTGGTGATGACCTCTGCGTAGGGATTGATCTGGCGGATGCGATCAGCCACCACCTCAACCTTGTGGCGCCCCACATCCGGTAAAGCGCCCTGATGTCTGCAGAGGTTCTCGATTGACAGGATGTCGTCATCCACCAACAGGAACCGGCCGACACCGCTGCGGGCCAGATCCAAGGCGGCAAGGCTGCCTACCGAACCACAACCGCAAATCAGCACACCGCACTCCAGCATCGCTGATGCCTGCAGTAATCCGCGGTGCCTGGAAAAGAGACTCAGATCAAGCTCGTAAGGCTCGGCGATGCACGTCCGTCCTGTAGCGGAGAAGATCCAGCCCGTGGGTTGATGGCTGGCCATCAGCCCCGGTGCATCAGCTCCTCGGCTGAGATTGATGCTCCCCTCCAAGGGGGCCTCTGGGGGCAACACCAAGACGTGGTGCGTCTCTGGATGGAAATAGCCGTAGAGATCAGCTCCGGTTGCATCGGGCTGAAGGGTGGCCGGAAACTGCACCTTCAGAGGCGGCTTCACGTCGTTAGCGCGCATCAGCTCCCTCCATCCGATAACGGCTGAATTGGGCGGCGGTCAGCCGCATCCCGTCATCCCGCCAGGCGATCACTTGGTGATTGCGGCTCAGCGCAAACTCCCAAAGTTCACGGCCAACGCCCCGCTTTTCGATCAAACCAAGCTGAAGACAGTGTCCGCAGGCACGCAAACCGAAGTGCCATCGTGGTTGCTGCTCCAGCTGTTCCAATAGGGGATCCAAGGCCTCAGCAAGGGGCCGTTGGATAGGGGCACGCTCGCGAGGCAGCCGCGAGAAGAGCTGTTGCAACTCCCGCCCCTGGGCCGCGTCATCAAGCTGCTCACCCGTGAGATCGGCAGCGCAGAGCGGGGTGCGTAAAGAGCTGTCGATCAAGGCGTCGCCAACAACAACCGGAAGCCGCTGGTAGTTCAGGTCGGCCGGGACGTGAAAGGCAGTGAGCCGAAAATGCGGATCGAGATTCACCAGGCAGGACAAGGCACCGCCTGAGTTCATCGCCGCGAAACGGCGATTGGTGATGTCGTCCTCGCCAGAGAACTGATCGAAGCTGCCGGGGTGTCGGTGCCAGAGCCCGATCAGTTGCAAGGGCTGCCTGTACTGCGCCGCCAGCTTTCTGGCCAAGTGGTTCGCATAGTCCCGGTCATACTCGAAGGTGGTGGCGGTACAACGAGCGGCGGGGCCAGGGTCAATCGCCTCAAGCACCTGCCAGCGTTGCTGATGCAAATGACCGAGCAGGATGCCACCCGTTTCGAAGGGGTGGTGCTCCAGTGTTTCGGCGCAGATTGCTGCATGGGCACGGCGGCTGAAGAGCACCTCAACCGGCCGGTGGGAGAACTCGCTGAACATGGCTGGCTCAGATGCGATGGCCAGCGAACTGCGCGGTGCTCAGATCTCCGAGCATCCACAGCTCAAACGCAGCGATCCATTTGGAGGCCCAAGCCAGGGCGCTGGCGGCGGTGCTGCTGTGGTTGCGGCCGTGTTTGAAGGAATCAGCCGCCACCGTGCAAATGCTCAGTTCGCCAGTGGCCTCGTGGCGAAGGGTGTGAGGAATCGGCTCAGCCAACTGGTCGCGCAGTGCAGCGAGATCGGGCTCGATCGGGAACACGCTGATCGAGCCGCCGTAGTCGTCTCCGTGGGGGTGGTCGTGGTCGTAGACCAATTGCAGATGCCAGAGGCGCGCGCTTCCGGGAATGCCACTGGCCAGCGAACCCAGCCAGCTCATGCGGCCATCAGGCAAGCGATCCGGCCGGAACTGGGGGAAGAAGTGGTTCATGGCCTCCAGCTCGGCCTGAAAGAGCTCCGGATCCCGCTCGTACCAGTAGAGAGAGTATGCAGCGAGCTTCCCCTGGGGCACGGTGATGGCCACCTCGGAATCTCCGCGCTCATTGATGGGGCGGATCGCGCCTTGCTGGGTGACCATCACCTCCTCGCCGCGCAGGAGCTGAGCGGCGAGTTGCTGGCGGCGGGCGGAGGCGGCGTCCTTAACAGCGGCAGTCATGGCGGTTGCACTGGGCTGCCGCCATCGTTGATGCCCCGCTCCCGCTCAAGGGATGCTCACATGCGAATGACGACTGGCTGAAGCAACCCCCGGCGCTTGAGCTCGCGGCGAAAGGCCCGAGATAGCTGTTGCCCTTGCATGGTCTGTCGCCATCGACCCAGCCAGCTCAACAAGGTCAAGCCAAGAGAACAGCCGGTGAGTACAGCCAGCAAAGCTGTCAGCACAAGGGGGTTGGGCAACGGGGAAGCTCGGTCTTGGCGCCATTGCAGGGCTAGACCAACCGGAAATGTATGCACCCAGCGAATAATCGCGGAGCGTATCTCTCGGCCTCAAAAGACTAACGCTGGTAGGTTGATCGTCAGGCCGCACTAGACCATTGGGCGCACTTCTGAAACGGTTCTGGACTGATCACCGCTTGGCCACGGTCATCAGCCTGGCGCTGCTGTTCCTAGGCCTTCTGATCAAACCGTGGACCTTGGTTCTCGTCCTGGTTGTGGCCTTCGGTGGCCCACTGGTGGGGCGCCTTGAGAGCCTCGCCACAAGCCCAGTCAGCAAGTGGCGTCGCAGCCAGTGGATGGGTCTCGCGCTGCTGCTGGCCGCAGTGTTACTGGCCTTGACAGGGAGCAGTGGAGGACAGGGCGCATTGATCCTCGCTTTGTTGCCGGTGGCCTGGGTCTTGGTCACCGATCGGTCCATCCTGCAAGGCAGCAAAGAGGACGAACGAGCGAGCTTGCGAGAGCCGCTCACACTCTCAATAGTAGCCGATGAAGATGAAAGCAGCTCACAGGCTGAGGCCAAGCTCGATCGCGAAGCAGCTGCTGCAGAGCCACCAGAACGCCTCGTTGGTGGCGAGCTCCTAGCCAAGATCAAGGAGCTTGGCGATGTAGGCAAATCAGATCTTGTTCGCGCTTGTGGCTATTTCAGCCAACGACCCGATGGTTCAGAGCGACTGAATTTCACGGACTTTTACGAGGCTTTACTGGAAGCCAAGGGCTTCGAGACATCAAGCAGTAACTCTGACAATGAAGACGAGGAAGAGCCGGAGATTAACTACGATGATTTATGGGCTTATTTCCAAGAAGGCGGCGGAGACATCTGGAACGAAGAAGAGACTGTCTACCTGGGCACATTCGAGGGGGACCCAGGCACTTACATCATCGAAGTCAATGGTCCCGATGAGTACGAAGTGCCCTACTGCACTGGGCGAGAAGACCTGCCGCGAATCGTCGAAGCATTCGTTGAGAATGGGGGCGCCATCTCAGACTTGCTTAAAGCGGTAAGTCCCTCATTAAACAACTCCAGCAAGAAAAATCATCCTGAAGGCTGGAACGATCTAGAAGACTCAGAGATCGTTGACCGACTAAAGACATCACTCGATATCAGCGCTGAGATTCTGCGTTCACTTTCGAGTTCTAATGACTGGGAAGTACGACAGGCCGTTGCCTGGCATGAGAACACCCAGGCTGATGTTATCGAGGTCTTGGCCGAGGATGAGGACTCTGATGTGAGAAGAGCCACTCAGGAGCGGTCCCTCCCGAAGGAGTGGCGAACAAAGAGTGAAAATGAGAAGGTAGCGGCGCTTCAGTCATCAGATGTTCCCCTAGAAGTCATCCAAGAATTGGCTGCATCGGAAAATTGGACTCTTCGTCAGGCTGTGGCTTGGAGCCCCAGCACGCCAGAGTCAGTCCTTGCGACACTGAAAGAGGATGAAGATGACGATGTTAAGTCTGCTGCTACCGAGGAACGACAACTACCCATGGACTGGAGATTCCTCAGTACTTGGGAGAAGGTTGAACGGCTAAATACAGAAACTCTGAGCTCAGAAGTTCTGGCAGTTCTGTCCAAGTCACGCGCTTCCGATGTAAGGAGAGCTGTCGCATTAAATACCAGCACACCCGAAGCAGTACTGGCACAACTCGCAGAAGATGATGACAGGAGTGTGCAGTCAGGGGTGAGGGAACGTCAGCTCCCGGATGCCTGGACAGTCCGGGACGATGACGAGCGCATCGAAGCACTGAAAGAAGAAGCAGTCCCCGAAGACGTTCTCACGATTCTGGCTCAATCGGGGAATTGGCAGATTCGCCAAGCGGTTGCCTTCTCACCTGCTGCGTCGGCGTCGGTCCTACGGCAATTGTCGAGCGATGAGGACACTGACGTGCAATCAGCCGTCCGAGAACGCAATCTTCCTGAGGACTGGAAAGGCCTCGATGAAGATGAGAAGATCGAGCGCTTGAAGAAAGGCGATATAGATGAAGACGTCCTTGCGATTTTGGCTAAGTCCGGTCGGTGGTCGGTGCGCCAAGCAGTGGCAAGAAATCAAGCAACACCCGAGGTAATTCTGCATGACCTAGCAGAGGACGACGACAGCGATGTCAGCTCTGCAGCAAAGAAGGCATTGAAGAAGCGTAGCCAGCCAGCAGGTCAACCCGCAGAAGAGCAAACAGGTGAACTGATCCCATGGGAGGATGCCGACAAGGGTTTTGTCATCTTTGCCTCAGCACTTCAAGTATGGGACGAAGATAATGGCGCAATCGAAGGCGCTGAAGGAGATCTAGTAGATCATGCTCAAAAATTTATTGAGCTAATCGCCGACTGCAGCGGCTGCTGGGGGACCGAATACCTGACAAGCACCTCGGAAACATCTTCGCGGCCATTTTTCGTCATCGACCCCGAAGGGGATTGCTTATTTTCCCTGCTTTCAGACAAGTCGTCTAGCGACGAAGGCCAAGCAAAAGTCTTCTTAAGCGCTGCCGAGGCGATTGAATCTAATGCGCTAAGTAGAAATGGGCGGGTCTACGCCTGCATCGCTTTTACATACAACGAAGGCGATTCACTGATCGAGTTCGAGGATTTCAATAGAGAGATTTCAGAAGACGGCGATGAATTTGAAAATATACCCTCGATTGCTCGGTCAATGGAAGGCGACGTTGAAGTCTATCTCCGTGTTCCGGAGTCCGATGGAGATGCTGAAGTCGTCTTCTATGGCTCCTGGGACAGCGATGGAGACCTGGATGAAACAGAGGAGCTGAGCTTTGAACTTGCCAGCGAACTTAGTAACCGAGTCAGTTACGGTAATCCTTTTACTAGTCTCTCACAAAGTGGCAACGCAAACCTGTATCAAGAAGACGAAGAGCACTCCATCTACATCAAGACAGAACCTGGTGGACGTATCTCATTCGGATCTCTTGATCGCGATCAAATCAGTCAGCTTTCGGAAGCCATTGCCAACCAGGAATTGAGCAGCGAGCTCGAAGACCTGCGCGACAACTCCTATGGCACCCTGAATGAATGCGACGGCGTGGTGAATAGCGGAGATGAAGGCGACTTTGGTAATGAAGGAAGCATTGTCTTTAGCTCTGATCAGCCAGCGATCGGGCCAGAGATTGATGACGTGCGGGGATGCTTTAAAGACGGCGTTTACGTTGTGTTGATGCGCCTGAGCAAATGCTCCATCGAATTCGAGTTTATGGCCAAAGGTGGCTTCGACTCAGATGAGTTCGAAGAGGTTTCTGTCCCAGTCAGACTTCCGGAAGAAATCGTTCACAATCTCTACGGCCACCCCGATTTCAACATCATCACTGGCTTCCGCTTCCGCGGCGAGTCGATTGATGAGTACGAGGGTGAGGTGGAAGATCGTGGCTATGACGACACATACACATTCTTCGCAATCAGAGGCGGCAAGACCCTTGTGCTCTATAGCAACTACAACGGCGACGAAGAGTGGTGCGACCCAGAGGAAGCCAAGACCGTCTTATCAGCATTCCTGTAATCGGCCGCCGGCATGCCACGCGTTGAGATTGAGTACCAGGATCAGTTCGGTCGCTGGCATCACTACCAAACCAAAAACAATGAGGCTGATGCCTATCGCACGGCCAAGAGCCGTGCACAAGACACGGGCAAACGTCATCGACTCAGTGATGAACACGGCAGCCTTCTCGACTTGATCGAGCCGTGAATCAAGTCCTGCGGGCACTCGTTGTTCGCAGGAGACATCTCCATTCTCCCTCCGCAAGGCCCCAGGCTGGCTGAAGCCCAACGCCAGTCCAAACATGGAGCCCAATCAGACCCCGGATACGCCTGATGAGCTAATCAAGCGTTTCGTCGAGCGCCGAGGTGAACATGAGGATGCACGTGGTTACACCCAGCGCCAGAAACAGCTGGTTGACTCCCTGCTTGACAGCGATGACGACGAGCTCTTCAACGAAGCTTTTCACAAACAGCTACTCCTTGATTTGGTCAGCTTTATGCACGACTGGCACATGCGCTCGACAGCCCGGCGATTCAGTCAAGGCCAATTTGAAGAAGCCTTGATATGGCTCCAGGACACATCCCGGCTGAGCATGATCCAGGCACAGATTGAAGCGATTGAGGTCTCTGCCCAGAGTCAATGACTGGGGTTATAGAGGTGCTTGCCGCAATGGCCGATCACCACTCGGCCAAGCTCGGCATCCCAGCAGAAATGCACACGCAAGGTGCGGTTTTCGGAATCCTTGGCGCCAATCTTGAGGTGCTGCCACATCTCGACGGTCTTGCCGTCGTAGGTGAACGTGCGTGCCCGACGTGCTTGAGGGTTCCGCTCAATCGTCTGGGACTCGCGGGGTGCATAGCTGTTAGCCCCAAAGACCTGCCCCGCCACCATGTCTGGAGCCCCATCCAACTTGCGTTGGCGAAAGGCAGTCGCAAGCAGCCACAACAGCTCGAATAGCTGGCCGCCATATTCGAAGCCTTTGGCCTGATCAGCGGAATCCCAGGCGCTCTCAAGAACACGTAGGTGACCCGGAAACAGCTCGTCGCTAATCAGCTGGAGGCATTGGCGCGGCTTCAGGCGCTCCTTCGTTGCCACGGAACGCAGGCTGTTGAACAGCCTTTCGTTAAGCTCCTGCTCTGTGGCGCCCATTGCTGATGCGCCCCAGGCCGCAAGGCCTGGATCGCCGCGTCCATCACTCGGTCCAACCTGCTGGAGATAGTCGAGTTGCAGTTGGATCGCATCGAGCTGGTTCACCGTCACGGCCAACTGGTCTTCTAAAGACTTGTTCTCGAGAAGAACCAATTCCAGCTCTTGATCCCTGAGGTCCAGCTGCTGTTTGAGTTCATCTTCAACGCTTGTGGCAAGCTCCACAGCTTGCTCGCCCTGCTCCTGCGCTTTCTCCGTGCGGCGTTCCCAAGCCGCCTTGTTGAATTCAAATTCCCGCCGAAGGCGGCGTTCTTCAGCTTTGCTGGCCTCCAAGCGCTTGCTGATCTGGTCTTGTTGCTCTTCAAGCTCCTTCAGTCGATCTAGGCGTTCCTTTGCCCGTGTGGTTTCGCTTGGCACTCCAAAGAGAGAGCGAATCAACTGCTCAACCTTGGCTGCGTCTTCCGGCGCTTTTCCCGCCCGATCGGTAAGGCTCAGATACCAGGGGTAGTGACGACCATCCTGGGTGGGGTAGTAGCTGTAGCCACACTTGCTGACGTCAAAACTGGCCGCCAGAAGGTCCTGTAATTCGCGGAATGCGGTTTCGGTGCAGTTGATCACCAACCGCATCTTGTCCGTCGCACTGGTGCGGTCAAAATCCCAGGCGAAGGCGCTGGTCACCCCCAGTTCACGCAGGCGGCGGCTGGCCTTTGGGATCGGAATCGAGATCTGAAGTCGGAAGGCATCCCGCTTCGAGGTCGTGGTTAATCCGGTCACCACCGCTTCAAGGCCGGTCGCCGCTTCTGGCACTTCAGCGGCCACCAGTGCAGCCATGTCCTTCGGCAGGTAGCCAATCCACTGCTCCAGCCAAAACACCTTCACCGCATTGGGATCCCACTGGTTATCCGGCTCATGCAGAAGGGTGAGCGGATCACCAATGGCCAGCCCCAGCGCCATCTTGTCGGCGGCGTGATCCAGCTTGTAAGCCAGGAAGGTGGTCAGGATCTCCCCGCTGCTCTGCTGTTGGCGCTTCTGCCTCGCCGCTTGGCGCTCGGCGC
>Ga0194119_10011609_pt1 | contig 11330 bp, 8 predicted proteins | sample TA2MahC100mmetaG_FD_148620 | JGI IMG/M metagenome (GOLD analysis project Ga0194119, IMG submission 148620) | Freshwater microbial communities from Lake Tanganyika, Tanzania - TA2015018 Mahale Deep Cast 100m | ecosystem: Environmental > Aquatic > Freshwater > Lake | place: Tanzania: Lake... | reverse complement strand
GGTGGACAGGGGCAGGGTCTCGGAGGTCACCGCCAGGTAGAGGACCGGCTGATCCGCGGGGTTCACCTTCTGGTACACCGGCGGGGTGGGCATGTCCGGGGGCAACTGCTTGGAGGCCTTGCCGATGGCCGCCTGGACGTCCTGGGCCGCGCCATCCAGACTGCGGCTCAGATTGAATTGCAGGGTGATCTGGGTGAGTCCCAGGGCGTTGGTGGAGTTCATGGAGTCCAGGCCGGCGATGGTGGAGAACTGGCGTTCCAGGGGGGTGGCCACCGAGGAGGCCATGGTCTCGGGGGAGGCCCCGGGGAGATTGGCGGTCACCATGATGGTGGGAAAATCGACGTTGGGCAAATCGCTCACCGGGAGGTAGCGATAGCTCATGGCCCCGAAAAGCAGGATCGCCAGCATGACCAGGGTGGTCATGACCGGCCGGCGGATGAAGAGCTCGGTGAAGTGCATAGGGCCGCTCCGGGACTTTTAGATCCCGGTCTTGATCGAAACCAGGGCTCCCGGCGCCAGCCGGATCTGGCCGTCGGTCACGACCAGTTCCCCGGGCTTGAGCCCCTTGGTGATAATGACGTCGCCGTCGATGGGGCGCCCCACTTCCACGGGGCGGATCGAAACGGTCAGGTCGGGCTTCACCACGAAGACAAACTGCCCTTCCTGGCTCGTCTGAATGGCCTGGGAGGGGACCAGAATGGCGTTGGGCTGGGTTGAGAGTTGCACCACCACGTTGACGAACAGCCCCGGCCACAGGCGCTTGGGCTCGTTGGTAAAGGTGGCTTTGCACAAGATGGTCCCCGTGGTTTTGTCCACGGTGTTGTCGATAAAGCTGAGGACCCCGACCTCGGGGTTGTTCTCCTGCCCGGCGATGACGGCCGAAACCAGGATCTTTCCCTCCGCCATGTACTTCCGGATCGCCGCCAGGTTTTGTTCTGGGATGGCAAACGAGACGTAGATGGGCTGGATCTGGTTGATGACCACCATGGCGGTGTCGGCGTCGGCCTTGATCATGTTCCCCCGGGGCGCGATCAGGCTGCCGGTGCGGCCGTTCATGGGGGCCTTGATATAACAATAACTGAGATTGAGCCGGGCATTGTGCACCGCCACCTGGCCGGCATTGACCGTGGCGGCCAGAGACTCGGCGGTGGCCTTGGCCTGGTCGTAATCCTGCTGGCTGACGAACTGTTTCCTGATCAACTCGGCATAACGCCCCGCGTCGGCCTGGGCCTTGTTGGCCAACGCTTTATCCCGGGCCAGGTTGGCTTCCACCTGTCTGAGAGCCGCCTCATACGGGCGCGGATCAATAACGAAGAGGAGGTCGCCCTGTTTCACGTCCTGGCCTTCCTTAAAATTGACCTGGACCAGCTGGCCCGCCAGGCGGGACTTGATGGACACGGTGGAGTAAGCCTCGACGTTGCCGATGACCTTCAACTCCACGGGCACGGTCTTCTTCGTTACCGTGGCCACCAGGACTGGCGCCGGCGGGGGCGGGGGCGGCTTTTTGTCGCCGGAACAGGAGGACGTCAGGAGGAGAACGGTGAGAAACAGGGAGAACCAGACCGTGGCCCTAAAACCGAGATAATCTTTAGAATTGTCCATGGATGATTGAGGGTTCACGTTTTTCAAGAACCAGGCTTACATGGAGTATATCAGGATGGCATGAAGCTCCCTCTCGGCTAAAAAAATCCGAGTGCGCTCCCCCAGCCCAATTTGGTAATTATAATAAATCTCGCTCCCTAAATCCAGGAGAGATCGTTTTCCCAATGCCGGCAATTCATCCCATACACGACCTTCTAATACCATGGCATTTGGGCGGCACCGTACCGGATTTCATACGACCGCCGGGTGCGACGCTACGGAAACCAAGCGGTTGTGTCCCGGCAAACCAATGAGACAGAAGCGGCACAAATTCCGCCGAAAAGGCGCGAAAAAGGCGTTTCCGCAACTTAACTTATTTATATTGCCACAATATTTTTTTGACCAGGTTTTTCTGGGGGAAAAGGTCTGGAGGAGATGGCCTTCCTGTGGTAATATTCACGTCGTATGGCCAGGTTAGCAAACCCGGGGGCGATTTTCCCTCTCACATATCATCGCGCCCCATACCCCGGTTTTTCTGCTAAAAGGCCTCCATCTTTTCCCCAAGGAGCACTTCCAGAATATGGATTCCTACAAGATACATCTGAGCGAAGCCGAGATGCCCCAGGAGTGGTACAACATCATCCCGGATCTGCCCTCCCCGATGCCGCCTTATCTCCACCCGGCCACCGGCGACCCCATTACCCCTGACGACCTGGCGCCCATCTTTCCCCGGGCCTTAATCGAGCAGGAAGTGAGCCCGGAGCGTTGGCTCCCCATTCCCGACGAGGTGTTGCGTATCTATCAGTTGTGGCGGCCCAGCCCCCTGCACCGGGCCCGCAACCTGGAGGCGGTCCTGAAAACCCCGGCCCGCATCTATTATAAGAACGAATCCGTCAGCCCCGCGGGCAGCCACAAGCCCAACACCGCGGTGGCCCAGGCCTATTACAACAAGGCGGCGGGCATCAAACGGCTGGCCACCGAAACCGGCGCCGGCCAGTGGGGCTGCGCCCTGGCCCTGGCCTGTAACTTTTTCTCCATAGAATGCACCGTGTATATGGTCAAGGTGAGCTATCATCAGAAGCCCTACCGCCGGTCGCTCATGCACATCTGGGGGGCCAGCGTCCACCCCTCGCCCACGGACCGCACCCAGGCCGGCCGGTCCATTCTGGCGAGGGCCCCGGAGACCTCCGGGAGCCTGGGCATGGCCATCTCCGAGGCGGTGGAGGACGCCGCCACCCACGACGACACCAACTATGCCCTGGGCAGCGTCCTCAACCACGTGATGCTGCACCAGACCATTGTGGGGCTGGAGACCAAGAAGCAACTGGCCCTGGCCGGGGAGTCCCCGGACGTGCTCATCGGCTGCGTCGGCGGCGGCAGCAACTTTGCGGGGTTCTGCTTCCCGTTCGTCCCGGACAAACTGAAGGGCCAGGATATCCGTTTTGTGGCGGTGGAACCCACCGCCTGCCCCACCCTGACCAAGGGGACCTACACCTATGACTTCGGGGACACCGCCGGCCTCACCCCCCTGATCATGATGTACACCCTGGGGCACTCCTTCGTGCCGTCAGGAATCCATGCCGGAGGCCTGCGCTACCACGGGGACGCCCCGCTTTTGTGCCAACTGGTGCACGAGAAGGTCATTGAGGCCCGGGCCTACCCCCAGAACCCGGTCTTTGAGGCGGCCCGCCTATTCGCCGCAACCGAGGGGCTCATCCCGGCCCCGGAGACCGCCCACGCCGTCAAGGCCGCGGTGGACGAGGCCCGGCTGTGCAAGGAGACCAATCAGGCCAAGTGCATCGTCTTTAATTTTTCGGGCCACGGCCACTTCGATCTGGCGGCCTACGACGCGTTTCTAGAAGGCCAGCTCCAGGATATCGAGATCGACCCGGAAGAAATGATCCAGAAGGCCCTGGCGGAACTGCCGAAGATCAAGGGGCAATAATACCGTTTTCCGTTTTCTGTTTTCTATAAAGCAGTCGCCCCGGCGGTGGTGCTCCGTGTAGGGCGGGCGCTGCCCGCCATAATTACGGTCCGAAAAGTTCTTTAAATCCCTGGCGCAGGCTTTCCAGCCTGCGCCAGGGAAACGGATTAGTAATGCACAGGCTGGAAAGCCTGTGCCACCGGCTTATAGGGCGGCCCGTGGCCGCCATGCCTGGCGCCCCAGACGCACTCTACGGCTGGATAGCCGGGGGAGCTGTCCCGCATTAGGACTTTTCATGCTTTACGGGTGGGCCAAAGGCCCATGAATGACCGCCCTCAAATTTTCATGAGAGGCGAACCGGCGCCTTGACGCTTCTGGTCCCAGGCCCGGCGGATGACGTCCGCGGTGAACTCGGGCAGGTCGAAGCAGGCAAGCTCGCTCAGAGAAACGAACCGGGCCGCGGTGATGTCCGAGCCGACGGTCAACTCCCCCCCTAAATAGTCGCAGAGGTAATCCACCAGGACATAGTGATAGGCGATGCGGCCGTCGGGGTCGGGAAAGATGCGCTCGGCTACCGCCGCGATGCCCAGGAGGGTCACGGTCAGCCCGGTCTCTTCCGCCAGTTCCCGCTTAATGGCGGCCGCCAGGGTCTCCCCCAGCTCCACCAAGCCGCCGGGCAGGCTCCAGGAGCCCAGGGCCGGCTCCTGGCCCCGGCGCACCAACAGAACCTCATCGCCCTTAAAGACCACGGCGCCAACGCCCACCAGGGGTTGTTGCGGGTAGCGGCGTTTGATACCGGAGTTTTCTCCACCAGGCATCTTAATCAATTCTGAAATCCCAAGGGTCGCTTGCCAGGATGAACTCAGGAACAGGGCGGCTTATTCCGCTCACATTTCAACCCGCAATGACCGCTTCACCCGGATGGCCGCGGCGCCGCCCACGGGACAGACGTGTTCGCAGTGGCCGCAGCCGATGCAGCGGTCCGGGATCACCATGGGCAGTTTCACCTTCACCCGTTCCCCCTGGACATTGACGACCTCCTGCTCGGAAAAGGTGATGGCCTTGGGGGAGACGGGGCAATGTTCTTCGCACACCAGGCAATCGGCGCCTTCGGTGTAAGGAATGCACCGGGTGCGGTCGATGGCGGCGGTCCCCAGGACAACGGCCTGTTTGACCTTCAGTTTGAGGTGGGGGATGGCGCCGGTGGGACACACCTGGCCGCACAGGTTGCAGGAGTAAGAGCAATATCCCATCCGCGGTATGAGCCGCGGGGTGTAGAGCCCCTCCAGCCCCGCTTCCCACAGGACCGGCTGCAGGCCGTTGGTCAGGCAGACCTTCAGGCACTGGCCGCAGCGGATGCAGCGGGAGAGAACCTCCGCCTCGGTCTGGGCCCCGGGGGGCCGGACGAGAAATTCATCGGGCCGCCGGGCCAGGGAACCCAGGCGGATGAAGGGCGCGGCCACGGCCCCCGAGGCCACCGCGGTGATGAGTTGGCGCCTCCCCAGGTCCAGGGGGGTCCGGGGGGCTTTGGAGGTCCAGGTAAAGCTCACCCGGTCCTCTTTGTCGCAGGCCTCCAGGCAGCGGAGGCAGAGTTGGCATTCGGCCGTGGAGTGGCGGGCCGGTTTCCCCGGGGCAAACGCGGCCATCTTACACACCTGGGCGCAGTCGCCGCAGTCGGGGCAGAGGGCGGTAGGCCGCCGCCTCAGCCGGGAGAAGCGGGCGATGAGGCCGTAGAGGGCCCCCAGGGGACAGAAGGCCCGGCACCAGAAACGCCGGTCGAAGCGTTCCCCAGCCACCACCAGGGCAAAGAGCATCAGGGTGAAAAACGGCAGGAGATAGACCAGGGGCCGGAAGGGCAGCGCCGTGGCCTTGAAGAATTGATAGAGCGGCTCGCTCACGTAGGTGAAGGGCGGACCCAAACGGTAGAAGGTCAGCCCGGCCTTTTCCACCCCGTAGCCGAAGGCGGGGTAAAAGACGATGGCCAGGGTGCGGTAGAGCAGGGACAATGGGTCGAACAGCCCCACCAGATTCAAGGAAAAGAGGGACCCCGCCAGCAGTCCTGCCAGCAGGTAGTACTTGCCCCGGCGCCACCGGGCCGCCGCGCCGCGGTCCGGGCGCGGGGTAAAAAGCAGCCGGCGGGCCCCGTCCAGGGTGGTGCCCAGGGGGCAGACCCAGCCGCAGAAAAACCGGCCCAGAATGAAGGTCAGGGCCACCATGACCAGGGACCAGAACAGCCCGGCCACCAGGGGGCTGAAGGTCAGGAGCTGGGCCGCCAGGATCAGGGGGTCGAACCGAAAGAACAGGTCCACCGGCCAGGCCAGGTTTTCCTGCCCCCCGAATTCGGCTTTCAAAAACAGCCACCCAAACAGCGCCAGGAAGAGGATCTGGGTGGCCCGGCGTAGGCGCGCGTAGGCGCGGCCGGTTAAGGAGAAACTGGTTTTATCCATTGATTTTTCCGGGTTGAGGCCATGTTCAGGAAACGAGAGGGATAGTTATTGCAAAAAGCTCCTTCCCATTGATGGTTCTTAAATCCCCCTAAAGTCCCCCTTTTTCAAAGGGGGACTTTCAAAGGATTTCCGTTAAGTTCCCCCGTTGGAAAAGGGGGGGTAGGGGGGATTTAGGTTCTTGGAGCATGTGCCATAACGGAAAAAGCTTTTGGCATTCCCTATAATTAGCCCAAAAATCTCGCAGGGGCGGTGAGTTCACCGCCCCTACTTTTTGCCTGGTTATATCTCAAGAGGCCACCGGGGCCCTGACCCGGGGTTTTCCGGTTACAGTATCTTGATCTTGCTCAGGTCCATTTCACCCCGGCCGGCCTGGTGGGACCTGGTGATATAGCCGATATCCGCGGGTTTCAGGCCGAACAGTTCGGTGCCCAGGGCGTCCAGGGCCACGGGGTCGGCGCCGGCGAACACCAGGTTTTTCACCGCCACATCCTCGATCCGGCCCCCGGAAGGGCCGTTTCGCAGCATGATCCGGGTGGCGTCCAGGACGTGAAGATCGGGGCGCAAAATCAGGTTCATATCCGCGATGTTCTGGTGCAGGCCCACGTGGATGCGGCCCCGCCAGCCGCCGATGGCCCCCATCATGTTCTTCAGGCACATGGTGAGGCGGGCTTCGGAGTGATTCTTGGCGATGGGAATGTTGATGAAGCGGTCGGCTTCCAGAATCTCTTTATAGAAATACCATTTCTTCAGGGCCTTGCCCTTCTCGATTTGGAGTTCAACGAAGCCGCGGTCATCCACGTACTCCACCACTACCCGGGGATCTTTGATGGCTTCCACCGCGGCCTTGATGCCCGAGTTGGCGTAGGCCTTGCGGGCGTCGTGGCAGGTGTTGTCCAGCACCTTGACCTTTTTGGCCCCGGCCTCCAGGCACAATTCCACCACCTGGCGCACCACCAGCGGATTGGCGTTGGCCGCCATCTCCGGGGTGCGGTCCCAGGCCATGTTGGGCTTGACCACCACCACTTCGCCGGGATTGACGAATTTTTTCATGCCGCCCAGGGCCTGGATGGTATCTCCCACCAGTTGGGCGTAATTGGCCCCCTGGGCTTTGGCCACGAGGGGTTGAGGCGTTTCCTGAGGGGCCATGGCCCACACTTCTTCGGGCAACACCAGCCGCCCGGCCCCGCTTGCCAATCCTAAGGCTGCCATATACCTGAGGAAATCACGACGGTGCATTATCGCCTCCTGTCAACCCTCCAGATATTTTCCAGTCTAAACAGAGCCCTGTGAGTTTGCAAGTTTTTCTTGACAAGCCCACGAAAACCTATTATTGACTTAATAGTCATTTTAATGACCCGGTAGTCATAATATCGGACTTGGCGCACGCGGTCCCGAAAAGTTCTTTAAATTGGTAGCACAGGCTTTCCAGCCTGTGCCAAAGTAGCAGGTTAGCCTGGCACAGCCTGGAAAGGCTGCGCTACTGAATCCGAGTTTCTGGTTTTTTCAACAAGATTTTGCTTTAAACAGATTGATTTGACTAAGGAATTAGTTCATTTTTTGTTTGGTTGCGGCCCTATGCCGCGATGTGCCACCAAAGGCGGCGGGCACGGAGGCCCGCCCCACCGACTTTTCATAGTTACGGGTGGGCCACAGGCCCATGAATGACTGTTTGGAAATTTGTGGGACCAGCCCGGACAGCAGCCCTCGCGACCAGTTTAACAAATTTTATAAAAAATGCCAGCTTCCCCCAAAGCCACTAAGAAAGAACTGGTCACCGCGTTTCGCACCCGGGAGATCCTGGCCGCGGCCCGGCAGCTGTTGGAGGAGCGCGGCCTGGAAGTCATGACCATGGAAGAGATCGCCGCGGCCGCCGGGGTGGCCAAGGGCACCCTGTACCTCTATTTCCAGAGCAAAGACGATCTGATCCTGGCCCTCATCACCCAGGTGGGGAAAAACCTCCTTCAGGACGTGGAGGCCTCTATAGAGGCCCTGGGGACGCCTCCGGAGAAGTTGAGCCGGATGGTGTCCGTCCTCCTGGAGTATCTCAACCGGGAGCGGCTGTTGTTTCCCATGTATGCCCGGGAACTGCTCCGGGGGGAGGGGGAATCCCGGGAAGGATTCCGGCGCCCCTACCAGGAATTGGAAGAGAAATTTGTTACCCTGGTGACCCGCCTGTTTGCCGAAGGCATTGCCGCCGGCCAGTTTATTCCCGCCAATCCCCGCCTCCTCACCTTTTTGATTCGGGGGTTGGTCCGGGCCACCGGCTACTACCAGAAGGCCGAAGGACAGGCTGATGCGGCCAAAGAGGCCTTACCGGTTATTCTCACCCTGCTCTCCTCCGGTTTGATCCGGGAAAAGCGATCTTTAGCAGAGGAAGCGGCGCGATGACGGCCAGAAACCTCGGGCTCGGGCTCGCACTGATACTGTGGGGCGCCTCGGTCTTCCCAGGCGGGACTGCCGAACCCCCGGCTCCCCACCTCGATTTAAGGGAAGCCCTGCGCCTGGCCTTTAAGGCCAACCCCAATTTGCAGATCAGCCGCCTCCAGGCCCTCATCGCCGGCGAGCAGGTGGTGCGGGCCCGGTCGGGGCTGCTGCCCCAGGTCAAGACCCAGGTGGGCCAAACCATTTACGATGATCCCCTGAAGTTTAAAATCGGCGGCGGCCTGCCGGGCGCTTCCGGCGGGATCAGCTTTCCCCAGACCAACCGGAACTTCTGGAGCAGCCAGACCTCCGTGAACCAGTTGGTGTTCGACTTCTGGGGCACCCCGGCCAAATATATGGCGGCCATCAAGGGACATCAGGCCAGTCTGCTGGACACCGCCCAGACCCGGGACAACGTGTTTCTGACCGTGGCCCAGGGGTACTTCAAGACCCTCCGGGCCCAAAAAATGGTGGAAGTGGCCAAGCAGAATGTCTTTGACCTCAAGGAGCATCTTCGCATTGCCCAGGACCAGCACCAATTCGGGATCGTGACTTTTAACGACGTGCTGCAGGCCAAGGTCTCGTTGGCTGACGCCCAGCAGAACCTGATCGTGGCCCAGACCGATTTTATCGACATCCGGTCGTCGCTGAACAAGGTCCTGATGCTGCCCGTGTCCGCCCCCACGGTCCTGAAGGATGAGAAAGTCGACCTCAAAGCCTGGGCCCTGGGAGATGCTACGGACGCGGCCTTGAAGCGCCGGAGCGATCTCAAGGCCTCCCAGGAGCGCATCCATGCACAGGAAAAGCAGGTGGTGGAGACCCGGGCCCGGCTATTTCCCCAGTTTGCCGTCCAGGCGGGGCACAACTATCAGGTAAACAATAGCCTGCTGCACAATCACCAGTGGTTTGTCATCTTTGGCATGAACTGGAACATCTTTTCCGGGTTGGACACCAAGGCCGCGATCTCCCAGGCCAGGCTCAAGGTGCAGCAACTGCAGGAGCAGCATAAGGATATGAACGAGCAAGTCCAACTGGATGTCCAGACCGCTTACCTGAAGATCAAAGAGACCGTGGACCGGATCAGGACCACGGAAACCGCGGTGACCCAGGGCGAGGAAAACCTGCGCCTCAACGAAGAGCGCTATAAAGAAAGCGTGGGGACCGCCACCGACGTCATCGACGCCGATACCCTCTTGACCAGGACCCGGGTCAATTACTGGACCGCGGTGTACGACCATCAGATGGCCAAGGCCCAGATGCTCTGGGCCATCGGCGGCATCAATGAACTCCTCCCCCAGGAGAACCAGCCGCGCCATGGCCCGTAAACTTCTCGTCAACATCGGCATAGGCCTTCTGGTCCTGGTCATGGTTGGGGCCGGAATCGCCTACTGGAGGCACATCCAGATTTTCGTCAGCACCGACGACGCTTATGTGGCCGGCTATGTAGGCGTCATTTCGGCCCGGGTGCCGGGGCGGGTGGCCAAAATTCTGGTGGACAACAACCAGCACGTCACTCCCGGCCAGGTCCTGGTGACCCTGGAGCCCCAGGACTATGATACCGCGGTGGCCCGGGAGGCGGGGAACCTGGGCCGCCTGCGCCAGGAAGTGGCCCAGGCCTACGTCCGGGTCTCCACCGCCAAAACCCGGGTGCCCCAGGCGGAAGCCAATTTCAAGATGGCCAGCCTCGATAAGACCCGCTATACCAGCCTGTTTGAACGCCGCACCATCCCCAAACAGACCCTGGACCAGGTGGAAACCCGCTACCGGATCAACCAGGCGGAGTTGAACAAAACCCAGCGGGAACTCAAGGAAGCCTTGGCTGCCATCGGCGGGTCCACCGACATCCCTCTGGACGAGCAGCCGGCCATCAAGGAAGCCAAGGCCAGACTGGAGCAGGCCCGCCTCAACCTGGGCTATGCCAGGATCACCGCCCAGATCGAAGGCTACATCACTAGGCGGCAGGTGGAAGTGGGCAACTGGGTCCAGCCCGGACAGCCCATGATGATGCTCGTGCCTCTGGGCACGTCCCAGCTGTGGGTCCAGGCCAATTACAAAGAGACGGAACTCAATCACCTGTATATCGGCCAGCCCGCCAGGGTCCGGGTGGACAGCTACCCCGGGGTCGAATTTCCCGGCCGGGTGGATTCCATCATGGCCGGCACCGGCTCGGCCTTCTCGCTTCTGCCCCCGGAGAACGCCACCGGCAACTGGGTGAAGGTGGTCCAACGCGTCCCGGTCAAAATCACGCTGATGCCGCCCTTCCCCGCCAACCGCCCCCTGCGCCTGGGGATGTCCACCGAGGTTACCATCGACACCCGGGAACGCACCGGCAAACGGCTATCGGGGCCGGAGTGGCAGTCGTCTTCTCAATAAGTTTTGAGGCCCCCTGGCCGCCTCCCGGTAGCGCCGGACCCCATGAGGCCTTCCGGAGCACTACATGGCGCCGGAAAAGCCGGGGCAATCCCTGGGGCGTCGAAGTTATTGCCCGGATCAATCAGGCTGTGAACCAGAGATGACCACTCCTAACAGCGGCTCCCCGGTGGCGGTCAACAAATGGCTGGTCACCATCGCGGTGATGGCCGGCACCTTCATGGAAATCGTGGACACCACGGTGGTCAACGTGGCCCTGCCCCAAATCGCCGGCAGCCTGGCCGCCTCGGTGGACGAAACCACCTGGATCCTGACGGCCTATCTGGTCTCCAACGCCATCATCCTGCCCATCACCGGCTGGCTCTCGGCGCTCTTCGGCCGCAAGCGCTTTCTGATTCTCTGCATGGCCCTGTTCACCGTCAGTTCCATGTTGTGCGGCATGGCCACCAGTCTGGGGATGCTCATCATCTTCCGCATCATCCAGGGCGTCGGCGGCGGGGCGCTCCAGCCCATCTCCCAGGCCATCCTATTGGAAACCTTCCCGGTGCAGGAGCGGGGCATGGCCATGGCCATTTGGGGCATCGGTG
>Ga0194119_10011607_pt1 | contig 11331 bp, 8 predicted proteins | sample TA2MahC100mmetaG_FD_148620 | JGI IMG/M metagenome (GOLD analysis project Ga0194119, IMG submission 148620) | Freshwater microbial communities from Lake Tanganyika, Tanzania - TA2015018 Mahale Deep Cast 100m | ecosystem: Environmental > Aquatic > Freshwater > Lake | place: Tanzania: Lake... | reverse complement strand
ACCCTGGAAAAGCTCCCGACCTGGCCCGCCAGCCGGATCGACGAGCTGCTGCCGCTGCGGCGGGAAGACATGGACGCTCAGGACTGAAAGGAAGTGAGCCTCCGCAGTGGATCGGATAAAGGCTTACCCAGCAGCTACTCATTCAGTGCTTGAAACTCACCTTGCCCGAGCAACCGCCGCCACGCATTCAAGCCAACCCATTGTCCGCCACCACGGCCACGGCAACATCGCTGTAGTGCCGACCTTCGGTCATCCACTCTAAAAGGATCAATAGGTTAGCTCGGAAATGGGTCTGAATAGCGAAAGTCGGGCTAGGGCCAGGCGGCAATGCTGTGTATTTAAGCGGTTTTGCGGCATTCCTTGAGATTGTTCTCCGCCGCCTTCTTGCGGTGCATCCGCGAATGGCCGTGCGGCGGCCCGGGGGCGATTTGTTGACGCGGAGTGGCGGTGTATGCCGCGAGCGCGGTGGCTGGAAGCTATAGACCGGGATACTGGCGGTTGAGGCTAATGCGCCAGCCAGTCCTTCACGTCCGCTTGCAATTTTTCCGGCATCGTCCAGGAAACCATGTGCCCGCTGGCGGCATAGGCCGGGTATCGGATCTCCTGGGCTTGCAGCGGGCTGTTCTTCAACTGGATTCTGAGGATGCCATCGCAGGCGCTGTCAGGGCAGCGTCGCTCGACCTTGACGTCCGCCACTTGGTCTTCATAGCGTAGGAAGGAGGGGGGAATCGCATCTGAATATATGACCAGGTCCTTGCGGGCGTTGGTCATGAACACCTTTACATACGGCAGGTTGCGCAGGAACAGTTCGCCAAAACCAGGATCATCCGGGATGATGGGATATTTCGCCTTCACGGCGTTGTTTTCATAAAAGGCGTTGAGTGCGTCAAAATTACAAGCGGTGAAATAGGTGTCCCAACGATTCAGTCCACCCATTTGTTGTTCCAGTGTGGGGCCATGCAGTCGGTTTTCCACGGGATTCACAGCCAGGCTCTGGAAGCCAGCAGCGCCTTGGCGGTCCTGGAGGCTGGACAGGAGATAGGCTTCCAGGGTCCACATTTGCGTGGTGAAGTCCATCTTCTCGTAGCGGGGGCTATTCATGAGTTTTTCCAGGTCCGCCCGGGTGGTCAGGGTCTTGTAGGCTTGGTCGCGCTGGCTGGCGTGCAGGGAGTTGATCGTGACGGGATCTTGGGCCAGAAGCTCCGAGAGTGTCGGGGCATCGAGCAGGCGGAGGGCGACCGCCACCGACAGATAGACGTCGGAAGCCACCAGCCAATCGTATTGATAGGGGTTGTGGCCCGCCTGACTGACGAAGCTCAGGGCATTGTTTTCAGGGCTGCATTTCGCGGGGCCTTTGCCTTGTTCGGCGCAACTCCGGTAGTTCCAGGCGAGCTGGCGGATGATCGAAGCGGGGGCCTCGAACAGATTCCCCGTCACCGACAACTGATGCTTACCCGTCAGCAGCGGTTGAATGAGGAGCTGGCGGCCAAAGATCCGGGCGATCGACGCCGGGTCCGCGCTCTGGCTGCCCAGAACAGTCCGCAGGTAATCGCCCACCTCCTGAACCAGTCCGGGATCCCGATAGAACTGCTGGCCGTTGTACTCTTGGTAACGCAGCAGAAAATCCAGCATCAGGGTGCTGCGGACCCCGCCATAACTCTCTCCCACCAGGATCACCGGGTTGGCGCTGATGGCGCCGTGATTTCGCAGCACTCGAAGAACCACGCGCAACATCTGCGCGGCATCGAGATAGGTGTTGAAATTCCTGGCCGTGAATTCCCGCTTGAGCCGCGCGCGGCTCAATTTGCCAGCGGGTTTGTCCAACAGGTTGTACGAGAAACCCGATGCCGGGGCGTCGATATAGAGCAGGTTTCCCAGCGCGGTCCAGGAATGGGGATTGGTGGTGATCGGGTTACCCTTGAGGGGATCCAACGTCCGGGTTCGCGTGTTCCAGGCCATCAGCCCATTGCTGGTGGCGCAGCCGGGCCCACCGTTGAAAATCACAAAAGTCGGCTGACTCTCCGGGTTCCGGTCCGCGGGCAACAGGCTGTAAAAAATCCGCGCGCGGCTGGAAGTGTAGCGGAGCGCCCGCTTGCCCTGTTGTTTGAAGCTGAACGGGATGGGTTCGATCTCCTGGAAGCCCGCCTCGGGGGCGATGGGCGTATCGGCCAGGCTGGCGACAGGGGTCAGCAAAGCAACTACGACGAGAAAGGCGCCGGCAAGACCTTTGCAGGCTGTCATGGGCATGTGTCGTGTGTTCATGTTGGCAAACTAAACCGCTTGCTTGATGGATAGTTCGATTGTAAACCTCTTGCAGGATGGATGCTTGCGGTACCACCGTCAACCTTGGGGCTGTCGCGATGAGTCTGTTTACCTCGCAAACAGGCGTGTAAACTTGCGACGTTGGTCACGCCAAATCAAACCCTGGTGCTATATGAGAGGCCTGGTTGATCCCTCTGGCTCTCTTCCCTTCCTGGGGGATTCATCTGCTCTGATCAATTGGGAATCATGGTTTTATCCATATGCTTTGGAAGTTTCTTTTCTCCGGCGCGGCCTTCTTGCATTTCTTGCCGTCGATCTTCACCCCGCCGTCATCGCTCAGTGCCTGAAGCCGGGACTTGTCCCCTGGATAAACGATCAGCGCCTCGGGTCGGAGTCCCTGAAAATCGGCCTCTGTCACGACTCGTGGCGCGTCCGCTGGCGAACCCGACCATTGAAACAGCCGGAAATCATCGCCGTCGTCGAATGGCCCCGCCACGATCCAATACGTCCTCTCGCCTTCGGAATACTCCAGGCTGCGAATGCCCAGCCCACCCAAGTCCAGTTGCACGGGTTTACCGAGCTTGGCGGGTTTGCCGCTAATCACTTCGTCCGGGTTTTCCAGCCGAATCAATAGGGCTTTGCCGTCGGGAATGGGGTTGCGGAAGCCGAGCAGCAACGCGCCCTCCGGTGTTCTGGTAAGCCCTTCGATATTCAAGCTGCCCTTGTCCTCCGGTGCTTGTTGGGCTGCCTTGGCCAACTTGTAGGATTTCAGAACTTCGTCTCTGGCCAGGTCTTCGAGCAGGCTGCGGTAGGCCGTGCCCACGGGAACCAGATTGATCGCATCACCTGCAATCTGGATATTGGTGGCGAACAGGCGCTGGCGGTTGGGTTGCTCTTCGCCATCGCCGTTCCGACCATGGGAGGTGATCCAGTAAATGCGATCTCCGATCCGGGTGGCGCCTTCGATATCGGTTTCCGGGGCATCGACTTGCAGAAAGGAGGCGAAATCCTGGCTATGCAGGGACGGGCCGGGCTGGTCGCGACGATAGATCCGTAACACGCTGTCCTCGTCGTTGCCAACGACGAACAGGTCACCGCCCACCGGCACGGCGGCGGAGGCATCGCACATGCCATCATGCCGGATGCTTCCGTCAGCGGCGGAAAGAGCGGGGACGCTTGTGGCAGTGAGGATTTGGGCCATCAGGAGGGGGTAATGGGATTTCATCTAGCGGGGTTCACTGTTGGGTTGGTATCCGGATTGCCATGGAACATGTGCCGACGATGCCAGGCAAGAAAGGGCAGATGTTTGTCGTCAAGCCGTCTAACTTGCAGCGGCCTATCCAGATTCAAGATGGATAGGGAGGTGTCATCGAAAATAGGTGACGCGATGATTGTGCCACTTTCGTTGATGGTGATCATGCCACGGTCGAATGCCGCGTCGAGGTGGGGTGCGAGTAGAAGGCCGTTGAAAACGTCCAATCGTTCGGCGTCAGTTTGAGAGTCGGCTCACGGCTTGATGTGGCTCGCGCGCAGAAGTTACGGAACCGCGATACCGGTGATGGCGCAGCGACCCTCCCAGAAATCAAGCAGGCCCTGACGAAAAGGATCTTGGCCGACGCGCTGAACGCCATGACTCTCGGCCTTGGTGATCTTCGGCAAACTGGCCGTCCTCCGTTGAAAGCCATGCAGCAGTTCATCGGGGAGCGTCCTGCCATTAACCCGGCCCTAAAATAGCCGACAAAGCGTAACGGGCTTGGGGGTGGCGGAAGTAGGCACGGACCCGTTCGGGCCAGGTGGCCAGCCGGTTCATGAAGGCCATGGCTTTATCCAGCAAGGATTCCCGGTCGACGCTCGCCAGTCCCAGCCGCGGGGCGGTCTTGCAGTCATGATTCAGGTATTCGTCGGGGTTGGCCTCGGGTGGTAGGGCGGCAGGAACACCAGCTCGATGCGGTCTTTCTTGTTGCCCAGCCATTCCGCCACGGCCTTGGCGTGGTGGACCCGCCGGTGGTCGACCACCAGGATGATCTTGCGCGGCGCGCCGTCGACGATCCGGAACGCCACCTCGCCGCGGGGCGAAATGGCGGAGATCATCGAGCGTTTCACCCAGCGGGCCGGAACCGCCAATACCGGCGTCTGGCCCTTCGGGCCATACCCCCGGTTCCAGTTCGCGTCCTCCCGCTTCGCCTGGGCCAGCCAGCCCTTGACCGTGCTGACGTGGGCGCCGGCCACCTTGGCCAAGTCTTCCGCCGACATGCCCGATTGTTGGCGAAGACGGACCACGAGTTGCCGCAATGGGTGGCGGCCACCCGGGGTCAGTTTGCGGGTGTCTATTTTCTCCATCGCGCCATGATAACGAATGTCGGGTATTTAAGGGCCGAGTTAATAGTGCGCGTGGGGAACCGCGAGTTTCAGGCGGATGGTACGGGGGAGCGTTTCAAACGACGCGCTTCGGGCTATAGTCTCTCCCATATAACCCTGTCGAGGAGCCATTCCGATGTCCGAGTCCGATTTTCAGCTCAATTCGCCGCTGGGCAAGGCGATCCTGGCTCTAGTGCGCGAGGGGGATTATGCCCATCCCGGCGAGGAGGAAGCCATCGCTCTGGCGACGGCGCTGGTCGACCGTCCGGAGCGTCGTCGCGTGCTGGATGTCGGCTGCGGACGCGGCGGTTCGGCGGCCTGGTTGGCGCGCCATGGCTGGGTTCCGGTGACTGGTGTCGATATCGATGCCGAGTCGATCCGGCTTGCGCGGGAGCGCTATCCCGGTCTGGACTTCCATGCGGCGGATGTCGGGAGGCTGGAGGCGCTGGGACTGGAACCTTTCGACCTGGTGTTCTTGCTGACGGCTTTCTATGCCTTTCCCGATCAGGCTGGCGCGTTACGGCAGATGCGCGCGGTATGCCGGACCGGCGGTACCTTGTTGATGATGGATTACACGCGACCCGCCAGTCTGCCGCCCCCACCGGAATTGGGCGGGGAAATCGGCCATCCCATCGTGCTGGAGACGCTCACAGTCGACCTGGCCGAAGCCGGCTGGCAATTGCACACACTGGAAGACTGGACGCCGCGGTTCGCCGATTGGTATGCGCATCTGCTGGGCCGGTTTCGTACCCGCAAGGCCGACATCCTGCGGCTCGCCGGTCCGGAGTGGTATGCCTACCTCCTCCGCTGGTATGGTGATCTGCACCGGTCCCTGCTGGAGGGTCGTCTGGGTGGAGCAGCCTTTACCGCCGTTGCCGTCGCCCCGGACTGACGTGGAGGCCTCCAAGCCTGTCCGATCAGGACCTCTAGGCCCGCGGGAAGAGAGTCTTCTGAAAGCAGCCATTCCGCGTAACACAGTCCCAAGCTTTTCAAACTCATTCCCTACCCAGGAGTTTTCGCGCATGAGCGACATTGCCTCTCTCGAACCGACCATGGAACTCGTCGAGCACGACAACACGCTCGTCATTCGTCTGATTGGACGCATGGACAGCACGCACTGTGCGGTCATTCATGACCCGCTGGTTGCCCGAATCACGGCAGCCGGCAAATCGGTGGTGCTGGATATGGAGGAAGTCTCCTTCGTTGCCTCGGCTTTCCTGCATCTGTGCATCCTGGCGGCCAAGATCGTCGGCGCGGACCACATCCGTATGGTCAACGTCAGCCCGATGCTGCAGAAGGTCTTCAGGATCGCCGGACTGGACAGTCACATCACCATAACCGCGAGTTCCTTCAGCCCCCCAAAGTCCAGGCAGGAACCCATCTACCCGGTGTCGATGGCCGCCGAGGCGGGCGCCTTGATCACCCCGGCGCGCTATCGGGACATGTATGCCCGCTCGCTCGGCGATCCGGACGGCTTCTGGGCGGAACAGGCGAGCCGTTTCCTGACCTGGGACAAGTCCTGGAACCAGGTCAGTCAATGGGATTTTCATACCGCCCATATCGAGTGGTTTCGGGGCGGGCGGCTGAATGTCAGCGTCAACTGCCTCGATCGGCATCTGGCGGAGCACGGCGACCGCATCGCCATCCTCTGGGAAGGTGACGAACCGGGCGAGCAGCGCCAGCTCACCTACCGCGAACTGCATGAGGAGGTCTGCCGCTTCGCCAATGTGCTCAAGAGCCAGGGCGTCCGGCGCGGCGATCGCGTCTGCCTGTATCTGCCGATGATTCCCGAGGGCGCCGTGGCCATGCTCGCCTGCGCCCGTATCGGGGCGGTGCATAGCGTGGTCTTCGGCGGCTTCTCCGCCGAGGCCCTGAAGGACCGCATCCTGGATGCCGGTTGCCGCATCGTCGTCTGCGCCGACGAGGGCCGACGCGGCGGCAAACCCGTGCCGCTGAAACAGAACGTCGACGAGGCGCTGCTGGGCTGCCCGGCCGTGGAGACGGTCATCGTCGTCCGGCATACCGGCGGCGCGATTGGCTGGGTCGAGGGGCGGGATGCCTGGTACGGTCCGCTGGTCGAGTCGGCCTCTCCCGAGTGTCCACCGGAGTCCATGGGCGCGGAGGACGCGCTGTTCATCCTCTATACGTCCGGCTCCACCGGTCAACCCAAGGGGGTGGTACATACCACCGGCGGCTATCTGCTCTATGCCGCCATGACGCATCGCTATGTCTTCGACTACCACGACGGCGAGATCTACTGGTGCACCGCCGACCTCGGCTGGGTCACCGGCCACAGCTATGTCGTCTATGGCCCACTGTGCAATGGGGCGACGACGCTGATGTTCGAGGGCGTGCCGACTTATCCGGATGCCGGTCGCTTCTGGCAGGTCATCGAGAAATGCCGGGTCAACATTTTCTATACCGCACCCACCGCCATCCGCGCCCTGATGGGGCAGGGCAACCGCTGGGTGCACGCCAGCGACCTCTCCAGCCTGCGCCTGCTGGGCTCGGTGGGGGAGCCGATCAATCCCGAGGCCTGGGCCTGGTATTACCATGTCGTCGGCGATTCGCGCTGTCCCATCGTCGATACCTGGTGGCAGACCGAAACGGGCGGCATCATGATCACGCCCCTGGCTGGCGTCACCGATCTGAAGCCCGGTTCCGCCACCCTGCCATTCTTCGGGGTGCGCCCGGCGCTGCTGGATGAAGCGGGAAATCCCGTGGAGGGCCCGGGCGAAGGCGTCCTGGTGCTGAGCGGTTCCTGGCCCGGCCAGGCGCGGACGGTCTACGGCGACCCCAAACGCTTTTACGAAACCTACTTCGCGCCCTATCCCGGCTACTACTTCACCGGCGACGGCGCGCGGCGGGACGAGGACGGCTACTACTGGATTACCGGTCGAGTGGACGATGTCATCAACATTGCCGGCCATCGGCTCGGTACGGCGGAAGTCGAGAGCGCGCTGGTGTTGCACCCCGACGTGGTGGAGGCCGCCGTCGTCGGCTATCCGCATGCCATCAAGGGACAAGCCATCTATGCCTACGTCACCGTCGCCGAGGGCGTGAGCACCGGACCGGAACTGGAACGCGCCCTGATCGAACTGGTGCGTCACGAAATTGGCGCCATCGCCGCGCCGAATGTCATCCAGTGGACCCCGTCCCTGCCGAAAACCCGCTCCGGCAAGATCATGCGCCGGCTCCTGCGCAAGATCGCCGCGGACGAAATCGATCAGCTCGGCGATATTTCCACCCTGGCCGACGCGGCGGTGGTGGCGCGGATCATTCAGGACCGGGGCGACCTTGCCATGCGGTAAAGGGTTTCATGGAACGCCGCCAGCCTGTCTCCGCTCGGCGGTATCCCCCCCGGGGCATGCCTGACCTTTTCGGGTGACCCACCTCGCGAGCGCACCATGGCTTGCCGCGAACAGGGAGCATGACCCCGCGCCCGGCTTGAGGCCTCGGTACCGCCCGGGCATGGCGCCCACGCGACTAGGATTTCTGCTCGTGGCGGTGGACTTTTCGCTCGGGCAAGCGGTATTCCGGCCCCTCGCTGCCATAGCGGACGAAATAATAGAGCAGCTTTTCCAATTCCAGCTTCACATAGGCCGCCGAACCGGGGTCGCGCCACCAGTGCGCCGCATCCCAGTTCGGCATCGCCGCCGCGATCAGCCGGAAACTCAAGCCACTGCCGCCAAAGACATGTTCCCAGGTCCAGGACAGCCGGCGGATGTGTTCCGGGTCGCTGACCACCAGCACCCGCTTCCAGCCGTTTTGCCGCATCAGATCATAGGTGTTGATGGCCTCGTCCCAGCTATGCGCCGACTTGCCGTCGAGCAGGATGGCCGGGCCCGGCACGCCTTCTCGCATCAGCAAGCCGTGTCGCTGATCCTTGGGGCCGGTCAGAAAGATGCGGGGCGCGTAGCCCGCGGCGTATAGTTCCGCCGCCTTCGCGGGCCGGTTGGCGCTCTCCCCACCCAGTGCGGCAATCAAATCCGCGGGCGCCGGCGTATCCACGGGACTGGACACGAAGCGCCCGGCTTCGGTATACCCCACCGCGCCCGCCAGCAGGATCAGAATCAGCGCGATCGGTACGAGCCAAATCCGCCGCCATAGCCAGGAGAGAAGTTCGATCATACCGGTACCTGTAAGAGGGTTGAGTGGTGCCGCCGAGCCATTCGTCGCTTCAGCCCGACGACCAAGCCCTCGATGACTGGGACTTGGCTACCGCAACGGTGCGGCAGCATAATGATTCGTCAGATTAACCGCGAAGAGGCCATTTATGCCATACATGTGGGTATACAACCCTCACTCCGGGGGCGCCAAGATTCCGGAGACCCTCCAGCACCGCCTGCGGCAACGCATCCTGCAGCACGCCGAGCAGCATTACTCGGGCAAATACGCGCGGATCGAGGTCCGTTTCCGCGGCCAGTTCTGCTATATCGATGCGTACCAGGAACCCAGGGTAGATGAAAATTTCGATCCCCAGCATTTCGGGATCACGCGCGAGCAGTATCTCGAACAGTTGCGGAACACCCCGATCCATCTGTGCCGGCTGCGCTACTTCGGTCGGGAGGATCATCTGTCGATGGCCTTTTTCGCCTATAGCAGTGAGAAATACGAGCCGTGCCTCTTTCCCAATGGAACCTGGGAAGGTACCGTGGAGGAAGCCTTCGATAGCTCCGCGATCTACCTTGACGACTGAAGCGTCATGGGAGAAAAATCCTCAGTGAGCGGAAAGCCCCCGGAGAGGTTTCTCCGGAATTCGGCTGAATTAATCGCATGAAACCCTACCGGACCCTTCCCATCGCCGAATGCGGCGAACCGCTGGTGGCCATTCCCGCCGGGCATTTCCTGCTGACCGAGCCGCCGCCCTATGCCGCCCTGGGCGCGTGCTATGACTCTGCAAGTCCCTGGATGCTGCGCTCGGGCGTGCTGGAAGCCCTGCATCTCGCCCAAGAGGCACTGCATGACCGGCGCCCGGGCTGGCGTCTCAAGCTCTTCGACGCCTATCGGCCGAATGCGGTGCAGACCTTCATGGTCAAACATGAGTTCCTTCAGCTTTCCGGGGGACGCCCAGTGGACACCGTGGCGGAGCCGGAACGAGCCGCCTTGCTGGAGCGTACCTATCGCATCTGGGCGGAGCCCAGCAATGACCCCGCCACGCCGCCGCCGCACAGCACCGGGGCGGCCCTCGACTTGACCCTGGCCGATGCTCAGGGCCGGGAAGCGTCGATGGGCTCCCCCATCGATGAAAACTCCGACCGCTCGAACCCCGACTATTTTGCTGGCCGGGATGCCGTCGCACATACCAACCGCCAGCTACTCCGTGAGGTGATGACCGCCGCCGGCTTTCGCCGCCATCCCTTCGAGTGGTGGCATTTCAGCCTGGGCGACCAGCTATGGGCCTGGCAGGCGCTGGAAGAGGACCCCGGCTGCGGAGCCATCGCCCGCTACGGCCGGGCCGACCGGCTTGATCCGGCCGCTGGATCCTGACCGGAAATCAGTCTGTCGGGGGTGCAAGCCCGACCTTCACCAGGTGGCCGCGGTCATCCCACACTCAAACATCAAATCGGACCGTTCTTCACTCCCCGTTTAGCCCACCCTCTTGCGCACGATTGCAGAATGACTCTCATGATCATGGTGGCGGCCCTCCGCTTATTTTGGCGTTCGATCGGGCCTGATTCCACCATCCTGCCATTCTGGCAGTTCGGACGCATCAAATCCCACCACGGTTCACTGCAACCCCGGGAAATCGGGACCCGGCGCGGGTGAATCACGCCTTTTGGCAGGTGCGCATCGTGGTATCTGCCAATTTGGCCGATTCGATCGTGCCAGCGGCGGCGAACAGCCGTGTACAAACCGGCACGCTGTCATGTAATACATAGAAATCATATAGTTATAGCCGATGCCCGCATTTGGCACAGGCATTGCCATATCTATATCAGGTCAACCCATTCGTCCCCGGAGCCCTGCCATGAAACACCTTAGCCCTCTATGTCAAACCCTCGCGGCCATGGCCTTGTGCGTCGCCGCCGTCCCCAGCCAGGCGGGTACCGCCAAATGGGAATATTTCGGTGAGTTCGATGCCAAGGGCGTCCCGAAAAACATGATCGATTTCAGCGGGCAACTGCCGGCCAAGCTGCTGGACGCTATCTATGCCCGCCTGCCGGAGCAAAAAGATGTGCGGAAAACCGATCCCAAGCTCATCACCGATGATTTGGGCGCCAACCTCAACTTGCTGGAAGATGCGGAAATCACCGTCGTGTTCCTGAACGAAGGCGCGGGCTATAACAATTCGGTGGGTTTCTACAACTTTGACCCGGCCAAAAAGCCCACCGCGGCCCAGCAGGTCACCACCAAGGTGATGTTCCCCAATTTCTCCATCCCCCCCATGAAGTACGGCAATGCCGTGCACGTGGGTAAGTTCAAGGCCGGTTCGGGCGTGGGCTTCACGGTATTGGCCAATGCCTGGAACGGCAAGGGGGTCAAAACCAATCAGCCCCAGGACATGACCTATTATTCGATGAAGGGGCTGAATCCGGAGACCACTGGCGCGCCCACCCTCAACGCACACACCGTGCTGCTGGCCAAGCCCGAGGATGAATTGCTGATCCTGGGGTTCGAGGACCTGACCCGTACCTGGTCTGGCTGCGATCATGATTTCAATGACGCCATCATCGCCATCAAGGTCACGCCCTTCTCGGCGGTGGACCG
>Ga0194119_10011604_pt1 | contig 11336 bp, 11 predicted proteins | sample TA2MahC100mmetaG_FD_148620 | JGI IMG/M metagenome (GOLD analysis project Ga0194119, IMG submission 148620) | Freshwater microbial communities from Lake Tanganyika, Tanzania - TA2015018 Mahale Deep Cast 100m | ecosystem: Environmental > Aquatic > Freshwater > Lake | place: Tanzania: Lake... | reverse complement strand
CCCGCCTCGTCAACAGTTGCCTGGAACATTCCTCTCTTCCCCGCTCCGAAAACGTCGAAGTGCTCGAGACGGCCGCACGGACCGAGGTGTCTCGCTTGGAGCGCGGCCTCGTGTATCTGGAAATCTTCGTCGGCGCTTCCCCGCTCCTCGGTCTCGTTGGAACGGTCTCCGGCCTCATCACCATTTTTGCCGCAGTCGGTTCGGCCAATTCCGATCCGGAGAAGATCTCCGCCGGTATCGCCGAGGCTCTCCACACCACCGTGCTCGGAATTGGCACCGCCATCGTCATGCTTTTCCCCTTCACCTTCTTCAGCAAAAAGATCGATACCATCGCCGTGGAGTTGGAGGACCTCTCCATGCTCCTCCTGAAGAAGCTCTACACGGAGGAAGTGCCCGCCTGACGCCCGTCCGGGTTCGCCCGCGATGAAGTTCCATCCCGCCCGCCGCCGCCGCGTGGAGATCAACGTCATTCCGTTGATTGATATCCTCTGCATGTTGCTGATCTTTTTTATCGTCACCACCTCCTTCAAAAAGAAGGTCGCCAACGTCGATGTCACCCCCCCGAAGTCTGAAAAGGGCAACGAAACCGTCGAGGACGCCAAGGCTCCACCGGAACTCACCATGAAATCTTCCAAGGCTGAGGAGTACGCCAGGATTTTTGACACAGACAAATTCCCCATCTACCTCGGCGACCAGCCCCTCAATCTGGATCCGAAATCGGATTCTTTCCGCGCCGATCTGACCAAAGCCCTCAAGGACCGCGGGATCAAGAACGTCATTCTCAACTTTGACGAAACCACCCCCATCTCCGTCTTTTTTAAATTCTTCGATGCGTGTGAGGACGCCGGCGTGCCCATTTCCGTCCGCACCTCCAAGATCGGCAGCACGCCTCCCGGCCCCTGAAAAAAACCCCCGTTCTCCCCATCCGCCTCTACGGCGACCCCGTCCTCCGCCAACCTGCCGTCGCCGTCCGCCCGCCCGATCCCAAGCTCCACGATCTGGCGGCCGCTCTCGAGGCCACCATGAATGAGGCCGAGGGCGTCGGCTTGGCCGCCCCGCAGGTCGGCATCTCCCTCCAGATCGCCGTCATCGATCTCCGTAAGGTGGAAAAACGCCCATCCAGCTTGGAAATCGGGGGCCAGCCGGTGGACTGGAAAAAATACATGCCCCTCTTCTTTTGCAACCCCGTCCTGACTCTCACCCGCAAACGCGAGGACTCCAGCGAGGGCTGCCTCAGCTTCCCGGGCCTCACCGGGGATGTCCGCCGCAGTCTTCGCATCCAGATGGACTACCTCGACCTAGAGGGAAAAAAAATGCGCCTCGCCGCGGGCGGCCTGCTGGCTCGCGCCATTCAGCACGAGGTTGATCATCTCATGGGCGTGCTGTTCATCGACCGGATGGAACCCGAGGTCCGCCGCCCCCTGAAGCCGGCCCTCGACGAACTCCTCGCCAAGGCCAAGGCGGGCACCGAAGCCCGCTAAACCCATGCTGATCCTTGCCGACGCGCTGGTCTCCACACCGGACCGCGTCCTTCGCCCCGGCCGACTCCGGGTCTCCGGCCGCACCATCCAGGAAGTCGGATCGGATCTCCAAGCTTTGCCGGGAGAAGAAGTTCTCGAACTGCCCGGTCTCACCCTGGCTCCCGGCTTTCTCAACCTGCACGCCCATCTGGAACTCTCCCCGCTCCACGGAAAAGTCGCTCCGCGCCTTCCTTTTGCTGAATGGCTTCGACAGATCCTTGCTTTGCTTCCCGGTCTGCATGCCACCGCCCGCACCGCCTCGATCCTGAAAACCTCCCGCTCCGCTGCCGAATCCGGCACGACGACGATTCTTTCGATCCTTTCCGATCCCCGTTCCTTGGCCGGACTCGCCGGCACTCTGCCCAGGATCTGGTGGGCACTGGAATTCATGGATCTCCATGGGGATCCGCAACCGGCTATCCAAATGGATCGTTTGGCCGCCTGGCTCTCCCGCCATCCGGGCTGTGACTGGCACGCCGCCATCTCCCCCCATGCGCCGTATAGCGCCTCAACAGATCTCTATCGCGCCTGTGCTGGCCTCGCCAAGAACCTGCGCATGCCCTTCACGACCCACTGGGCCGAATCGGCCGAGGAAGCAGAGCTTTTTAAAACTGGAAATGGATCCTTAAGACCGCTCCTGCCCGATAGCTGGGTCCCCGACTCCCCTTCAGACCGTTTCGAGTCTTTGCCCACCGGCTCTTTGCTGGCTCACGGAAACGAACTGGCCATGGACGACATCCAGCACCTCCAAACCCGCGGTTGTTTCGTGGTTCACTGCCCCACCAGTCACGCGTGGTTTGGTCGGAAACCTTTCCCTCTGGAAACTTTTCGCCAGCAAAAACTGCCCGTCATCCTTGGCACAGACAGCCCTGCGAGCTCCGACAACCGCTCCTTGGACTTGCGAGTCGAAGCCCAAGCCTTCCATCAAGCCCATCCCCAGGCTTCCTGGTCGGAAATCTGGTCCATGCTCACCACCCTCCCCGCCTCGGCGCTCGGCCAAGCCGATCGCCTCGGCACCCTCTCCCCCGGCGCCCAGGCCGACTGGGTCGCCTGGCGCCTCCCCCCCCCCCCAGCTCCCTCCCCCCACCCCTCCGCCTCCACCCCCCCGCCCCCCCTTGACCCCATCCCCGCCATCCTCAACTCGACCGACCCCGCCGAGCTTGTCAGCGTCGCCGGTCGCCTCCACCGCCCAGCCATCACCTAGCCATCCGTCTTGTTCGGGTTACAAAATAAAATGTTACAATTGTAACATTAGTTTATGTCATGAGATATCCATGGATATGAATTAACCGGGGGTTTACTCTCGTTTTAGGATCGGTGGGAGGACATCGTTCCCTGGATGGCTGTGGCTTGGATGAATTCCGTGGATCGGGCCCGAAGGCAAAGAACCCTTCAGGGTACCCAAAGAAAGCTTCCCGATAGTCGAGGTCTTCTTTCTTTTTCCGACAACGACTACCTGGGACTTGCCGAAAACCCGCGCGTGGCGGAAGCCGCCATCCGGGCCATCAAAAATTCCGGAACGGGAGCCCGCGCCGCCCGCCATCTGGCCGGGCCCTGCCCGGAACACACCAGCCTCGAAAAGGCCCTGGCGGAATGGAAAGGGGCGGAGGCCGCTCTCGTCTTTGCCTCAGGCTACCAAACCCCGCTTGGCGTTCTTCCCGCCCTGGTCGGCCCCAAAGACACGGCGCTGTTGGAGCGGAACGCCCACGCCTGCCTCTTTGACGGGGCTCGGCTCTCGGGCGCTCGACTCCGCCTCTTCGCTCGAAATAACCCCGATAGCCTCGCCGAGGCCCTGACCTCTTCCCAAAACCTGAATCCGGAAGGAAGGATTTTGATCGTCGCCGAATCCCTCCACTCCATGGACGGGGACTTCCTGGATCTCAAAAGCTTAGTGACCTTGAAAAACCGGTTTGGTGCCTGGCTACTGCTCGACGAGGCCCACGCGAGCGGAGTGATCGGACCCGAGGGGGCTGGCTGGGCCGCGGACCAAGGATTGTCAGAGGAAGTCGATGTGCAGATGGGAACCTTGGGCAAGGCCTTGGGATCCTCCGGTGGATTCGTGGCCGCCCGTGCCCCGGTCATCGATCATTTATTAAACGAGGCCCGCACCTTCCTCTTTGGTACCGCTCCGGCCCCTGCCGCCATGGCCGCCGCCGGTCAGGCTTTGCAAATCGTTCGCTCAGCGGAAGGTGACAACCTTCGCGGCAAACTATGGCAAAACATCCGGTTATATTCGGCAGGACAAGCCGAACCAAAAAACGGGCCGATCCAAACGCGAATTTTTGGATCCAATGACCGGACTCTTCAAGCCAGGGATTCGCTGCGGGCGGGCGGCATGGAAGTGGCCGCCATCCGCCCGCCCACCGTGCCGGAGAACACCGCCCGCCTCCGCATCAGTCTCTCCGCCCGGCACTCGAAACCGGAAATCAGCCGATTGCTCCAAGGCCTAGCCCAACTTCGGAACGTGTGAGCGCGGAGGAAACCATCCGGCTCGACCGGAAACACCTCTGGCATCCCTTCACTCCAAATTCGGGCTGGATGGAGGAGTCGTTTCACCCCGTCAGCATTGTCGCGGGGGAAGGCAGCTGGTTGATCGATGCAGCAGGAAAACGTTACCTCGATGGAAACTCCTCCATCTGGACCAACCTTCACGGCCACCGCCATCCACGGCTCGACGAGGCCATCCGGTCCCAACTCGACAAAATCGCCCACTCCTCGTTTCTCGGCCTGACCCATGAACCGGCCGCCCGGCTGGCGGCAGAGCTGATCGCCTACGCCCAGTCCGGAAGGAAATCAGATCTGAACCGCATCTTTTTCTCCGATGACGGCTCCACCGCCATGGAAGCTGGCCTGAAGATGATCGTGCAAGCCTTCGCCCAGACCGGACAACCGCAACGAACCCAGTTCATCTCCCCCGCAGGCGCCTACCATGGGGACACCATCGGTGCCATGAGCCTGGGCCCCAGCGACCACTTTCACCGCCACTACCAACCCCTGCTCTTCTCCTCGCGCCGGGTGATGCCGCCTTTTTGCTACCGCTGCCAATTTAATCGGGCCCAGCCGGAAAAGGCCGACGCCCGTTCCTATCGGCAATGCAACTTTGAATGTGCCACCCTGGCCGAAGAGGAAATCGCCAAAACTGGAGAGACCCTCGCCGCTTGGGTTCTCGAGCCGCGCGTCCAAGGAGCCGCCGGCATGGTGATGCATCCCGAGGGCTACGCCCGAAGAACCTGCGCAGCCGCCCGGCAGGCCGGGGCCAAGGTTCTTCTCGATGAGGTGCTCACGGCGTTTGGTCGTACCGGGCCGGCTATGTCCTTCCACTCCGAAGGGATCGCTCCGGATGTCATCGCTTTGGCCAAGGGCCTGTCCGGCGGATATCTCCCGCTGGCCGCGACGGTTGTCAGCGAGGAAATCTTTCGGGCATTCGACGGTCCGCTGGAAAACACCTTCTTCCACGGCCATAGCTATACCGCCAACGCGCTCGGCTGTGCGGTGGCCCGGGCCAGCCTGGCCCTGCTCCAGGATGCCGCGGAACAAAAGCGGAGGGCTGCCTTGTCCCAAAACCTCCGAAGGCTTTCTCAGGATTTTTGGAAACACCCAAACGTTGGGGATGTTCGTCAGGAGGGCGCCATCTTGGCGGTCGAAATCGTGGCCGACCGCGCAACCCGCCGGCCCTTTCCTGCCGCCGAGCAAAGAGGAGCTCGTGTCTGTCAGACGGCACGCGGATTCGGACTCCTCACGCGGCCGATTGGCGATGTCCTGATCCTTATGCCCCCCTACTCGACCACGCCGGGTGAGCTGGAACAGATGGTCAATGCGCTGACCAAGGCTTTGGCGAAGGAAATCAAAGCGTGAAGGGAGTTTTCATCACTGGCACGGACACCGGGGTTGGAAAAACCTACTGCACCGCTCTGCTTACCCGCCTTCTGCGAGCCCAAGGCATCCCGGCCATCGCCCTCAAGCCGGTGGCGAGCGGCGACCGTTCCGATGCTCTCGCCCTTGCCGAGGCCATGGGCGGTGCCTTCCCGATTCCAAAAATCAATCCAATCCATTTCTCCACCCCCCTAGCCCCCTATGCCGCGGGCATGTTGGAAAATCGCCCCTTCCCGTGGGACCAGTTGCGCTCTCACTGGCGGGAAATTACCGCATCTTATCAGGGGCCTTTCTTAATCGAGGGGGTCGGGGGTTGGAGGGTGCCGATGGACTCGACGCAAACCGTCCGAGAGTGGGCTCAAGGGCTTGGACTTCCGGTGTTAGTCGTCTGCCGGGCCACCCTGGGCACCCTGAATCACTCTCTTCTGACCGTGGATTCGATCCGCCAAGCCGGCCTGCAAATTCCCGGCATCATTATGAACTTTCACTCCGCCCCGAAGGACGACGCCACCCGCACCAACCCAGGAATTCTGGAGGAGTGGTCGAAGTTGCCGGTGGAAAAATTGCCGGCCGGGGCCACGACCTGGGAAATTCCCAACTGGCTACGCTCAGTTCTGGTCTGATTCCACCGACCAGCGCGGATCCGCATCGCTATCCCAGTCCGAAGGTGCCCCGTCCAAGTGCCTGCGGGCCGTCACCGCGGCGATCATCGCGGCGTTGTCCGTGCTCCAGCCCGCCGAAGGCGCCAGAAGTCTCGCTCCCTCGGCCCGGGTCGTTTCTTCCAAAGCCCGCGCCACCGTACGGTTGGCACTGACCCCGCCGCTCACCGTCAGAAGTTTGCGGCCGCTCCGGCGGAGTCCCATCCGGCAACGATCCGCCAGGCATTCCGCGATCGCCGCCTGAACCTCCGCGCAGAAATGGGCCCGTGCAGTTCCCGGTTGGGCGATCTCCGGATTTTTTTCAAGCAGGATTCGCGCCGCGTTTTTCAGCCCGCTGAAACTAAAGTCTCCTTCCTCCGACCCTTTCATCGGCCGCGGCAGCCGGATCTTGCCGACCTCGCCCCGCGCCGCCTCCCGCTCGATCTCCGGGCCTCCCGGATATCCCAAGCCCACCATTCTTGCCAGTTTGTCGAAAGCCTCACCCGCCGCGTCGTCGCGGGTGCCGCCCAACACCCGGCGCTGTCCGGAGGAAGGCACATCCACCAAAAGAGTGTGACCGCCGCTGGCAATCAGGGCGAGGTGCGGAGACTCCGGCCATTTTCCACGGGATGCAAACGGACTGAAGATGTGGCCTTCCAAATGATGAATCGCGTGGAAGGAGGATTGGCGCGCCCAGGCGAGCGACTTGCCAAAAGCCAGCCCTATCAGCAGCGCCGGAGCCAAACCCGGCCCGGCGGTGGCACCAACTGCCTCCAACGATTCCTCCCGGCCCAGGACCGCCTGCGTGATTCCCGGCAAAAGCTCGAGATGCTGCCGGACGGTCAGTTCCGGTACGATTCCGCCCAGGGCCGCACTTTCCTCGGGACGGGTGGCCAGCTTTTGGCTCAGCAGGCGGATTCCGGCCGCATCCGCCTCCACTAGGGCGACAGCCGTCTCGTCGCAGGAAGTCTCGATCCCCAGGGCCCGCACGGTCAGCGGGTCGACGCCGTGCGCCGGGCCACCACTTTCCATCCGCGCAAAACGTCCACGGCCCGTTCCAGGGGTTCGTCCCCCACCGTGACTGTCGCCTGGCCCGCCTTGCCAAGTCCGGGACTACGGCTTTCGTAAAGGGCCTTTTCCTCCGCCAAAGTCATCCGGGCGGTGATATCCGGTTCAATCCCTACCCCGTGAATTTTCCGGCGCGACGGTGTGGTGTAATGGGCGGTGGTGAGCCGCACCGCCACGGCGGGCGCCGCGGACACATCCACGGGTTGCACCGTCTGCACCGAGCCCTTGCCGAAAGTGAGCTCCCCAATCACCACCGCCCGGCCCAGATCCTGCAGGGCCCCCGCCACGATCTCTGCGGCGCTGGCAGTGTTTCCGTTGACCAACACCACCGTGGGCCAGCGGACTTTGCGCGCCGCCGGTTTGGCCAGATATTCAATCCGGCCCACCGATGCCTTCCTTCCCTCCGTGGCCACCACCAGGGTTTGTGGGGGAACAAAGCGGCTAACGATATCGACCGCTCCGTCGACAAGCCCACCTGGATTATCCCGCAAATCCATGACCAGTCCGACCGCCCCTTCCCGTTCCAGCCGGTCCACGGCTTGGTCGAATTCCCCCGCCGTTTTTTCCCCAAACTGCGTGATGCGCAGATAACCGATTTTTTCCCCACCGGTCTGAACCGCGGGAAGCAGACCGACATCAGCCAACGTCGGAACCTGGATCATCTCGCGCACCAGGGAAACCTCCAGGGAACGCTCCTCGAATGGACGATAAAGGGTCAGGGTCACCGGCGCCCCGGGCCGTCCCCTCAGTTTGCGAATCGCCTCGGCCAAGGTGAGCTTTTGGGTGCCTTGCCCGTCGATCTTGAGGATCCGGTCGCCGGGCATCAGCCCGGCTCGAAACGCCGGTCCCCCTTGGATTGGCACATTGACGGTCAACAGATTCTCCACCATGCCCACCGAGATCCCCAACCCCCCAAACTGACCCTCCGTCTCCGTCCGAATCATCGTGTAGTTTTCGGGATCCAGGAACTGGCTGTGGGGATCAAGCGAAGATAAAAGCCCCCGCAAGGCTGCATAGGTCATTTTGTCGTAATCCGTCTTTTCCGGCTCCAGGTAGTCATCCCGGATCAACTCAACGACGTTGGCAAAAAGCAGAGCGCTGCGATATCGACCCTCCTCTTCCCTGGAACCTGTCTGGGAATTTTTCTCTTGGGCCCACAATCCAGGAACCAGCACCATCCCGGCCACCACCGTGGCGAGAAAAAGTCGCGGGTTCATTTCCAAACGGGCGAGTCGAGATTGGCCTGAAACCAGCGGATCGTTTCCCGCAACCCATCCTCCAGAACCACCTTGGGCTCCCAACCGAGAAGTTTCTTGGCCCGGGTGATGTCAGGTTGACGCTGTTTGGGGTCATCCACCGGCAGAGGCTTGCGGACGATCTCGCTTCTCGTGCCAGTGAGCCGCCGAATGCGTTCAGCGAATTCCTGGATGGTCAGTTCCAGCGGATTGCCGATGTTGACCGGTTCATGGAAATCGGACTGGGACAGGCGGTAGATGCCGTCGATCAGGTCGCTCACGTAACAGAAACTCCTGGTCTGCTTCCCGTCCCCAAAAACCGTGAGCGGCTCACCCTTGAGGGCCTGCCCAATGAAGGCCGGCACCACCCGCCCGTCCCGCAGGCGCATCCGGGGCCCATACGTGTTAAAAATCCGGACAATCTTGGTGTCGACTTGGTGGTAGCGGTGATACGCCATGGTCATCGCCTCGGCAAAACGCTTGGCCTCGTCGTAAACACCACGCGGACCAATCGGATTCACATTCCCCCAGTAGTCCTCCTTCTGCGGGTGGACTAGCGGGTCCCCGTAACACTCGCTGGTCGAGGCTAAAAGAAACTTTGCCCCTTTAGCCTTGGCCAAACCCAGCGCGTTATGCGTGCCCAAGGAGCCTACTTTCAGCGTCTGAATGGGCAGCTCGAGGTAGTCGATTGGACTGGCCGGTGAGGCAAAATGAAATACGAAATCCACCGATCCCTCCACGGCGATGAATTGGGTGACATCGTGACGGAGAAAACGGAACTGCGGATTCCCGCCGAGATGATCCAAATTACGCTCGTTCCCCGTGATCAGATTGTCGATCGCGAGGACCTGATGACCTTCCTGAAGAAGACGGTCGGCCAAATGGGACCCCAGGAAGCCGGCCCCACCCGTCACCACGCTGATTGGCATCCTTCTGGGCTAGAATCTTTTCCCCTGCTTAGCAAGCCGGTGGCTGGCTTTGGTTTTTTGCTTGGTTCAGACTCGTCCCATGGACGGGTCCGGGGCTCAAGCCAATATCCTCTTTGGAAACTACGAGCTTGAAAAGGAACTGGGCCAAGGCGGCATGGGCACGGTCTATCTTGCCAGGGATGCTGGCTTGAATCGGAAAGTGGCGCTCAAGATTCTCCGCTCGGATTTGGGGGAGGATCCGCTCTTCGCGCGTAAATTTCTGGATGAGGTTGAGGTCACCGCCTCCCTCGCTCATCCCAACATCATCCGGGTCTACACCCTGGGGGATCAGGATGGCCGACTCTATCTGGTCTTGGAACATTGTGATTTACCGAATCTGGAGGAAAGAATGGAACAATCCGGGCGCATTCCGGAAAGGGAGGTTCTTGAAATCGGGATTGGGATCGCCTCCGCACTTCACTTTGCCCACGAGGAGACCGGCTTGATCCATCGGGATATCAAGCCCGGGAATATCCTGTTCGGTCGGGGTAATATTCCCAAGTTGGCTGATTTCGGCCTCGCCGCGGGAGCCAAATCCGTCTTGGGGCAACAGGACGAAATTTGGGGTACCCCTTACTATGTTTCTCCGGAGAGGCTCAATCGGGAGGAGGAGGATGTCCGCAGCGATATTTATTCCTTGGGCGCCACCCTCTACCATGCTCTGGCAGGTCGAGCCCCTTTCGAGGCGGAGACGGCGGAAGAGGTCGCCCGGAGGCACTTGGTCGACCGTCCCGCTCCTCTGCGAAGCCTTTGCCCCCAGGCCCAGGAACAAACTCTCTACACCTTGGAACGTTGCCTGGCCAAACAAGCCGAGGCCCGTTGGCAGAATTATCCGGAGTTTTCCGCTCAGTTGGCGGACGCCATGCGCCGCCTACCTTCAGACGGCACTCGGTAAGGCGGTCTTAGGGCTGAAGCACGCCGTTGCCGTTGGTCGCGCCGATAAAAGCCTGACCTTTTTTGGCCCCCATCGTCCCGGACTTGATGAACTCGGCCGAATTGCCGAGGCGATAAATGACCAGACCCTTCTTTTTCCAAGGATACGTGTCTTGGAGATCCACCGCAGGCTGGGCGAGGGAGCTGGGCCCCTTGGTCAGAATCAGGGGAATTTGACCGTCGTCGGAGGTCGTGAGGTTGGGAACGTAGCCAAAGGCGATGTTGCGGGCCGTCAGACCGTTGGTGGAAGGCGCCGCCACCACCCCGTTCCCGGCAAGGATCTTGGGCGTGGTGAGAACCCCGTCGGTGATCATGCCTTGGACGATCGTCAGGAAGTTTCCTGCCGCCTGGGTGTTGGTGAGTTCCGAACTGACCCGGTAAACCCCGTTGTTGTCGTTGGCCTCGTTGAAGAACAGCATACCGAGCTGCCGGGCATTGGATACATCCACCTGCTGCTTGGCCTTGTCCAACCCGCCCTGAATGGCCGGAACCGCCAACCCCGCCAGCAACCCGATGATGGTGATGACCACCAGCAGCTCGACCAAGGTGAAGGAGTTTGCCTTGAGTTTTTGTAGCCGACCAAGGAGCGTGTTCATTCTTGAAGCCTTGCCGAAGCGTCATGCCCTGTCAAACGGGAAGCCCATCCAAGGCTTTGGATTCCCTCTTTTCGTACTCCCTCCCCCCGGTAAGAATCGCGGTGCATCCGGCCAATCCCCGGGACTCCGCGCGTCTCCTTGTGCTCCATCGGGAAACCCGGCGACTCGAGGATCGGCATATCTCGGACCTCCCCGGGCTGCTTGCGCCGGACGACCTGTTGGTGATGAATGACTCCCGGGTGATTCCGGCGCGGTTGGTCTGCTCTTCCAACCGCACCGAGTTGCTTCTTCTGGAGGAAACCAGTCCCGGCTGGTGGACCGCGCTCGGCACCCCCGCCAAACGCCTGACGCCCGGCACCGACCTTTTTCCCGATCCCCAGCAGGGACCTTCCCCGGGCTCGCCCCTCCTCCGGGTGGAAAAAACCATTCCGGGAGGCCAGCTCGTCATTCGCTCCCTGGTTGAAAATTTCGATCTGCATGCCTTCGGTCGGCCTCCCCTGCCCCC
>Ga0194119_10011603_pt1 | contig 11337 bp, 8 predicted proteins | sample TA2MahC100mmetaG_FD_148620 | JGI IMG/M metagenome (GOLD analysis project Ga0194119, IMG submission 148620) | Freshwater microbial communities from Lake Tanganyika, Tanzania - TA2015018 Mahale Deep Cast 100m | ecosystem: Environmental > Aquatic > Freshwater > Lake | place: Tanzania: Lake... | reverse complement strand
CTCCATCGTTTGCTGCAGTTTCTGCCGATGCTTCTCTAGCTCATGGAACGGCGGTTGTAGGCATTATTGGGGCACTCGCAAATAATGGGAAGGGAGGAAAAGGGGTTGCGCCCCAAGCCTCTTTAGTTCCATTTCGTTTTACCGACTCCGAACAGACCACTGCAATGCTGGTCGATCAAGCGACCGGGAATTTTCATATTTTTAATTACAGTTATGGCTTTCCATCGTGCCAATATTTTCCAATTAACACCTCTCTAAAATCTCAAATGGAAATTGGAGCTACCCCGGGAGATGGCAGCAAAGGAACGGTCTATGTAAAAGCGGCAGGAAACGAATTTGTCGGATCTTTGGGAGATTGTAATTCATCACAGTCGAATTTTGACTACTTAGGAAACTCTAACTTTGATGGAATAAATACTTTAAAAGAAACCCTTGTAGTAGCGGCCCTACGGGCCACAGGAGTCGTTAGCAGTTACTCCTCACCCGGAGCCAATATCTGGGTGAGCGCACCTGGAGGACAATTCGGAACAACTTCTCCTGCCATCGTCACCACCGATTACCAAGGGTGTGAGTCCGGGTATTCAACGTCTTCAAGTACTAAAAATGACTTTGAGTCGGGTAAAGACTCTTTAAATTCAAGTTGCAACTATACAAGTACAATGAATGGAACATCTTCCGCAGCCCCCAATACGTCCGGAGCTATCGCCCTAATGCTAGAAGCCAATCCTCTTTTAACTTGGCGCGATATCAAATTCATCTTAGCGAAAACTGCTAGAAGAGTGGATCCAACTTCAGGAAATTCGAATCATCCAGCAGGCGCCGCCTTCGATTTAGAAGGCCATGTCTACCAACAGGGTTGGGTTCAAAATAACGCCAACATCTATTTTCACAATCGTTATGGTTTTGGCGCAGTCGATATTGATGCCGCAGTTACCCTGGCCCAAAATTCCTACACACTGTTGGGCTCCCCTCTCAATAGCGAAGTCACAAGTAAAAATGAATTAAATCTTTTAATTCCAGATAAGTCTGCAGTAGGAGTCACATCAAGTCTCTCTATAGCAGATAATTTGAAAATCGAGTCGGTAGAGATCACTTTTTCAATCACTCACCCTGCAACTAGTGATCTTGGATTGGAACTAACTTCTCCTCAAGGCACAAAAAGCATTTTGATGAATATCAACAGCGGAATCATACAGCGCAATTTCAGCGATACGCATTTTATTACTAATGCATTCCTCGAAGAGATGTCGTTAGGATCTTGGACTTTGAAAGTCATTGATGGCGGTCAAGATGATACAGGAACATTAGATAAATGGTCTATTAAAGTTAATGGCCGAGCGGTTTCATTACAAAATAAAAGAGGCGACCTCATCACAAGGTCGCCACCTTTCTCTATTTTTCAAATCCTTTTAGAGACTATTTTACCCTCTCGTAAACCGCGGTTCCTGGAATACGAACTTGCTGCGGCTTTTTAGTCCATCTGGAAAAGCTCTCTCTTCCCCACTTGGCTTGTGAAAGATCCAAGTCTCTATCCAAAGTCATGAAATCTTTTCCTTCAAGGACGGTCGATTGCCAAGCCCCTTTGACTAGGGCCGTAACTCTGAGCTTACCCTTTTGCATAATCTCTCGATCTTTACGGTTCACTCCATAGATGGAATTGTCATGAGTTAGTTGCTCGTCGGTTAAATAATCCCAGAACCCCATCCCCTCAGGCATCGACCAATCCCCCAAGCCAAAATTAAGGGTAGACCGAAATTCCACTTGATCGCTGTCACTCAATAGAGCGCCAAGCCCAGTCATAAATTGATCCCCCACAGGCCCCAACCCCACAACACAAGAGAGCAGATTAACTTTTAAATTTGAGGCAAATGAGGCTTTAGCCTGAGTCGCTTGGTTAAGAGCCAATTTCCATTGTCTTAGTCCCGAAGTACAAGGAACGGCTCCGCCAGACTCTGAATATTCTCTTATGCTCAAAATATCTTTTTTAGAAATCGGCGAATAATATTGATCATAATTGGTCTTATCCTCGCCATTAGCAGCGGCATTCCACTGCCAACATTCGAAGCTATTCTTGAAACTCTCATTCATCGGAAACCACATTGCCCCTGGCAATCCGTGAGCATTAATATTTAAAACACCGATTTTTTCTCCCCGAACCAAGCTAATTTCGGCTGATTTTATTAGAAGCTCCTCAAGCGTTGAGAAAAAAATCGTAATTGACCGATCATCATTTTCAACAACCAAAGGAGTTTTATTATCTGCTTCAGCAGGAAGAATATAAGGAGTCCATGCGTTGTCTTTTTCATAGGGATGCACAGAATTATCGTGTCGATGAAATTTACCAATGCCGATTTCCGCCGCATGAATCACTAGATCCGCATTGGCTGTATTGGCGATCCCTACAAATAGACAAACAAACACGATGAAATAACGCATGATGCTCCCTTGGTTAATTTTAGTTTTTAATGAATAACCGTGAAATCAGTCTATTCAGTTAATGCCAGCTCGACAACAAAGAACTTATCGAGCAATTTTTCAAAGTTTACTTTATAATTAGAAGAGTTACCCTTTCTCTGATTTACCTCTAATTGACCATGAATCGAAGTCACCTAATTCTTATCATGCTGTGCTTAAAACCCCTGTTTTTACAGGCCAAAACTACCTTAACTTGGGAACAGTGTGTCAATCGGGTCGCCACCCAAAATCCCGAATTGAACTCAACTGAGGAGGCTATTTTTTCGGCACAAGCTAAGAAACGAGCCTCTTGGAGTGGATTCTTGCCTCAGTTAAGTGCTAATGCCGGTGTCATAAGAAACAACTTAGGTGTGACTTCGGCCGGACTTAACGCTAATCGCGATCAATTTTCGGTTGGGGTTGAGGCCAGCGAAAATATTTTTTCCGGTTTTAAAGATTTTTACCGCATTGCTAAAGCCGACAGAGAAATCAACCTTTCTCGGGCTAACCAAAAAGCAACTCGGGCTAAACTCAGCAGCGATCTAAAAACCCACTTTGCCAACCTCCTATTCAATCAGGAACAAGCTGTTTTAGTTGCTTCTATCATCAAGCGACGACAAGATAACATGCGCATGGTGAAACTGCGGTACGAAGGAGGCAGAGAAAATAAAGGTTCGTTTCTTTTTAGCAAAGCTTCTTTAGAACAAGCTCTTTTTGAAAAGCAGCAGATTGAAAGGGCAACCGAAGTTTCAAAAGCAAATTTAGCAAGAGTTTTGGGAGGGGCTCAAGACCTCGATTTTGAGATTTCGGGTGCGTTATCTTGGTCAGAGGCCGATAAGTCGATGCAACTCAAAAATCTCGTTTCACAGACGCCAGAACACCAACAGGCAGAAGCCCAATGGGCTGTTGCCGAGGCTGACAAATTTATTGCTCGAGGAGATTTTTTCCCGGATGTCTCATTGAACGGTTCTTATTTCAAGATTGGAGCCAATTTTCCACCGCATGAACCTCGATGGTCTGTCGGAGTGTCAATATCCCTTCCCTTCTTCCCTGGTGGACAAAATATTTTTAACTACCAAAGTGCAAGTGCCGAAGCTAATCGAAATGATTTTCTGAGAACCAATACAGATAATCAGATTCTAGCGAAACTTCAGCAGGCTCATGCGACTTTCATTGATGCTATCGGGTTACAAAATGTAGCGGAAAGATTTTTGGTGGCCAGTGAGGCGAGAGCCATTATCTCTCGCGGAAAATACCAAAATGGTTTGATGACCTTTGAGGATTGGGATTTAATTGAAACTGATCTTATTAATCGACAAAAAACTGAACTTCAGACAAGAAGAGATGTCGTTCTAGCTGAAGCGGCTTTTGAACAAGCCCAAGGAAAGAGTGTTTTTCCATGAAAACAACACGAAAAACAATGATTCCGTTTGCGATCTTAGGTGTGATTATTCTCTTTGGTATCATTTTTTATTTTTCTCGAAATGAAAAAAGAGAAATCATCTACCAAGAAGTCTCCGTTACCAAAGGGCCTATAAAAAATACTATTTTGAGTAGTGGTGTAGTTCAGCCCGAAAATAGACTCGAAGTGAAAGCCCCCATTGCCGGCAGAATTGAAAAAATCCTAGTAGACGAAGGACAGCTTGTAAAAAAAGGGCAGGTTTTGGCTTGGATGAGCTCTTCCGAAAGGGCGGCTCTTCTTGACACAGCTAAGACAAAAGGCAAAGAAGAGTGGGCTTACTGGGAAGAGGCCTACAAAGCCACACCCTTGATGGCCCCTATTTCTGGACAGATCATTCTGAGAAGTGTCGAGCCCGGGCAAACGATTACTATTCAGGATGCTCTCATCGTGATGTCGGATAGACTCTGTGTGAAAGCCCAAGTCGATGAAACCGATATCGCTCAAGTGAAACTCAATCAGAAGGTGGAAGTCACTCTTGATGCCTATGCAGAACATCCAATGGAAGGTACTGTAGTACATATTGCGTATGAATCTAAGACAGTGAATAACGTTACTACTTATCTCGTCGATATCATTCCCTCATCGATACCAGACTTCATGAAGAGTGGAATGACGGCCAATGTCGTATTCACCACAGGCGAAAAAGAGGAAACTCTACTGGTTCCAAGCACAGCTCTTCAGAAAGAAAATGGCAAATTTAAAGTGCTGCTGGCCAATGCCGGTGATACCAAATCGCCAACACAACTTTCCGTCGAAGTGGGAGTCAACGACGGTAAACAGGCTGAGATTGTGAGTGGGCTCAAAGAAGGTGATAAAGTGCTCATTCCTAAACTTTCGCCTTCTGCCAGAAAGAAAGATTCCGAAACTAAAAGTCCACTCTCACCTTTCGGTAACCGTGGAAAACGCAGCCATTAAACAGTTTTATGATACAAATTTCAAATCTAACGAAAACCTATCGGATGGGAGATCTTTCTCTCACCGCTTTATCGGATGTTTCCATCACCATTCCAGCCGCAAGTTTCATCGCTATCATGGGGCCCAGTGGATCTGGCAAATCAACTCTCATGAATCTAATTGGATTGCTAGACTCTCCTACCTCGGGCAACTATCAACTTTTTGGTCAGGAAATCGGGCACCTCTCAGAGGACGAATTAGCTCAACTTCGCCGAAACACGACAGGATTTGTCTTCCAGCAATTCCACCTACTTCCTAGAACTTCGGCCCAGGAAAATGTGGCACTTCCCCAAATATACTCAACCCAAAAAATAAACTTGGAGAAAGCGGGATGCCTGCTCGAATTGGTTGGACTTGGAAACAGAAAAGATCACAGACCGAATGAACTCTCTGGAGGGCAACAACAAAGAGTTGCGATTGCGCGAGCTTTAGTTAACAGCCCTAAAATCGTCCTGGCGGATGAGCCCACGGGAAATCTCGACTCTAAATCGGAAAAAGAGGTGATGAGTCTTCTATCTGAACTCAATAAACAAGGAATTACTGTCATCTTAGTCACCCATGAAGAAGAGATTGCGAAATATGCCAAACGAATTATTCGAATGCGAGATGGTAAGATCATCTCCGATGAGAAGATTAAAGAAAGAAATCTTCCCCAAACATCTACCGAACTAGTCTTACCGATAGACACAAAAAAAGAGACATCTCCAACTATTTCTTTTTTAAATTTCTCAGTTCATATTCAAGAGGGTGTAAAAGCTTTAGTTGCCAATAAAATAAGAACATTTCTATCGATGCTAGGAATTCTTATAGGAGTAGCTGCCGTGATTGCTATGCTGGCTTTAGGCCGTGGCGCACAACAATCCATCGAAAGTCAACTGGCCTCTTTAGGTTCTAATTTACTCACCGTCAGAACCGGATCTTACAGAATGGGGGGTGTCTCTCTAGGGACCGGGGCCATAGCCAAACTCACCACTGAAGATGCAGAAATCATCAAGAAAAGCATTCCCTCCGTCAAAGCCACAGCGGCTGAAATTACCGGCAAAGGTCAGGCCACTTACAAAGACAAAAATTGGAGCACCCAAGTGATGGGGACCACAGAGAACTATCCCATCATGAGAGCCTCTATACCGGTCATTGGACGTTTTTTTGATGAATCGGAAAACAGAAAACGAATGAGGTTGGCCGTTATCGGGATGACTTTAGTCACTGAACTTTTTGGAGATACAGACCCGATTGGAGAATACATCAAGATCAACAAAGTACCTTTTCAAGTCATCGGCATTCTCCCGGAAAAAGGTAATAACGGATGGAGAGATCAAGATGACATCATCATGATTCCTTTGCAAACCGCCATGTATAGACTCTTGGGTAAAAATTATGTCGATCAAATCAACGTAGAGATCGAAAAGCTTGAGGATATGGAAAGTGCGGAAGAGCAGATCAAAAGCATCATAGAAAAACGTCATCGAATCGCGCCCTCTCAGACCGATGCTTTCCAAATTCGAAATATGCAAGATATTCAGTCAGCTTTAAGTGAAAGTAGCAAGACGATGAGTTGGTTACTAGCCTCGATCGCAGCAATATCACTGCTCGTAGGCGGCATCGGAATCATGAATATTATGTTAGTTTCGGTTACGGAGAGAACACGAGAGATTGGGTTAAGAAAAGCGCTGGGAGCTATGCGCAAAGATATCTTGATTCAATTTTTGGTCGAAGCCATGGTGGTGAGTCTGCTAGGTGGTGTTATTGGGATACTTCTTGGAATCGCTATTACTTTAGGACTGTCTTTTCTTGCTAATTGGACCACCTCAATTTCCGTCTTTTCGATTATTTTAGCCAGCTTATTTTCTGCTCTCACAGGAATCTTCTTTGGATTATGGCCCGCCAGAAAAGCGGCCTCTTTAGATCCGATCGTGGCATTACGGTACGAATAGACCTCAAGTGTTTTTGTTTTGTTTCATTTTTTTCAAAATCTCATTCAATTGGCTGACATGGGTTTGAGATTCATTACAAATAAAATCTGAAAACTTTTCGTGAGCCGTTCCAAAAAGAAGATGAATCATTAATTTTTTATCCTTCTTGTGTATAGCTTCAAAACGGTCGCAATCTCTCACGGTCTCCCAATGCTCTAACTCGACTGCTTTTAATCTAATTTCTTTGAGCTTTTTTGCGTGAGGTTCTAAGAACCCTTCCTTTTGAATATTAAGAAAAATTCGCCACTTCTTAATAAAAAGCATAGCGACAGTTGTGCGCACTCCCCAGATTTAACTTCCCCACAAGTCGATCATAATCGGAAATATCCTTCTCCTTTACGAAGAGTTCGAGTGGCTCAACAGCCTTGGCATAGTCCCAATGAGCAAACAGAGCAAAAGCGCGATAGAGCAAGCTTTGTTTAACTTTCTTACTGTCCACCTTATTCAGTAAACCCAGAGCCTCTTGCCAAGCACCAATAAAAGTCAGAGCAGCAGCATATTCAGAAAGTTCAAATTCCGTGGGAGCAGTCCCTTGAACACCTCACACATAGGGATGTAAAATCGTAACCGCAAGGTGGGATCGACTGGCTCGACGAGCCAGATTGGCAATCTTTGCTGCATAAGTTCTAGGTATTAGACCAATGTCAGTGCCATCAATTTCGGACTGGAGAAACGAGAGTTCTCCTTCTCTCAGTTTATTTTCCAAGAGGGTAAGATGTTGATCTAACTCATACGACATATTTAACATAAGATTAACATTGTATCTGCTATTTATCCTAACGTCTCTATTTCCTCTCAAATGAATCATTTATTTTGCCTTTGCTTTTACGGAGGAATTCTCAAAAATTCCCTCTTCACTTTTGCATCTTTTTTGCATGTAAAAGCGTTAAAAATCCGGATTGAGGGGAAGTGATACGAACTTTAAAGAATACGCTGTCAAACGTCTTGGCAATCCTGATGCTTATTTACACTGGGGTGGCATCAGCTGAGCCAAAGTTGAGGCCTGGATCTAGTCGTTGCCTATCAATTATTCAGGCCCTAGGTGAAAAGCCGGACTTGAGATGGATTCGTACGGGGTTCAGGGTAAGGGCTATTCGAGAGAAAATTAGGCCCGAAGAAATAGACCTCACTCAAGCCACGGGACAATTGCCGAAGATGTTACGAGATAGTCTAACCGAAGCGGATGCAGAGGGTTTTCTAGCTAAAAAGACAGATAAGCTCGAACAGCTTAGAAAGTGGGCCGATCGGAAAATCAAAGATCGAATTCTTAATCTGACTCGAGCTCCGCAAGGGCTTCGTCAGTTTGATCTCTGGATGCATGATAAAAATGGAAATGAGGGCGGGTTTGCAATCCGTCAGGTACTTAAACCGGATGTAGGATATTTTGGTGTAGGACACGGTAATGCCGGCGGTCAGGTTCATTTGATTTATCCCTTCACCGTGTGGGGAAGACCGATCATCGAAGTCCAGATCGAGGTTGATAAAATGATTGAAATCTACTCCAAACTTCCGGGTGTAAGAAGCTCAAGATTTATCTTTTATAAAACCTGTAGCGGGGGGCTTGCCAGTCAAGATGGGGAACCCGATGCTGTTCGTTTGGCAAGAGCGTCTGGGGTTCCGGTCATTGCCCCCATGGGAGTCTTATTCAATAGTGGAAACATCATCGAGGGCAAGAAACGACACTGGGAGACATCGGTTGAGACGGAAGAAACTGAAAAACTACTACCGAAAAATAAAGCCTTTCGAATTTTTATGCCGGATGGGACTTCAAAAGAACTATCTTTTGAAAAAATGAAAGAGCTCATCATACGAGATGAGTTCCTTTCCAGAGTGACCTACACAGAAAATAACTAGGGCACTAGTTTCTCATTAGCAATATCTTGAGGGCTAAACCTTTCGACCGGATGATGTCCTGAAGTGTATTGTTTCGTTTTTTCCACCCAATCGGCCATAGTTCCGTTGGCCGTTAGAGTTTCGCTAAAAGCTTTATTGAGCGCCACGGTGAACTCAGATCCTAAGGAGCCTGCGCTCGATGTTTCATCTGATCTCGAAGAGGCAAAAACAAAAAGACTTTTCCAATAACTCTCATCGCGATGATTGGATCCGAACTCCTGCATTAAGTTGTCTACAAATTGTCCCGCATCGCTTGAGTCAAAGAGCGGAGAGAGCAGTTTTCTTAGTGGGTCGACGAGAGATCCTGAATAACACGAATCAAACATCATCACCAATCTTGAAACAGGTCCCAATCCTTCGCGCCCTTTTTCAACGGCCCTCCGTATTTCGGAAATTGTCATTGAGCGATCTCTTAGAGAAATACCACCTTTAGAGCCGTGACCGGAGTAGTAGAAAAACAGTGTTCCGTCATCTAAGGTATTAGTGGAGAGAGTAGAGAGTCGGTTTGCTACATTCGCTACAGTACCTTGACTGCTCCAGAGTTTGTTTGAGACGAAATTATAGGCGGAATGAGCTCCCATGGCCTCTACCATTTTCAAATCTTTGTCGATGCCAGGCAATCCCCCCGGAACTCCAACGACGAGGAGTTGGTTTTTTCCTCCCGGATCAGTGACGAGATCTCTTGAGGTTGAAGCTACAATTAAAGATGAACTTAACGCGAGTAAACCAGTGCACAGAACATTGATTCCATGTCGCATAGGGAAGGCCCTTTCATTTGTTTTGGGGAAGTCGAGGATTGTTATTGCTCTTAGTTTAGGTTAACGAAAATCTTCTTAAGGAGGAACTCCTCGAAACGGCTTCTGTTAACAGCTGTTTTTGCGTCAAGTTATTGACTCTTTCGAGCACGAATCGAGCAGTTCGTATACGAAGAGTGTTATGTTCATTGGCTTTTTGAAAAACAGATGACTATTCAGGTAGTTACTAGTTAAAAAGCCCACTCAAAGGGTGCAGGTATCAATCATCCGCGATGTATCGAACCCTATCCCGAAAGACTTAAATCCTTATTAACTCTCGGTATTACTGGTTTTAACGAAGAGGAACTAGGCAAGAATCCTCAAGACAACCCCTGTCACATCAAGCCATCAGCTACTTCCACAAAAATGTAGAGAGTTCAGGGACTGAAGCAATCTTATACAGTGCCCACTTTTAACAACTAAATCGTATTATTTTGGCCCTAGTTGAATTTCGGTTTAAATTTATATAGCTTTGAAGGCTAAGAACTTAGTTTAACTAGGCTATAGCTTTTAGCCTTTTGATATCACAGGAACTTGTCTGATGCGTCCATGCCCTATTTGCCTAAATGGCCAAGGAAAAAATTTAGGTGAGCTTTCAAAAACCTACGGTGGCCCTTTAAGTCGAGACACTTTTGATCTGATTCATTGCTCTACCTGTGATGCAGTTTACATTTCACCGCTTCCTTCGTCCCAAGATTTTGATTCGCTCTATCGACCTAACGAAAGTGACAAATTGTTAATTGAAAACAATCAAAATGCCTTGCTGTTTTATGACCAACGATTGAAAGCTTTAATGAAAAGCATTGGGAAAAGAGAATCTTATTCAATTTTGGAGATAGGTGCCGGCCCAGCTTGGTTATCTTTGGCTGCCAAAAGACTGGAAGTAAAAACGTTAACAGTGGCACAAGACATCACAAGTGAGTTTCCAAACCAATGTCCCTGGGTCGATAAGTACATTGTCGATTCAGTGTATAACCAAAGTCTTAATGAGGCGGGGCCTTACGACATCATCTCTCTCACCCATGTCTTGCCCCACTTACCCGACCCTATTGAAGCTCTAAGACACTTAAAAAAATTATGCCGCGGATTATTTTTTATTACGGGCCCCCACCGACCTAAAAACTGGAATGGTAAAATTGAGAGCTGGCGCAATTATAGATACAATCATGTCCCTTACCATTTACAGTACATGAATGCGTCTAGTATTTCGGTAGCCGCTAAGAATTCCGGTCTGGGATTGGTTTTTTGGAGCGCGGACTCTGAAGACGGGGAGTCTTTTGAGGCCTGGCTAGATAGCCCTTGGCCTATTTCTCAGACGATCTCCGAAACAGTTGAAAAATATCGTGATTGTTTTACAAACGACGCACCCTTTAAACATGTTGTGATAGATGGCTTTCTCGAAAAAGAATTTGCTGAGGCCTTACTCCATGAATTTCCGAAATTTGATGAAAAATTAGCGCTCAATGAATTGGGAAAAGTAGGCGGAAAAGCTGTTAATACTAACATTTCTCAGATTAGCCCTTCTTATCGCCGTCTTTTTGAGACGCTTCAGAGCAGAACCTTTTTAGAATTCATAAGTCATCTCACCGGAATTCCAGATCTTATTCTAGACCCGACTCTGTTTGGTGGCGGAACACATGAAAACATTCATGGACAGGAGCTCGATCCTCATGTCGACTTTAACTACATCGATTCTCAAAAACTCCATCGCCGCCTTAATCTTTTAATCTACTTAAACAAAGATTGGAAAATGGAATGGGGAGGGGCTATTGAGCTCCATTCAAATCCTCGTGACATCGCTAGCAAT
>Ga0194119_10011595_pt1 | contig 11345 bp, 9 predicted proteins | sample TA2MahC100mmetaG_FD_148620 | JGI IMG/M metagenome (GOLD analysis project Ga0194119, IMG submission 148620) | Freshwater microbial communities from Lake Tanganyika, Tanzania - TA2015018 Mahale Deep Cast 100m | ecosystem: Environmental > Aquatic > Freshwater > Lake | place: Tanzania: Lake... | reverse complement strand
GCCATCCGCACCGCGGCGGGCCAGTTGGAAAGCGGTGACGGTGAAGGGGCCGGGCCGCCTTGGCGTGCCCAATTCCGGATGGTCGATCTCGCCACGGGCGAAGGCGGCCAGGTCCACGCCGGCATCGGCCAGTAGCCGCGAACGCAAGGCGCCCGCGGCGGCCGAGGGCCAGGGCGGAATCAGGGCCTCGCCGTAACTGCCGGGATCGCCGAACAACTTGTTGCCGCGCAGGAACAGAACATCCAGCGGCTCGATGAAGCGGGTTTCCTGGGCGCTCATGCATCACCTCCGGCGCGGGTTTCGCGAGCGAGAAACTCGCCCACGGTGAGGAAATTCTCCAGCCATTTCAGCCGGCCCCGGGACTGGGCGGCGGTCAGCGCGGCCAGACGCCGGGCCAGGCCGGGCGCTTGCGCCTTCAGGGATTTGTCGTCGGCCTGCCGCGCCAGTTGGTAGCCTAGCAGCGACTCCAGCATGCCGGCGTCATCGCCGGGATCGGGCAGATCGTGCAACCATTCCAGCGTGTGATACACCGCCCGGCGGGAGACGCCTTCGGCGCGCAGGAAGGCCATCAGGTCGTTGAGCAGGCTCAGATCGCTCCATTCCGCCGATAGGTTCAAGGCGCCGCCGGAACGCTTGATGACGGTGAGATGGAAGGCGTCACGATCCTTGAGTTTGCCGTCTTCACCCATGCGTCGGTAGCCTTTGGCCTGTTTTTCGGCTTGCCTCAGTTCACGCAACACCGCGCCGAGCGGGGCTTGATGATGGGCGACGACGGCGCCCGCCGAAGCCGTGGCCTTTTCACCCATCAGTGGATAAAGGCGGTCATGCCAACGCACAAAGCCGTGGTTGATGTCGAGGTCATGCTCGAAAATGTCCAAGTCATCGATGCCGGGCAAGCCGCCCGAGTAGATGATCCGCAGCAGCCAGAGCGCCTTCGGCAGATCGTTGACCGAGACCATGGCCATGACGTCATCGCCGCCCGCATACAGCAACTTGCCGATGCAAAGGTCTTCGATCACATGGCGCACCAAGTCGAGGGCAAAACCGTTGAGTGCGCTGGAAATGGCCATGTGGCGCGCGGGCGAGGTGGGGCGCGGCGAGCCCAGGTAGCGCGTCAAGGACGTATCCCGGTAACCGGCCAAGCCTGCCCGCACGCGGCTATGGAACGCTTCTTGAAAGTTCAGGGTATTTTCCCCGGAAACCCAGGAACCCAGCCGGTCGCCGTCGAGCAGAATCAATCCGTAGTAACGTTCAAGTGGGGAGTCTAGGGTCTTTTCGATCTTTCGCTGGATTTTGAAAAATTCCTTTTCATCGTCCTCCGCCGCACGGTCGCGCAACTCATCCAGCAGAGTTGGCAGTCGACTCACGGTTGACCACCAGGGTTTATTTCTCAGTTCGCGCCGCATCAATTGGCGAGGCAATGCCGCACGATCCAGTCCATCGGTCCTGGCGGCTAGGTCGGCGAATACCGCCGCATCCTTCGGGCCGAATTCCACCAACCTTTTCAGGGAAGGCGCCAAAGCCATGACATGGGTGGAAACCACATAGCGATTGACCTCGGCCTGAATACCCTGCTGCCTAAGCCATGATGTGTAGTGGACGGGCCAGAGCCGCTTGATCAGTCCGAAGCTGGAAAGATGCTCCGCGTTGCGGCCGTCCCCATCCCCCTTGGCCCAGGCCGGCCGTGCTCTGGCCACGCGAGCCCACAGCGTATCGGTGCGTTGGCGCGGAGAGCCCTCATCGAGTTGGCCGGCATCCAGCGTCAGCCATTCATATTCCCCGGTCAGCGAATCGCGGAAACCCTTTTGCTCCAACTGGGTGAAAGTCCTGGCACACTTTGCCATCGCGAGGCAGCGCTCACCCGCATCATGCACGGCCGGGTAAAGAGTGCCTGCGTTGGGCTCCCAGAACCGCCAACCCTGCTGGGGTTCGATGGGTCGGGTGAGGATGTCCCAGACCGCACTTCCGAACAGGCCCGGCCGTTGCGAGTCTTCCTTGGGATAGAACGGCCGGATGGCCGCTTCCAGTTCGATCTCGGGCAACCAGGGCGCCAAGGACCAATGGACCTCGGGAAACCCCTCAAGTTGCCGTTCCATCTGCGCGTAGCAATGCTGTTCACCGGGTTCCTCGCCTATCTCGTTCAGCAACTCGTCGAGCATGGTCCGTGCTTCTTCTCGAACCCATGCCCGCACATCGCGGGTGATGCGCTCCGCCAAAGCCCGCCCGGTATCCTCCGGCACCAGGGCGACGAACTTGTTGGGCAGCGCCGCCACGAACAGGGGGTTGTAATCGGTGTCCTGGTCATGCCAGCCAGCCCCATTAAACAATTCACGCCGGAGCCCCTGGCCGATCAGCCACAGATCGACGATGGGAACGCCCCGCAACTGCGGGAAAAGAATCGCATCCGGTCCCAAGGCGTCCGCAATTACCTGCATTGCCCGCCAGGCCAGGGTGGAGAGGAAATGGGAGCCCGCCCACAAATCGGAGGTGGATCGCCCGGCGGCGATGAAATCCTGAACCGGCCCAATCGAGACTGTCAGGAGTGCCGGACTCCCGCCCGAGGCCATGGTCCCAGCGATAGCGGAGGCCAGATCCAGGTGCTGCCAGATGGTGTGGTCGGGGGTACGGGTATCAGCGGGCAGGAGCGACCAGAGATGCCCGATGCCCCTAAGTTGGCGTCCAAGTTCCGGGCCGAAGCGCCAAAACGCAAGGCCGGTCAGTCGATGATCCGCATTTCCATCCTCATGTCTGTGGATCAGATCACGGAACAAGTCTTCACTTGCAGTGCGGATATGGGCGGCAAGCACATCCTGACCGATGTTGCGCACTTCTAAACGATTACCGGCCAAAGGATGGATGATCTCGCCTTCCTCAGCGAAGCGGACCTGCGCCCAACCGACGAAGCGATGCTGCTCATCCCTGGGAAACTGCGCCCGGTCGGCGGCGGCGGCCCATCGATCGGCAAGCTTGATCACTTTTTCCGTCGAGTCATCGAATCGCAGTTTTTCGATCCGTGAGCCATCCGGCCGGGTAACCCAATGGCTGGGAAAACCGAGGGCCTTGCCGATGCCCACGATGCTGCCCCCTTCGTGCCCCGCCGGGTCGCGCAGCAGGACGAGCGCCTTTTCCGCCGGGTCGTGAATGCGAGCGGCGAGCTTGGTTTGCCAGAGAGTATTGTTGTCCATGGATTATTTCCAGGGTTGAGGGTTCTTGCCTACACTACACGCTCGGAGGTGTATGACATGCGAACAAATATCGTGCTGGATGACCAACTCATCGAGGAAGCCATGCGACTGACGCGTGTGCGAACCAAAAGGGAGATCGTGGACCGCGCCCTGCGGGAGTTGGTGGCGCGGCAGCATCAACGGGCATTGCGTGACTTGGTGGGCCGCGATCTGCTTGACCCCGATTACGACGTGAGCGCGGTCCGGGCCGGGATGAAGCGTGATCCTGGTTGATACGTCGGTCTGGATCGACTGGCTGCGCAAAGGCAACCGGCCAGCGACGGTCCGCCTCGATCGACTGATCGACGAGGACGACATCCTGTTGGCGCCCGTGGTTCTGCAAGAGTTGCTGCAAGGCGCACGAGGGTCGGAGCAGCTCGCAACGTTGCGGCAACGCTTCGAAGCGTTGCCGATGCTGATGCCAACCCGGAACACATACGCCGAGGCCGGCGCGCTATATGCGCGTTGCCGCTGGGCTGGCATTACACCGCGTAGCCCGCACGACTGCCTGATTGCCCAGACCGCTATCGAGCATGATGTACTGCTATTGCATGACGATCGGGATTTCGAGCTGATCGCCAACGTGGAGCGGGGGTTGCGCTTGTGGCGGGATTGATCGGCGGAATACATGGCCTTCACTTCGCGATGCGGGTGAGTTTTCGCCCCTGATTGTCCTGCCAGTTGTCCAGCCAGCCATGCACTGTCCGCCAAACTGCCGCGATGGCCTTCTGATCGGGCTGGAACTGGGGCGGTGGGCTATGCGGCACATGGAAAATCACGCCGACCAGCTTGCCATCATGGGTCGAGCGGACTTTGAAGCGCAGGGTGTTGGGGAGGCGAGCGTTGTTGCCCCAAGCCTTGACCGAATGGTTGGTGACGGGGTAGCTCAACCAGTGGCGAGCTTCGGTATTGGTTGCATTTTTTCCTGTTGTGAAGGCAAACGACTTCTGTGTTCGTAAGCCTATCTTGATCGCCGCGAGCCGCTGCATCAGGGCCTTCCAGTCCGTGAACGCCTCGGTTTGCCAGATCAGCGCACCGCTTTCGTCCGCTCCGATGGCGTGGGGCCAGTCGCATTGCAGGCAGTCCCGCCACGGTCGTAGCGGCAGTTCCCCCTCGCCCCAGCCCCCTTGACTCCGCTCGGGGCTGGCCTCTCCCGCCGGGAGAGGGAGCAAGGAAAAGGACCCCCAGCCGTTGCGGCTACGCCCGCCCAGGGCGCCGAATTGGTTCATGAGCCAGAGGGCGCGTTCGATCTGCGGTGCATCAGGTTCGGGCATGGCCACGGATAGGGTGGCGGACTCGCCGTGCTGAATGGCGGCGTTGGCTTTCAAGGTGGTATGACCGCCTTGGAATCTCAAAGGGCCGTACCCTAGATAGAGCGTCGAACCCACGTTGGCGCCGTGAGCTCCGACTTCAGGGTGATGCACCGTGGCTTCGGGTCCTGGCCATTGCGTCAGCCTCCCCGTATCCCACCGCTCCAGCCGTAGTCGTACCCGACTCTTGCAGTAGTCGTTCTCCAGCCAGGCATTACCGAACAGCAAGCCTTCCTCGCGCCGCATCGTGGCTGGATCGACTTTGAAACCTTTTTCCTCCGCATAGGCCACGCGCCACCACTGCCGTAGCAAGGCCTTGATGGGCGGGGTGCGCCATTGTGCGTTCTGCTCGGCATTGCCGAGGAAGGCGGGGGTATCAAACCGGAGTGTGTATTCCAGGATTTTCATATCCAGAGGCTTTCCTTGAACTCAGTCTTCAAATGGAATGGTACTTGCGGGCCGGAGCCGGAGGTGGAGTTGGCGGCTTGCCACCCTGACTGTCTCCGGGCAGGCCAGACGGATGGGCTTCGGTGGCATCGGACCGGCAAGCTAGTCGACCGATAATCCGCCGGACCCAATGCCAGCAAGGTCCAGACCGCGCAGCAGGGCCTTGCGGTTCTTGTTGTCCTTGGCTATGCCCAGGTGTTCGAAGATGGCCACGGCGGCCGCTTGGAGAGCTTTGCGGTCGTTCAGCTCCCAGTCGGAAGCGGCCTCTTGCAGCAAACTACGCAGTTCGCCATAGAGCTGGCTGCCCGGGCCTTGACGCCGGTTGGCGGGGATCTGCTTCGCCAGCAGGTCCTCGACCCGTTGCTGGTTCACGGACAGGCTGGCCAGGCGGGTGGCCTCGGCGGCGGCGCGGGCGGCTTCCTCTTCGAGACGGCGACGGGTTTCTTCGGCTTCGGCCTCGCGGCTTGCCCGCCATTCGGTCTGTGCCGCACGACGCACCTGCTCGCGCTCGGCGAAGCGGCGCGCATCCTCTTGCCAAGGGGCGCATAGCGCCTCCAGTTCCGGCCAGGCCGGGACGTCGGACTCGCCATCGGTCACTTCGATCAGCACCCAGCCGAACGGCAGCAGGTCGGCGCGCTGATCCTTGTCGTTGGCCGCCAACCAGAGGGTCTTGGCGGCGTCGGCTTGGTCCGGCGGCTGACCCTTGCCCTTCATGATGCGGATGCGGCGCATACCCTCAAGCGTCACTGCCTCAGCTCCGGAGTGTCTGCCGATACGAGCCAGAAACAACCGTCTCCCGCGCTCCCGTTGATTCAGTTGTCCCAACAGGCCGGCGATACTGTCCGCCCAGGCATCCGAGAGGTAACCGCGCGTCTGCAACAAAGTGGTTTCGCGGATAAGCAACGGCTGATAGAAGTCGTTACAGGCCTGAACGATGTCGTCGATCGAGAAGCGCAGCGCCGGATCAGGCAATTTAGTGCTAGGCGGCGCGGCATCCAGCCGTTGCAGATTCAGTTTGCCGCCGAAGGCTCGATACCGCCAGGCGGGCACACATTCGAGGATTTGATACAGATTTTCCCCCATGGCCTGGATTTCCCTGCCGTGCTTGTCTTTGACTCTCTCTTTCTTGCGATTGACCGCCAAGTAGATTTGCCCGGCCGGCCAATCTGCCGGCCCTTGCCACGGGGCATCCCCCAGTTGAACTAGCCGCAAAGGGTCGCGCTCAAGTACCGTCCGGTCACGCTCAAGATCACGGTAATGGAACAACCGCCCTTGCAAATCATGTAGTCCCTTATGCTCCCTAGCCGTTCGTTTGCCATTGACACTATTGAGCAACGCCGTGCGGAGCGAGCCCTTGAGCGAGGAGCCATACAGCACTGGCTTGCGGGTGGCGGCTTGGTAGGCGAAGCGGTCGATTTCCAGCTTGTTGAGCACCTGTCCGCCGCCGCTCTCGACATTGGCGGACTGCCCGACCCGGCTGGCGTAGAGCGCGGAAAAACCGTGCAGCGTGGGCACGCGGTTGATCGACCAGGGGATCAGATGTTCCCGCCGTTCGTGGAAGAAGCGCTGCAGAGACTTGATCATCTCGGGGCCGGGACGGTCCTGGGCGATCTTGAGCAGCCGGTCGCGGTTGGGCTTGTCCAGCGCGGCCATAACCGCGCCGGTGTCGAACTCATGCAGGATGCCCTCGTCGTCGATCACATACTGGGTGGGCTCGTAGCTTTCCCCCGTGCCGATATGGACAGGCGCCAGCGGGGTGATGTGCAGGGTATAGCTGTCATGGGTTCTCATGGCGTAATCCTCTCGGGCAGGCGGATGCCGACCACCGGCGCGTAGCCCTGCTGCACCGTGCCGGCCAAAGCGGCATTGCGGGTCATGCGGCCTTCACCGCCCAATCCCTGGCCTAGCCAGGGCCGCGCGGGCGTCGGCAGCGTGGTTAACGGTCCGCAGGCCAATACCGCACCGGTTTGCACCAGCAGCACGGGCGTCTTGAAGGGGCTACCCAGATGAACGCCGATATCGCCATGCCGGCCGAAACGGGTGAAGGTCTGATAGAAACTGCGTGCGGCATCCAGACCCAGCCCCTGGGGCGCGGCAGGCGCCAGGGTCAGCCAGGCATCGGCGTCCGGCTGGCTGATCAGTTCGGCGTGCTCGTCTTCCAGTAAAGCGAACTTGCCGAGACCGACGCTGGCGTCCCGGCCATAGCCATAGGCGCCCATGTCCGCCAGCGCCTGGCGTAGTTCGAACCGGCTCAAGCGGTCCTCGTCAAGCACGGCATGGATTGCGAGACGTACCGCTTCACCTTTATCCCCGCCATACCAGTGCCGGGTTTGCGTGTACGGGGCGAACTGGTCGCCACCGGTCGTTCCGGTCAGCCGGTGCAGGCTGTTGTGAGGCTGGGGGTGCGCCTCTGGCGCGGCCCCGGCCACCTGGGTGGCGGGCAGACAATGAGCGAGCCAGGCGCTGACGGGCTCGCCCTGCCGTTCCCAGGGCATCCAGGCGCGCTTTTTGGCGGCTTTCCGGTCCAGATCGGGGACCTCTTCAAAACAGAATCCGGGCAGCGCGGGCCGGGGTAGATAGCCCAACGGGAGGGCATCGGAGAGCACCGCGAACGGGCGGCCCTCGGTGTAGCCGTCGAGCAGTTCCTCCAGCCGAGCCTCGCCGTGGCGATGTCGCAGACACCAACAGAGCTGGCCGAACAATGTATCGCCCAGGGGACGCGCGCCGAAGGCGGACAGGGGTTGCAGGGTAAATCGGTAAACAGTCATGGGTTCAGGCTTCCCAGTCGGTAAATTTCAGGCCATCAATGCGGCCGTATTCCGCCGTGTTGTGAGTAACAAGCGTCAGATCATGGGCCAGGGATATGGCGGCAATCTGGAGATCATAGGGACCTGAGGTAGGCGATCCAGGCATTCGTATCCAGCAGCCACATCACTCCAGCTCCCGGCGTCGCTCGAATTCTCCCTGGGATTCACGAACCAGGGGCTCGCCTTGCCAGGCGCCGGCCGTTCTCTCGAAAAAGCCCTCGGGCCAGCCGTTAGCGTCCCTTTCTTCCGGTGACTCCTCAATCACTCGAAAGGTGACTTCCAGCTTACGATGCCGCAAGGGCTGGGGCACGGCGACCGCTTCGGGGGCATCGTCGATGATCTGTCGGATGGCTTGCATGATGGCTTCTCCTTCTAGGTCCATGCCGGCGTGTGATGGAACTCGCGGCATATCCGCCTGCGGGCGCGGGTTCAGGCGGCCGCGCCGAAACGCACGGCCTGGATTTGTCCCAGCACATCCTGGCCGGCCAGCTCCAGCCGGCTGAAACGCAGCTTGCCGTAGCCGCGCGAGCCGGAGCCGCCGAGCCCGGTCAGTTCCAGCAGCTTGAGACCGCGCCAGACCATGGGCAGCAGGTCATCATCGGTGTCGTCGGTGTCGTCGGATTCATGGACTCGCAGGGTCAGATTGAAGGCAAAGCGCGCGCCAGCCGGGACTCGCTCCGTATTGCGCGGATGCTCGGCCACGCCCCGGATGCGGTCGATCATGTTCTCGGACTTGGTTTCGGTGAGCAGCAGAGCGCGGGCGTGCATTTCCTTGACCCAATCCGGTTCCAGTGCGCAATCCCAGAAGGCGAGCCGGGTCGGGCCGATCTTTCTAACCAGGTCGGAATTCTGGCCGGCGCCTTCCGGCGCTCCGCCGAATAGCCGGAGCAGGTTCATGGCGGCGGGCTGCCGCGCCTCCGGCAGTTCCCGGAGATGGCGGAAACCCAGCGGCTTGCCGTCGGTCACGCCAACCACGCCCAGGTCCCATTCGAGCAGGCTGCGCAGCTTGCCCTTGATGCTGGAACCGGGGATGTAAGGCTCCTGGGTCTTGGGATGCTTGATGACCGGGTTATCGGTGCCGCCGATGTGCATTTCCGTGTTGCCGGAGCCGATATGGAGGCCGGATACCAGCTCCAGCGTGCCGGTAAGTTTCTGGATGTCGATCAGTTTCATGGCTAGTCTCGCTGTATCAGTTGTCGCCGCGTTCCTGCTTGTAGAAGCCCATGAAGGCCTCCCAGAACAGTTTGCAGGTGGTCAGTGTGTCCGCGTCCTTCACCTCCCCCAGCGTGTGATGCAACAGGTTGACGAAGGTCCGATCCACCAACTTGCGGCCCTCGGCATACGCCGCCTTGGCATTGATCATCAGGATGAAGGGCAGGAATTCGTCGAATTTCGCCGGCTGCTGACTGGCGCGCGTTTCCCATAGAACCAATTCGTCGTAGAACCGGCGCAACTGGGTGGACTTGTTGCGGAATTTATCCGCGCCCGCCACGGCCTTGGCCGCCTCGTGGGCGATGGTATTGAAAAGCTGCGGGTCGATGGGTTTCGCCAGCCGGATGCCGCTGGGGTCGTAAGTCGGCCCCCGTTCCTCCTGGTTACGGCCGCCGGCTCCCCCGCCAAATCCACGCGGCCCGCCCGGACCGCCCCGCTGTTGATATCTGGATTGTTCCCCCATAGCGATCTCCTCAATCTCGTTGCTGATACAAATGTGCAAACAGGGCGATTTTGTAGTCCGCCCCGAACCGTCCGATGCCCTCCTGGGCGATCTCGACCCCCAGTTCGGCCACCAGCGCCTTGCGCTTGCGCTCCACCGCTTCGCGATCTTCCCCACCCCGGATTTTGCTCTCCACCAGCCGCTGTGTACGGTACGCGAACCAAGCGTGCCAGAGCGCATTACGCGGATCCTCCTTGATGGCGGCCGCCATCCTGGTCAGTTCCAGCAGCCCATACAAATAACCGGTGGACAGCTCGACTTCCCGGGCCAGCCGTTCCAGCCTCGCCTCCCGCGCGCGGAGCTGAGCGTAGCGCCCCCAACCCACCGTCTGGCCGAAACAGGCGACGGCATTCTTGAGCTCTGGCTGGCCGCCCGCCTCTGGTATTTCCACATGCGCCTTCGCCGCTTCCAGCGCCTCCTCCGCCAGCCGCGCCAGATGCCGGATCGGCAGCCCGGGTTTGGTCATGGACAAGCCCGCCGAGAAATGAATGGCCGGGTTATGGGCCGCGAACCGGGCAAAGTCCGCCTGCATCCGGCCGGCCAGTTCCAGCGTGGAGCGCCAGGGTCCGATGAGGAAGAAATCATCGCCGCCGGCAAATACCGTATAGGTATTGCGATACCGTTTCACCCCGCCCTCCGTGCCATGGGCGCAGAGCCAGGGCAGATAGACCGCGAAGAAGGCGTTCATCTGCCGCGACAGCGCCGCCAGCCGTGCGAAGCTGGGCCGCTCCAGTCCCTTCTCGAAAATCGTGCCGAGATTGTCCACATCTCCCTTGAGCGTCATCAATGCCTCCTGCCCGATCCAGGTCTTGCCGTCCTCGGCCAACCGCCGATCATCGCGCGCCAAGTGGTTGAGGGTCTTGATCTCATCGGGATGCGGGTCGAAATCACCCGTGTCTTCCAGGCCTCGATAGCGCTCGGCGTCCCAGGCGTTGCCGTCTTCGAAACGCGGGACGTAAGCATTGATCTGGCGGCGGGCGTACCCGTTCCAGAGCGGTTCGTCATAGCCTTGCGGCAGCGAGAAATCCCAGCACCGGCGCAGATTGCCGGTGCGTGCCTCGCGACCGAAGCGACCGGTGTCTTCCTCACCCCGGGTGAAATTGACCCGATAGCCGAAGATGTCGAGCTTCAAGGCGCGATCGTTCAGGGGCTCACGGGTAATCAGCACCCGGTCCTGTGTGGCCAAAGAATGGCCCGTGTCGATCTGATCGGCGGCCAGGGGGCTGACCCAAACCCCTGACTCGATTTCCACCGTGGCCGGGGAGCGGCCATCCACGCGGCACTCACCCCGTTCATTATTGAAGGCGTCCAGAAAGTCCGCGAACAGCGGCCTGGGCGGCGTCTCGCCGCATAGCCGGAAGCGTTGCAGTTTGACCGCTTCCAGTTGCTCGAACAGGCGTTTGGTCAGGCCGCGGAATGGGCTTTCCGCCCCGGCGCGGCCAGCCTGAAAATCGGCGGCGCGGGCGGGCAGTCGGGCGAGACCGATGCCGGACTGTCCGAAAGTGTGGCGAAGAAACCAGGCGTCGAATTCCGCCTGTACCGAAGCCAGCGCCGCCACCGTCTCCGCCGTGTTGGGCGCGACGATGAGAAACTTGCCGGCGGCATTGACGACCTGGCTGGTAGGCGGCAAGGCTAGCGCCTCCAATACGCGCAACGCGGCCAGTTCCGAGAGGAGCGAGACATAGAACGATCGTCCACGCAGCAGCTTGGCGGCGCGTTTCTGCGTCTCGCCGCCAGTGGCAAAGATGAACTCCTGGATGCCGAAAAAATCCCCCTGGATCAGCAGGAACTTTTCCTCCGACCAGGCTTGCCGGGCGACATCACTGTCGGCGCGCTGCCGATC
>Ga0194119_10011586_pt1 | contig 11354 bp, 7 predicted proteins | sample TA2MahC100mmetaG_FD_148620 | JGI IMG/M metagenome (GOLD analysis project Ga0194119, IMG submission 148620) | Freshwater microbial communities from Lake Tanganyika, Tanzania - TA2015018 Mahale Deep Cast 100m | ecosystem: Environmental > Aquatic > Freshwater > Lake | place: Tanzania: Lake... | reverse complement strand
CATCGACAACCTAACGCCATACCTCCAACGCGAATTGGGCGTCGAGCGCGTCGAGTGGTTCCTGCCGACGCACTACCATGACGATCACCTGGCCGGATATGCCGCCTTGCGCGCGCGTTACGGAACGAGAGTTGCCTGCTCGCCGGAACTGCGCGACATCCTGGAGCACCCGGAACGCTTCGAGATGCCCTGCACGCTGGAGCGAGCGATCCCCGTCGACGCAACCGTGAATCGCGGCGAAGCGTTTGAGTGGAGTGGATTCCGGTTTCACATCGAACAGCAGCCCGGGCAGACGCTCTACCATAACCTGATCCGATTCGAGGCCGACGGCAAGATGTTTCTTTCGGTGGGTGACAACATCTCCGATGTCAGTTTTCGCGAGAAGCGAGATTTCATCTACTCCTTCATCCCGAAGAACCGGACTCCGGTTTCGAGCTACAGCGCCATGCCGCGCCAGATTTTGGCGCACTCGCCTGACTTTCTGCTCACCGGCCACGGGGGCGCGGTGGTGTGCGATCGCGCGGCGGTGGAACGCTGGCGGGTATGGATGGACGAGTGGCAAGGTTGCTTCGAAGCGATCATCGGCCGGCCGGAAACAAGTATCGGAATGGACCGGCAGTGGATCGAGTTTTATCCCTACAAAGTGCGTGTGCGCCCGGGGAGCCGCGCCCGATTCGCGGTGAATGTGACGAATCATGAGGCGGTCCCGCGAGCCTGCCGTCTGGAGTTCCGCTGCGTGGTCGGCGTCATGATCGCGCCCGATCGCGCCGAGTCAGTTGTTCCCGCAAAGGCGGTCTGGCAGTGCGATCTGGAGGTGAGCTTCCCGGCCGTGTTCTCCACGCATTCTCTGCCGGTTCTGGCCGATGTCACCTGGAACGGCCGTCATCTCGGTGAGATCGCCGAGGCGATCGCTTACTGTTAGCGCGGAATTATCGAGTCCCCGCCGCCAGCGAACCTGTCGAAGATGTTCCGCATTACCGATCGCGGCCAACCGCCGCGTGGAATGAAGCTGAGGCTGATATTCTGAGGCTGATATTCTGATCGCGGGCCGCCTCGAGGAGAGCAAGTGAACTGGTCTGCGCAGTTCGGCGATGGGATGAACTCAGAGGAGAAATGTCGATAGTGCCTTCGAACTCGCAAATCCGCGCAAGCAGGCTCATTCTGCTGACGCTATCCGCGCGGAGCTTCCTTGGGGCCGACTTCGCGCGCGATGTTCTGCCGGTGTTTGAGAAGCGCTGCCATGCGTGCCACGGCCCGGCGGTACAGTCGAGCGGACTCCGTTTGGACGGTCCCGAGGCCGTGACGAAAGGCGGATACTCGGGTCCGGTAGTCACGCCGGGTAACCCGGCGCAAAGCCGCCTCTACAGACTCATCGCCGGACTCGATCCGAAGCTCGCCATGCCGCCGGCCGGTCCACGGCTGACGCCCACTCAGATCGCCGCTGTGAAAGAGTGGATCGTTAGCGGCGCCGCTTGGACCGCCGCCGCGCGAACTAAGCAGTCCGCCAAACCCGCGCACTGGTCCTTCGTCGCGCCCAGGCGCCCGGAGGCGCCCCAAGTAAGGAAAACCGGATGGCTCCGCAGTCCGATCGACGCGTTCGTGCTGAGGAAACTCGAAGATCGCGGTATCGAGCCGTCGCCCGAAGCCGATCCGGCAACACTGGTGCGCCGTTTGCACCTCGACCTCATCGGCCTTCCGCCGGGCGCCGGCGTGGTGGAGCGTTACCTCGCCGATCGCGATCCGAATCGCTACGAGAACTTGGTGGAGGAGCTGCTGCGATCTCCCCACTTCGGCGAGAAGTGGGCCCGCAGTTGGCTGGACCTGTCGCGCTACGCCGACACTGAAGGCAACGAGAGCGACTTCCCCCGCCCTTACGCCTGGCGCTACCGGCACTGGCTCATCGACGCATTCAACCGCGACATGCCCTTCGACGAATTCACCATGCGGCAGATCGCGGGTGACCTGATACCGGGCGCCACGGTGGAGCATCGCGCCGGACTCGGATTCTTCCGCAACACGTTGTCGAACCGCGAAGGCGGCGCAGACATCGAGGCGGAGCGAGTCGAGCAGGTGGTGGACCGCACCAACTCGGTGGGCCTGGCCTGGCTCGGGCTGACCGTCGGTTGTACGCGTTGCCACAACCACAAATACGATCCCATCTCCCAGCGCGACTACTATCAGCTCTACGCGTTCTTCAACAATGCCGACGAGGTGAACCTCGACGCGCCTCTGCCCGGAGAATCCGGCGACTGGCTCCGGCGGAGACCCGAGTATGAGAAGAAGCGCGCCGAGCTGCTGGGGCCAGTGGCCGCCGGCATCGCACGGCTACAGCAGACGTGGGAAGACAAGGTCCGTTGGGCCGCGGACAACCCTGGCAAAGATCACGTGTGGGACCGGCAACTCGAACTGCTCGGCTTGCAGTGGGAGCAGGGCTACGGCGGCGGACAACTCGAAGGAGTCTCCGTCTTGTACCTGCCGCGCGATGACCGCACCAAGCGTCAACGGGATCACATGCAGGAGATGTTCCTGGGCCGCGGTTCGGTGGTGGACCCCGAGACATGGAAGCGCCTTGGCTTGGCCGAAGTGTCGAAGAAGCTTGTTGCCCTCAACAAGGAATACCCGCCGATGACGCAAGCGCCGTCGATCGTGGAACGGGCCCATCGCCGCCGCGACAACTTCATCCATCTTCGCGGCGACTTCCGAAGCCGCGGGGTCGCCGTGGAAGAGAACACGCCCTCGGCCCTTCCACCTCTGCCATCGGATACCAAGCGCAACCGGCTCGCGCTGGCCCAATGGCTGCTCGCCGCCGAAAATCCGTTGACCGCGCGCGTGGTGGTGAACCGGGTCTGGCAGGACCTGTTCGGCCGCGGCATCGTGGCCACGCCCGATGACTTCGGAACCCAAGGCGCGCGGCCGTCGCATCCCGAATTGCTCGACTGGCTGGCGATGGATTTCCGCGAGGGGCGTTGGGGATTCAAGCGGCTGCTGCGCACCGTGGTCCGGTCGTCGGCTTACCGGCAGGCTTCGGCGCGGCGCATGGAACTCGACACAGCCGACCCCACCAACTCCCTGCTGGCGCGTCAAGCCCGGTTCCGGATCTCCGCGGAATCCGTTCGCGACGCGGCGTTGTTTGTCAGCGGACTGCTGAATCCCGCGATCGGCGGTCCGAGTGTCCTCCCACCGCAGCCGGCGGGCGTCACCAGCGAGTCTCTGTATGCGGATTGGGTGGAGTCCACCGGTCCGGACCGGTATCGCCGGGGTCTCTATACCAAGATGCAGCGCACCGCTCCTTATCCGCAGTTGCTCGCCTTCGATGCGCCCGATCCTAACCTGATGTGCGCGCGCCGCGAACGCTCGAACTCGCCACTGCAGGCCCTCACGTTGCTTAATGACCCGGTGTTCGTGGAAGCGGCGCGCGCGCTGGCCCGCCGCGTCCTGATCGAGTCGCCGCCGGTGACCAGCGCTCGCCTCGACCTCGCCTTCCGCCTCTGCTTTGCTCGCCCTCCTTCGGTGGGGGAGATCGACCGTACGTCGAGCTACCTCGAACGGGAGACCGCGCGGCTGGCGGGCTTGCCGGCGAGCGCGGCGGCGCTGGCCCCTGCCTATATCGACGGGATCAAGAACTCCGTGGGCGCTGCGTGGTCCATGTTGGCCAGCGGTCTGATGAACACCGACGAATTCTTCACGCGAGAGTAACCGGCATGCACGTTGCTCAGTACATCGAACGGCGCGACTTCTTCCGCCGCACGGCCGCTGGCCTCGGCGCCATCGCCCTGAACCGGCTTCTCGCACAGGATTCGGCAGCCGATCCTCTGCTCGTGCGCCGCCCGCACGCCAAGGCAAGGGCCAAGAGCGTGATCTTCCTCTTCATGTCGGGCGCGCCCAGCCAACTCGATCTGCTGGATCCCAAGCCGCTCATGCGCAAGTATCACGGCGAGCCGATGCCGCAGTCGATGATCAAGGACCTCAAAGACGACTTGATCCGCGGCTCGGCGCGAGTGATGGCGAGCCCTCGCGAGTTTCAGCGCTACGGCAAGAGCGGACTCGAATTTTCGGAACTGTTGCCGAACCTGGGAACCTGCGCCGACAAATTGTGCGTCATCCGGTCCTTTCGCACGGACAACGCCAACCACACGCCGGCGCAGTTCCTCATGAACACGGGCAGCATCCTGGCCGGACGCCCCTCGATCGGCTCGTGGGTCTTGTACGGGCTGGGCTCGGAGTGCCGCGATTTGCCGGGATACGTGGTGATGCTCTCCACCAGCCAAGGCAAGGGCGTGTGTGGAGGAGCCGCGAACTGGTCCAACGGATTCATGCCGTCGCATTTCCGGGGCGTCAGTTTCCGCAATCAGGGCGACGCCGTGTTGCATCTTTCGAATCCCGAGGGCGTGAGTGCCGAAATGCAGCGCGGCCGGCTCGATCTGATTCGCGGGCTGAACGGCGAACGCGCCCGGATCACCGGCGATTCCGAAATCGCCTCACGCGTGGCGGCGTACGAACTCGCTTTCCGGATGCAGACGGCAGCTCCGGATCTGTTGGATTTTTCGCGCGAGTCCGCGAAGACTCTCGAGATGTATGGCATCGGCAAGGAGCCCACGCATACGTTCGGGTCCAATTGTCTGCTGGCGCGGCGCATGGTAGAGCGCGGCGTGCGTTTCGTTCAGATGTATCACTCCTCCTGGGACGATCACAACGATCTCCACAAGAATCTGAATCGCCACTGCGCCATCACCGATCAGCCCGCCGCGGCCCTGATTCACGACCTAGAGCGGCGCGGCCTGCTCGACTCCACCCTGGTGATTTGGGGCGGCGAATTCGGGCGCACTCCCATGTTCGAGGTCCGGCGCGGGAACACTCCCGGCAAGGAGGGCCGCGATCACCACTCCGAAGCATTTTCCATGATGATGGCCGGCGCGGGAGTTCGAGGCGGGCAGACGCTCGGCCGCACCGATGACTTCGGCTACCACGTGGTGGACCAACCGTACCACGTGCACGATCTGCAGGCCACGATTCTCCATCAGTTGGGCCTCGATCACACCCGGCTGACCTATCCGTTCCAGGGCCGGCAGTATCGCCTCACCGATGTCCACGGTAACGTGATCGTTCCTGCTCTGGCTTGACGACTCGGGCGCCGCATTACTGCGTCACAGGGCAGACGAAGGGACACCAAACTCAGAACATGAGCTTTGCGCCAAGTTGAACCGTCCGGCGTCGCGCGAATGTTACTTTCCCTACATTTTGAGCGTCTGAAAGATTGGTGTTCAAGACCGGATAGTACTGGTTGAACGGATTCCAGAGGTAGGCGAACATCCGGAGGTTCGCTCTTTCGCGCCAAACGGGGAAGCTCTTAAAGATGGATAGGAAATCGTTGACTCCTTCGTTCCGGGTGGCGTTCAACTATGGCCCATTCAAGATATTGCGCCCGGAGCTACCATAGCCTCCGATCGGCATACAGGAGACGCTCGGATAGTTGGGGTCGCGAGGGCCGCACGTTGGGATAACGAACGCCGAAGGGTCGAACCAGTTAGTAGTCGAGGGGTTGGAAACCTTGCCTGAGGCGATCCGGTCGGCACGGCCGCCGAAAGTCCCGGTTCCCTGTCAAGGGCGGACTATTTCTTCGACGGTGTCGTATTGATACGCCGGGTTCTCGTAGTTCGTTCGGCCATAGTGGAACCGCCGGTTCTCGAAGCCGAACTTGAGGGAGTGTCGCGACCTCGTCAGGCTGAAGTTGTACAGCACGGTCACACTGCCGCCGTTTGCCTGCAGAACCTCCTGTTTCACGGTCGGCAGGACGCCCCCGAAGTTGCCGATCTTCTGGTGATTCCCGAACCACGCTTCCTCCGCTCGCGGAAGGTCCTGCTTGTTCCAGCCAACTCGAAGTTCGTTCAACATGCTACTGCCAAAAATCCGCGACCACGACGCGGTTCCGCTCTGGTCCTGCGCCGGAAACACCGTTCCATTCTTCGGCTGAAGATTCGGCTGGCGCGCGTCGGAATCGAGGAACGAGTAGCGGGCGAAGAACGAATCCTTGTTCCCCAAACGATAGTCGAGCCGCAGTGTCAGGCCGTCTTCCCAGTTTCTAAAAAGGTCGCTTCTCCGGTGGAAGCCGATATCCGCGGTCCCCACGCCCGGCACATTGGGCAGCGGCGTAAGGTCCAGGATGTCCTTATAAGCAGGGATTGAGGCGAGCATCCGATCGCGGAGCGCCTGCGTCGGAACGTCACCCGAAACCTGAAGCCCCCTTCGAACCCGGGATCCCTCCCAGCCGCCAAAGAAAAATAGCTTGTCCCGTAGGATCGGCCCTCCGACGGCGGCGCCGAACTGGTTGACTTTCAGCGGGTCCTTTCGGACCGCAAAGAAGTTGCGGGCATCGAGCTTCTCGTTCCGGAAAAACTCGAAGATCGATCCGTGGAATTCGTTCGTACCCGACTTCGTGATCACGTTCACGCCGCCCGAGGCAGCGCGGCCGAGTTCGGCGGAGAAAACGCCGGCGCTGGTTCGGAACTCCTCAATGAACTCGATACTTAGGATATTCATCTGGCTTCGTCCGCCGAAGTTCTGCGTCGACGGCCGATCCGGATTGGATGCATCCGTGCCGTCCACTGTGATGTTCACCCCATCACGCGTTAGGCCATTGAAGAAAATGCCGCCCCCGGTCATCACAACGCCCGGCTCAAGTTGGATCAACTGGGAGAAGTTGCGGCCGTTCAATGGCATTTCCAGCACCTGCTGGTTCTTGATAGCCACGCCTCCCGTGACACTCTGGGTGTTGACCAGGGGAACTGAGTCCGTCACCTCGACCCGCTCGGTCACCGATCCCACTTCGAGCGTGATGTCCATCTTCGCCCGCTGACCGGTGTCGAGGATAATACCGGACCTGACTACGCCCTTGAACCCTGGGCCTGAAGCCTCCAGCCGGTACTCGCCAGCCGGTAGAAGCGAGAGTTCGTAGTTTCCGGCCGAGGTAGTGACCGCCGAGCGTCGCAGGCTGTTCGCCAGGTTGGTGATGGTCACCGTCACGTTGGCAATCGATGCCCCCGTCTGATCCATGACGTCGCCGACGATCGAGGCGGTGTTGACCTGCGCCAGGGACAATGTGCCGCTAGCAAGAACTCCAATGATCAAACGAATCATGACTCTCTCCCGACTCCATTTAGTGTCACCAAACCTGGAGCTGATTGACGATATTCTTCTTCCGGATGGTCTCGATGGTGACGGCGATATCGTCCTCGCGGACGTGGGCGACAAGGTTGCCAGCCGCCGCGATCGCCCTCAGGTGGGCAGATGCAACTGCGGTCTGGATTCAATTGCGAGGAATCAGTTCGTTCACAGCACGATCTCCGTTGACGGGTACGGGAATGGTCCGTCTTCTTTGCAACCCAGACCCGGAAAGCATACATCTACCGGCCACCGAATCACAAGCAGCCGCGCCGCCGACAGAAGACCAACGCCGCCGGCCCGAGCACCTCGGAGTTCGTGCTGCAGCTCGTGTTCTGATGCGGGCACGGCCGCCGGCAGGGGAAGGGTCGTGCGACCTGGCCGGTGGGGATTTCGAAAGGCTATGCCGTGAATTACAATTACAATGATCCGATGCCAAGTGCTCTCAGCGCCGCCAACGGCCGCCCGTGCCCCGCGGAAAGCGAATCTCGCGGCGCGAGCCGGCGAATGGGACAAGCCGTCGTATGGGCCGCCGTGGTGTGGATTGCCGCCTGTGGGCTGCAACCTTCGGCGCTGGGCGCCGAAGGGGCCGAGCTGACCCAGAGCGACGTGTTCACCGAAGGCGAAGCGGGTTACCACACCTTTCGCATCCCCGCGATGGTAGTCTCCAAGCGCGGAACCATCCTGGCTTTCTGCGAAGCCCGGAAGGGTAGCGCGGCTGACCACGGTGACATCGACTTGGTGCTGAAACGGAGTTTCGACAACGGGCGAACCTGGGGACCTCTTCAGATTGTCCACGAGGAAGGTGGAACCGCCCGGATAGCCATCGGAAATCCGGCACCCCTGGTGGAATGTGAGACCGGGGCCGTTCATTTGCTCTTCACCCGCGCAATCGCCAGGTGTTTCACACCCGGAGCACCGACGATGGCTCTCACTTCTATCATCCGAAGGAGATCACGGCGGCGTTCGACGGATTTCGTGTCCAACTCGAGCAAGATGTCTCGAAAACCGGGGCGGGACACAAGTCGGACGGACTCTCCTTCCTTGCGACGCGCCTGGCCACCGGACCGGGACACGCGATCCAAACCAGCAGAGGCCGTTTTCTGGTGCCGGTTTGGCTCAATTCATACCATCTTTATCCCTCCTCGGCGGGCGGACCGAACGAGGTGATCGACTACAGATACCGAACTGGCGTGGTAGATAGCGATGACAATGGCCTGACCTGGCACGCCGGGCGCGTGATCACGGCGCCGTCCGGCAGCTTGGAGGGAAGCGAGGCCATGGTGATCGAAACATCCGACGGCTCCCTCTATATGAACCTGTGAGTGTCGGATCGCAAGGCCCGGACAGTCGCTTGGAGCAAAGACGGCGGCAGCACGTGGTCTCCCGCCGCCGGGGACGCCAACCTGATCGATCCAGTCTGCCAGGCCAGCATCGTGCGGCTGGCGGAACCTGGAGATCCGAAGAGAGTGCCGATTCTGTTCGCCAATCCGGCCAGCACGCGGCGCGAGAACCTCACGATCCGGCTCAGTCACGACGATGCCGGAACCTGGCCCGTGTCGAAGCTGCTGAACGAGGGGCCATCGGCCTATTCCGATCTAGCCGCCCTGCAGGATGGAGCGATCGGCTGTCTTTATGAGCGCGGCGTAAAACACACTTACGAGAAGATCACCTTCGCCAGGTTCAACCTCGCCTGGCTGACCAACAGTGCGTCCGGTTCGCGTTGACCGCTGGACCAGCAGTTAAAATCATGAATACATGCCTGAGCCAGCGCCTGGCGAGGCGCGGACGCCGCTGCTCTCCCGAACCCGCATCATTTATTACACGTCGTTCGCGACGGACCTCGCCTATTTCACGTTCCTGTTCTCGCTCTCCCGATGGCTGGCCGAGACAGGCGCCTCGCAATGGCAACTGGGAGTGTTCGGGGCCTGCGGTTCGCTGAGTTACGCTTTGAGCGGACCGGTCGCCGGGATGGTATCAGACCGGTTCGGACGGAGGCGGGTGATCCTGTGCGGCTCCGTGGCCACAATTCTGGCTCTGGCCGCCGCGGCGGTTTGGCGATCGGCGTCGATCTTCCCGTTTCTGGCGATCGGCTGTGGCATCGCGGTCGCGCTCGTCTTTCCTCCGTTGATCGCATGGCTGACGGCGGACGGCAGAGACTCGAGCCGCCGGCTCTTTCGATTCTGCGTTTCGTGGAACGCCGGAGTATTGCTGGGCCAGATGGGGGCGGGATGGCTGTACTTACTGCGTCCGGAATTGCCCCTGCTGGCGGTGACGATCCCGATGGCCGCGGTGGTGGCGCTGCTGCTGGTCTGGAAGCCTGAGCCGCCGGCGCCGGCAACTGTCGCGACAGAGGCGGGTGGGCCGCCGAGCCCTGGACCCAGGCCGGAGGCGCGCGCGTTCGCCTACATGGCCTGGATTGCGAACGGAGCCGGAGCGCTGGCGTTCAGTCTGGTGACGCACCTGTTTCCGTTACTGGCGCACGAGTCCGGAATCAGTCCGCCCGTCCACGGCGCCATGCTGGCGCTGGGCCGGATCACCGTGCTCATTTCCTATTTCGTGCTGTACCGTTCGCCGTTTTGGCACTACCGCATTTGGCCGGCGGTGGTTGCTCAAGCCGCGGCGATAGCGGGCTTGGCTTTGCTCGGCTTCGCCGGCGCGGCGCCGCTTCTGGCGTTGGGTCTGATGTTGACATCGCCCATGATCGGCTACAACTACTTCGCGGGGATCTACTACAGCACGGAAGCCTTCGGCGCGAACCGTCGCGGCGCCGCCAGCGGGATGCACGAAGCAAGTCTGGCCATCGGCGGAGGAGCAGGCGCGCTGGGCGGCGGCATCATTGGCTCTCTCTATGGCACGCGCGCCCCGTACCAGTTATGCGCCTTGCTGCTGGCGGCCCTCGTGGTGTCGCAGTGGGCAATTCATCGGGCCATGGACAACTCGGCGAGAGAACGGCCGAGAGCAGCGGTATGAGGCCAATTTCGATTCTGTTGACGATGGCGTTGGCGCTCCGCGCGGGCGATTCGGTGTTGCCTGGCACGTCGCCGCTGACGATCGCGCAACCGCTCGACGAAGCGATGGTGGATGGGATCCATCGCTACTGCGACCGCGCCACGGCGTCCGCGAGGCAGACACGGGAACGAAAATGGCGCCGCGATTTCGCAAACGCGAAAGCCTACGAGGCGAGCACCGCCGGCAACCGGGCGCGCCTGGCAACGATGATCGGCGCGGTGGACCCTCGTTTGCCGGCCGGACGGCCTCGACACTACCGGTTCGAGATGTTGGAATCGCTCGGCAGTTCCTCCGCCGTCGCGACCGGGAAGGGGTTCACCGTTCACGCGGTCCGTTGGCAGGCGCTGGACGGACTCACCGCCGAAGGGCTGCTGTTGAAACCGGACCGGATTCGCGCCGCGGCGGTGGTGATTCCCGATGCGGACTGGACGCCCGAGATGTTCGTGGGACTGGCGGGAGGCGTTCCGGAGCAGACGCGGTTTGCCGCGCGGCTGGCGGCGGCGGGAGTGCTGGTGGCCGTTCCGGCGCTCATCAGCCGGCGGGACGAGTGGTCCGGCAATCCCGCCGTGACGTTCACAAATCAACCCCATCGCGAGTTCCTTTACCGGCAGGCCTTCGAAATGGGACGCCACCCGATCGGCTATGAAGTGCAGCGGGTGCTGGCCGCCGTGGACCTGTTCGAACGATTGGCCACTCCGCCGCTTCCTGTCGGCGTGGCGGGAGTGGGCGAAGGCGCCTTGCTGGCGCTGTATGCGGGCGCCCTCGATCCACGCATTCGATCGGTGTGGGTGAGCGGCTACTATGTCAAGGGCGGACCAAAAGTTTCCCACCATGGCGGAGCAAAAGGGGACCACTGTGGGCGAAGGTAAAGAGGACAAATCTCACGATATGGGGGCGGCTGTAGCGTAGTTCTGCGAGGCCGGAGGCCGAGCGATTAGGGCGGAGTGGAGGCCGCCACCATATCGTCGGCCGAGCGAGAGCGGCCTATTCGCCGCCCGGATCCTTCTTCTTTCGACTGCTTTTCAGCCTGTAGCTGTCGCCATTCATCTCCAGGATGTGCACGTGGTGCGTCAACCGATCCAGCAACGCCCCCGTCAGCCGCTCCGATCCCAGCACTTCGGTCCATTCGGCAAATGGTAGGTTACTGGTTACCAATGTGGAAGCGCGTTCATAGCGTTGGCTGA
>Ga0194119_10011576_pt1 | contig 11359 bp, 10 predicted proteins | sample TA2MahC100mmetaG_FD_148620 | JGI IMG/M metagenome (GOLD analysis project Ga0194119, IMG submission 148620) | Freshwater microbial communities from Lake Tanganyika, Tanzania - TA2015018 Mahale Deep Cast 100m | ecosystem: Environmental > Aquatic > Freshwater > Lake | place: Tanzania: Lake... | reverse complement strand
AGACAGGGGTAGGTTTGCTCGCCCAACCTGCCAGCAACACATCCCCAAAATCGGCAACACCAGATGCAACCGAGTCCAAAGACAAGGGTAGTTTGCATATCGGGCAAAATGTGGTACAATACGCAGTGAAACGTGAAGCGTGAAGCGTGAGATAAGGACTGAATCCATGACTTTACCTGCTCAACCGCAAGCCCAAACCAGGGCGGTGCCGGGGGTCATTGATACCCTCAGCGCCGGTTATCAGGCCGTCAATCGCCGGCCCGGCCTGATCGCCATCCCGCTGCTGCTCGACCTTTTCCTGTGGCTGGGGCCGCGCCTCTCCATCGCCCCGCTGATCCGCCGCGCCCTGGACCTGTACGATTTACTTTTGCAGCAGGCACTGGCGGGCGCAACCCTAAGCGCGGAGCAGGTGAGCCAACTGCAGGTCGCCAGTGCCCAGGTCCGCCAGATGGCAGAGCAGAGTGCAACCAGCTTCAACCTCTTCTCTTTGTTGGCCTCCGGTCGTCTGGGGGTTCCCAGCCTGCTGGCCGGTGTGTCCACTAAGGCTGGCTTTTGGTCGCCACCCGTGGTAACCATAGACAACGGCCTCGCCTTTCTGGGACTGGCCATCGTCTTGCTGTTGGCGGGGTTGCTGGTAGGTGCGCTGTACCTGGGGGCCATCACTCAGGGAGTGCGTGACGATCGGTTCGCCCCGGCGCTGCTGCTGCGGCAGGTCGGGCGCTACTGGGTGCAGGTGGTGGCCTATCTGACGCTGCTGGCGAGTCTGCTTTTTCTGTTGGGGGCACCTTTCGCCTTCGTGCTGGGGATGGCCACGTTGTTCAGCCCGCTGTTGGGCTCGTTTCTTCTGGGGCTGGCCTGGGTAATCGGCATCTGGACGGCCATTTATCTCTTCTTCGCCCTGGCGGCCATCTTCGTCAGCGAGGTGGGGCCGCTACAGGCCATCTGGCACAGCTTCAACGTCGTGCGCCTCAATCTATGGGCCACATTAGGGCTCATTATCGTCATTAGCGTCATTGGGCTGGGTATGCCCTTGCTCTGGGAGATGTTCGTGGGCAACCCCTGGGGGGTGTTGGCCGGCATCGCCGGCAACGCCTACATCGGCACCGGGCTCTCGGCGGCCAGCCTGATCTTTTATCGCCATCGTTATGCCGACTGGCAGGCGCAGTTGGCGGCGGTGCGGGGAGCAGCCAGACAGTAGACAGGAGTTCTTGCATGGCCTGGCAGATTGATGGTGCACTTTATCCCGATGTAGAGCCACCACGTAGGCTGCGTACCCTGGCTGACCGGATAGACTTCATCGCCCGGCTGTGCGCGGCCTGGGATTTCGGTATCTTGCCAGAATGGGAGACGGTGATGGAGGTTCGCCGCAAATCGTGGCGACTGGTGGTAGAGGCCTGCCGCTTGCTCACTTCGCCCACTTACCATCTCCTGTGCCATTGGCATCGCCTGCTACCACTCCCTTACCTGGGGAGTATTCCGGCGTACATCCACGATGATCCAAATCTAGAGTATGTGTAAGTCCAAATGTATGAGCTATGGAGGTAAGGATGGGGAAAGAGCAATCCGAAATTCGAAATTCGAAATCCGCAATCCAGGAACGGATCAGATATGAAGCCGAAGACATCCAGGTGCTGGAAGGGCTGGAGGCCGTGCGCCGCCGGCCGGGCATGTACATCGGCTCTACCGATGTGCGCGGCCTGCACCACCTTGTCTACGAAATAGTTGATAATTCGGTTGATGAAAGCCTTGCTGGCTATTGCAACCGTATAACGATTACGATTCATAAAGACAACTCGGTGACGGTGGAGGACGATGGCCGCGGCATCCCCGTGGAGACGCATTCCAAGACGGGCAAGAGCGCCCTGGAAACGGTGATGACGATCCTGCACGCCGGGGGCAAGTTCGGCGGGGGCGGCTATAAGGTGGCCTCCGGCTTGCACGGCGTGGGCGCCAGCGCCGTCAACGCCCTCTCCGCCTGGCTGCGCGTGGACGTGCGTCGCAACGGCAAGGTCTATCGCCAGGAGTACAGGACCGGCATACCCACAGGCCCGGTCGAGGAGATAGGCACCGCCACAGACACGGGCAGCACTACCACCTTCCTGGCCGACAAGGCCATCTTTAACTCGCTGGAGTACAACTTCGATGTCCTGCTGCAGCGTTTTCGCGAGACGGCCTACCTGACCAAGGGCCTGAGCATCGTCGCCCGGGACGAGCGGGCGGATCGAGAGCACACGTTCTACTTCGAGGGCGGCATCATCTCCTTCGTCCGTCACCTCAACCGGACGCGCGTGCCGCTGCACAAGCCCGTGTACATCGAGAAGCAGGTCAACAGCACGGTCATCGAGGTGGCCCTGCAGTACAACGACGGCTACGCCGAGACCGTGTTCTCCTTCGCCAACAACGTCAACACCGTGGACGGGGGCACGCACCTCACCGGCTTCCGCTCTGGCGTCACCCGCACCCTGAACGACTACGCCCGCAAGACCAACCTGCTCAAGGAGGCGGAGGCCAACCTCTCCGGTGAAGACGTGCGCGAGGGGCTCACGGCCATCGTCTCCGTCAAGCTCACCGAGCCGCAGTTTGAGAGCCAGACCAAGGCCAAGCTGGGTAACGCCGAGGTGCGCACCCAGGTCGAGTCGGTGGTGGGGGAGAGGCTGACGGGCTGGCTGGAGCAGAATCCGGCCGAGGCCAAGAAGATCATCGAGAAGTGCCTGACCGCGGCGCGGGCGCGGGAGGCGGCGCGCCAGGCGCGCGACCTGGTGATCCGCAAGGGCGTGGGCGAGGCCATGACCCTGCCCGGCAAGCTGGCCGACTGCTCGGAGCGGGACCCGGCCAAGAGTGAGATTTATCTCGTAGAGGGCGACTCGGCTGGAGGCTGCTTTTCTGGGGAGACAAAGATAGCCCTGGCTGACGGTCGTCAGTTAAGCTTCTTGGAGATCATAGAAGAGCAAAAGCGAGGGATTGAGCACTTCGGCTACACGATCAGGCGGGATGGTAGGATGGGGTTGGAAAAAATCAGCAGGCCGCGGCTGACCAGAAAAAACGCCGGGGTTGTTAGGGTAATTCTGGATAATGGGCAAGAGATCATGTGTACCCCGGATCATCGGTTTATGTTGAGAGATGGAAACTATAAACAAGCAAGAGATCTAGCTCCCTCTGCTTCCCTGATGCCCCTACGCACCAAGTTGTCGGATATGAGCGAGCCAGGCATAACCATAGACGGCTATGAGATGGTCTGGGATCCGAAATCCGAGTCCTGGCTTTTCACTCACGTCCTGCATGATCGGCTTCTGCAAGAGCATTTCGGGGGAGACGAGCAGCGCATGCACGAGGCCGCGGCGAATTTTAACTGCAAGATCGTGGCCGTCCAACAGGTTGCCGAACGCATGGACGTCTACGATATCACCGTAGATCACTCGCACAACTTTGCCCTGGCCGCCGGGGTGTTCGTCCACAACAGCGCGAAACAGGCGCGCGATCGCCGCTTCCAGGCCATCCTCCCACTGCGCGGCAAGATCCTCAACGTGGAGAAGGCGCGGGAGGATAAGATCCTGGGTTCGGAGGCGATCCGCGCCATCATCACGGCCCTGGGCGCGGGCATCGGTGATCGCTTTGACACGGACAAGCTACGCTACCATCGGGTCATCATCCTCAGCGATGCGGACGTTGATGGCTCGCACATTCGTACACTTCTGCTGACGTTCTTCTTCCGCAACATGCCGGCGCTCATCGAGAACGGCCACCTCTTTATCGCCCAGCCGCCGCTTTATCGCCTGGCTGTGGGCAAAGAGCATTATTACGCCTACTCGGATCAGGAGAAGGATGCCCTGTTGAAGAAGCTGGACGGCAGCAAGGCCACTATCCAGCGCTACAAGGGTCTGGGGGAGATGAACCCGGAGCAGCTCTGGGAAACGACCATGAACCCGGAGCGGCGCACCATCCTGCAGGTGACCGTGGAGGACGCGGTGCGGGCCGACGAGACCTTCTCCACGCTCATGGGCGAGGCGGTAGAGCCGCGCCGCCACTTCATCCAGGCCCATGCCAAGAACGTCAGGAACCTGGACATCTAATGCCGCCGAATTAAGGAGGGATTGTGGGCTGGCGTTTCCGGCGCACAATGAAGATTCTGCCCGGCGTGCGGCTGAATTTCAGCCGCAGCGGGGTGAGTTGGAGTGTAGGAGTGCGGGGGCTCCGCCTGACGCTGGGCGGTAAGACCGGCCCGCGCACCACCGTGGGGCTGCCAGGCACGGGCATCTCTTACACTAAGACCTGGTCAGAGCGTAGGACAAAGAGCATAGAACAAAGAACAAAGAGCATAGAGCAAAGAGGAAAGAGCATAGAAGATAGAGCAAAGAGCACAGGTGAGGAGGCTGCGCCTCCCGCTGCTCTGCCCGCCCCGGCGCCCAAGCGCCCCAGCCTGCTGGGGAAGCTGGTCATGCCCGCCGCCGAGCAGGCCTTCGCCGAGGGGCTCTACGCCCTCTGGAACGGCCAGCCCAAGTTGGCGGCCAGGGACTTCGCCGTCTCGCTGCAACACGAGGCGCGCTCGGCGGAGGGGCACTACCTGGCCGGGCTGGCGCAGCGCGAGCTGGACGAGGTGCCGGCGGCTATTGACCACCTGGAGAATGCCCTGGACCTGGAGTCGCCCCTGCCCGGCCCCTGGATCGCCAAGCACGCCGCCGGGCTGACCTACGAGTTGGTAATCACGGAGAACCTGACGGCTCAGGTGCCCCTGGACGAGGTCAGCGCCGCCCTGACCCTGGTGGAGCTGTACCAGAGCCAGAATCGCCTGGACGATGCTATCGCCGTGATGGAAGAACTGGTACATACTTTGCCCGACGAGCGTTACGTCCGGCTCTCCCTGGCCGAGCTGTACTCCGAGAGCGGCGAATACGACCACGTGATTCAGCTCCTGGCCGGCGTGCAGAATGAGGACGACGCCACCCTGGCCTGTCTGTTCTACTACACCCAGGCCCTCATCGCCAAGGGCCTGTACGACGCCGCCCTGTCCGTGATCGCCAAAGCGGTGCGCAAGAGCAAGGGGCGAGACCCGGAGCTGCTCAAGGAACTGCAATACGCCAAAGGGCTGGCCTACGAGGGACAGGGCAAGGTTGCCCAGGCGCGGCGGGAGTTCGAGCGTCTGTACGCCACCGATCCGAACTTCCGCGATGTGGCGCAGCGCGTACAAGGATAGGGCATAGAAATTAGATGTCATTGCGAGAACCCCATGCCCTCGGGGGCATGCGCAAAGGCAGAAACTGTCATGCTGAGCGCAGCGAAGCATCTCAGCCCATGTGGGGGCGAGACTCTTCGCTGCGCTCAGAGTGACAGGGGGGAAGTTTCTGAGCAGCGTAGCGAAGCAATCTACCCCATGTGGAGACGAGGAGATTGCTTCGCTCCCTGCGGTCGCTCGCCATGACGCGCTGATATGGAGGAGGCCGGACGTATGCGGATCATCGTGGATGCGATGGGGGGCGATCACGCCCCAGAAGCAGTGGTGGACGGGGCGGTGCGCGCGGCGCGCGCCTACGGCGTGGACATCACGCTGGTGGGACGCCAGGCCGACGTCGCGCGGGAGCTGGCCAAACACGACACCCAGGGCTTGAACCTGGACATCGTGCAGGCCAGCGAGGTCGTGGCGATGGAAGAACACACCCTGGCCGTCAAGGAGAAGAAAGACTCCTCCCTGGTCGTGGGCATGCGCCTGCTGCGCCAGGGACAGGGCGACGCCTTCGCCTCGGCGGGCAACTCCGGGGCGGTGATGGCTGCGGCATTGTTTAACCTGGGGCGCATCAAGGGCATTGATCGGCCGGCGCTGGGCTCCATCTATCCTGCCGCTCCCAACAAGTGCATCCTGCTAGACATCGGCGCCAACACCGATTGCAAGCCAGAGTTCCTGTTGCAGTTCGCCATCATGGGCACCGCCTACGCCGAGCGCATCTTCGGCGTGGCCAACCCGCGCGTGGGCCTGGTCTCCAACGGCGAGGAGGCAGACAAGGGCAGCATGCTGGTGCGCGATACCTACAAGATTATGCAGGCGGCCAGCCAGGGCGACAAGCCGCTCCTGCGCTTCGTGGGCAACGTGGAAGGCAAGGACCTGGCCCGTGGCCTGGCCGACGTGGTGGTGACCGACGGCTTCACTGGCAACGTCATGGTCAAGCTCACCGAGGGCCTGGTCGCCTTCATCTTTGGGCTGCTCAAAGACGAGCTCACCGGCGGCTGGCTCAACAAGCTGGCTTTGCTGTTGCTCCTGCCCGGGCTGATGCTTATGCTGCCGGGCCTGCTGCTGCTCCTGCCCACCATCCGGCGTCTGGCCAAACGCGTGAGCTGGCGCGAGATCGGTGGGGCGCCGCTGCTGGGAGTTGACGGCGTGGTGATCATCGGCCATGGGCGCAGTGACGCCCGGGCGATACAGAGCATGATTCGCCAGGCCAAAATCGCCGCCGAGCAGGGGCTGGTGCAGCGCATCAAGGAAGGGATAGGGAACGGGTAGATGAGGGATGAGGGACGAGGGACGAGGGATGAGGGATGAGGGACGAGGGATGAGGGACGAGGGATGAGGGATGAGGGATGAGGTATGAGGGATGAGGGGAGAGAGGGGACGAGGAAACGAGTGATGAGGGGGAAGAGGGGACGGTGGGACGGGGGGACGAGGAGACAAGGTGAGTAGACAAGGAAGGATAGACGGGGAGGATAAATTTACACTCTCGGGTCCTCAGGATGCAGTCTAAAATCTGCAATCTGCAATCTGCAATCGCAAATCCTCTAGGGGTGTCTATGGCTGATCCTTATCGTCCGGCATTCTTAAAGGCTTGCCAGAGGCTGCTGAGCCTGGATCCGCAGGTTGTGGCCGGCAATGCCGAGGTCACTTACGTGGCCCTGTCCAGGGAGAGTGGCCAGTTCACGGTGCCCTTCTTCGGCCAGGAGTACCACATCGGCTGCCCACGGATCACTGTCACGGAGGCGGCGAGCGGACAGGCGCCGGCGATGGCCACCCAGGTGCTGCTGTTGCACTACCTGGTCACCGCCGATGGCGCGCCACTCAGCGGCGAGTGGGTGTCTTTTCGCCGCCTGCCCTCGGCCACCATCTACGATCAGGCCTTCCAGGCGCGGGCGCTGGCTCCCCTGGCGCAGACCTTCGGCCGCAACCAGGAAGGCTTCCGGCAGGCGGCGGCGCGGCTGGGGGGCGAGCCGATGCGCCTGGGCGATGCTTCGGCCATGTTCCGCCTGTTTCCGCGTCTCTTCCTGGCTGTGGTGCTCTGGCTGGGCGACGAGGAGTTGCCAGCCACGGCCAATATCCTTTACGATGCCGCCGCCTACCATTACCTGCCCACGGAGGACCTGGCGGTGGTGGGCGGCATGCTCAGCGGGCGACTGGTGAAGGCCAGGTGACGTGAAGCGTGAAACGTGAAGCGTGAAACGTGAAACGTGAAACGTCAAGCGTCAGAGGAGGAGCCGATGCGTGAAGCTATGTTGTATGAGAAGCTGGCAGACAAGAAGGTGCGCTGCCAGGTCTGCGCCTATCGCTGCGTCATCCCGTCGGGCAAGAATGGCGTCTGCCAGACGCGCCCTAATCGCGACGGCACGCTGTACACCCTGATCTACGCAGAGGTCTCGTCCGCCGCGGCCGATCCCATCGAAAAGAAGCCGCTGTACCACTTCTATCCGGGCACGGGCGTGTTCTCCCTGGGCACCTTTGGCTGCAACTTTCGCTGCATCCACTGCCAGAACTACAACATCTCCTACGTGGAGCCGGGCACGGAGAGTCTGCTGCCCAGCCACCATCTGTCGCCCGAAGAGGCCATCCGGCTGACTAAGCGCCAAGGTTGCCAGGGCATCGCCTGGACCTACAACGAGCCGACCATTTGGTTTGAGTACACCTACGATTGCGCCCGGCTGGCCAAGCCCCAGGGGCTGTACACGGTCTACGTGACTAACGGCTTCATCACGCCCGAGGCGCTGGACACCATCGGCCCGTACCTGGATGCCTGGCGGGTGGACGTGAAAGGCTTCAGCACTGAGTTCTACAAGAAGCTGGCGCACCTGGCCAAATGGCAGACCATCCTGGACATGGCCGTGCGGGCGAAGGGGAAGTGGGGGATGCACGTGGAGGTGGTCACCAACGTCATCCCTGCGCTGAATGACGACGAGCCGCAGCTTAAGGCGCTGGCGCAGTGGATCGTGCAGGCGCTGGGCGCGGCGACGCCCTGGCACGTGACGCGCTTCTACCCCACGGCGCAACTGACGAATCTGCCGCCCACGCCTGTCGCCACGCTGGAGAAGGCCATGCGCATTGGCAAGGAGGCGGGCCTGCAGTTTGTGTACGTGGGCAACGTGCCTACCCACACAGGCGAGAACACGTACTGCCCGAACTGCGGCCAGCTCGACGTGGAGCGCGTGGGTTATCGCACCCGCGTGCTGGGCGTCAAGGCCGGCAAGTGCACGCGGTGTGGGACAGAACTGAACATGCGCGGCGTATAATGCTGGTTGCAGGTTCACGGGCAGTCAGCAGATGGCCCCGTGTTGCGTGTTCCGTGTTCCGTTTTTCATCACGCAACACGCACCACGCAACACGGGATGGAGGCTTACTATGGACGAGAAGACTATTAACCCCAAAGACATTCGGGAATCGCCAATCGCCGGGAGCTGGTATCCGGGGACGAAGGTGGAGCTGGAGCGGACGATTGATCGCTACCTGGCTGCCGTGCCCGCCCAGCCGCTGCCGGGTGAACTGGTGGCGCTGGTGGCCCCCCATGCCGGGTACGTCTACTCTGGCCAGGTGGCTGCCTACGCCTACAAGCAACTGGTGGGCAGGCACTTCGCCACTGTGGTGGTGATCAGCCCCAGCCACGGCCCCTACGCCGGTGGGGTGCTAGTCACCCGCAAGCGCTACTATCGCACGCCGCTCGGCCTGGTAGAAGTGGCCAGCGACCTGGTGCAGGCTGTGGACAAGGAGTTCAGCCTGAACTTCATCGGCCAGGACGAGGAACATTCTCTGGAGATCCAGTTGCCTTTCCTGCAGCGCACGCTGGGCGATTTTCGCCTGCTGCCCCTCATGCTGGAGAACCAGTTCTACGCCACGGCTCAGGGTTTGAGCCAGGCCCTGGCCACGGTTCTGCCCGCCGAAGGGGTGCTTCTGGTCGCCAGCACCGACCTTTCGCACTTCTACACCTACGACCAGGCGGTGCAGTTGGACCGGCGGGCGATGGCGGACATCGGCCGGTTTGATGCGGAAGGTTTCGACCGCGACATCGCCAGCGGGCGCGCCGAGGCTTGCGGCCACGGCGCGGTGGTCGCCGTCCTGCTCACAGCCAAAGCCCGCGGCGCCGACAAGGTGACCGTGCTGCAGTACGCCAACTCCGGCGACGTTACCGGCGATCGCTGGCGGGTGGTGGGTTACGGCGCGGCGGCGATCACCAAGTCCGGGTAAAAGGAAAGCAGGGGCTCCCTGATTCCCCGATCACCGATTTCCTGATTCCCTGAAGTTGAGGAGACCACGATGGCCTGGCAAGAGTATCTTTTCGCCACCTCCGTGGCGGAGGCCCTGGCCTGGTTGCAGCGCTACGACGGCCAGGCGCGGCTCATCGCCGGCGGCACCGACCTGGTGCTGCAACTGCAGAAGGGAGAGCGAACGACGCGCTGCCTGGTAGACGTCAGCCGCATCGTCGGCCTGCAGGACATCCGCCTCGTCGGCGAGGAAATCGTCATTGGCGCGGCGGTGACCCACGCCGCTATCGCCGCCTCGCCCCTCATCGCCGCGCGGGCCAAAGTGCTGCAGGAGGCGGCGCTGTCCGTGGGCACGCCGCAGATCCGCAACGTGGGCACGCTGGCGGGCAACGTCGTCAGCGCCCAGCCCGGCGCCGACGGCTCTCTGGCCCTGCTGGCCCTGGAGGCCACTCTGGACGTGGTGGACCTGGCGGGGAACACGCGGCGCGTGCCTGTAGCGGAGACCTTTGTGCGGCCGGACGTGTCCACCATTGACCCCAGACGAGAGATGATCACCCTGATTCGCTTCCCGGCGCTGGCCGCCCACCAGGCCTCGGCCTACGGGCGCATGGCCAAGCGGCGGGCGTCGGCGTTGCCGGTGCTGGCCGTGGGCGTAGTGATTAGCACAGAGCAAAAAACAAAGAGCATAGAGCAGAGGTTTGGGTGGGTCAGAATTGCGCTGGGACCGGTGGCGCTGACGCCGTATCGGGCGCGGCAGGCCGAGGAGGTCTTGCGCGGCGCCGCCATCAGCTCGCCGGCCATCGAGCAGGCGGCGCAGGTGGCCAGCCAGGAGGCCCAGCCCCGCGCCAGCGTGCTGCGCGGCTCGCGAGAGTATCGCCAGGAAATGGTGCGCGTGTACGTGCGCCGGGCGCTGGAGACGGCAGTAGCCAGGCTATAGGCATGACGAAAGACCAATGACGAAAGACGAAGGCTGTTGGTCGTTCGTCCTTCGTCTTTCGTCTGTACATTCCAGGAGGGACAATGCCTTTGTTGACAATGATCCTCAACGGCCAGGAGACGACCGTAGAGGTCGAGCCGTGGGCCATGCTGGTGGACGTGCTGCGGGACAATCTGCACCTGACAGGCACCAAGGTGGGTTGTAGCGACGGCGAGTGTGGCGCCTGCACGGTGCTGGTGGACGGCCGGCCGGTGGATTCCTGCCTCTATCCGGCGCTGAAGGCCCAGGGGCGGCAGGTGCTGACCATCGAAGGGCTGACTGCCGCGGCTGGCGAGCAGGGCTTGCACCCGCTCCAGCAAGCCTTCATTGACCAGGGGGCCGTGCAGTGTGGCTACTGCACGCCGGGGTTCTTGCTCACGGCCACGGCTCTACTGGACACCAATCCGCACCCCAGCGAGGGTGAGATCAAGCAGGCCCTGGCCGGGAATCTGTGTCGTTGCACCGGGTACGTCAAAATCGTCCAGGCCGTGCAGCGCGTTGCTGAGGGGCAGCAGAGTCAGCCTCGACGGCTACAGCCGGCATCATGAAAGGCCAGGCGGGCGAAAGGAGACGTGTTGCGTGTTGCGTGCTGCGTGCTCACGAAACACGGAACACGCACCACGCACCACGGTCCGATTTGCATAATTCTCCCCATTGTGGTATACTATAGCCGCTGTACGCCGGGGGGACATGTTTGCTGTCTGCCCCCTGGTTACCTTTCTGCTCCGGCGCAGGCGGGCATGTGCACACCGTGACGTCGGCGTTGTGTGCCGGGGCAAACCCACAGAAAGGAGGTGTGTTTTTGCGCGATTATGAGCTGATGTTCATTGCGACCCCTGAGCTGAATGAGGAACAACTCAACGCCACCATGGCGAAGGTCTCCCAATTCATCGCCACCGGTGGCGGGGAGGTCGTCAAGACGGATGTCTGGGGGAAGCG